>WBZP01000529.1_pt1 | contig 51468 bp, 33 predicted proteins | sample 5204301 | NCBI WGS metagenome assembly WBZP01 (sample SAMN12412401, study PRJNA552823) | activated sludge metagenome | isolation source: activated sludge from nitrification reactor of wastewater treatment plant... | place: USA: Pennsylvania | collected 2017
CTCGTTCTGCTGCCGCTTCATTCCAGGGTCGGTCTTGGCTGCGTAGCGAATCTTCATGGTAAAGGCGCCGGGCTGTTGTGCATCTTCAGCGCAGAGTAGGACTTTATCAACAGTGACGAGAAAGTCAACCGGCCCGTTCTATCACTCGACAGCCTGTCGGGTAGACACCGATCTGTCGAGTGATGCTTCATGGTCGGACCACCAACGAGGAGGATCTCGTCGCGGAGAGGCCTACCAGCAACCTGCTAAACTGCGGCCACCATGCCGGAGAACCCAAACTCAGAGTGTTCGATCGCCGCCTCCCGATTCGAGGCCACGGTACTGACCATCGGTGATGAGCTAAGTCGAGGCGAGATTGTTGATAGCAACGCGGCTTTTCTTGGGGCAGAGCTGACCGCTCTCGGTGTCTATGTCCGCAGACGAGTCGGCTGCAATGATCAGCTTGCTGACATCGTCTCGACGCTACGTGAGGCTGCGGAAACTAGCTCGGTGGTCGTTGTCTCGGGGGGGTTGGGTCCAACCAGTGATGATCTGACCGTCGACGCGGTGGCGGCAGTGCTGGGGGTCGAGCCGATCTTTGAGGCAGCTCACGAAGCCAGGATGCGCCAGCGATTCACCGAGAGAAACTTTGCGATAACCCCCAACAACCTGCGTCAGGTCCGGATTCCGAGCGGTGCTGCCGCTCTCAGCAATCGAACCGGAGCCGCCCCCGGGTTTGCGGTGCAAATCGGGAACGCACGCTGCTTCTTTATGCCTGGTGTGCCTCGGGAAATGAGGCCGATGTTCACCGAACAAGTGGTGCCTCGGCTCAAAGACGTGCTGCCTCGGACGGTGACGACCCGACGGGTGTATCGAACGCTTGGGCTTGGTGAGTCACACGTTGATCACCGGCTGGCCGATCTCTTGACCTCGACTGCTGACGTGAGACACGCAGAGTCGGTGGCGGTGACGCTCCACTATCGGCTGGCATTCCCAGAGGTCTTGGTCACGATGGTCGCTAGCGGCGCAAGCAGTGCGGAAGTCGAAGCGGATCTTGCTGTTCTGGATGTGGAGGCTAGGCGGCGGCTTGGCCATGCGCTGTACGGAACTGGCGATGACGATCTAGCAGTCGTGGTCGGTCGAGCGCTCTCAGAGCGAGGCCAGACGCTGGCGACGGCGGAGTCTTGTACGGGTGGAATGATCGGTCAGACGATCACCGCAGTGGCTGGTTCCTCGACGTATTACCTCGGCGGTGTCATTGCCTATGCAAACGAGGTCAAGCACGGTGTACTCGGCGTGTCGGAAGCAACCTTGCGCGACCACGGTGCGGTCAGCGAGGCCTGCGTTCGGGAGCTATCGGAGGGTGTGCGGCGGCTGACTGGCGCAACCTATGGCATCGCCGTGTCGGGAATTGCTGGACCCGGCGGCGGATCGCCTGAAAAGCCGGTAGGAACTGTTTGGATTGCCGTCGCAGGCCCCGAGCGAACGCTGTGTCGACTGGTGACTTGGCCTGGTGATCGGGAGCAGATTCGCAAAATTGCGACGGCGGCGGCACTCAACTTGTTGCACAAGCTGATTTTCCCGGAGCGTCTCTTGGACGCGGCGTTGCGACTTTAGCTTGGGGTCTGCGGTGCTGAAGGGGCGTCATCGTCTCCGCCCGGACCGGTGCCGCTGACTGGCGACGGTGCATGCGGTGCCCGTACGAGCCGTAGAGAGAGCAGCAGTAGCACCACTACGCACAGCAGGAGCACGCCGAGCAACACCAGGTTCATGCGGCCTTCCTGGAAGTAGTTGCCGGGAGGGCGGTACCCAGTGTTCGAGGTGAGTTCTCCGAGCTCCGCGAGACGCGATGGATACTCGATAAGGACGCTGCTCAGGCTGGCCAGATCATAGGTCGGACTCTGTGCAGTGGGATTTCCGATGAGCAGCCGGTACGCCTTCTGTGCGTCGCCTTTGTAAATCACTCGCGGTACAGCGACGACCCCGAGAACTTGAGGGATCTCCAGCGGCGGATTGTCGCCGTTGTCGACTTCTAAAATCAACTCGCGGACGGGGTGACCGGGCAGGGGCAATCGATGCAGACCGGCGTCTTCTTCCGAGAGCCGCAAAATCGTCGCGGAACACAACACAGACGCGTAGGGAGTCGCCTCGGTTCTTACCTCGCGGACGCGCACGCTGCGGCGATAAAATGAACTCGATACCGATAGTTCCAGCGCATCCATGGGGATGAGCAGGCTCTGGTTGTTGTGGCGCAAGGACACGCGGAAGCGACTGATGTTGTCGACCCCGGTGGGCTCGGACGTAACCTGTAGCTCGGTGCGGGTTTCAATGGCGTGTGGGACCAGCACATACGGAACCTGTTGATCGGTCGGATCGACGACACGCAGATCACCCAAATCAGACCGCAGATAGGCGAGGTCAATCGGAGAGAGCTGTAGCGAGTACAACTCGACGCCGTCATTCATGATCACCGACCGCTGCATCCGGTAGCTGGCGGTGGTGAGTGGGCTGCCAGTGGTGGGCACTGCGGGGAGCGGCTGCGCTTTTTGAAAGCGAGGGTTTGCTTCCTTGGGTCCGAGCGTCGCTGGCAAAAGCGTGCTCAGCCGGGCAAGAGAGCTGGTGAGCTTGGCGAGATCGTAGTCACGCGGGCGCGCTGTCTCGCTACCGTAATAGAGACTGTACTGCTGGGATGCCGTGCTGTCGCCGGACGCTGCGCTCGGCCCCGCTGGACCGACCGGAAAGATGAGCCGCGAGCCGTAGCCGGAGACAGTGGCTGTTAACTCGGTGAGCGCCGGGCTATCGCCATTGGTCACTTCAAGAACCAGCACGCCTCGGCCGGGCGCTTCTTCCACATTGAGAGACAAGCTTTCGCCAGTGACTGGCTCGTCATCAAACTGCTCGGGCTTCTCCCCTTTTTTGGCGGTGCTGGGCACCGGGCCTTCCGCAATTCGAAACAAGGTACCTTCGGCCAGCACCTTGAGTTTGCCCTGTGATGCCGCCGCACTAGACAGGCCCTCCGCTTCCAAGAGCCTGGTCGTCCGTACAAAGCCGGGGTCTCGCGCCGACAGTTGCACTTGCTGGAAGGCCAGTCCGGGCGGCAAGTCAAGCCGGTACAAAGAGAGATGACCGCTGTCGTGTTCTTTGCCGTGCTTGGACAACGACGGGGCTGGCATCGGAATGAGCGGCGCAGCCATCGTCCACTGAGAGCCTGGCCGACTCAGGTGTTGCACTGCGGTTACCCCCTGCAAAGAGAGCGCACGAAACCATCGCCAGCGGGTGCTGATTTGGAATCGCAGATAGCGGGCCCGCTCACTTTGCGGGAAGCGAATGGTGGTGTAGTGCAGGTGGCCGCCCGGTGCGTTCTGCCACGGCAAGTCGAAGATGCCAACGTCACGGGCAATGACACGGAAGGGTCCGTTCTGCTCATCGCTGGCTTCCACCGTCACGCGCCTGCGGAAGAACTGCTGCGGGATGTTGAGTTCTAGGCTCTCAAATCGGCGGACGGTGGCAAGGTCGACGACCCAAACGGTCTGTTCGGTTTCGTGGCGCGTATCTATGAGCTGGCCGGTGTAGCGACGATCTTTGGACTCACCGGCATCGCGAGTGACGACGTAAGGAACCTCGCGACCATCGCTGCGAATCAGGCGGTAGCTGCCATCGGGAGCGCTGCTGACCAGTTCGGGGGGCAACGCAACAACAGCAAATCCATCGGCGGGGGTTCCTCGGACCGAGATGGTGCGCCGTTGCGGGAAACTGGATTGTGCCGCATCGCCGGAGATCGGCTCGGCCCGCGAAACGGACAGTCCCAGTGCCGCCGTCAGTGCGGGCAGCAGAAGCCAAAGCCACAGTCGTAGGACAACGCGGCGCTTGAGCGAGTGATTCAGGTGACGAGGCGAAGCGCTCATGGTGACTTCTCCGGAGACGGAGCGGGTTTTTGCGAGTCCTTGGCGGTACGGAACGCGAGGCGCTGGTACAGAAGCGAAACGGCGAACAGAGACACCGCAAGCCCCAAGAACGACAGCGCACGATAGATACCGCCGACCTTAGCCAGGTCATACAGGAAGACCTTGCCAACGGTGAGCAGCATCACGCCGAGCGAAAAGAAGCGCTGACCCCGACCCGTTTGACGCATGCCGAGCACAAGCAGTGTGAGTGCATAGAGCACCCACGAAACCGAGCGGGTTAGGTCGCGAGCGTAGCTGCGCTCTTGCCACAGCTCGGTGTATCTCCCGACCGAGAAAGCGTCGGCAATCTCGATGTTGATGAGTACAAACACCAGTACCAAGCCCGTGTAGTAGACGATCCCCGCCAGCGGCACTTGCGAGCCCACGATCGGGATGTGTTCCTCGAACCGGCGGCGGTACTTGGTTTCTACGGGGCGAAGTCCCGCCGCACCCACCAGGAAGCAGATGCAAGGAACACCGTAACTGTAGAGCAGCCAGTTGAACACGGGCAGGCCGCGCTCATGGAAGGTCAGAAAGCTGTGATCCGGGATGAGCCGCACCAGCACGCCGATGTAGAGCAACAGGCCAAAGTACTTGAGCCCAGGGTGCGGCAATTTTCGGTAGAGCCACCACACCGCAGCGGCCTCGATCGCCCAGGCCACGCCGACCCATTGCTTTTGCAGTTGCAGCGGAATCGCTAGCGCGATGAAGCCAATGCCCACGGCGGCGAACAGAGCCCGGTGAGCCAAGTGTCGATCCGCCCATTGCTCAGCGGTGAGCGTTTTGGTGATGCCCGGACGAGGGAGGGCTTGCACTACGGCCAGGGCCGCAACAGACAGGGTCGCCATCACGACGGGCAGCGCACCCACCACGGTGTCGCCCAAACCCGACAGCCACGCTTTGTAGAGCGGCTGAAAAAACGCCGGACCCGCGAGTCCCGCTGCAAAAAATAGGCTCCGGCGGGTGCGTAGCCGGGGTACCGCCAGGAGCAGCACCATCGGTACGAGAAGAAACCACAGATAGAACGCTCCGTAGAGCGGCATCACGGTTGCAAAATCGACCGGCTGGAAGTGATCGTACTGCCAAGATAGCAGCGCTGCTGCCGACAGAGCTTCCGCGCAGATCACCAGCAGGGTCACGGTTTGTCGAAGCACGGTCGTGACGACGAGTAGGTTGTAGCCAAGTAGCACGAGCAGCGCCAAACCGGGCCGTTGACTGAGCCCAGAGTCCATCAGCGCGAGTACGGCTCCAATCATCCCCACGAACGTAGCGATGCCCGCAGCCAGTTCGCTGTCCCAGGTCATCTCTTCGCGGGTTCCAAGCCCTAGGCTTTCCAGCTTGGGCATCCTTGCTGGACCACGCTGGGCTCGAATCGCGGCTCGAAGCTGCATGGCAGCAGCAAACAGCATGGGAACCGCCAAATCGCGCAAGACTTGGGAAGCGGGTCTGACCTGGATCAGCGCACCATCGGGTCCAAGGACGCCCAGCAGCCAGGCCCACAGCAAAAGGGCCGTCACAAGCGTCAGCACCGGCTGGACAAACGGTAGACCTCCGGTGCGAGAACGTTCGCCATAGAGCAAAAATAATGAGGCCAGCAGGGTCACCAGCACCCACGGTGGCTCGGCCAGACCCTTGCTAATCAGGATCGCGGCGACTCCGAGCACTCCGACCAGTGAAAGCATGGCCGCGAGTTCGTGCAGCGTGCCTCGAACCTGGGACTGCGAAGTGGCTTCAAGCGGTCGCTCAACAAACGGGGCCAGCCGAGGAACGAGGTTCCCCAGCAGCGCAGGAACCAGGAGCAGTAGCGCGGTTTGCCACTGTAGTTCTTGCGTCAGAAACTCGTTGGACCACTGAACTGCGGCCAGGCTGAGCAGCACCGCACCGCCCATCAATCGGAGTGCCCGACCCTCGCGAACGCCGCCTACGACCAGCCAAAGGTACGAGGCAACGACCCAGCCGTAGAGCAGCAGATGGCGCCCTCCAAAATCGGCAGCAATGACCATCAAGCTGGCGAGTAGAGGCCATAGGGCTGCACCTGCAGCGGTGAGGTGCGCACTTTCGGGCACGGGCTGTCCTCGACGTCGCAGACGGAAAATCAATGGGAGCAGGCCGAATGCCAGCGCGAACAGCAGCGACACGCCGGTCAGGATGGGCAGGTATTGCGGCTGCCACGAGGTAGTCGCCCACGCCATCTGCGTCAAGCAGGTGCCGAACAGGCTCGGCCACAACAGCAGCGGCCATCGCTCGACGGCGAGCACGAACAAGCCAAGGTTCATGCACAGCACTAGCGCAAACAAGAGCGGCCAGCGCGCTGCGTAGCTGGGCTCAGCCGCCAGGACGACCGCAAAGACAAACGGCCACAGTGCCGCAAAAGTCGCGTTCCACAGCAGTGCCTTGTGCCTCTCGGGATCGAATCGCTTGGTCAGCAGCGGCACCGAGATGTAGAGCAGGGCAAACACTGTCGATGTCACCACCAAGATCGGTAGCTTGTGAGGAGACAGATGGGTGACCGCCCAGCCGGTCTGAATCAACAGCGTGCCAGCCAGACTCAGAGAGAGTAGCTTGTGCCACCGACGCTGCACAGCGACCCACAGGAATCCCAGGTTGAGCAGCAAAATGTAGGCGAACAGACCAATCGGGCGGTCTTGGCCCGTGGAAAGCGCCAGCGGGGTCGCAAAGCCACCGAGGAGTCCCAGGACCGCGATGTAGATCGAGCCATAGCGCAGCGACAGCAGTGCCGCAGTGGCTGTCGTCACGAGCATCAGTCCAAACGTGGGTGCGATCGAAAGTAGATCGTAGAGCGAATGTGCGGCAACGAACGCTGAGTAAAGGATGGCAATGCCCGCTCCGCAGGCGGCATTGGCGGTTACGTCATAGCGTGGGCGGAGGAAAAACTCCGAGCCGACCAGGGCGGTTAGGGCGAGCAGGATCAGTAGGATGACCCGGAGTTGTGGGCCAATCAGTCCGTTTTCGACCGAGTATTTCGCGAACAGTGTTCCAGCGACTGCCAGCGCAATGCCGCCGAGCCATGCTGCACCACGTACGCCAAGGAGTTGCTCCCAATCGAAGCTCGGGCCGATGGGGACCGCTGAAGGCGGAGCATCGATGGGCGGAGGCGTACGAACGGGCACATCGGTTGACACAACGCTGTGCGCAAGCGGCGGAGACGTCGTTGCTGCGGGTGCCTCCGGATCGCGACCGGTCGCGACATGATGGTCGTCGCGTGGAGACACGGTCTCCGAATCAGTGGGCGCCAGAATCCCGGAGACGGCCACCGTGTGCGGTGGCTCAGTTTCGGCGAGTCCCGCAGCGGTGGCGGCGGCGAACGTGGCATCGGCGAGCGCTCGCGGGTCATCATCCGTCTGCGGTGGTGTGTTGATTGGGCTGGGCACCACCGGGACCAGGCTTGGCGGTGGAACTGGTTCAGGCGCTGGATTATTCGACTGATGTAGTCGCGACTGAGCGACCGGGGGAGGGACGGTGGAGTCGACGGCTTTGGCGCTGACCGTGTGGATTGGTTCCGCGTTGATTGCTTCCTGAACATCTTCTAGACGTCTCTGAAGCTGTGAGTGTGCGCGGAGCAGTTCAAGAACTTGGTTCCGCACTCGTTCGGCATCCGAACTGGAGCGGGCGGTTTGGCTGATGCTGGTGTCCTCGGCCTGTTTGAGCCTTCGTGCCAGCGCGTCAAGCTGCTGCTCCTGTTGGACGGTGCGAGTGACCAGCCAAATGATGACGCCAATCGCCGGGAGTAACAGCCATTCCATGGTAAGGGTCCGGCTACTTTACCACACGGAGAGGGCTCACATTATGGGCGTCACCGGACAAGGGTCCGCACGGTTCCATTTTGGGAGCCGATAAACACGAGGCTGGCTTCGTGACAAAACAGGCCGGTCTCGACCACTCCCAGGAGCAGCTTCAGCGAGCGATGTAATTCGATGGCGGAGCCGCCCGGCGCTAGTGAAGCATCGACGATGAGGTGGCCAGAGTCGGTGCGGAAGGGCTCGGTGCCCGCTGTTCGCACGACAGCATTCGACACCATTGGAAGCGACACGATGCGCTGGAGGGTATGGCGAGCACCGAAGGAGACAATTTCAATTGGCAGGGCTCGCTTGTCTCCAATGCGGGCAACGACTTTGTCTTCATCGGCGATCACAACCATGCGCCGTGATGCCTGCGCCACCAGCTTCTCGAAGAGGAGCGCACCGCCGCCGCCTTTGATGAGCTGTAGTTGTGCATCCACCTCGTCCGTTCCATCAATCGTCAGATCGATCGGTGGACGCCCTCCAGCCTCGGTTGGTGGCGCGATGTCGTCCAGCTCAAACAGAGGCAGGCCAAGCTCACGGGCGAGGACGGCGGAACGGCTGGACGTGGCGACACAGCGCAGCCCAGAGAGCTGACGAGCGGCAATGGCACGAATGGCATGAGCCGCAGTATCCCCGGTGCCAAGTCCCAGGGTCATTCCAGGTTCCACGAGAGCGACCGCAGCTTCGGCCGCAGCTCGACGGGCAATCGTCTGTGGAGACAGCGTATCAAGCGACATCGGTGGGCACCATAGCGCAGCTTGTGTCGGCAGTTAAGCGCTCAATGTCACCGCTTGTCTGCGTCTGTGAGGGCGGCTCTCATTCTGGACGGTTGGGCAGTGTCGCAACAAGCCTAGCTGTCGGGGTATGATTCCACTTGAGTGTCTTTGCCTTGCATCGCGCTCTGAGGGGGGCTTTGCCGCTCAGCGCGACACCAGCGGGCGCTCAGGAGTGCGTGCATGGTGTTTCGCTCGAGTTCACTGGGATCGCGAGGCAGAGGCTGCTGGCTGCTGTGGCTGATGCTCGTCTTTTCCCTGGTTACCGGGACGACCAGTTGCGGTAGTGAATCGTCTGTCCTCGTCACGGTCATTGGGATTGATGCGGGTACGAGTCAACTGCTGGTCGAGACTCGGCTCGATGGTGAGGTGGTTCAAGAGAAGCAGCATTTTCCCGTCGCACCAGCTTACTTCTACTTGTCTCTCCCCAGAGGCAGCAGAGGTCAGGTCGCGGTGGTGGTCGACGCGCAGGACAGCGATGGCTGTAGTCGAGCGAGAGGCCGTGGTTTGGTCGAAATGACCGCCGCCGGCCAGGTTTCGATCGATGTATTTCTGGTCACCCAGCCCAATGTGACCTGTGCGCTGAAGATTACGCTGCCCGAGCACCGGATGAGCCGAGTTGCATCCATGGATGGCACGGTTAGCTGTCTTGGCTCATGCCAGACATCGGTACGCAAAGGAACAGCGCTGACGTTGCATGTCGATTCAGCCGAGGGTGAGCACCTGCTTGGCTTCCGTACGCCGTGTGTCGGCACTGCACCATGTTCGTTGGTGGTCCAGAAGCCGGTAGACGTCGAGGTGGAGGTGGTGTCGGCGCAGGTTTGTTCACCGGATAAGATCTGTTGGGATCGTCCTCGTTCACAGGGACAGACGCTGCGTGGACTGTGGGCCGCGACGCCAAGCGACGTCTGGGCGATTGGTGAGCACGGCTCATTGCTGCACTTTGATGGTCAGAGCTGGGCGGGTCTGCCCGCTCCCGTGCGGCTGCCACTCTCTGCGGTGTGGGGGAACTCGGCGAATCAAGTCTGGGCAGTCGGAGCGGCGGGGTCGGTGTTTGCGTTTGACGGTCAGAAGTGGAGCCAGCAAACGACGGACACGCAAGAGTGGCTGCATGGCATTTGGGGCAGCGGAATCAGCGACATCTATGCCGTCGGAGAAAACGGCGCGATGATCCATTTTGACGGCAAAGCTTGGACCACCGTGTCGATTGCCACAACGATGGCGTTTTCCACGATTTGGGGAACTAGCGCTGATGATATCTGGGCGCTCGGGTACGGCAGCGATGCCTGGCACTATGATGGACGGACGTGGAGTCCAGTGGCGTTAAGCAGCAGCGTGCTGGTCAGCTCCGTCTGGGGTGCCTCCGCCAACGATCAGTGGGCCGTTGGCTATGACTATGGCAGCAAGAGCGGGGTGATTCTGCACGGCGATGGACGAACCTGGTCTCGCTACTTTATGACCGGAGGGCCTCGTCTCTACTCAGTCTTCGGCAACAGCGATGGCGACGTATTCGCGGTGGGGGAACAGGGTCTGCTGCTGCGGCTGGTGGTGGGCCGCTGGGAAAATCTACCACGGGTCACGACGAGTTCACTCTACGCGGTGGGCGCGCTTGGTGTGCGACAGGGCTTGGCCGTGGGAGCTGGCGGTATCACCCTTCGCTGGGATGGCACGGCCTGGAAGACCGTGAGTGAGGGCGAGTCGACCCACATTCTTTCCATGGCCACCATCGGTAGCGATGAGCAGTGGCTGGTCGGTGAATCGGGTCTGGTCTTGCGTGGGAGCGGAGGACGGTTTCAACGGGTCGCAAGCACGTCGCTCGATGCGCTGCGGGGGATCTGGGCGCGCACTGGTGATGACGTCTGGATCGTCGGTGACTTTGGCACCATCTTGCACTTTAGTAACCAGCGCATGGACCTGATTCCATCAGGGACTCGCGTCGACCTGCTTGGGGTGTATGGCTTTGGCGAACAAGACGTCTGGTTCGTGGGTCGAGGCGGCATGCTGCTTCACTACGATGGTCAAGGGCTGTCGCAGGTGGACACCGGTCTGTCGATGGCGTTGATGGCGGTGGGGGGCTCGTCGAGCACCGACGTATGGGCTGTCGGTGAGCAGGGCGTGATGTTGCACAAAGTCAATGGTGAGTGGCGGCGCAGCTATTCTCGGACCGGAGACACGTTGCGAGCCGTCTATGCGGCCTCGCCATCCGAGGTGCGGATCGTGGGCGATAACGGAGTGATCATTCGTTACAACGGCAGCGCTTATGAGTACGACTTCGTCGGTGACGAAAAGCACCCGATTACGCTGCTCGGGGTCTGGGGTTCACCAAGCGGTGAGCTGATCACCGTTGGACAGGGCGGGGCGATGTTTCGCTTCGATGGCAAAACCTGGCCGTCGCTCGACAGCGGTACTTCAAATCCACTGACGGTCGTTCGCCGAGACGACAGCGGACGGTTCTGGTTTGCTGGTCATGGCGGTACGATTCTCCATCGCAACGTCCAATAACAAGATCGAGCCTTGTCCGTTACAAACGGTCTTCGGCTTCGAAATCAGCGGCATACAGGCTGACGTCAACGCCTTGATCGACGAGCGGCTGACGGTTGCGATAGCGGGTTACTTTGGCGCTCGACAGGATGAAAGCGCGGATGACCTGTTCACGGTGGACGGTGCGGGTAGCCTCGGCGAGGTATTCAGCGTTCTTGGCAACCCGCCAGCGGGCAATGGCCCGGAACAGCGAAGGCACACTCTTGAGCAGCGCCTTGAGCAGTTCTTCCGCTTCCGGTCGCCAGGTCATTTCTTTCGGCAACTCGGGAACCTGATCGTATTCGTCCTCGGTGAGTGGCCGCCAAATCAGCAGCGTGTGTCCCTCGGGATCGTGTACTGCTGCTAGCAATTCCTGCTCGGCCGTGCGGAGTGGCTCGTATTGAACGCGACCGCCAAACTCCTTCAGCTCTGCGACTGCCGCTTCGACGTTTTCCACCTGGAGCCTTACGGTGACCGGGTGCTCGACGCGACGCACCTTTGATAGCCGAAGCACACAGGTATGGACATCGATGTCGAGCCAGCCCTCTCCGCGTGCCTTGACCTGGAAGCCGAGCTGTTCCTTCCACCACCGCTCAGCTCGTTCCAGGTTCTGGACGGGGACATCGATGTGACTCAGTCCAAAGACGATCATGTGTGGTGCCTCTCTATTCAGCGGGGAGTGCCGAGGGGGGCGTTTTTGTGGGCGCGCACCAGGTGTGTGAAATAACTGACAGCGCTGCGAGAGTCGCGACGAAGCTTCCATCTCAGCTCGCGACAGTCTCCGATGGCATACGAAGCGGACAGTCCACGGCCTGTGGTTAGGAGCTCGTGGAGCGTGATGGCTGGATCAGAACCATTCAGGCGACCGTTTTCGGCAACGATTCCGGACTGCCAAGAAAACGGCGAGGAGATCAGCAGTTCGCCACCTGGAACACAGAGCGCGTCTACAACGGACAAGTGCTCCGGTGCGGATCGCAGCGCATCCAGGACATTGAGTGAGACCACACGCTGGAAGCTGTCTGGAGCCAGTGGCGGATCGAGTGCATCACCACAGATGAGCTGTACCGAGGTCGAACTAACCGCTGGAGCATGAATGCTCGCGGGAGCGTAGTGCCGTCCACTTACGCGCCGAGCGTAGCGAACCGTCTCACCACGCAAGAGCCAGCGAGCGTAAAGCAGGGCCGCAAAGTTCATTTCGACGCCGACGGTTAGCTCGGCACCGTGAGAGAGCGAATAGAGACCGCGACCAACGCCGCAGCCCAGTTCAATGGCCCGTTCCACGGTGGCGATTTTGCGGGCATCGATTGCTTGCCACAGCGTGGTGCCACCGCAGCCTGGCTCCGGACCATCTGGTGCCGGGATTGCGTAGTCCCCAAAGTGGGCATCGATATAGATCGATAGATAGTCGAGCATTCGTGGCAGCGCGGCGTCATCGGGACCGTCGAGTGCCATCGTTGCGAGCGTCTCCGGCTCATTGAAACAGCTCAGCGCCAGCAGTTGGCTTGCCGCAAAGCGGGTCAGATCCGTGAGCACGACCGGGATGCCATGAAGGATCGGATAGCGGCGGGCGCACGTGGGGTTATCGCAGACGAGAATTCCCTCTTCGATGTCCTCTGGAGAACCCTCGTCCTCGCCACCGGTTGACCGCAACACCTGGGCAACCGAGAGCGTGAACAGCTCTCGACCTCGCGCTGAGAGGTGTCGACAGGCCGGACAGATGAGCGGCAGCAGAGCTGGCAGATCAGCGCGCATTTTTCTTCCGAGCGATCGGCATGGGATGCATGTCGAGCCAGGTGGTGATCCTCGGCAGAATGTTGCCGGGACGGTTTCCGTAGGCGTCGTATTCCTTGGCCGCCGCTTGGGCCAGCTCGATGGCCTGCTTTTGCTGATCGGGGCCACCGATCGCCCACAGCGTCTGTGCCATCGCAAACTGGGTACGGCCCAGCGCGGGCCGTTCAGCGCGACGGGTGTCGAGTGGCTGGGTTTCACGGAAATTGAGCGCCCGTTCTAGATACGGTCGAGCGGCCGCAGCCTGCCCTAGCTGAAGCAGCACTTCGCCGGCACTGGTCAGACTGTAGGCAAGCATCTCTTCTCGACGGTCGCCACGCTGCTGTTCTCGCAGGTGCATCGATTGTTCATGCAACGTGAGTGCTGCCGCGAGGTCTCCCTTTTGCGCCTTTACTTCGCCAAGGAAGTACAGCGCTTCGGTGAGCCGTTCGACGTCAGCCTTGGCATCGGTGGCGCGACGAATGTCGACCGCACGCTGGGCATGTCGCTCGGCATCATCGAGCTTGGTCATCGCCATCAGCGTTCGCACAAGTTGAATGTGATAGTCGCTCACCCGAATGTTGTTCTCCCCGAGCGACTTTTCTTGAATCGACAGCGCCCGCTGAAAATAGGACAGCGACTCCTCGTATCGGAGCTGATCACGGGCGACAATTCCCAGCCCGCGCAGCGTGGACACCAGGTTCGGGTGCAGGTTGCCAAGCTGCTGGGTTTCGATCCGCAGCGCCTGGTTATATAGCTCGATCGCTTGGGCCAGCCGGTCGGATCGGCGGTAGACGTGTGCCAGGACGTTGATGACCTCCGCGACCTCTGGACTCTCGCGACCGAATAGTTTTTCACGAAGCCCGAGCGCTTTTTGGCACTGCTCGACGGCCCGTTCATAGTGGTTTTCCTGCGAGGCGACCATGCAGTTGGCCAGATACAGTCGGGCCCGCAACGGCTCGGGATCACTGATCTCTTCGAGCATGGCTTCGGCGATCTGCGACCAGACCTCGGCCTTGCGAAACTGTTTGATGCGAAAGCCGGTCGTTTCGGTCAAAAGGAGCGCGCTCTCCGCCATCAGTCGCAGGTGTCGGGAGTCGATGGCAGCCATGACCGCACCAACGAGCGACTGCTCCGCTTGCACCCCCAAACCGCCGCGCATCTGAATTTCACCCAGCAGGTACTTGGCCTCGGCGGCGAGTGGTTTATAGCGGGACTGGGCCGAGTCTTGCGCCAGCTTTTCAGCTCGGACCAGCGCCTCGCTGTACTTGCCAAAGCGCTCGATGGCCCGGACCTCGGCCATCTCTTGGCGTAGTGCGTCGACTCGCTTGCGGGTCACCGGGTTGTCCGGGAGCGGAATCGGAGCACTCAGCGCTTCAATGTTGGCGCAGCCCGCGATCGGTGACAGCTCATGCGTGGCCGAGGCAGCTTCTTGAAGGACCGTGCCATCGGCCTTCTGAAGGATCGCCACCAGTGCGGTCAGCTCGGCCAATCGGTCATCGAGACAGCGCATTCGCAGGTCCAGAATGTGCTGGGTTTGGTTCCCACGCAGCGTCGATAAGCACGACTCGGTGCGCATCGTCGACCAGTCGGAGGCATAGCGGTCCAGCGTCTGCTCGACACGCTGCCAAACGTCCTGAGCGTACGACTGCTGCGAGGCGAGCAGCGCCGTTTGCAGCTCTTGTTTGCGCTGGCTCGACCAGATCGGACGCAGCCGTTCCTCGAATCCGCCGCACATCCCGGCTTTGCGCTGCTCTCGTACCTGGTAGGCCAGGTTGATGACCAGCACTGCTGCCAGCAAGCCGAAGGTGACCATCCACGGCTTCGACAGCCGACGCTGCTGCGGATTGAGCGCCGAGATCAGCTCCTCCATGGACGGGAAGCGTGAGTCGGGTTTGACCTGAAGGCCCCGCAGTAGCACCTGACGAATCCACGTCGGAACCTTGGTATCCGGTGGTGGAGAGGAGACCCGCCCCCGGACCACGTTGAAGCCGAGCGTGTTGATGTCCTCGCCGACAAAAGGCGCGACACCGTACAGCGCTTCATAGAGTGCGACGCAGAAGCTGAATTGATCGGTGCGTTGGTCGGTGGCTTGGCCCTCGTACTGCTCCGGGGCCATATAACGTGGCGTGCCCATCATCGCGCCCGTGTGGGTGAGCCGAATGTTGAGCGCTTGATTGGACGTGGAAGAAGTCAGCTCACGCGGCAACGTGGTGTCGTCGTCCGACTGACCAATCGAGCGCGCCAGCCCGAAGTCCATGACCCGAACCTGGCCCTCTTTGCTGATGAGCACGTTGTCCGGTTTGAAATCTCGGTGGACCAGCCCGGCTGCATGGGCCGCCTGTAGACCTCGACCAGCAAGGGTGAAGGTGTCGAGGATCTCGCGCTGGCTCCGCGTGGTTTGTTCCAGCCAGCGATTGAGCGTGCCGCCGTCGACAAACTCCATCGCGATGAAGACCTGGTTGTCGATGGTGCCAACGTCGAAGACGTTGATGACGTTCGGGTGAGATAGCCGCGCCATCGCCTGGGCTTCGCGCAGGAACCGCACTCGGCCGCTGCTACCGCCACCACCGGACTTGAGGAGCTTGATCGCGACCTTGCGGTCCAGCTCGGGGTCGTAGGCGGCATAGACCACCCCCATCCCACCGGACCCCAGGCAAGACAGCACCATATAACGTCCAATGGTGGCACCTCGCGGCAGCTCTTCGATGGTCGGCTTGCTGCGGGTCATCTGCCGGCGAAGAAGCGCCGACTCATCGGCAAGCTGCTCGCTGGTGGCTGCCAGGTCCGAGATCGGTCGTTTCGGCAGCGATACGGCCTGACCGGACATGCCGGGCTCTCGCAAGGTCGCTCCAGCCAGATCGGGATTCGGCGTCGACTTCTGCGATTCAGACACGTTGATCTGTGGAGGGTCAGAGCGCCTGCCGGTGATGCCCATGGCGAGTTCTTGTTCGCTAGGCGTGGACTCGCCACCTCCCGGCCCAGGAGGTGCTTTATTGCCGGAGCTGCTCATAAAGGCGCGCTCATTTTATCACTCTGCCGACTTGGCTGCGTAGGTTTGGACGCCACCGGGCGGTGGATCACGGCGATCACCCGCAGAAGAAAAATAATGTAAGGAATAAATCGGTTAAATTCATGGTGGTGGCTCATCAAAATCACAGCTCACTACGGTCTAGGGGTGCGCTCCGCTTGGGACGCAAGGGACGGGTGCGGTGATGGAGACTCGGAGCTATTCCGTCGGCACTAAGCTTGCCGAGGGTCCGTTAGGTGCGCTGCACGAAGGCACGAGCTCGCAGACCCAAGCGCGTGTGCTGTTGAGGATCTTGCCCGCTTCGCTCAACAAAGACGGCAAGGCGCTGGCTCGGTTGAAGGGGCTGAAGAAATCGCTCAACCGGTTCATGACCGGTCAGAGCCAAGGCGATCCGAGTGCTCGTCCCGATCCCGTCCTGCCCGCGCTGCTTGAGTACGGCACGATGGCAGGTGGCTTGGTCTTTCTGGCGAGTGAGCTGGTGCAGGGCGAACCGCTTGTTGAGCAGCGTCGACGCTCGATGGGCCTGCCGCTGCCGAACAAGGCGCTGCGGGTGGGAAGGCAGGTCGCGACCTGTTTGACGCTCGCTCATAGTGCATCGCTCCTTCACCTTCGGTTGTCGCCGTCGAAGATTCTCGTGGGCGGAGGCAGTGGTGATGGGGAACAGGTCAAGCTGCTCGAACTGGGGATAGCCCCAGCCTTGCTCGAACTCCTACCCGGTGGGGTGACCAGCGATGTGCCAAGCAAGGAAGAGCGAGCGTATCTGGCCCCGGAGCAGCGCAGTGGCGAGCTCGGTGGAGCGGCTGCCGATGTCTTTGCACTGGGCGTCATCTTATATGAGCTAGCAGCAGGCAAGCTGCCGATACAGGCCGTCGGGGATGAAGCGGGCGCGAGCCAGGTGACAAGCCTTCCGCAGCTCTTACCATCGTGGCAGCGACCCTTGGCGGTACTGCTTGAGCGGATGCTGATGAACGATCCGCTGGCTCGGCCTTCGATGGGAGAGGTGGCGGCCCAACTTCAGCACCTGACCGCACAGCAACCCACCTCGGCGACCTCTCTACCACCGTCTGGCACAAGCCTGCCTCCATCTGGCACAAGTCTGTCGCCATCGGCCTCTTCGTTGCCGCCGACCGGTGGGGATGCACTGTCGGATTCGCTGACGATTCCGGCGCGACTACGTGCGGAGTCGGGCAAGCGTGCGGCCAAGCCGAGCACCCCTGCGAGCGAGGTCAAGCCGGATAGCCTTTCGGATGGGCAAACCAGGCCGCAATCCCGCGCCACCAACGACAGTATCGGTTATGCGCAGACGATCGCTCCACCGGCAGGAGGACGACTTCCGGCCGGGGAATCGGCGGACTCTGCGGAAGCGGTCGAGATTTCGGCTGAGTACACCCAAAGCTCAGCAGTGGGCACGGGGGCCAGAGCTGGGGAGGGCGGGACGGCGGCGACCTCCGCAGAGCCCAGTGTACAAGGTCAGGTTGCGCTGAAGGCCGGTCAGCTCGTCGGAAACTATCGGGTCAACGCCAAGATTGGCCAAGGCGGTATGGGCTCGGTCTATGCCGCAGTTCACAAACAGATTGGCCGTCGAGCCGCGATCAAGATTCTGCATGGTCCCTTGGCCGGGACGGCTGACTATGCAGCGCGCTTTCTCAATGAGGCCCGCGCCGTCAACATGCTGCGACATCCGGGCCTGGTCGAGGTGTTCGACTTCGGTCAGCTTCCCGACGGCACGCTCTATATCATTATGGAGTTTCTGGAAGGCGAGTCGCTGCGCGGATTGCTCCGTCGCCAAGGCACGCTGCCAGAGGATGAGGCCAAGAGTCTGGCGCTCCAGATGGGCCAGGCACTCCTTGCCGCCCACAACAAGGGAATTGTTCATCGAGATCTAAAACCTGAAAACGTGATGCTGGTTCCGGATCCGGTCAATCCCGACGAAAAACGGATCAAGGTGCTCGATTTCGGAATCGCCAAAGTCGCGACCTCTTTGGCTCCCGACCCAGAATCGCCCGACTTCGAGACGCAGGTTGGCACGACGATGGGCACGCCCAAGTACATGGCCCCTGAGCAGTACGGCGGTGCCGCGAAGGTGGATGGCAAGGCCGATGTGTTTGCCTTGGGCGTCATGCTCTACGAGATGCTCGCCGGAATTCCACCGTTTCCGAAGACGTCGCTGATGGCGTTCGCGAAGCCGCCGCGTCCGCTGCTCGAAGTCGCGCCTTCGGTGACGCCGAAACTGGCTGAGTACATCCACAGCATGCTGGCCCCAAAGCCAGAGCAGCGTCCGACGATGGCAGAGGTCGTTCGTGAGCTGGCACCGCCTCCGATGGCGACGGCCCAGGTGGCAGTCGTACATCCACCCAAGCGGAGCTTCGTCGGCTGGATTCTGCTGTCGATTACCCTGATCGGCGTTATTGCGGCGGGCATGGTGTTCTATGAAGAGCACTATCGGCCCCGTTCAACACCTGAGCTGGTCATTGAAAGCAACGACTTGGCGATTGAAGTCAATGCGGCGCGAGCACGGGCGCTATCGGTGCTCTATGTTGGGCTGCGGGCAACGGAGCCAGGGCTGCGGGCGCAGGCGGTACGAGCGCTTGGGCAGAGTCGGGATAGCGCGCAGTGGACCAGTATCGTTTCGCTCCTCAAGGATCCCGAAGCGCTCGTGCAGGTCGAGGCCGTCACTGCACTCGGTACGCTGGGAGCGCTCGATGCGCAGCCAGTGCTCCTGCAGCTCCTCGATTCCAATCCCCAGATGGGACTGCGGGTTGCGGTGGCGGGGTCTCTGGCGAAGCTACAAAGTCAGCGTGGGCGGGCGGTGCTACGCGAGCTGATGCAAAGCTCGGATGAGCGGATTCGGCTGCGAGCCGCGCTGCTGCTGGTCGAAAGTGGCGCAGAGGCAGTCGCTGCGAAGCCGGTGTTGCGCGACGCGGTAGACAAGCCAGGCCTGCCCGAAGACGTGCAGCTTCGCGTGCTGTCGCGGCTGGCCCAGACCGGCGATGCTCCATCCGTGGCTCGACTGCGGGAGGCTCTCGCGGGGGATGAGTTTAGTCTGCGGCGGGTGTCGGCAGCAGCCGGTCTCGCACGAGTTGGCGACGTCAGCGGCAAGGAACTGCTTCGGCAGGCCGCTCAGAAGGAAGGTCCAACGCAGCTCCTTGCATCGCTGATCTTGGCAACGGTCGGCGACTCGATGGGCTTTGCGCGAATGGTACAGGTCGCGACCTCGCCGTCATACCCAGAGGCGTCTCGGTTGGTGGCAAGTGAGGGTTTGGCCGCGTGTGGCCGCAGGCAGGGGGCACAGCTTCTGCTGAAGGTTCTCGATGAGCCGAAGGCCTCCCAACAGCTTCGGCAGGCGGCTGCGGGCGCGATCGTGCAGATTGCCGGTGGTGATCCGGAGCAGATTGCCAAGCAGAGCCTGGGCTGGGCGCAGGCGGCGCTCGGTCACGATGACTGGTTGGTCAGAGAGTCGGCAATGGTCGTGCTTGGTGATATCGATAGCGCAGACTCGGTGCCACTGCTGAGCAAGGCGCTGTCGGACCCGCAGCAGGCGGTACGTCGAGGTGCAGCCACCGCACTCGGTCGCAAGCGATTGCGCTCAGCACTACTCGCATTGCGGACGGCACTCGGAGATGCTGAGCCAGAGGTGCGACGTGCGAGCATGCTCAGCGTGTCGCGAGTCGCCGCACACCTGCAGAAGAAAGGCGCACAGGCGCATGACGATGAGCTGGTCTTACGGCTGCGACAACTCGTCGAGACCGGGAACATCGAAGACCAACTGACTGCGGCGGGAACGCTGCTCCAGCTTGGTGAACAGGGCCATCGCGATCGACTACGTGAGGGACTGCAAACCCCTGATCCCCTGACGCGCAGGCTGGTGGTCGAGATGTTGCCGCCGGGCGATGATCTGCTCAAGATCGCACTGTCCGATCAGGCACTGTCGGTTCGGTTTGCGGCGGCGCGGCGGCTCGTGGGCTTCAAAGTGTCCGAGACGTTGCCCGTGCTGCACGAGGTGCTGTCCGCAGGAGGAGTGGACAGCTTGATTGCCTACGAGCTTCTCAAGAAGTCGGGTGAAAAGGTAACGCCGCCCGCTTCATTCAGTGAGCTGCTCAGCCGAGGCGATATTCCGACGAGCTTGGCGGTACTCGACATCATTGCCGACCTGCCGCTACCAGAGGCACTGCCCCTGCTCCAAAAAGCCCGGCTCGACTCCTCGGCTGAGGTTCGTCGTCGTGTCGGCGAAGTAAGCTACGACTTCTATAAAGCGAGCTCCAGTGAACCGCTGCTGATGCTGATGCTGGGCCTGCTCGGGGATCCGGACATGATCGTAAGGACGCGAGTCTCGGCGCTTTTGTCGCAGAGTCGCGAGGCCCAAGACGAACCAGTCCCTGACATGGCAGGCGCGTCGGATCTGCTGTCGGCAGCGATCGATGCGGGCACTAGCATTCAAACGGGCGTGTTGCGGCTCGATGGCGAAGAAAAGGTCCGCTTTCAGGTCGATGAGCAGGCATCGCAAAGCATGGTTCCGGGCTTGCCACCGCTGAGCTTGCCGGTTGGCAGACACAAAGTGCGGTACGCTGGTGGGAGCGTGGACGTCGAGATATCCGCTGGGAATACTTCTTTGGTGAAGTTGCCGGTGTCGCTGGGCGACCAGCTCATCTTCGATGCCACCGAGGCTGTGAATCGCCGTGAAACGGCGGCGGCGCAGAAGCTCATCGATCGGGCAAGGGCTCTTCAGGCTCGTGGTCGGCTGTCACGGGCAGCGGTGGCCGAGCTGACCTATCAGCAAGCGCGCATTCATGAAGAGACGGCAAACTATCTGGAAGCGATGACCGAGTACGAAGCGCTCGGCAAGCTGCCCGAGAGAAAGCCTGAACACACGACCGCTGCACTCGGCGCGTCGTCGAAGCTTCAGCCGTATCTCGGACGACTCATCATCAGCAAAGACGTGGATGGGCAGTGTACGACGGTGATGCAGTGGGTTCGCCCCGGTGAGCACTTTGTCGACCAGAATCGACCTGTGCGGGTTCGTGCCGGTGGCCAAGCGCGGGTCGAACTGTGTACGACCGGGCGCTCCGAACCGTAGCCGAAGCTCGCCAGCGGCCCCCCGACACGAGGACTAAACGAGGACAGAAGGATATGTGGCGGTTTTTAGCCTGGTTCGCCGTGCTGTGCTACTCCCAGCTTGCCTGGGCAGAGCTACCAACGCTGCGTGCTCTGACGGGGGATCGAAAATTCACCGCTCTCGTGGAGCAGGGCCGGATTGCGCTGGAGCGTAACGAACCCGCAAAAGCGATCCCGGCGCTCGAAGAGGCCTATCGCTACGTCCAGCGGCCAGGCCTTTTGTACCTGCTGGGGCGGGCGGCGCTACTGGAAAACCGGCAGCGGGCGGCCTGCGACCTGTACCGTCGTTACATCGAACAAATGGGCGATGAGGCCGAGGCCGAGGTGAAAGCCGAGCAGAGCCAACTGCTCTCGCATCCGCTGACCGTTGGGGCCGAGCTGATGGTCGTTGGGGTGACCGGCGGCATTGTGACCGTCGACGGACGACTGGTGGGGGCACTGCCTCTCGCCACCGCCATCCAGCTTGAGCCAGGTACCCATCAAGTGGTGTTGGCCAAAGACAGTCGTCGAGTTGAGTCGCAGGTGTCGGTGCTGGCCCGGCGGACAGCCGAGGTGCGCTTTACCCTCAAGCCGCCGCTCGCGGTGACGACTCTGACGCCGGGTGTGCTGCTGTTCATCGAGCCCAACACGCTCGAACCCGCCTTTCTGGCCAACGTTCGCAAGAACGTCAGCGAGGCCGTTACGCAACAGCGGGCTGTGCTGGTGGCTCCGGACCTGCAAGCGCAGCTTATGAACAGCGACCGCGAGCTGTTTGGTTGTCTCGATCAGCCGTCCTGTCAAGAACGCCTCGCGCTGAAATCCGATGCGCAGTACGCGCTACGGCTGTCGTTCGAGTTGGGACCGGCGGCGCTCAGTGTCCCAGAGCTACAAAGCCGTGGCAATCACAAGCCGGTGACCGCTTATCGTTACTCAGCAACCGTGCTTGACGCCGAGGTCGGTGCCATCGCATCGAGTGCCACCGATAGCTGCGTCGAATCACAGTGCAGCAAGCTGATGAACCGCATCGGCGACATGGTGCAGGATTTGCTGAAAACGGCGGCCAACAAGCCTCGCGGTACGCTGCATTTTGCATCCGAGCCACCGGGGGCCGATGTTGTGCTGGCCGGTCACAAGGTCGCCACCACCCCCGGTAAGCGGGACGCGTTCATTGGACCTTATGACGTGGTGTTTTCGAAGCCTGGCTACTACCCGTTTGTGACCTCGGTGCTGGTTGAGGACAATAAGGAGTTGCCAGTCAAAGGCATCCTAACCCCGCTCCCGGTGTCTCCTCCGTCTCGTTCGCGGTCGATCCTCAAGTGGACGACCCTGGGAGTTGGAATATTGGCGACGGCGGCTGGGGCCACGCTGCTCGGACTGAATGGTCGCCCGACGAGCTGCGCTACCGACTCGACGATGACTTGCCCGTTTGATGGGCGCGCTGGTGGGGCCGCACTGCTAACCGTCGGAACGCTCTCTCTCGGTGGTTCGCTGGCGCTGTTCATCTTGGACGCCAAGCAGAGTGCGAGCACTCCGGCTGCACTACCGGCGACGAGTGGCGGCCTGACGCTGGGCACTGAATTCTAGGCTTCCCAAACAGCCTTACGACATGGTCTCTTCCCCCCATGAAACGTGGAGGGCTGCTGATTTTGCGCGGCCTGCTGTGGCTTACTGCGATTCTGATTGCGCTTAAGCTGCGGCTGATTGTCGTCGGCGAATCACAGTCATCGGCGGGGGATGGCATTCAGTACTACCAGCTCTCGCAGGTACTGCGGCTTGAACATCGCTTCGCGTATTCCCCGGGGGCACCGCTGACGTTTACCCGGCTGCCGGGGTATCCGCTTTTTTTGGCGATGCTCGCACCGGAGCGACCGATTGCTCTGGCGACACACCTGATCATGGCGACCCGCGCCAACGCGTTGCTCGACGTAGGATCGGCCCTTGTGGTGGCGGCGATGGCCAGTCGATTGGGGATGGGAATGCTGGCCCAACTCCTTGGGTTTGGGGCGGTGGTCGTCTCGCCACCGCTGCTCATGCTGTCGACGTTCGGGCTCAGCGAGTCGCTGGTGACCTTCTTATTGACGCTGACTGTCTATCTGGCTCTGCGTGTCAAAGATGCACCGACATCCGCGCACAAGCGGCGGTCGGCGATCGCTGCGGGGATCTTGCTGGGTCTATCGCAGTTGATTCGGGTCGATGCGCTACTGGTGATTCCATCGCTGCTGATGCTGTTTGGGCTTTTGCAAGGCTCGTGGCGGAAGCGACTTTCGCTCATGGGATTGTGTTTGGGGCTGGCAGCGCTGACGTTTGCGCCCTGGCCGCTGCGGAACCTGCGTCTGTTTAGGGCTACCTACGCGGGCGGAGTGCCGTGGATCGACCAAGAAGGTGTGCCGCTACGACTCGGGATGATGCGTTGGTATCAGACCTGGGCCACCGGGCGACAAGATGGTGAGGGTTTTGATTTGTTTCTGGTGGCTCGCCATGCGCCACTGCCGCCGAGTCGTCCCAACGTCATCACGCCGGTGATGTACGAAGACGAGCGGGAAAGGCAACGGCTTGCCGCTCTGTTCGACAAATACTGCCGGGAGGGGCTGTCTCCTGCGGTCGACCAGCAGTTCTATCGGCTGGCCTGGCAGCGCTTCAAACGCCGGCCGTTCCGGATCCTGGTCGAGCTACCGCTCGTACGCCTCAAGACCCTGTGGTCCCCGATGCCGCCCTACGAGATGGGCATCAATTCGACGCTGTTGAGACTGCCGGAGGAGCGCGAGCGCTGGGATCGCTTTGGCTCGCTGCTGTTGCTGCTATCGGTGGCGGGTGCATGCTTTGCGCTGAGCGAGCCACACAAAAGGCGTTGGGTCTTGGCGCTGGTGTTGATCCCCATCGTACGCAGCGTCGCCTTTGTCTATCTGCATCCGATTCCGCTCCAGCGGTACTTTGTCGAGGCCATGCCGGTGATGCTGCTGTTTTCTGGCTATGCGCTGGCTTGGCCGATCGATCGGCTTCGCGAGTTGCTGTCTGTGTTGGTCAACCGGTCATCAACCAACGAACCGAGTCTCTAGGGAGCATTGGGCTTGCGCTGACGAAAGCGTTCGACGTACCGGGTGAGGTGCATTTTGACGGTGCTGCCATCGGCGATGTTGAGCTTTCGGGCGAGCGCTGAGTAGTTGATGCTCTTGCTGACGTCGTCGATGTTGCCCAGATCGGTCGTTTGAGCCACGAACACAGGCTTCAGATATTTTTCGACGAGTGTTTGTAGCTCTCCCCAGCTCGCGACGCTGTCACCGTGATCGGCCACAAAGGCTGCGACTGCCGAGGTCAACATCCCTTCCCAGTCCACGGTGCGGTTATCGGGAGGCCTGTCCTGCTGGCGCATCTTCCGAAACCGGCCACTATCCCGTACGCTCAGCGGCAAATCGGGGGTGCCAGATGGGCGACCACGACCTTCGCGCAGTGCTGCCTCCGCTGCTGCGACGTCGATCTCTCCCGGTCGTTGCACCACGGGCAGGCGATCGACGAAGTTCTCTAGGTCACGGAAGTTCCCCGGCAGTGGGTCAGCAAGTACAGAGCGCATGGCCGCCGGAGACAGGGCATCCGCCACGCGAAGGGTGCCACCACGCAGCGACTTGAGTTGGAAGAACGCGATCACATCCTCGGGCCGCTCGCGCAGCGGTGGCACTCGAATGACAGCCGACGACAGTCGATACCACAAGTCGTCGCGGAAGTGCTTCATCCGGTATTCGGCTTCATCGAGGCCCGCGTTGCTGGCGCAGACGAGCTGGACATCGGCACGCCGTGGCTTGGGATCGCCGAGTCGCTGATACTCCCCTCGGGTGTCCAAAAAGCGCAGCAGGGCCTTTTGGACATCCAGACTCATTTCACCCAGCTCATCGAGAAATAGCGTGCCTTCATGGCTGGCCTCGACCAGACCTTGAATATCTTGGACCGCACCCGTAAACGAGCCACGGCGTGCTCCAAAGAGCTGCGCATACAGCAAGTCACGGTCAAGCAGCGCACAGTTCAGGGCGGCAAACGGTCCCTTGCTGCGTGGGGAGTAGCGATGGTAGCAGCGCGCCAGCCACTCTTTGCCTGCCCCGGTCGGCCCGAGTAGCACGGTGCGACGGCCTTGCTCCGCTGACTCGGCGACTCGACGCAGAACCTCGCGCATGATCGGGGAGGCCACGACCATCCCATCGACTCGGCGCAGGAACTGTTCTAATCGGAGGTTTTGCTCGTGGATGTAGCCCCGGATGCGATCGAGGACCACGCCAATCTGGGAATCATACGTGCCACCGCTCAGCGATATCACCTGTAGCGCATGGTCATCGGCTAGGTGAAAGCTGGCACCGAGACTGTCTGCTCTTCCGGAGACGGTCAGCTCAGCCCGCAGATCGACCGTTTGTGGTGCCAGCCACTCGTTGATCGCGATGACGACCTGGGTTCCAAAGTCAGTCTCGTCCGTCCAATCAGCGGGCCGTGGTTCTCCGAGACTCGTTGCGCTGCTGCCCCGTGGGGCCAAGTCGATGAGTACCTCGCCCTGAATCCGAACTCGCTGACCGGGAATTAGGCGGATCGAGGTTCCGTTGCGACTGTGTAGCTCGTACAAGTCGAGGTCACCGTCGTTCGTGGCGCTCACCAGCAGATGGTTGGCCGAGACCCGTAGAGACTCAATGCGAGCGGTCTGGATGGGCTGCGCATCGATGGCTCCGGCGACATCGCGGTTGTCTTCTCGAAGCCGGTTCGCATCGGGCATTCTACCAATGAGGAGACTTGTGCCCGGTGACACTGCGTAGGACAGAGGCTCAGGGAGATCGCGAACTCGAATGATTACGCGTGGCACCGTAGTCATTATAGGCCAAGTAGGTGATCTCGTGGCGTCGGTCGCTACCTCGGGATTGTGATATAAGGCAATTCACACGGCGGAACGCTCGGGAAGGGAAGATGAAATGGTCAGTTCGCTCTTGTTTGCTGCCTTGCTGCTCGTCGCAAGCGCGGTGTTTTTGCGCTCGGCGCTGCGGCTCTATCGGATCATGGCGCGGGGCAAGGTAAACGACCTCAAGCTCACCGACCGAATCGCTTCACGAGTGATATCGGTGCTGATTTACTTCTTCGGCCAAAAGAAGGTTGGCGAGCCGATGTCCTATGCGACTCCGGCGGGCGCGACCTCGAAACACCACCTGTTTATTTTCTACGGCTTCCTCATCATCACCGTTGGCACCGTCGAGTTCATGTTGCAGGGGCTTTTGTGGGACGTTGTGCCCGGCTTTAGCTTCCGCATGATCCTCGGGCCGGTCTATCCGGTGCTGTCGTGGAGCATTGACATCTTCAACGGGCTGGTCCTGCTGATGATCCTGTATGCCTACTTCCGTCGCGTGATCGTGAAGCCTCGACTGATCCCGCTGTCGGGTGATGCCGCCTTTATCCTGGCGCAAATTGGCATGCTGATGGTCAGCCACTTCGGCTTCCATGGCTTCCACTATGCCTCGGCAGCCAACCCGGAGAGCTTCGGTCCACTCTCAGACGCCATCGGCAAGGCGACGGTGGGTATGGGTGGTGCGCACATCGTGAGTGAAGTGTCGCGCTGGATCCACGCTGGGATCCTACTGTTCTTTTTGAACTACCTGCCGTACTCGAAGCACATCCACATCCTGGGCGCGCTGCCGAACATTTACTTCCGCAACCTCGACCAGCGCGGCGTAATGCCCAAGGTCAACCTCGATGACGAAAAGGACTGGGGCGTTGGCCAGATCGACCAGTTCTCGCAGAAGTCGCTGCTTGACCAGTACGCCTGTACCGAGTGTGCGCGCTGCTCGAACTACTGCCCGGCCTATAACACCGACAAGCCACTGTCGCCGATGCACCTCATCCACGACCTGAAAGACGAGATGAAGGCCCGTGGCGACCTTGGGATGCAGCTAGATGCGCTCAAGAAGCAAGCGGGCGTCTCGGCCACCGACAAGACCGAGGCCGATGCGCAGCTTGAAAAAGCCCCCGAAGACATCAAGAAGCAAATCGCTGAGCTGCAAGCCAAGCTCGACGAGATGCCACCTCTTGTGGGTGGCCGCATCAAGGACGAGACCCTGTGGTCGTGTACCACCTGTGGGGCCTGCCAAGAGGTCTGCCCGGTCTTTATCGATCATCCGCTGAAGATTCAGCAGATGAAGACGCACCTGGTGCTGACCGAGGGGCGGATGCCGACGGAGCTACAGCGCACGTTCCAGAACCTCGAGCGCAACGGCAACCCCTGGGGAATCAATGCCGACCAGCGCATGGAGTGGGCCGAAGACCTGGAAGTGCCGGTGCCGACCGTGTCCGAGCGGCCCGACTTCGAGTACCTGCTGTTTGTCGGCTGCGCGGCGGCCTACGACGATCGCATCAAGAAGTCGATGCGCGCACTCGTCGAGGTGCTCCATGCGGCAGGAACCAGCTTTGCGGTGCTCGGTAAGAAGGAAGGCTGCTCCGGCGATCCGGCCCGGCGCGCTGGCAACGAGTTCCTGTTCCAAGAGCAGGCCCAGAAGAACGTCGACGCGCTCAACGAGGCCAATGTAAAGCGCATCGTCACTAGCTGCCCGCACTGCTTCCACACCCTGAAGAACGAGTACCCGCAGTTTGGTGGCAAGTACGAGGTCATCCATCACTCCGAGCTGCTCGCGCACCTTCTGTCCTCGGGCAAGCTCAAGCCCGAGACGAAGATGGATCAGAAGGTCACCTTCCATGACTCGTGTTACCTCGGGCGCTGGAATGGTGTGTACGACGCGCCGCGCTCGGTACTGGAAGCCGTGTCGTCAGGTGAGCTGATCGAACTAGGCCGCAAAAAAGAGCGTGGCTTCTGCTGCGGTGCCGGTGGTGGTCGGATGTGGCAGGAAGAAAAAGGCCCCCGCGTCAACCGCAACCGCACCGAGGAAGTCCTGGGCAGCGGGGCCGAGGTCGCTGCGGTCGCTTGTCCGTTCTGCACCATCATGATTACCGATGGGGTGAAGGACGCCCAAGCCGAAGAACGAGTCCAAGTGCTCGACATCGCCGAGGTCGTCCGCAAGTCGCTCAAGAACATGGCTGCCAAGAAGGCTGCACAGACTCCAAGTCCGACCACGACCGAGAGCTAGAACCGAACCGACGTGATCTCAGACCCAGACAAACAGCCGGCCCCGGTCTCCTCACCGCCAAGTCGCTGGCTTTCGCTGTGGCGGGTGGTGTATCCGCCTGTTCTTGGCGTGTTGGTCGTGCTGCTGCTGTATGCAGCGCTGTTCGGGGTCGACTTTTTGCTCGGGGCGGATCTGCGCGTGATGGGGGTTGGCGATGCGGCGACCGCCCAGCGGGTCATGACCCGTTACGGGCGGACCTTGCTGCGCCATCAGGGACGGGTGCTTGCCTGTTACGTTGCCATTGGCGCGGTGATGGGTCTTCTGATTCAGCTCGTCATTCAGCTCTGGGAGCGCAGCGGTGCCTGGCCGAGCAGCCCAAAGCGGGCCCGCAGCCTTGAAACCCCACTTCAGCTTCCGCCTTCGCCATGGCCGCTCGGTCGACGGCTGATTGTGAGCCTGCTATCCGCGCTGACTCTGCACTTGTTCATGCTGTCGCGAGCGATCATTCTGCGGCCCGCGCTATTCGCCGAGGCGCTGTACGATCGTGGCGGAATCGGCAAGTCGCTGATGGTCTGGCTGACCCATGGCTCGGGCGGGCTTTGGCTATGGATGATCGGGGTCGGGTTGTCGTTGTTTTTGGTCCTGGCTCCGCTCTTGTCGGTACGTGGGCGACGGTTCTTTGTCGACCTGTGGATGTATCACAAGCCGTGGCTGGGGCTCGGGGCGGTGGTTGTCATCGGCGTGTGGCTGTACAGCCGACCATCCGCTGAGTCCTCGCCCAAGTCTGCCACCTCGCGTCGTCCACCTTCTTTGCTCATCATCGCCGTCGACAGCCTGCGTGCTGACCGATTGTTCGATGACCGGCGAGTGGTCGCTCCGGCGATGACCGAGCTATTGCGAAGCAGCGTGCGGTTTGAGCAAGCCCATGTCTCGGTACCGCGCACGTTCCCGTCGTTTGTGACGCTGCTGACTGGGCGTTATCCTTATCACCACGGCATCCGCACGATGTTTCCGACCCACAAGGAGCGTGCGGCGGTGTCCGTGGCTTTGCCGCAGATCCTGAAAGATCGCGGCTACCGGACAGCGGTGGTATCGGACTTCTGCGGCGAGATTTTTTCTCGCATCGACCTGGGCTTCGAACACGTCGAGGTGCCGTCGTTCGATGCCCGGGCGCTCGTTTTGCAGCGAGGGGTGACGGTTCACCGCAATCTGCTGCCCTATTTATCGGGCGCGGGGCTTGGCACGACCGGGATTGCCCTGGGTCAGCAGGTGTTCCCCGAGCTAGAGGGCGTGTCGGAACTGGCCGATCCAAAGCTTCTTAGCCAGCGTGCCCTCCAGACCCTGGCGCAGGTGACGCGTAATGACGCGCCGTTCTTTATGACGGTGTTCTTTTCGACGGCACACTTTCCCTATGCCGCACAGGCACCGTATTACCGCCGCTTCATCGACAAGAGCTATCGCGGGCCGTTCCTGTACTACAAGCCGCCACTGGTCGATGTGTCCTCGCCCGCCGATGTCGCGGCCGTGCAGGCGCTCTACGACGGCGCGGTTGCGGCGGCAGATGCGGGTGTGCAATCGCTCCTAGATGGACTACGGGCGATGGGTCGGGCCGATGACACCATTGTGGTGCTGCTGTCCGATCATGGCGAAAACCTCTATGACGAGCCGGGACGAGGCATGGGACACGGCGATCACCTAGAAGGCGATCAGTCACTGCGGGTGCCGGTAGTGATCCACGATCCGGTACATCGATTTCCAGCTCACTCCGTCCACGGTCTGACCCGCGATATTGATCTTGTACCGACGTTATTGACGCTCCTTGGGCAGCCGATGAGTGGCGCACTGCACAGTCAGATCGATGGCGTGGACTTGGCACCGCTGCTCAAGGGGGAACGCGACACCCTTGGACTTTCGTCCCTGGCCGAGACAGAGCTGTGGTTTACCCCCACTGGCCCCGGATTCGCTTTCGACCAGCGCTTGCCCTATCCCGACGTGACCTCGACCACCGATATCTCGCCAGATGACGACATCGCTGTGACCGAGCGCTATCGTGACCTGGTCACCGTCGCCAAACACCGCGCACTGCGCACCGACCGCTACAAGATCATCTATCGACCGACCCGCAATGGGCCACGCTACAGCGTCTACGATGTCGTGGCTGATCCCCGTGAGATCCACGATCTAGTCGCCGAGCGACCCGAGCTTCTGGCCCAGCTCCAAGCCGCCCTGTTCGCCGCGCTCGCCAATGATCCCACGGTCGAAATCACCGGCGACTTCATCCTGCCCCGATAACCCCATAGACGCCAAACAGCCCCTGCCCTGGGGCAAGGGCCCACCCAACCGATCGGACCCAACCCCGAGGGGTGTAGTCGTTCAGTTCGAAGCGTGTGGACCCAACCCCGAGGGCTGTGGTCGTTCGGGTTGAAGCGCGTGGAGCCTACCCCGAAGGCTGTAGTCATTCGGTTCGAAGCGTGTGGACCCAACCCCGAGGGTTGTAGTCGTTCAGTCCAAAGCGCGTGGACCCAACCCCGAAGGCTGTAGCGGTTCGGTTTGAAGCGCGTGGAACCAACCCCGAAGGCTGTAGTCGTTCGGTTTGGATGAAGTAGGCACCTTGCGTAGCCTGTAGGTTTTGGGCGGAATTATTTTTTACCGACGGAAAAGTAGGAACTGTGGGTGGCGGAGTGGTTTGGGGTGGGCTATCCGTTTCGGTTCCCAATTACTTCGGAGAGATGTTCATGGCTTTGAAACGGATGACTTCGGGCGAAATGATCCACATCACACAGACCTGGGTAGATGCCAAGCATCGCCATCATCAGTTGCTCGGGGCAGTGGCAGAGGTGGCGGTGCTGCTGTCGCACTTGGAGAAGGCCCACAAGGCGCTGCTCACGTTCCAGCCAACGGTCGATCCCAGCGCCGCCGCTCGGGCGCGGACGATTGAAGCGCTAGATGCGCAGCATGACGACTTGGTGCGGGCGATTTTCGCACTGTTTCAGGTACAGATGTACCTTGCGCAGCAGCCGTCGGAGCGCGAGTCATGGCAGCGAGTGCGGGATGCGGTGTTCCCAGATGGCCTGGTGGCCGTTACTCGATCGTATTCCGACGAAGCGGGACAAGCTGCGCTGGCACTCGCTCGGCTGTCGGCGGATGACAAAAAGCAACTGAAGGCGGCGACCATCGGCAAAGAGTCGATGCTGGGTCTGATCGAGCGTTACGGCCAAGTGGCACAGAAGCTGGGCGAAACGGCAACCGTGCACTACACGCCCACTGTGAACCCCAGCCGAGCCGATGCGGCGGAGGCACGCAACCAGTGGATCCGCGTCGTCAACGCAGTCCTCGCCGCCATCGACATGGTTCCTCACCACGGCGATCTGCTGCGCGAGGTCGTGGCACCGCTACGCGAGGTCGAGCGTCGGGCCGATCGGCGGCGCCAAGGTACGCCCGAGCCGGAGCCGCCCCCCTCGTTGGTCCCCCCGCCGGCCCCCTCGCCGGCCCCCTCGCCGATAGGTTAAGATCACTAAATGCACCTCTGGCTCCAAAGCGGACCTCACTCGTACTACACAGACGGTGACCTGGTCTTTTGGCGCATGGTGGATGTCATGGAAGAGGTGCATATCGTGTCCTTGCTGGCGGCCGTGGAGGCCGTTTTGGCTCGGTTCCGACAGGGCGTTCTGCTCGTTGACTGTTCGCAAGCACACAACATCAGGGCTGAGGCACGCCGACGCTATGCCGATTGGCTGAAGCACAGCCCTTACTCGGATTCCCATCGAGCCAGCATCTTCTTTGCGGTGGATGGAGAGATGCGAGCCTTCCTTACACTCGCTCAACGTGGTGCCCAGCTTGCCTCGGGAAAACGCTCGGCCATCGAGATCGTCCGCGATGAGGCCGTCGCCCGTGAGCGGGTCGATGAGCTGCGCAGTGAATGGGCCGCCAGTGATAACGCTCAGGCCGAGAGCTAGCTGCAATTCATGCCAAAAGCGCGGTATACTGGCAAAGCCGTGCCGTCTTTCCTGCGCTTGATGCTTACCCTGGAAACCATCGTGGTGTCCGTGGCTGGGAGGTCGAGATGATCGGCCAAATGGTCGACCGTTTCCGCGTGATCTCGCAGCTCGGCGAGGGTGGCATGGGCGCGGTCTATGAAGCCATCGATGATCAGACCGGCCAGACGGTCGCGATCAAAGTGCTTCATAAAGAGCACGCATCGAACCAGCAGATCGCGCTGCGTTTCATCAACGAGGCACGAGCCATCAACGTCGTCGACCATCCCGGCATCGTCAAGGTGCTCACCATCGGTCAGCTCGGGGATGGGACCGCCTACATCGTGATGGAGCTGCTCAAGGGCGAGACGCTGAGTGCTCGCATGAAGCGGTCGCCCGGCGGCAAGCTGCCGGTGCTTGACTGTCTGCGCCTTGGCAAGGGGATTGCCTCGGCACTGGCCGCTGCCCACGCCAAGACGATTGTCCACCGCGACCTCAAACCGGACAACATCATGATCGTCCCAGATCCGATGCTGCCAGGTGCGGAGCGGACCAAGCTACTCGACTTCGGCATCGCCAAGGTCAAGCAAGAGTATCAGGCCAATGACCAGCTCCAGACGAGGGCTGGCGTGATGATGGGCACTCCACTTTATATGTCGCCCGAGCAGTGCAAAAACGCCGGAGACGTCGACGACAAGGCGGATGTCTACTCGCTGGGCGTGATGCTGTATCGGATGCTATCGGGGAAGCCGCCGTTTTCGGCCGCAGGCACCGGTGAGCTGATGGCGATGCATATCTATATGCAGCCGCAGCCGCTCAAGGAACACGAGCCTGGGCTGCCGGAGTCGGTCGTTGACCTCGTGCATCGGATGTTGGCGAAGCAGCGCCAAGATCGTCCATCGATGTCGCAGGTCGAGCAAGAGCTTGAAAAGGTCAACATCAAGATCAGCGCGATGGTGCCCGCGATCAAGCTGAACGCGCCGCAGCTCGCGACGCTGCCGATCCAGTCTGGGCCGCAGCAAGCCGAGGCCAAGACGGTTTTGTCCGATGGGCAGAACTATCAGATTCCGACCGGTCCCCCGGCTTCGAACCGAGACGGGGCGACGATTATGCCTATGCCTTCGCCGGTAGCGGAAGGGGGCGGTAGTCGGACATTGCGAATCGTGCTCGTGGCGTTGGTGACGCTGCTTATGCTTGGCGTGGGGGCCGGAGTGGTGAGCTGGCTACAGAAGCGGAGCCAGATCAAGCTCGATCCCAATGACCCATCTTCGATGGCAAAGACTGTCGACAAGCTGGTCCAAGACGCCAATCACCCTGACAACAAGAGTGTGAAGCCAGCGAACAAGATCATTAGCTGGCACGTCGAAAGCGTCCCCTCGGGGGCCGAGGTCTATCAGCTCAACCGGGACGAGCTGCTCGGCAAGACGCCATTCCGGGTCGAACAGCCCGTGCAGCCTGGCGAAGTCGAACTGGAGCTTCGGCTGGCCGGATATCTGCCGAAGCGGGTGAAGCTCGCGGGCGACCAGAACCAAGAGCCACCGGTGGTCAAGCTGGAGCCGGAAAAGACCGAGCCAGTCGACAAGAACAAAGCCGGCAAAACCAAGACCAAGAGCCGTCATCGCGGCAAAAAGTAGCGTCTGTTGAGCAGACCTGGCTACGGACGCGCTCTTCCTTGCGTTCGCGACCGTGAGACGAACATACTCAGCGCCTATGAGTGAGTCTGAGTCGTCCCCGGTCAGCGCTCCATCCGACGAGGTTGTCGCGAAGAGCGTGCGCGGTGCGGCGACTACGACCGTCGCGGGCCTGCTCGGACGGGCAGCAGGCCTGGTGACCACGCTGTTGGTCACGCACTTTGTTCAAAAGAGTGAGTACGGACAGGCCAACCTGGCCCTGATCATCGCGACGGTGGCCAACTCGCTGACGCTACTCGCCCCACAGCAAGCGCTACTGACGAGACGCGACCACTTCGAAGAAGCCGCGAGCCTGGTGCAGCGCTACGTTCTGTGGATCGGCGCGGTGGTGTTCGGTGGGCTGTATCTTCTGGGGCGTCCGCTGCTCGGGGTCTTGCAAGAGCCGACGGCACTGCCACTGCTGCAACTGTACTGCCTGGCTCTGTGGTTCGAGAGAGTCGCACTGATTCCGGCCATCAAGCTGCGCTATCGGTTGCAGTTTGGTGACCTGGTGAGGGTCGACCTGCTTGGTGATGCGGTCTATGTCGTGGTCACAATGGGTGCGGCGGTGCTCGGCAGTGGCGCGATCTGCCTGCCGCTGGGGATGCTGTCGAGGCATTTGACGAGGGCCGGGTATCTGAGAGTGCGTCTCGACTTGCCGGTCCTGCCTGGGCTGCCGCCGCGTCTGACCGACGAGTCACGAAGGCTGCTGGGCGAGCTGTGGCAGATGACGTGGCCCATTTACTTGTCTTCGCTGGTGGAACTATCGACGCTGTACATGGACAACGTGTTTGTCGGTCGCGTGTACTCGATAGGTGCCCAGGGGGTTTATGCCGTTGGATACACCCTGGTGATGACGCCCAGTGAGACGATCGCAATGTATGTCGCCAGTGCGATGGTGCGAGCCCTTGGTCTCAGTGATCGGGACCGGCGACAGCAAAACTTTTTACAGGGTCTGCGCTATGTCTCGCTGTTGCTGCTACCTCTGGCGGTGGGGGCGGCGCTGGTTGCTCCGACGTTTGAAGCGGCGCTTCTGCCCGAGCGCTGGCACGGCGTTGCACAGGTGATGAGTTGCTTGTCGCTGGGCGCGCTGTCCCTTGGGTTTCATCGAATGGCGTTTGCACAGCTCACGGCTCTGCATCGCTCGCGACTGGCTGGCGCGATCTATGCCATGCAACTTGTTTGCTTTGTCCTGGGTTTATGGATTGTGGCGCAGACCGATCCGGAGCGCGTGCAGATGGAGCGTGTGGCACTGGCAGTGTCGGTCGCGTTGGCGATGGCGGCAAGCTGCGGCGTGGCCATGACGATGTGGGTCGAGTCACTGCGCTTCTCGAAGATCGCCGCCGCGCTGGCCCCTGCGGTTCTGGCTACGCTGATGATGGCGATGGTGCTGCTTTCACTCAGGGTGGCCACGGCGCGCCTGAATGTGGCGGCCACGTCACTGCGACTGGTCGGTGAGGTAATGATTGGGGCGGGCTCTTACGTACTGTGCCTACGACTCGGCTATCCGGCGCTGTTTCCTGAAGTCAGGAACTTTATCGCTCGACGGAAGTAGGGTAGAAGCGAAAGATGCGAGCCGCACCACAGCCGATCCCGGAAGAGTTTGCCCAGGGTGTGGCCTGTCATCTGTCGTCACGGGGCCCGGCGGCAACCCAGCGCCTGGGGCAGATCATTGGGGAAACCTTGCAGGCGGGCGATGTTCTGCTGCTTGATGGTCCGCTAGGGGCTGGCAAGACCTGTCTGGTACAAGGGCTGGCTGTGGGCCTGGGGGTTCCACCGGGAACCATCGTGAACAGCCCATCGTTTGCGCTGGTTCATCAATACGAGGGACGGCTCTGGTTGGTGCATGCCGACCTGTATCGCCTGGAACACCCCGAGGAACTCAGTGAGCTGGGCTTGTGGGAAGCTGCCGAGACGGGCGGGGTGGTTGTTATCGAGTGGGCAAGTCGTTTTCCAGGGGAGATGCCACGGGACCACTTGGCGCTCCAGATCGTGCCGGGCAACGGTCGGATGCGAGAACTGACGCTGCGAGCGAGTGGACCTACGGCGAAGGCTCGTTTGTGCGCGCTCGAACGGAAGCTACCGGCGGAGCGGAGGATAAAGTGAGCGAGATGAATGATTGGAAAATTACCATCGATACCCGACGCGGGGGCTACCTTGAGTCGTTTAGTCGGGTTCGTGCGGTCGTGGTCGATGTGACGGGGCGCGTGGTGATGCAGGCTGGCGACTGTGAGGAGCCGGTGTTCTGGCGCTCGACAGCGAAGTTTGTGCAAGCACTGAGCTTGTTTCGTAGCGGGGCGATGGATCGCTTTGGCTTTACCGATCGAGAGCTGGCACTGGCCTGTGGTTCTCATTCGGGAGGTGATGAGCACGTCGCGCTGGCCCACAGTATGCTCGATCGAATCGGACTGACCGTCGACGACTTGCACTGCGGACCACATACCCCGCTCGGAGCAGAGGAAGCCAAACGACTGGCGGGGGAGAAGCGTACGCCCACCAAGCTGCACAACAACTGCTCGGGCAAACATGCGGCGATGCTAGCGGCGTGTCGAGCGCGGGGCTGGCCACTTGTTGACTACAACCGCCATCACCATCCGCTCCAGCAAGAGATCCTGGCGCATCTATCGACCGTGAGTGGGGTCGATGCTCGGCATATTCAGTTGGCGGTCGATGGCTGTGGCGCGGTGGTGTTTCGGACCCCGCTCATCGGGTTGGCCCGGGCCTATGCACGGCTGGCGGGCGATGCGCTGCCTGCGCCTCATCAAGCGGCAGGCCGACGGATTCGAGGGGCGATGGCGTCTGCACCAGAGCTGATTGCTGGGCCAGGTCGGCTGTGTACAGACCTGATGCAGGTGTCCTCGCACAACCTCATTGCCAAGATTGGGGCCGATGGCGTGTATGGCCTGGCGGCCGTTCAGACCTCGAACGGGCCATGTGGTTTGGCGGTCAAAATTGAAGACGGCAACATGCGGCTGCTCGGTCCCCTGGTCTGTCAGATGGCGGCGGCGCTCGGTTGGATTGACGGTGAACAGCTTGGCAAACTACGACCGCACTGGCACCAGCCCATCATCAACCACCAAAAAGAGCTGGTCGGCGACGTTCACGTCAGCATTGACTACTAGTTGTCGCGGTGCCGCCTGGCCCGTGCCGGTGGGCTGGCCAGGTTAGGAATGGGTGGGCTGGGGGGTGAAGTCGGCGCTTGCGGATGAAGCAGGGGACTCTTTGGGGTGGCGCACAGGCTTGCTGGCGGGTTTTGCGGTCAATCCGTTCATCACGACTTTGATGCGCCACACGGCGGTGATGTTGGTCATGATGGCCATTAGCACCATCACCACAGCCACGATGTGATAGTGCGGTGTGGTGGCAGTGGGCTCAATGTAGGCGGCGGCAATTGGGGCGATAGCGGTTGAGACGCCCAGCCAGACGCCGCGCTCGTGGCGCTGCATGTAACCGACATTGGCGCTGACGCCGACCGAGTCCCCCTTGGCGCGGCTGTAGCTGACGATGGTGCTGCCAACGAGCGTGATGGCGGTGACGCCAAAGAGCCAGGGCTCGTTTCGGTAGTAGTAGAGGAAGCCGAGAAACGTAAAGACGTCGTTATAGCGGTCCATCGTCGAGTCGAAGAACTCACCTGCGGCGGTGCAGTTGTTGGTGGCGCGGGCGACGATGCCGTCCCAAGCGTCACAGGTGAATGCGAAGAGCAGCGTCCAACCTCCGAACGCGAAGTGCCCCAAGGCAATCGCTCCGGCTGCTAACAGCGTCAGCAACATCGAGAGGAAGGTAATCATGTTCGGCGTGATACCGAGCGCGATGAAGATGCGGACCGGGATGCGGAACATCCAGTAGCCAAACTCCATGAAGATGCGCGGTAGCCAGGGAGTCTTGGCGACTTGATCAATGCGGGGCGTACGGTCCATCCCGAAGATGACGCATTTGACGCAGTAGATGAGAAACGAGATGACCCAGAAAGCGGGCAGGCCAAGCAGGGGGATAAGCACCGTTTTCGGCAGGCTCCACAGCGGGCTGGTGACGGAGTTGGCGGATGCCGGAGACGAGATACTGACAGAGCTAGCAACTGCTGTCAGCGATACCAGGTTGGTAAGATCAAGCATGGGATTCTCTAAGCGAGTGAGCGGTTTCCTAGTCTGGTCGACGCGTCAAACGTGCGATAAATGAGAAGAAATGCTGCAAGACGACTGCCAAAGGCCCAGCATGTACTTCGAACACCCCTTACCGACGGAAGCGGTCGGTCGAAGACTCTGTCAGAAATTTACCACGTGCTGTGCCAAGGGCCTCTCTGGCCGTGACATTGTCGAATTTTCGACGCAGCGGCATCTGCGATGGTCGGTGATATGGGGGCTATTGATGGTGCTTGGTCTTGGCACCAGCGCTCGAGCCGAGGATGTGGACAAAAAGACAGCCGCAGCCACGGCTGAAGCCAAGACCAGCCACAATCGTAAACCGTATCCGCCACTGCGCACGGCCAGTGGGCAACCGGCGGCTTCGTCATCGACACCACTGGTACGTGGCGCGGTGCCTCCGCTGCGTGATGCGGCTGCGGGAACCACTCCGCCGATGCTCTTGGACGGGAAGGGCTATCTGATGGTGGGGAAAGGTGAACTGACCGGTTCGGAGTCTCCTCGCTATCAGATTGCCCTGTACTTGGAGCATGCTGGAGCACGGGCGCAGTTTGGTTCCCTGCTGACGCGGGCACCGACCAAAGCGATGCTCATGAGCGAAAGCCGGGCCCAGTATTTTGTGATCTGGGGTCGCTTTGCCAAGTTGCTGGTGCTGAAGATGACGAAACCGGCTACCAAGACCGAGCTGGCGGAGATGTTTCATGCCGGGATGCCCGAGGTCTTTAGCGACCGTACTCCGGTGGAGCTGCGCAAGGATGCCGAGTCGCTGCTCAAGCTTGTGGATCATGACTTGGCCGAGGGACAAGAGCTGCGGATCCACATCAGCGAGCAGGCCCAGATGGACCTCTATCTCGACGGCGTCAAGCACGCTGGCCCGCAGAACGCCAAACTGGCCCGTCACCTGATCGAAATCTGGCTGGGCTATCGCTCGGTGGCGCACAGCTTGAGAAACGTCCTCATCGACAAGATTGAGGTCTTAAAGACGCCACTCACCAAGGCGAGCAAGTAGCCTTCCTGGTTTCAATCGGTGGCTTTTCTCTAGCTGCCACGTCGCCGCTCACCATCTGTCCCCAACAAACCGCCTGCCGGAGTAGCTGCGCGCTGCTACGCTCGATTGTTTGTTACCTCTAGTCTTACAGACGAAGGAGTCACTATGAGTACCTGGGTTCGCAAGCTGGTTCTCTCCCTCGGATGGCAGTTGCCGACGGTGGTTATCTTGGGATCGGCTCTGGTCAGCGCGGGAGGCTGTGACACGCAGACCAAGCAAGCGATTGGCTGTAATACCAATGCAGACTGTCCCGGCGGACAGGTCTGCGGCATGACCGGGCAGTGCATCCCTCCGCCGAAGACCATCGTTGTTTCCATCACCAAGCTCGGCGATGGGGCAGGGTCGGTTACGTCGCAGCCTGCCGGAATTGACTGCGGGGCAACCTGTAGCGGCAGTTTTGAGCTGGGTAAGCCCATCACGCTGACCGCCACTCCGCAGAGCGGGTCAACGGCGTCTGGCTGGTCGATTGGCTGCACCGGGACCGCGCCGACTTGTACGTTTACTCCGACCCAGGACGAGCCGGTTCAGGTGGCGATGAACTTCGCGGTGCAAGCGCCCATCCAGCCGCCCGCGCTTTGCAACGCGCAGTCGTTTTGTTGGGAAAATCCCCGACCCCAAGGCAACTTGCTAAACGATGTCGCGGTTCTACCATCCGGCGAGGTCTGGGCCGTCGGTCAGGTTGGAACCGTGGTTCGTCGTGTCGGGACCACCCAAAGTTTGCTCAGCAGCGGCACAATCCAAAACCTCACTGGGGCAGCAGTGGTCGGGACCGACGTGGTGATGGTCGGAACGAGCGGCACCGTCATGCGCGGCTCGGGCGGGGTTGTCACCGGTGAAACGAGCGGCATCCTTCAAGACCTACTGGATGTCACGGCGGCTGGCACCGGGGCAGTGGCCGTTGGAGTTGGGGGCAAGATCCTGCGACGAAATGGCATTGCGTGGAGCAGTGACGCCAGCATCACCACCCAGACCCTGCGCGGCGTGGGCATGAACGGCACGGAAATCTACGCGGTCGGAGATAACGGCACCGTCGTGGCCAACTCCGGTAGTAGCTGGCGAACGGTCACAGATGCGCAGTTTGGCAGCAAGCCTTTGTCGGCGGTCGCAGCTTTGGCAGGGAGCACCTTCGTCGCGGCGCAGCAGGGGGATATCTTCCGGCAAGGCACACCCTGGTCGCGGGTCTGCTGCGTCAACCTGCCTGATATTCGGAGCATGATCAGCTCCTCGTTTGGTCTGATTGCCGTGGGGTCTACCGTGGGTGGTGCGATTCTACAGAGCAGCGATGGCAGCACCTGGACCACGCCGATTGATGGCTCGCAAACGCTGTTCTACGGAGTCGGGGCCACCACGGGGGAGGCATGGGCGGTCGGGGACTCGGGGGCCATGCTGCAATACAAGGGGGGGGCATGGAGTCCACAGACCAGCGGTTCAACGAGGCTGCTGCGTGCTATCTCGGGGACGGCTCAAGGCTACTTTGCGGCGGGGCAGAGCGGGGCTCTACTTCGCTCGGTCAGCTCGTCGGTTTTATCGTCGACGGCACCACTCGCACCGGACTTTGCGGGCGTGAGCGCAGTGAGTTCGACCGAGGCCTGGGCGGTCGGCGATGCAGGGACGATCTATCGCTTCGATGGCAGCGCCTGGAATAAGGTCACAAGTGGTACCGGTTCCACGCTACGCGGGGTGTGGGCGGCCGGTCCGGATGATGTGTGGGCAGCCGGTGACGCGGGCACCATCGTTCATGTCAAAAATGGCAGTGCTACCGCGATGTCGGGCGGCACCACCCAGAACTTGCTAACGGTGTGGGGCACGGGGCCAAACGATATCTGGGCGGCGGGTGCGGCGGGTGCGGTGGTCCGCTACACCGGAACGTCGTTTGCTTCTGTGACGGGACCGGCGACCAGCAAGGCCATCACCAGCATCTGGGGCAACCTGAGTAGCAACGTTTGGATGGTCGCTGGTCCAGATGTCTTTGTCTGGAACGGCAACAACTACCAAAAGTACACCCCCTCGGGGACGGATCTGGCTGCGGTCGCTGGCTACGGAGCTGATCTGTATGTGGTGGGAACCAAGGGACAGCTACATCGCTACTCGGGGGGAAACTTCAGCCTGATCGAGACCGGGACTCGCAACAACCTGTACGCGGTGGCGCTGTCGGCCACGACGTTGTGGCTCGCTGGCGACAACGGCACGATCCTCAGCAAAGCGCGCTAACGCAAGCCGAGGTTAGGTTTGGGGGGGTTACAGATCCTGCCAGTCGGCAGGACGCTCTATCGGACACATGCCCGTGAGCTGAGCCAGGCGCTCGGCAACGGCGTCAGCCTCGGACTCCATTCCTTCGCCAATCAGCCACTCGATCTCGCCCCGTGCCGAAGACAAGGAGCGAACCACCGCTAGACCGTCGAAGGCCTCGACGATCATGCGGACGTAGGCAATTTCGGAGAGAGGAACGCGGAAATAGCGAGAGGACAAGAGGGGGAAGGTTCGCTAGAAGTTGACGCGGTAACCGAGGTTGCCAAACACGCCGTTGAGCGACGCGTAGTCAGTGCGCTCGGTTCGGCCCCAAATGATGTGGCGGTAACCGCCTTCCATGAAGACGCTGCCACGGCGGAGACGAATCTCGGCACCGAGGAGCCCGCCGAGTCCGACCTGGCTCATCCACGAGCCATCCTGAATCTGGACGCCGTCCCGGGCGAGGAAGCTGTACTCGGCCAAGAACTGCGGCAGCACACCGATGTAGGGAGCCCACGCCGCATCCAGGCTGCGGAAGCGATAGGCGAGTAGCAAACCACCGCCGACGACATGCGAAGCACCAGGCGCTGGCGCAAAGTACTCGTACTGCGGGCGAAGCGAAAACGCGAACGCACCGTACGGAAGCTTCAGTCGACCGCCGATCTCCAGAGCACCACCTACGCCGAACACGCCACGGGGAATGTCGACCTGGGTGAGTCCCATGAGGCCAATTTCGACCGCAAATGACTTCGCAGGTGCACGATCGGTAGCCGGAGCATCCTCTTTCGGCTCGTCCTTGCCAGCGGCCATCGGCACCGCATCAGGCAGCGCTGATTCGTAGTTTTCGACGCCGTTGATGGTGTAGCGCAGGCCGAGGCCGGTCTTGCCCGGCGGCCAGTGGGCCGTCGTGACGTACGTTCCAGTTCCCGGTAGTTCGCGAACCGCATCGGCACGGGAACCACCCGTCCCCTCGGCCACAACCGTCGCGCCCGAGATCGGGCTGCCTGCTGCATCCGAGAGCTGGAGTCGCACCTCTCGCTGTCCTTCTTGCGGGTTGAACGTCGGCGCACCGACATCGAGCTTGGCCACCACCGGGCCACTCTGGGTCGCCGAGACTTTGAACTCGCTGCTGTCCTCGGGCTTGGCACCGCTCTGAGCCGTTGCACAGCGTAGGGTATGCTCACGGGCAGGCTGTAACGGCATCGGCTGACCGACTGCTTGCAGCTCGGTACCGTTCAGACCACAGAACACGCCCTTGCCATCGACCTGGATGGCGGCGCGCTTGCCCTCACCGCCCGGCCAAAGCACGACCCGCGCCACTTGAACATGGCTCGGCGCGCTCCACGGACCAACCGCACCTTCAGCATTCACAGCGCTGACTCGGACATAGTAGTCGCCCGGGCCCACGGCCGAAGGCATTACTCGAGTCTCCGCAGCACCCACCCGGGTATCCCGCACGAGCGACTCGAAAGCTGCATCCTGGGCAACCTGAACCTGCCAGCCAGCGGGGGCTGCACCAACTGCGGAGTAAGAGCCCTTCACGTCCACCGGACCACCGGTCGATAGCACCAGGCCCGGAACCCCCACGATGGTCGGGGCCGCCGGAAGCGGCTGAGCTGCCGTCGGAGTTGCCGTAACATTGGCAATCGTGCTGCTTTGGTTTGGCGCAAGGTTGATGGGCTTGCCCTTGCCAGCGAGGGTGGCTGCACCGTCATAGAGCGAGACGCGTGTCGCACCGGTTTTCGGTTCGACAGAAATTCGTGCAGCGCTGCCTGGATTGACCGTTACCTTGCCGACCGGCGTAACAATGATGGCCGTGCGCGCAATCTTTACCGGTGCGGGCTTGGCGGCAGGCTTCTTTCCAGCCGCTGTGGGCGCACCCAGTACGGCGGGGGCAGCGGGAACCACAACGGTAATTTCACCGACCGTAATGGTGTTGTTGCCCGCAACTATTTTCTTTGCCGGGCCCTTGGCTGAGGACGGAGGGGGGACTCCATAGACAGAGAACGAGGTGTTCTCTCCCACGAATACCCGAGTTCCATCTGCGAAGGTGACCTCGGCTCCCGAGCCTGCCGCGCTGTCAACACGCGTTCCAGGCATGACCACTTCGTCCTTGCGCGCACCGTGACGTTCGCTACTTGAAACCATCTCGACCTGGTGGTGAGAGCTCCGTAGCTTCGCCTCGGGAACGCCAGCGGGATAGGCAGGAGCAGCAGGAGCCGCCCCCTTCGGTGCCGTAGCGGTCGGTGCTTTCGGAGCGGTGGCAGCAGGCTTTGCTGCCGGGGCCTTGGTGGCAGCACCCGCCGCCTGCGCATAAAGCGGCTGAGACGAGATCGTCAGCAATCCGCCTCCGATCACTACACCGAGGAACAACATTCGCGAGCACGTCATTGAACTCTCCAAGGGACGTTTTGGCTCTAGTTCAGTTAGCCAGTTCCTAATTTGCCTGAAGGCGCTGATGTCTGTCATTAACTAACCAGCGAGGCAGCTACATCATCACATTCACCCATCAAGTCAAGGTGCCTCTTACGCAAAACTCAGGTTCGGCCATCGCCGGTGTAGATGCGCGGCACCCGCTTTGAGACGACGGTGCAGACTTCCCAGGGGATTGTACCGGCCCATGAGGCCATTTCGGACAGCGTGATTCTGTCGCTGTGACCCGATGGTCCCGATTGGGCACCGAGTAAAATCACCTCATCGCCGACTTTGACACCGGCCACTTCGGTGACATCCACCATCGTCATATCCATGGTGATCGGTGCCATCACCTGGCAACGCTGACCACCACACAGCACGTAGGCGGATTCGCTCATTCGGCGGGTGTAGCCGTCGGCGTAGCCTACCGGCAGCGTGGCGCACAGCGAGTGTCGACCGACACGGGTTCTCCCACCGTAGCTAATGTTTTCGCCAGGAGGCAGTTCCCGCAACGAAATGATCCTGGTGCGCAGCGACATCACCGGCCACAGGGTCGCTAGCTCGGTATGGGTCGGTGCCACACCAAACAGTCCAATGCCGGCCCGCACCAAGTCGAAGCGAGCTTCCGCGAAGCGCACCGCTCCAGCGGTATTTGCCACGTGAACCACGCCGGGCTTCACACCATGGGCTTGTAGCTGCTCGACAAAACCAGCCAGTCGTCGGAGCTGTCCTTCCGTCGGAGCGGAGTCTTCGCCATCGGCATCGTAGAGATGCGTACAGAGACCAGATAGATACAGTCCGCTGTGCCGCTGCAGCTCATTCATAAACGAATCGAGCCGATCGGACCGGACCCCAAGTCGAGACATGCCGGTATCCACCTTTAGGTGAATGCCAACTCGCGGTGCCGACAGCTCATCGGCGGCGTGCGCGAAACGAGTGAGGTCGCGGACATCGGCGACTACTGGGGTCAAGCGGTACGCCACCACATCACGATGTGACAGCCCGTAGTAGCAACCGAGCACCACGATCGGTAGTTCGATGCCCGCACGGCGCAGCTCGACCCCTTCCTCGACCAGAGAAACGGCAAACCCCCAGACCTTCTTTTCGAGGGCTCTTGCACAGGCTACCGCACCATGTCCATAGGCGTCGGCTTTCAGGACCGCCAGAAGACCGGTCTTGGCGCTGCCGACCGCGCTGCGCAATACATCGGCATTGCGGCGCAGTGCACCGAGATCGATCTCGGCCACGGTCGGGCGAATGTCGGTGCGAATGTCGAATACCTGGTAGATGGTCGCGGACGATATCGCGGGGCGTGCGAACAGGTCAAAAAGTTGCGCGGTTGATGTCGCGATGCCGTCGGGCATGCTAAGTAATGAGTCCATGAACCGCATACGGACCCTCGGGTTTGCGACTTGGCTTCGGCATGGGCTCCTGGCTGGGCTAAGCATCGGTTTGCTGACCGGACTTGTGCTTGTTCCGACGAGTGCGGGGGCCGAGCCGCCGTGGTTGGGGGTCGAATTGAAATCGACGCCGCAAGGCGGGGCTCGAATCACCGAGGTCATCCCAGGGTCGCCGCTCCAGTCGCTGCTGGCGACTCAACAGCTCATGCGCGGGGATGTGGTGGTGGCGTTCGATGGTCGGCCGATTGCGGCACCCAAAGATCTGGCCGCGCAAGTGCGGGCGCAGAAGCCGGGACAGACGGTGACGCTGCGACTGCGGCAGTCGAGCGGCCAGCTTCATGATGTACAGGTGATGCTGCTGTCGCGGCCAAGCGAAGATCAGCTCCAGATGCTGTCCATGCAACTTGCCGAGGAGCGGCAGAAGCAGTTGATCGGTCAACCGGCTCCGGAGTTTGTGATCGAGCAGCTTCACGGCCCGAAACTGCCAGCGGCGGCGCTGTCGGGAACGCTGGCAGCTCTCAAAGGTCAGCCGGTGTTGCTGGTGTTTTTCGCAAGTTGGTGCGGCCCATGTTTGCGCGAGATCCCGCACTTAAACGATCTGCAAGCGCATCGTCCTGACCTCCGCTTGCTGGCGCTGTCTACTGAGTCTAAAGACAAGATCCAGGATGTGATCGGTCGCTATTCGCCCGGTTACTCTGTGGGACGTGACATCGATCGCAAGGCCTATGACGCCTATGGGGTGGCCTCGTATCCGACTTCGTTTTTGATCGATGGATCAGGCATCGTACGCGCCGTTGACCACGGCACACTAAAGACGGTCGAACAAGCGCTGGAAAAGATTCCGAAGGCTCCCAAAGCGAGTCGTTAGGGATGGCTCAACTACCATCGGGATTGGTCGTGGCATCCTCTGGAATCGACAGATCAGGAAGGACTACTCCTGAAAAGTCGACTGCCTTAGGAAGCACGCACAGCGCGGTACTGTCTGGCAGGTGGCAGTATCCATCACTTTTGCACTCATACTCGGCAGGACAGTAGGGTTCGGTGCTTGCGCAGCGGAAGGCACAGTCGGAGTAGGTCGGTGCAAAGCAACTGCTCCACAGCGTGGCACCTGAGATGAACACAGCGGTAGCGAACAGGGTCGCGAGCGAGTGGTTGCGGGTCATCACCATCTCCCGATCACGGCTAGCGCGACGTGACTTGCAGATACTGCGGGAAGGAGTGCCAGCTTCTTTTGAGCAGACTCGATCCGACTCTGCTTCCAAAACAGGAGTCCGGTTCCGATCGCCGTGGCTCCTGCAACGGTGAAACAGGCGATGGTGGCCTTCCGGAAGGTTTGTCCTTCAAGCTGGAGACGTTCATAGCTGTCGCGTTGCGCTGCATCGTATAGAGGGGGTAGCCCGTTATCGCTCTGGAGCGTGAATCGACTGAGCTCGTCGGAACGACTCTGCGAAAGGAGTCCCAAGGTGATTCCCGACACCACCAATCCGATCGTGAAAGCCGCCCCGACATAACCGGTTGCACCATAGATTCGATGCTGTCGAGCAAGCGCCGCCTTTTGTGCCAACAGATTGGTTTGAGCGGTGTCCTCTCGCAGCGGTGCTGGGTCCGGTTCGACTTCCGTAGGAGGAGGTTCTTCATCGAGAAGTGGGGCAGGGGGCGGCTCGGGTGCATCGGGTGACACCTGCGCAGGTAGCTTCACGTCCGCAGCCCAGGCCGGGAGTGGACAGCAGAGCAAGCAGAGCAGCATCACGCCGCCTGCGCGTAGCCACCGAGCCATGATTATGCCGCCACCATGGGGTTGTGATCGAGAATTTTACCGTCGGCAATGTACACCACGCGTTTGGCGTGATGCATGATGCGCGGATCGTGGGTTGAAAAGATGAACGTGACGCCCATTTGCTCGTTAAGCCTCTGCATCAGCGCAATGATCTGCTCCGAGGTCTTCGAGTCCAGATTGGCGGTGGGTTCATCGGCGAGCACGAGTTCTGGATGCGTAATCAGCGCCCGTGCAATGGCGACCCGCTGACGCTGACCACCGGAAAGCTCATCCGGTCGATGCTGCAGGAATGGTCCCAGACCGACATCCTCACAGAGCTTTACCACCCGCTCGCGCAGGCTATGAAGGGTCTCCGGATTCTTGCGCATCAGGCAAGGAAACTCGACGTTTTCGATCACGTTGAGCACCGGAATCAGGTTGAAGGACTGGAAGATGATTCCGATCTTGCGATTGCGCAGCTCGGCGAGCTTGTCAAAGTCCTGATTGCCGACCTCTTGACCATCAAACTGGTAGGTTCCGCTGGTCGGAGAATCGAGACAACCGATGATGTTCAGGAGGGTCGATTTGCCCGATCCGGAAGGGCCCATCACCACCGTAAACTCACCGCGTGCGACGTCTAAATCAACGCCTTGGAGTGCAGGCACAATGGTCTTCCCAAGGTGGTACTGCTTGACGATGTCGCGCAACGTGATGAGCGACTTGCCGCGCTCGTTTTGGCTCATGACATACCCTCTAGTAATAGGCTCGCGCCTCGAAAAGGAATCGGAAATCCATCGGGAGTAGCGAGTATTCGCTGTAGTTCACATCGTTCACAGAGACGGTTCCAACCGGGATTCCGCGAATCGGGATGAAGCCGTACAGAGACAATGTAAGCCACTCCTGAGCATTCCAGGAAAACGTCGGTGACAGCGTTCCCGAAAGATCTGCGAGTCCAGCAATCAGGGTCGCCCCAATCGCAAAGTCATCGCGGATCTTCGGCTTGTTGTAGCTAAGAATCAGGTAATGACGACGCAGCGGATCGAACGTGAAGCGCTGCGGAATCGCCCCGGTCGAGCCGCCAGTGGGTTGTCCAACGCCAGTCAGTCCAGCCATTTGGGCACGACTCGCAAGTCGCAGATAGTCTTCAAACTCTAGCGCAGAGTAGCCATCTGCTTGGTAGTAGTATTCTACAGAGAGCGTGCTCTCATCGCGGAACTGGGTCCGGCCGCCTACGAGGAGTCGCGGATACAGAACACCGTCTTCCAGCTTGCTTGCGGACAGCGCGGTCTGCGGATTACAGACTCCGCCGTTGGCACAGGCATGGTTCGGATAAAGCTTGCCACTTCCCACTTGAAACAGAGACTCGATGTGAAGCTCGTAGTCGGTGAAAAAGTAACGCGAGAAGCTGGCACCGAAGCGTGAGGCATTCTGAAAGGAGTCGTTGTACTTGTTCGAGAAAAAGTAAAACAGGTTGATGTCGGTGTTAAACAGCAGCAGATACAGACGCGCCGCGAGCAGATAGTGATACGAGTCATCCGGCGGCTTGGTTCCGTCGGCAAGCGGATAGTCTGGATACTTCATCATCGCAAACGGAAGGCCGTTTTGCTGGTACAACACCTGCGGCGAAAACAGCGTGCTGATGGTGAATTTCTCAAACGGAAGTTCAATTCGGGCAACCCACTGCCCAGCGCGCTGAAAGTTGGGGTCGGTTGGGTCTTTGGGCGGGTTGATGAGATCCGTCGGATTGAAGGCGAAACCGGAGCCCCAGATGATTCTCTTTTTGCCAACTAGAATGTTCAGCCACGGCTTGGGAGAAACGGACACATACAGCTCACTGGGGACGACAAACGGTCGCAACGTCGCGACATCATGATCATCGATCTTGGTCCGTCCGCCACTGCCATCTTTGTCGTAAAACAGCCAGCCATTTTGGTAGATCAGCGAGACGTCAGAATAGACAAACGCCTTCGCTCCGAAGCTGATCTTGAGCTGGATGTTGCCTTCCAGAATTTCCTGGATCGAAGGCTGATTGATCGTCGATAGAAACGAGGCATTCGGGTTGATAAAGGCGTACTGGAACCGGTTGTCCACGTAGCCATTCACCTCAGCGGTTAGCTTCTTGCTCCCGCTGTCTCCCTTCTTGGCGGAGTCGAGATCATCGAGTGATTCCTGCGCCAACGCAGCGTTCACAAAAGGCCCCCCAAAGAGCGCCCACAGGAGCCCGCACAGCCAAAGTATGGGAGTCCGCAACCGCATCTATTTAGCGACCTAGATCATCAAGCACGAACTTCTGCGCAGGAATGTCCAGGTTTAGCTTCATATCCAGGGTGTTCATCTCGGAGTAGCGCTTGGTGGCTAGCTCGTTGCGCATGGTGATATGAGAGGGACGCTTGAGTCCGTGGAAGTCCTTCACATCCTCAAACTTGGCCGAACGAAGCAGCTTTCCCGACGCTGCGTAATATTCCGCTTTGGCTGGCTGCTGATCTTCTTTGGTCATCCATAGCTTGATGTGATCGTAGGCGGCTTCCTTGTTCTTCGCGGTCAGATCCAACAGCCACAGCTTGTCATCGCCCGATGGACTCAGCTTGGCGTCATAGTCCGCTACGTAGTTCACACGCAGCACATCGCCGTTGTTAAAGTCACCGCCCTGAAAGCTCTCCCGCGAAGCCAAACGCAGGGCTCGCTTCAGGTTGGGCATGTAGACCCACATGTTGTCTTCGACACGCAGCATCTCTTGTCCTTTGGCTGCGGCGGGCTCGAAGAACCAGGTGCGGATCTTGTCATCTTCCGACTTGAGCGCACGAAACTTGTACGTTCTGGTGGTGTCATCCTGGCGATGCGCAACCATCACCAAGAGTCCGTCAAAAGTTCGCGGTGACATCACCTGATCGTAGCGCTTGAGCAGCTCCGCAGGGGTCGGATCAGCGGCCATCGCCAGCGATGGAAAAGACAAGGAAAACATGAGTGCCGTAGCGACAGCGAATCGTAACATGGGACAGACTCCTTCTTTCTCTTCTGCACGGCAACAGCGTGGGTACGTACACCATTTCGTCTAAGTAGCTCGTAACGCATCGACAGGACTGAGCCGCGAGGCCTTGTAGGCCGGATACAGCGCGGACAGCACCGCACCCGTGACTGAAAATCCGATCACAATGAGCAGGAAGCGCAAGTCAACACTCGGATACGTCCACAGCACATCGCCACCGGGAGGTTTCATCGGAACGCCACGTTGACCTAGCCAGCTCACCACCAGGTAGCCAATGCTGACACCCAACACTGAGCTGCCCAACCCCAGCGCCGTCGCTTCCAGGAGGAACAGTGCCGTGATCTGCCAGCGGCGAACGCCCAGTGCGAGCATGGTTCCAATCTCACGTACTCGCTCGTATACCGACATCAGCATGGTGTTGACGATTCCGGTTGCGACGAGGAGAAACAGCACCAAAGCGACAAACAACAGGACGTATCCCAAAGACGCGACGCGGGTCTTGGTTGCTGGGTCGAGCTCTTCCCACGTTGTGACTTGGAACTCATTGCCAAGCGAAGCGCGCATTTGGTTGGCAATCAGGTCCATTTGATGCATGTCTGTGACTGCGACCGCATACTCTGTGACTTGTCCCTTCATTCGCAGAAGGTCTTGGGCAAAATCGAGCGGCACCGTCGACATTCGCTTGGATTCGATTAGGTTCAGCGTGGGCAAAAAGCCTCCCACTTCCACATCGAGTGCGTTGGTGCTGGCGTGCGGACCGGCCGCCTGCATGACCAAGGTCGCGCCTTTGTCCGCTTTGAGAGAGTCGGCGAGCGTCTTGCCAATGAGTGCGATACCACGCTGTCCAGCAGACAGAGGGGTTGAACCAGCAGCCACTCGCTTCAGACGCTGTGGGCAGACCTGATATTCGACCGCTGGATCGATTGCTACCGATACAAACATCGTCGACTCTGCACCGTTTGACACCATCCCATCGAAGTTGATGCGAGGCGCAACGGCCGTTACTCCTGGCACCGCTTTGATCTTCGCAATCAGCGCCGGATTGTAGGGAATGCTCTTCTTCAGCGGATCATCTGAGCCCAAGTATCCCTTGCGAAACACCTGAATCACGCCGAGTTTCGACTGAACGATCATCTCGACATTGTTGCGAATGAAGCCGTTGACGAAGCCCTGCAAGATCACGATCGCGGTGGCACCAAAAATGATCGCCAACGCGGTGAGCAGAGTCCGCCTTTTGTTTCGAGTCAGATTTCGCAGTGCAAGCAGTAGAAGTCGCATGATTACACCGCTGAGAGCGCCTCAACCGGGCGCAGTTTGCTGGCACGCACCGACGGCCACAGAGCAGCCAAGGCCGCTCCTCCGGCAGCGAGCGCAAGGATAAACAGAATGTAGCTGGCCGAAATCACTGGGAAGACGTGGAGCGGTACCAGCATGTCAGGAATTGGCAGCACCATTCCTTTGTATCCGTAGTAGAAGACGAACCCTCCGCCAGCGAGCGCACCGAGGACTCCGCCTGCCAGCCCAAGGAGAGAGGCCTCCAGCAGAAACAACGCCAGAATTTGGTGACGGCGAACTCCCACCGACATCATCGTTCCGATCTCGCGGGTTCTTTCCAGCACCGACATCAGCATCGTGTTGGCAATTCCGAGCAGCGCAACAAACAGAAACAGTCCGGCAATCAGGTTCAAGATGAAGTTCTGAGTGGCGATGGCATCATCGACGTAGGAAGCCACATCGTGCCAGGTCGATACCTCATACTCTGGACCGAGCGCAGCTTGCAGCACCGGCTTCATTTTTTCTGCATCATCAAAACGGTGCAGAGCGACCGCAATCTCGGTGGCCCGTCCTTCCATGCGTAGCAGTTCTT
>WBZP01000530.1_pt1 | contig 51376 bp, 56 predicted proteins | sample 5204301 | NCBI WGS metagenome assembly WBZP01 (sample SAMN12412401, study PRJNA552823) | activated sludge metagenome | isolation source: activated sludge from nitrification reactor of wastewater treatment plant... | place: USA: Pennsylvania | collected 2017
GCGGCTCGACGGCGGTTCCCAGCCTTCGAGCTTCATTCCCAGCGACAAGTTCATCTCGGCCAGGATCTCTTTGATCTCTTTGAGAGACTTCCGACCAAAATTCTTGGTCTTCAGCATCTCGGCCTCACTCCGCTGCACCAGTTCACCGATGTAGCGAATGTTGGCGTTCTGCAGACAGTTCGCAGAGCGAACCGAGAGCTCGAGCTCCTCAACCGACTTGTCGAGGTTCTCGTTCAGCTTGCTCTGCTCCTCCGAAACCGGCTCATCGAGCGGCTCGTAGGTTTCCTCGAAGTTGATGAAGATGGTCAGTTGGTCCTTGAGGATCTTGGCGGCATAGCCAACCGCATCCTCCGGCTTCACCGAGCCATCCGTCCACACTTCAACGGTAAGCTTGTCATAGTCGGTCTGCTGACCGACACGAGCGTTGGTGACGACGTAGTTCACCTTCTTGATCGGTGAAAAGAGTGCGTCGATGGGAATCATCCCGATCGGCATGTTCGGCTGCTTATTGCGTTCCGCCGTAACATAGCCGCGACCCATCTGCACCAGCAGCTCGGCATGGAGCTTGCCGCCACGAGACACGGTTGCGATGTGGTGAGATGGGTTGAGAATCTCAACCCCTTCGCTCCGAACGATATCACCGGCCGTGACCTCGCCCTCACCGTCTTTGTCGATCCGCAGCGTCCGTGGCTTTGGATCGTACACTTTGATGAGCACGTCTTTTAGGTTTAGAACGATGTCGGTTACATCTTCAACAACGTCTGGCAGGGTTTGGAACTCGTGGAGCGCTCCCTCGATCTTGACGGCACAGATTGCTGCACCTTGAAGGGACGATAGGAGCACTCGACGAAGGCCATTGCCAAGGGTCGTGCCAAACCCACGCTCGAGTGGCTCGCACGAAAAGCGGCCATACGTTGGGGTCAGAGTCTCGCGATCCACCTCCAGCATCTTGGGGCGGATAAGCTCGCGCCAATTGCGAGCAGAGGTCGGCACACTTGCCTGCGCGGTAGCCATCTTGCTTGTCTCCAAGAAGAGCGATTACTTCGAGTAAAGCTCGACGATCAGTTGCTCACGGATCGGCATCGTAAAGTCTTCACGCGCTGGCAGAGACTTCACCTTCCCTCGGAAGTTGTCTTTGTCAACTTCGAGCCATTGCGGCACACCGCGCCGATCGACGGCCGACAGGCTTTCGCCGATTCGCTTGACCTTCTTGCTGCTCTCGCGAACCAGAACCTCGTCATTGGCTTTCACCAAGTACGAAGGAATGTTGACGCGTGAACCGTTCACCAAGAAGTGTCCATGGCGCACAAGCTGACGCGCTTCCGCGTGGTCGCTTGCAAAACCAAGACGGTAGACGACGTTATCCAGCCGGCGCTCGAGGAGCATCAGCAGATTCTCACCGGTTACGCCCTTCATCCGGTTTGCGCGGAAATAATAGCCGCGAAACTGGCGCTCGGCGATGCCGTATATGCGCTTCACCTTCTGCTTCTCGCGAAGCTGCTCACCGTAGTCGGAAGTCTTATTACGACGCCGACTATTTTGACCGTGCTGTCCAGGAGCGTATGCACGGCGCTCCTGACCACACTTTTCAGTGTAGCAGCGGTCTCCTTTCAGGAATAGCTTCATATCCTCGCGTCGGCAGAGCCGACAAACAGGGCCGATGTACCGAGCCATGGTTCTCTCTTCTTCCAGATGTCGCTTTCGTTATCGCCCGCAGTTGCCGCCTCTCGGGCTGCTAGTTCCGGTACCAATTCTCACTCTGCAGAGGGAAAACTACTGAACATCCATCCGCTGCAGCTGCGAGGGGCAATCCGGAGCCACTGCCGGCCGTACTTGGGACTAGACTCGACGACGCTTCGGAGGCCGACAGCCGTTGTGCGGAATCGGCGTAATGTCGCGAATCAGGCTGACCCTGAAGCCCGCAGACTGCAGAGCCCGCAGAGCCGACTCTCGTCCGGCACCGGGACCGTTCACGTACACAGATACGGTTCGCATCCCGTGTTCGATCGCCTTCTTGGCTGCATCCTCTGCAGCAAGCTGTGCAGCAAACGGTGTCGACTTACGCGACCCTTTGAAACCACGAACACCAGCAGACGACCAGGAGATCACATTCCCCGAAACGTCAGTGATGGTCACAATGGTGTTATTGAAGGTCGATTGAATATGAGCAACGCCACTCTGGACGTTCTTTTTGACCTTCTTCTTAACCTTGCTCTTTGGCTGCGACATGGTTATCCCTTACGCTCCTGCCGGCTTCTTACGAGCCAGACCGCCCTTGCGCGGACCCTTACGAGTGCGAGCGTTGGTGTGGGTACGCTGGCCTCGCACCGGAAGTCCACGGCGGTGACGCAATCCTCGGTAGCAGCCAAGATCCATCAGACGCTTGATGTTCATTGACACCTCGCGCCGCAGATCACCTTCAACCTTGAAGTCTGCTTCGATGACATCACGGATCTTGCGGATCTCTGATTCCTCAAGATCGTCCGAGCGTTTGTCCAGAGCGACGCCGGCACGGTTCAGGATCTCTACCGAGAGAACCTTACCAATGCCGTAAATATACGTCAGTGCGATCTCCATCCGCTTATTTCGCGGAAGGTCTACGCCAGCGATACGAGCCATATCGTGTTCCTCTGCCTATCGTTTAGCCTTGACGCTGCTTGTGGCGCGTGTTCTCACAAATCACTCGCACGACGCCCTTGCGACGCACGACCTTACATTTCTCACAAATCTTTTTGACAGACGCTCTGACTTTCATCGTCTTTATCTCCGACGCGACCGAGAGCAAGTGTCGCGACCCAGGGGGCCTTGTGTAGCCCGAAATCTACGTGATTGCAAGAAAAATGCAATCTTACGCCTATTGGTAATTCTCCGACGGGAACCTACCACCGACTCAGCAACTCCGGCCCATTTTCGGTGATCGCGACGGAGTGCTCGAAATGAGCAGACAACGATCCATCCTTGGTGACGGCTGTCCAGCCATCGTCCAGAACGTCGATGTCATAACCTCCGGCGTTGATCATTGGCTCGATCGCCAAGACCATCCCTTCCTTCAAACGCAGTCCCTTATTTGGCTCTCCGAAATTCGGAACCTGCGGGTCTTCATGCATCGCTCGACCGATTCCGTGCCCTACAAACTTTCGCACCACAGAGAAGCCAAGAGGTTCCACAAAGGACTGTACCGCCCAGCCGATGTCTTGCAAGCGATTGCCGGGAACACAACGCTCGATCGCCAAACGCAGCGCTTCGCGGGTCGACAACACCAGCTTACGCGCTTCCGGGGAAACATCGCCGACCATAACCGTTCGTGCGGAATCTCCACAGAAGCCGTTCTTAAAGACACCGAAATCGACCCCAATGATGTCACCCGGCTTAAGCACAGCATCTCGGCGCGGGATCCCGTGAACAACAACCTCATTGATCGAGGTACAAATCACAGCAGGATATGGAGGCCGACTATAGCCCAGGAATGCAGAGGTCGTACCCGCCTTCTTCAAGGCGCGATCTGCGATTTCATTTAACTCGGACGTACTCACACCCGGCCGACAGTTCTCCGCAACCAAATCCAGCACGTCGCTCACCACCTGGTTCGCTTCGCGCATCTTGTCGACTTCGGATTTGGTCTTGAAGAAAATCTTCATCTCTTAAACTGGTCGCGACACGCCTGGTGGCCACTCAGACCGAGAGGCAAGCCATCAGTGCAGAAAAAATATCACCGATCTTCCCAGTCCCATTGACTGTGAAAAACGTCCCCTTAGCCTGATAATAAGCTCTAAGCGGAGCTGTCTGCTCTGCATAGGTCTGAAGTCGCTTTTCGACAGCTTCGGGCTTGTCATCAGACCTCACCTCAAGGTGACAGAAACCTCCTGCTTCGCAGCTTTCGCCCGGCGATGGTGGGTTATCGGTCACGTGATAGGTCTTTTTGCAACGAGTGCACCAACGACGGCCTTGCAAGCGTCGACGGATCTCGTCCGAAGGAACATCTATCGCAATCACCTTGAGTACCGGACGGCCAGTCCGCACAAACAGCGCATCGAGAGACTCTGCCTGAGCGATCGTCCGCGGAAAGCCATCCAGAATGACCCCATTCTGATGATCCGCACGAGACAGTCGCTGACCGACCAACTCAATGACAATCTCATCGGAGACCAGCTTGCCGGAATCCATGATCGCGGCAACACGCTGGCCAAGCTCGCTCCCCTCGATACGAGCGGTACGAAGCATCTCGCCAGTGGAGAGCTGCGGCACCCCAAGCGTTTCAGCCAAAAGCTGAGCTTGTGTGCCCTTCCCTGCCCCCGGGGCTCCCAGCAAATAGATATACTGTGGCATCGTCACCTCTTGCTGCGATGAGCTGTTCGCTCTTAGCGAGCCCGCGGGATACGACCCCGAATCCGCGGACCTTTTGGACCCGTAACGTTTTCGTAGTTGCGGGTAATGAGGTGGCTCTCGATTTGCTGAACCGTATCGAGCGCAACACCGACGACAATCAACAGAGAGGTACCACCAAAGTAGAACGGTACCTTGAACTTCTGCTGAAGGAACGTCGGAAGAACGCACACCGCCGAGATATATAGCGCCCCACCCAACGTGAGACGTGTCAGCACACGGTCGATGTACTCAGCGGTCTTCTTGCCAGGACGTATGCCAGGAATGAACCCGCCGTACTTCTTCATGTTGTCGGCAATGTCTACCGGATTGAAGGTGACCGCCGTGTAGAAGTAACAGAAAAAGATGATCAGTCCAACGTAGAGCGTGTTGTAGCGCCAATCACCGGGATTCAGAACATCCGCTGCACGCTGCATCCACGAAGACTGAACAAAGCCAGCCAACTGAGCCGGGAATAGCAAGATGGAGGAGGCAAAGATCGGAGGAATCACGCCTGCGACATTTATCTTGAGCGGCAAGTGTGAACTCTGCCCACCGTAGACTTTACGACCGACGACACGCTTCGCGTACTGAACCGGAATCTTCCGATATCCGCGCTCAAAGAAGATAATTGCTGCAATGACTGCGACGACAATGCCAGTAATCACGAGCAAGTCGAAGACCGTCATGTCTCCTTGACCAGAAGACTTTTGCAACAGTTGGACCAGTGCATCAGGGAAGCGAGCAACGATACCAGCAAAGATAATCAGCGACATGCCGTTACCGATACCCCGCTCTGTGATCTGCTCGCCCAGCCACATGATGAACGCGGTTCCGGTCGTCAGCGTGAGCATCGTCAGCAGCTCAAAACCAAGTCCAGGGTCCGCTACCACCGAGCCGAACTGGGTACGACTCGAGGACTCCAAGTAACGCGCAATAAAGAACGCTTGAACCATCGAGATTACGATCGTTCCATAACGCGTGTACTGATTGATTTGTTTACGACCCTGCTCGCCCTCTTTGTTCAAGCGATCCAGCGCCGGGATCACCACCGTGAGGAGCTGCAAGATGATCGACGCGCTGATATAGGGCATGATGCCCAACGCAAAAATCGACATCTGCTCCAGCGCGCCGCCAGAGAACATATTGAACAGACCAAGGAACGACCCGGAGGCCGCCTTGACCATGTCCTTCATGACTTGACGGTTCACACCAGGAACCGACACGAACACTCCCACACGGTAAACCGCGAGGAGAACCAGAGTCAGAAGAATGCGCCTCCTGAGCTCCGGAATCTTGGCGATGTTGGCGATACTGGACGCCATGTCTCTGCTTTCTGCGGGTCAGCTCGACGAGCGAGCCTGTGGCTACTGGGCGCTGGCCTTGGCCCGAAGCGCGACTTCCTGGAAGGAGCCCTTCACCGCGAGGAGCTTCTCCTTGGCGGAGGCCGAAAAATAATGCGCGCTAACGGTCAGCTTATCAGCAACTTTTTGGCCCTCTCGCACTTCGCCAAGAATCTTCACCAACTTGGCAGAACGAGGCACCAAGCCAACGCTCTTCAGTTCCTCAACGCCAACCACGGTACCGGCCTTCTCAAACCGAGAAGCAATGTCCCCAAGATTGACCGCGAAGATTTCCTTGCGGAATGGATTGTTGAAGCCGCGTTTGGGAAGCCGACGAGCCATCGCTGTCTGACCGCCCTCAAAGCCAGGCTTGGGAATGCCATGATGGCCGGTACGCGCCTTCTGGCCCTTGGTTCCTTTGCCCGAGGTCTTGTGAAGACCCGAGCCGTGGCCACGACCAAGGCGCTTCTTCGGACGGTTGGCACCGGGATTGGGAGCTAGCGTATGTAAAGAAGTTCCCATGGCGAACCTACTCAACCACTTCCACTTGGACCAAGTGCGAGACAGCTCGAATCATGCCGCGCACAGCCAGGTTGTCAGGGAGCACCCGCGATTTGTTCAGCTTGGTCAGCCCCATCGCCTCGACCGTCCTCCGTTGAACCTCGGGACGGCTGATAGCACTGCGAACCAGCGTAACTTTTAGTTTAAGCGCCATCGTAATTCCTCGCTGCGCTACAGAATCTCTTCAAGTGTCTTGCCGCGACGACGAGCAGCTTCGTGAGGATCACGCAGTTGCTGTAGCGCTTCCACCGTTGCGTGAATCACGTTGTGCGGATTCGACGTTCCGATGCTTTTGGTCAGGATGTCCTTGATACCAGCGACTTCAACGATGGCGCGGGCTGCACCACCAGCGATAACGCCAGTACCAGGAGAAGCCGGACGAATCAGCACTTTGCCAGCCCCGAAGATCCCAAGCGCCTCATGCGGAATGGTACGGCCATCCTTGAGAGGGATCTTGAACAGGTTCTTCTTGGCTTGGTCGGTTGCCTTCCGAATCGCCTCGGGAACCTCATTGGCCTTCCCAAGACCTGCACCGACGTGACCATTCTCGTCACCAACCACGACCAGTGCAGAGAAGCTAAACCGACGACCGCCCTTGACAACTTTGGCGACGCGGTTGATGTAAACAACACGATCCTTGAGCTCGCCGACCTCATTCACGTTGATCGCCACGACTGACTCCTAGAACTTGAGGCCACCCTCGCGCGCTCCCTCTGCCAAAGCAGAGACGCGACCGTGGTAAATGAAGCCGTTACGGTCGAAGACGACCTTATCAATGCCCTTGGCCAGACACAGCTCGGCAATCTTCTTGCCTACTTGTTTGGCCTGATCCCGCTTCTTCATCCCTTTTAGGGATTCAAGGATCGCGGGGTCAAGGCTCGATGATGCGACCAGAGTGTTGCTCTTCGCATCTTCGGAGTCGTCAATGACCTGTACGTAGATGTGCTGTGTCGAACGATACACGGACAGCCGCGGACGCTCGACCGAGCCCGAGATTCGCTTGCGGATGGACTGCTTCCGCTTGAGGCGTGCGTTTTCCTTCGTAGCCATGATTTCACCCGAGCCCGGTTAGCTCGCTCCGGTCTTGCCGACCTTGCGCTTGAGCTTTTCCTCAAAGTACTTGATGCCTTTGCCCTTGTAAGGCTCCGGCGGCCGCGTGCTGCGAATCTTCGATGCAAGCTGGCCGATCAGCTCTTTGTCACTTCCCGTCAAGGTCAGCATGACAGCGTCCTGGCCGGGATTAACAGTGCTCTTCGCCTTCTCGCTCTTGGCTGCAACTCCAGCCGGAAGAACAATCTCCACCGGATGGGAAAGACCAACCACAAGGTTCACCTTAGCGCCGGCCACTTCAGCACGATAACCAACGCCGTTAATCTCTAGCTGCCGAGTGTATCCCTCGGAAACGCCTTTGACCATGTTGGCCACCAGTGCCCGCAGCAGGCCATGGCGGGAACGCTCGTCACGTCCATCACCAGCGCGGGAGACGACTAGTTGACCCGCCTCCAGCTTTGCCGCGACCCCGACCGGAATCTTGCGCTTGAGCTCGCCCTTCGGTCCCTTGACGGTGATGAGCGAGTCTTTGATCGTCACGTTCACACCGGACGGCACTGCGACCGGCATTTTCCCGATGCGAGACATTACCAGACCTCACAGAGCAGCTCACCGCCCACGCCCAGCTTACGCGCCTGGCGGTCGGTCATAACGCCGCGTGAAGTCGACAGGATCGACACCCCGAGGCCCGAACGAACCTTCGGAATACTGTCGCTGCCGACGTACTTACGCTGACCAGGACGCGAAATCCGACGCACCGTCTGGATTGCACTCTGGTTGTCAGCCCCGTAGCGGAGAGAAACCGACAGCACGCTGCCCTTCTCCGAATCACTACGAGTGACCGCGTCAACATATCCCTCATCCCGCAACAACTCGGCCACTCGCTCTTTGAGGTTCGAGGCCGGCATCTCCACCTTGTCCTTGCGGGACATGATGCCGTTGCGGATTCTGGTTAGCATATCGCCGATTGGATCCGTCATTTGTTTACCAGCTCGACTTCACAACACCGGGGATTTCACCACGCAGAGCCATCTTTCGGAAGCAAATCCTGCAAAGCCGGAACTTCCTCATAAAGCCCCGCGGACGGCCACAGATCGGGCAACGATTGCGCTGCCGCACCGAACTGACGTTGCCGTTCTTGTCCACCTTCTTGAACTTGAAGACGTCGTTCTCCGCTCGCCATTCCTTGGAAAGACGCGCCATGTTAGCTCCTGAAAGGCATCCCAAGGTACCGCAGCAGAGCACGTCCCTCTTCGTCGGTGCGCGCGGTGGTCACGATGGAAATGTTAAGGCCCTTGATCTTATCGATCTTGTCGTAGTTGATCTCAGGGAAGATAATCTGCTCGCGAATGCCGACGGAGAAGTTTCCACGGCCATCGAATGAACGGGGCGAGATCCCCTTGAAGTCCCGAACGCGGGGCAGCGCAAAGCTGACGAAGCGATCGAAGAACTCCCACATCCTCTCGCGGCGAAGAGTAACCATCGCACCAATCTTTTGTCCTTCACGCAGTTTGAAGGTTGCGATGGACTTCTTGGCTTTGGTCACAACAGGAGACTGACCAGAAATCAGGCGCAGTTCCTCGATGGCCGAATCGATCACTTTCGGATTACCAACCGCCTCACCGAGTCCCATATTGAGGGAGATTTTGACTACTTTCGGAACCTGATTCCGGTTCGTATAGCCAAACTCCTTTTGGAGTCGCTGGACGACTTCCTTATCATAGAGAGTCCTCAACCGCGGCGGTGCGGTGCGCTTGATCTCAGGACCAGGCGCGGTCTCCGACTTGCTGCCCTTTTCTGCGGACTTGCGCCCAGCAGCGGCCTTGTTTCCGCCGCCTTTGTTAGCACCAGCTGCCGCAGCAGGCTTGGCTGGTTTTGCGCCTTCTTTTTTCTTCTCGTCGGCCATCTGTCTGTGACTCCGTTCGCTTCTGCGAATCCCAAGAACTCGGCAGGACCCGAACTGTCAGTGGTTCTAGCTCTGAGCCTCAATCACCGCGCCGCTTTTGGCGACGCGCTGTTTGGCTCCCTCTTTCGTCACAACACGAACCCGAGTCGGTTTATCCGTCTGAGGATCGACCGGCATCACATTCGAAATGTGAACCGAGCCTTCCTTTTCTACGATTCCGCCCTGCTGGTTCTTTTGCGACGGCTTAGTGTGACGCTTTACCATCTGGAGGCGCTCAATGACAACACGGTTGTCATTCGAGTCGGTCTTATGGATGATTTTCACCACCCGACCACGCTTGCCCTTCTCTTTGCCGGCGATCACCTGAACGAGATCGCCCTTGCGAATGCGCTCCATTACAGCACCTCCGGGGCAAGCGAGATAATCTTCATGAACTTTTTGGCGCGGAGTTCGCGAGCCACTGGTCCAAAGATACGGGTACCAATCGGCTCGTTCTCTTTGTTGACCAGCACCGCCGAATTGGTGTCAAAGCGGATGTAGCTACCATCGGGACGAGCCACCTCTTTGGCGGTTCGCACGATTACTGCACGGGCTACATCGCCCTTTTTGACCTTCGAGTTAGGAAGGGCCTCTTTGATAGAGACGACTATCACGTCTCCAACCGAGGCATACTTTCGCCGCGAGCCGCCAAGAACCTTGATGCAAAATACTTTCTTTGCACCAGAGTTGTCAGCAACGTCGAGGACGGTTGTCATTTGGATCATGGCTAATCACCCAACCTTGGTGCTGTTTAGACGCGCCGAGCCTTTTCAATCAGCTCGATCACTCGCCAGCGCTTCTCTTTAGAGAGAGGGCGGGACTCAATGATGAGCACCTTATCACCGACGTGAGCGCCGTTATCCGAAGAGTGCGCCTTGTACTTGGAGCGCTTGGTCACAAACTTACCAAACTTGGCATCCCGAACACGGCGTGTCACCACCACCACCACGGTCTTATCCATCTTGTCCGAGGTGACGACACCCACCATCTTCCGACGGCTGCCACGCTCCTGCTCGGCGGCAGGATTCTGGTTCTTGCTATCCATGGCTTACTTGGTTCCCTTGCGACGTTCCGCAATGACCGTCATGACTCGAGCAATCTCACGGCGAGTCGCACGAATTTGACTCAAGTTCTCGAGCTGATTGGTGGCGTGCTTGACGCGCAGCTTAAATAGCTGATCCTCAAGTCGGCTCAACCGACCATCGAGTTCCGCCGGTGCGGACTCACGCATTTCGCGAAGTGCAGCAGCGATCTTCATCACACGCCTCCTTGGTCACGCGCAACAAAACGAGTGCCGATCGGGAGCTTGTGATGAGCAAGTCGGAATGCCTCCCGAGCTAGCTCCTCGCTGACACCCTCTAGCTCGTACATTACGCGACCTGGACGCACAACGGCCACCCAGTCCTCGTTATTGCCTTTGCCTTTACCCATTCGGGTTTCGGCAGGCTTCTTCGTGGTAGGTTTATCCGGAAAAATGCGGATATAAACCTTCCCACCGCGCTTGATGTGGCGAGAGATCGCAATACGTGCGGCTTCGATTTGCCGAGAGGTAATCCAACCAGGCTCGGCAGCCTGAAGTCCAAAGTCACCGAAAGACACCGTGTTGCCACCTTTGGCAAGACCACAGGTCCTGCCTTTCATGGCTTTGCGGAATTTCGTTCTCTTGGGCGATAACATGAACGGGCTCCAAGATTCCTAAGTAACAGCCTCTATGATGCGAACTAGCGCCCGGCTCACGAGGCGCGCGTCGCTGCTGCACCAGCGCGAACTGGCAGCACTTCGCCCTTGAAAATCCAGCACTTGACGCCGATGACGCCGTACGTGGTGTAGGCTTGGGCAAAGCCAAAGTCAATGTCTGCGCGAAGCGTATGCAGGGGCACCCGTCCTTCGCGATACCACTCATAGCGAGCCATCTCGGCACCGCCAAGACGACCGGACGATGCAACACGGATTCCCTTGGCTCCGAACTTCATCGCCGTCTGAATCGCCTTCTTCATTGCCCGCCGGAACGCCACACGACGCTCAAGCTGGGTAGCAATGTTCTCGGCGACTAGCTGCGCGTTGATCTCGGCTTTGCGGACTTCCTGGATATTCAGGAAGACTTCATTATCGGTGAGTGCCTGAATCTCTTTCTTCAGCTGCTCAACACCTGCTCCGCGCTTACCGATGACGATGCCAGGACGAGCGGTGTAAATATTGATCTTCGCCTTGTTGGCGGCGCGCTCAATCTCTACCCCCGCGATTCCGGCATGGCTCAACTTCTTCTTGATCTCATTCTTGAGCTTGACGTCCTCGTGGAGCCACTTTGCGTAGTTCTTCTCCTCGTACCATTTAGAGCTCCAGCTCTTAATGACACCAAGGCGGAATCCTATCGGATGAGTTTTCTGGCCCATTGCCCTTGCCTTTTACTCTGCGACGACGATGGTTACGTGGCTTGTCCGGTGCTGGATACGGTTGGCACGACCCATAGCACGCGCCATCCAGCGTTTAAGTATGGGCCCATTGTCGATGGAACACCCTCTCACAACGAGAGAGTCCACATCGGAAGTGCCCCTGTTCTCTGCGTTGGCCACAGCGGACAGCAGAAGTTTCCGAATGACACGCGCCGAACGCTTGGGCGTATGCTTAAGCATCGCCATCGCTTCATCGACTCGCTTACCCCGCACGAGGTTGGCCACCACGCGCATCTTACGGGGCGAAATTCGCACATGCCTGCAAACGGCTTTGGCTTCCATGTCTAAAGTTCCCGGCACCGAGCAATAACGAGGACGGACGTGGACTTACCACGCATGCTCGTCCAAATTCAACCCGATTTTTTAGGGGAATCACGAAAAGTCCTCACTGACCTTTCGCGATCGACCCGACCCTACTTCTTGGCTGGCGCAGCTGGCTTCGAGGGCGCAGCAGACTTCGCTTTCCGATCACCTGAGTGACCGTGGAAAGTCCGGGTCTGTGCAAACTCACCCAGCTTATGGCCGACCATATTCTCGGTCACGAACACCGGGACGAATTTCTTGCCCTGGTGAACCGCAAAAGTAACACCCACCATCTCGGGAACAACCGTGGACCGACGCGACCAAGTCTTGATGACTTTCTTGCTCTTGGTCTTTACTGCGTCGAGCACCTTAACCATCAAGTGCTTGTCAACGAAGGGTCCCTTTTTGATCGAACGAGCCATCGTCTACTAACCCTTTGTGCCACGGCGACGGACGATGAACTTGTCGGTCGCCTTGTTCTTTCTGGTCTTGTAGCCCTTGCTCGGCATGCCCCAGGGCGAACAAGGGTGACGGCCACCTGAGGAACGACCCTCACCGCCGCCCATCGGATGATCCACGGGGTTCATGCCAACACCACGGTTGTGGGGACGCTGTCCCTTCCAACGCAGGCGACCAGCCTTGCCCCATTGAATGTTGCCGTGATCAAGGTTCCCAACTTGGCCTACGGTAGCCCGACAGCTCATATGAACTCGCCGAACTTCACCAGAAGGAAGACGAACCTGCGCCCAGTCTCCCTCTTTCGCCATGAGTTGAGCTGAACCGCCAGCCGATCGAACTAGCTGACCACCCGCACCAATCTTCAGCTCGACGTTATGAATCGCCGTGCCAAGTGGAATATAGCGAAGAGGCAACGAGTTACCCGGCTTGATATCTGCGCTGTTCGCAGAGATCACGGTATCACCAACGCCCAGCTTGTCTGGACAGAGGATGTAGCGCTTATCGCCATCTGCGTAGTGCAGAAGGGCAATGCGGCAGCTTCGGTTAGGATCGTATTCAACAGCGGCAACCTGAGCTGGCACGCCCGTCTTTTCCCGACGGAAATCGATCTGACGATAACGTCTCTTATGACCACCACCATGAAACCGGGTGGTGATGCGACCGAAATTGTTGCGACCGGCACGCTGAAGCTTGCCGCTGGTGAGCTTCTTTTCTGGAGTCGACTTGGTGATCTCAGAGAAATCAAACCCAGTCATTCCACGTCGACCCGGAGAGGTCGGCTTGTAAATCTTGATACCCATCAGACGCCCTCGAAGAACTCGATCTTGTTACCAGGCTCAAGGGTCACGATGGCCTTCTTCCAGTCAGCTCTCTGACCAACGAAGCGACCCATCCGCTTGACCTTGCCGCGTACGTTGATGGTCCGTACATCAGCAACCTTTACGGAGAACAGAACCTCTACGGCTTTGCGAACTTCCACCTTGTTCGCATCGCTGTGGACCTCGAAGAAGACCGTCGAGCGAGCATCCTCGCCCTCACCAATCTGCTTCTGACGGCTCCCTTTCTCGGTGAGAAGGGGTCGCTTAACGATCTGGTGCGGCTTCATTACGCCCCCCCAGCAGCCTGCACAGTGGCAGACAGTCGAGCCTCAATCGTTTTGGCGGTTTTCACCGTCAGAACCAACGAGGGATAATTAAGGATGTCGTAGGTGTTCAGGCCTTCAATCGGAAGGAACTTGGCAGACTCCAGATTGCGCATCGCTTTGCTAGCGTTTGCAGAGTCAGCCGAACCAACCACGAGCGCTGAAGGGGCACCTAAGCCATTGAGCACGCTCACCGCAAGCTTCGTCTTGGCATCCTGAAGCGCGAAGTCCTCAAGAATCACAAGCTTGTGCTCATTGGCCCGCACCGTAAGCGCGGAACGGAGAGCAGTTTCTCGGACTTTCTTAGGAACCGAATACGAATAATCGCGCGGTTTAGGCGCAAATACCTTCGCACCCCCGACATAGTTAGGCGCACGGGTCGAACCCTGACGGGCGTTACCGGTTCCCTTCTGTCGGTACGGCTTCTTTCCACCACCACGCACTTCGCCACGGCGGAGCGTGCAGTGAGTGCCTGCGCGGCGGGAAGCAAGCTGCTGCTTGACCACTTCCCACAGCACGTGTTCTTTAACCTCAGCGGCGAATACATCATCAGCGAGTTCAATCTCGCTGACTTTCTTGCCTTGTAGGTTTAGTACGTCGAACTTGGCCATGTTTGTTTTCCACGCAGGCTGGGATCAGGTCTTGATCTCGACATCAACGCCCGCCGACAAGTCTAACTTCATCAGCGCGTCAAGGGTCTGCTGGGTCGGCTCCAGGATGTCGAGAAGCCGCTTATGTGTCCGAATCTCGAACTGCTCACGCGACTTCTTATCGATGTGAACGGACCGCAGTACACAGTACTTATTGATCTGGGTGGGAAGCGGGATCGGACCCGCAACCTTGGCCCCAGTTCGCTTGGCTGTGTCCACAATCTCGCCCGCCGACTGGTCGAGCAGCTTGTGGTCGTAGGCCTTGAGCCTGATGCGTATCTTGGGCGTTGTCATTAGCTCGCTCGCTTGCCCGGAGGCTTACTTCTTGTCGTCCAGAATCTTGGTAACAACGCCAGCACCAACCGTACGGCCACCTTCACGGATGGCGAAACGGAGCTGCTCCTCAACGGCGACCTTGGTAATCAACTCGATTTCCATCTGGATGTTGTCACCAGGCATCACCATTTCCACACCCTCGGGCAGCTTGACGGTTCCGGTAACGTCAGTGGTGCGGAAGTAGAACTGCGGGCGGTAGTTCGTGAAGAACGGAGTGTGGCGACCACCCTCTTCCTTCTTTAGAACGTACACCTCTGCCATGAACTTGTTGTGAGGAAGGATTGAACCGGGCTTGGCAAGAACCTGCCCACGCTCGATTTCCTCGCGCTTCACACCACGAAGCAGACAGCCGACGTTGTCACCAGCCTGGCCTTGATCAAGCAGCTTGCGGAACATTTCAACGCCAGTGACGGTGGTCTTCCGGGTATCACCGAAGCCGATGATCTCGACTTCTTCTTGGACCTTGACAACACCACGTTCGATACGACCGGTAACTACCGTGCCACGACCAGAAATCGTGAACACATCTTCGATCGGCATCAAGAACGGCTTATCCGTCTCACGGACCGGCGTCGGAATGAAGGAATCGCAGGCCTGAAGAAGCTTCTCAATTGCACCATCAGCGATGTCACTGTGGACACCCGTGAGAGCCTGCAGCGCCGAGCCACGAATGATCGGAACATCATCACCAGGGAACTTGTACTTGTTCAGCAGATCGCGAATCTCCATCTCGATCAGCTCAAGCAGCTCTGGATCGCCGTTGACATCGACCTTATTTAGGAAGACGACCAACTGCGGAACGTTCACCTGGCGCGCAAGAAGAACGTGCTCACGGGTCTGCGGCATCGGGCCGTCCACCGCAGAGACCACGAGAATCGCACCGTCCATCTGAGCGGCACCCGTGATCATGTTCTTGACGTAGTCAGCGTGCCCCGGGCAATCGACGTGTGCGTAGTGCCGATTGGCACTTTCGTACTCGACGTGAGAGACAGCGATCGTCATAATCTTGGTTTCATCGCGCCGCCCCTGCGATTCGGATGCCTTGGCAACCTGATCGTAGGAGATTTCCTTCGCGCCACCGTACTTGGCGGAGGCAACCTTAGTAATGGCCGCCGTAAGGGTGGTCTTACCATGGTCGACGTGGCCAATGGTTCCGATGTTCACGTGGGTTTTGTTGCGATTGAATTTCTCTTTAGCCATAGCGATATCCCTCTACCCTGCTCTTCGCTGCTGTCTCCCTAATCGGGCGCCGGTTATCGAGACGTTGTTATCAAAAGGTTAAAAGCTCTTGCAGCGGCTCCATTGTCTGCGCCCGAGCCGCCGTGGCCATATCTACCAGCGGTAATGCGCAAAAGCTTTGTTAGCCTCTGCCATCTTGTGGGTATCTTCACGCTTCTTTACAGCGTTGCCACGATTCTGCGAAGCATCAAGGATCTCAGAAGCAAGCTTCTCGACCATTGTCTTTTCGCCACGTCCACGGGCATAGGAAACCAACCAGCGCATGCCGAGTGCCTGGGAACGGTCTGGGCGAACTTCGATCGGCACTTGGTAGGTAGATCCACCGACGCGCCGCGACTTTACTTCCAGCTTCGGACGGACATTGCCCATTGCGCGTTCGAAGACCTTGATCGGATCTTCCTTCGCACGCTCCGCAACCTTGTCGAAGGCACCGTAGACAATTTTCTCAGCAACTGCTTTCTTGCCGAGTTCCATCACGGTGTTGATGAACTTGGTAATCCGACGCCGAACATCGTCCGGCTGCTCGGTAAACTTAGGATCGGGCAGTACTTCCCGCTTGGGAACTTCACCTTTGCGTGGCATCGCTCTTCCTCGTGCCTATCACTTGGGCCGCTTGGCGCCGTATTTGGAACGGCTCTGTCGCCGATTGGCGACACCCGCCGTATCGAGCGTACCGCGAACAATGTGATAGCGAACACCCGGCAGGTCTTTAACACGGCCACCGCGGATCAGCACCACAGAGTGCTCCTGCAGGTTGTGACCTTCCCCGGGAATATAGGTCGTCACTTCGATCTGGTTGGTCAACCGGACACGTGCAACCTTGCGGAGTGCAGAGTTCGGCTTTTTCGGCGTCGTCGTATAAACGCGAACGCACACACCACGCTTTTGCGGGCATGACTTGAGGGCTGGAGCGGACGTCTTACGCGTCTGCTTAATGCGGCCCTTCTTGACGAGCTGATTGATCGTAGGCATCCGATCGGTTCCTTAAATCGCCGTGTTTTACGTCTTCGTGTGCGAACACAAAGAGAAGCGCAGTATACGGAGGGTCTTGGGTTAGTCAACAAAAAGATCTTGCGATCTGCTTACTTATACGCTTCTCCGACGGGAACTTGAGTTCCCATCACCCTCTTTCTATTCCTCTGCACCACCACCAACTGCTGCCTGCGGAGCAGTAGTTGCGGCTTCTGCGATCGCGATCGCCGCTTCTAGGCGATCGGCCACAGGAGCGGGTTCGTCGACGGTAACATTGAGCGAAAGTCGACGATAGGTTGGGATTCCTGTTCCCGCAGGAATCAGGCGACCCATAATCACGTTCTCCTTGAGGCCACGCAGATAATCAACCTTGCCGCAGATCGCTGCTTCGGTGAGAACCTTGGTGGTCTCTTGGAAGGACGATGCAGAGATGAACGACTCCGTCGACAACGAGGCCTTGGTGATACCCAAAAGAAGCGGCTCACCACGTGCTGGCTGCCCCCCTTGCGCCATCACGCGCTCGTTTTCTTCCTCGAAAAGATGACGCTCGGCCTGCTCATCGACTAGGAAATTGGTATCGCCCACATCAACGACCCGCACGCGGCGCAGCATCTGGCGAACGATCACCTCGATGTGCTTGTCGTTAATTTTGACGCCCTGTAGACGATAGACTTCCTGCACTTCATCGACGAGATACTTGGCCAGCGCCTTCTCTCCGAGCACCCGTAGGATGTCATGCGGGTTCGAGCTGCCATCCATCAGCGGCTCGCCAGCCTTCACACGATCGCCGTCACGCACCGAGAGATGCTTGCCTTTCGAGATGAGGTACTCGCGAGGTTCGCCGATCTCAGGGGTGATCACGACCTTGCGCTTGCCCTTGGTGTCCTTACCGAAACTGACAATGCCGTCGATCTCGGAGATGACAGAGTGCTCTTTGGGCTTGCGGGCCTCAAAGAGCTCGGCAACACGCGGCAGACCACCGGTGATGTCCTTGGTCTTGACGGTCTCACGCGGGATACGCGCAATGATGTCACCGGCTTCGACTCGCTCACCGTCTTGCACCGAAATGTTGGCACCGACAGGGAGGAAATATCGCGCTTCCTGATTGGTTCCAGGAATCTTCTTGGTCTTGCCCGAGTCGTCTTTGATCGTAATGCGCGGCCTGGTATCGGCGTCTTTCGACTCGATAATGACCTTGCGGGATAGACCGGTGTGCTCGTCGAGCTGCTCTTGCATGGTGACACCATCGAGGATGTCGCCGTACTTGATGAGGCCCGAGACTTCCGTCAAGATCGGAAGAGAGAAGGCGTCCCACTCAGACAGGAGCTTCTTCGGCTCGACCTTTTGTCCCTCGCGCACGTAGAGCTTCGCACCGTAGGTCAGCGCGTAACGCTCACGCTCACGCCCGGAGTCATCGACGATCACGAGTTCGCCGTGGCGGTTCATGACCACCAGGTAGCTGCGCTCGTTGGGATCGGTCGCTTCGGGATTCTGCTTCTCAACGATCTGGATGTTCTCGAACTTGATGAAACCGGTACTGCGTGACTCCAAGTTGCTCGATTGAATGCGGACTTGGCCGACGCCGCCGATGTGGAACGTACGCATCGTGAGCTGCGTTCCCGGTTCACCGATCGACTGGGCTGCGATAACGCCAACTGCTTCGCCAATGTTGACGATATAGCCGCGCGCCAGATCACGTCCGTAGCACTGCACGCAGATACCGCGCCGCGTCTGACAAGTCAGCACGGAACGAATCTTGACGCGATCAATGCCCGCGTTCTCGATGAGAGTAACTTTGTCTTCGGTAATCTCGGTGTTGGCCGGAACGATCACATCACCGCTGTACGGATCAACGATGTCTTCCAGCGGAACTCGACCCAGGATGCGATCACCGATGCGCTCGATGACTTCCCCACCCTCGACGAGTGGGGCGGTATCGATACCTTCCATGGTGCCGCAGTCGTAGTCGGCGATGATGCAGTCCTGCGCCACGTCGACGAGTCGGCGGGTGAGGTATCCCGAGTTTGCGGTCTTGAGTGCGGTATCTGCTAGACCCTTACGCGCACCGTGCGTCGAGATGAAGTACTGGAGAACCGACAGTCCTTCGCGGAAGTTCGTGGTAATCGGCGTCTCGATGATTTCGCCCGACGGCTTCGCCATAAGACCACGCATACCGGCGAGCTGACGAATCTGCTGTTGCGATCCACGAGCGCCAGAGTCGGCCATGATGAAGATCGGGTTGAACGACTGGAGACGCTTCTCCTCTCCACGACCATCACGGAAGATTTGCGTGCTGATCTCACCCATCATTTCGGTGGCGACTCGCTCTGCCACCTGCGCCCAGATATCAACGACCTTGTTATAGCGCTCACCGTCGGTGATAAGACCTTCGTTATACTGGTCTTGAATCTCCGTGACTTCCTTTTCGGCCTGCTCTAGGAAGAGTTTCTTCTTGACCGGAATGCGCATGTCGTCGATGCAGATCGAGATACCCGCCGCCGTCGCGTGAGAGTACCCGAGCGTGCGGAGACGATCGGCGATAAGGACGGTCTCCTTCTGATCGCAGATACGGTAGCAAGTATCGATCAGCTCACCGAGCTGCTTCTTGCCCATCGTTCGGTTGACAAGCTTAAAAGGCAGCGCCGCAGGAAGAACATCCGAAAGCAGCACGCGCCCGCAGGTCGTATCGACGAGCTTCCGCTTTCCGGGGGTTGTTCCATCGGGATTGACCATGCGGACCTTGATGCGAGCTTGCAGATCAAGGCCACCGTGGTCGTACGCCATCCGCACTTCTTCCGGGGACGAGAAGATACCGGCAGGAGACTCACCCTTGCGGGCCTCGCGATACTCTCCCTTTACGAAGCTGCGATCGCGGGTCATGTAATACAGACCCAGAACGATATCCTGCGACGGGATGATGATCGGCTTGCCGTGCGCGGGGCTCAGGATGTTGTTTGTCGACATCATGAGCACGCGAGCTTCCATCTGTGCTTCGATGGACAACGGCACGTGAACGGCCATCTGATCGCCGTCAAAGTCTGCGTTGAATGCGGCGCAGACCAGCGGGTGCATCTGGATCGCTTTGCCTTCGATCAGAACCGGCTCAAACGCCTGGATTCCCAAGCGGTGCAGCGTCGGGGCGCGGTTCAGGAGTACGGGATGCTCGCGGATGACTTCCTCGAGAATGTCCCAAACCTCTGACCGCTCCTTATCCACCATCTTCTTAGCGCTCTTGATGGTGGTGACGAGCCCTCGCTCCTCAAGCTTGTTGTAGATAAACGGCTTGAACAGCTCGAGCGCCATCTTCTTCGGCAGACCGCACTGGTGCAGGCGGAGCTCTGGGCCGACGACGATAACCGAACGACCGGAGTAGTCGACGCGCTTACCAAGCAGGTTCTGACGGAACCGTCCCTGCTTGCCCTTGAGCATGTCGGACAGCGACTTAAGCGGTCTCTTGTTCGGACCCGTGATGGTCTTGCCACGACGACCGTTGTCAAAGAGCGCGTCCACCGCTTCTTGCAGCATCCGTTTTTCGTTACGGATGATGATTTCTGGAGCGTTCAGCTCCTGCAGACGCTTAAGACGGTTGTTGCGGTTGATGACACGGCGATAGAGATCGTTCAGATCGCTGGTCGCAAAACGGCCGCCATCGAGCGGAACGAGCGGACGAAGGTCCGGAGGAATAACCGGAATCACTTCCAGCATCATCCACTCGGGCTTGTTCGTCGACTCGCGGAACGCCTCAACGACTTTCAGTCGCTTGGCGATCTTCTTGCGCTTCGCTTCGCTGGTCGCATCGCGCATTTCACCGCGAAGCTGCTCTGCTAGCTGATGGATGTTGATCTTGCGCAGCAGATCACGAATCGCGTCCGCACCCATGCGGGCCTCGAACGCATCGTCTCCGCCCAGCTCGTCCACCAGCTTCTGGTAGCGATCCTCCGTAAGGAGTTCGCCAACCTGAAGTCCAGAGTTTCGCGGTTCCACTACGACGTACGACTCGCAGTACAGAACCTTCTCAAGTTCCTTGAGCGTGATGTCGAGCAGGTTTCCGATCCGGCTCGGCAGCGACTTTAGGAACCAGATGTGCGCAACCGGCGTCGCGAGCGAAATATGACCGAGTCGCTCACGACGAACCTTGGACTGAATGACTTCGACGCCGCACTTTTCGCAGACGACGCCACGGTGCTTCATGCGCTTGTACTTGCCGCAGTTGCACTCGTAGTCCTTCACCGGCCCAAAGATCTTGGCGCAGAAGAGGCCATCACGCTCCGGCTTGAAGGTCCGGTAGTTGATGGTTTCTGGCTTCTTCACCTCACCATGGGACCACTCGCGGATCTTGTCTGGTGACGCCAAGCTAATGCGGATGGCGCTGAACGAAAGCGGGTCCTTGGGCTTCTCGAAGAAGTTAAAAAGATCCTTCACGAGACCTCTCCTTGAAAGTGCGAGCCTACCGCGTTACGAAGCGGCGCCAATCTTGGCAACCACCTCACGAGCCATCTGCTGGACAGCCGACGATGCGGTGTCCTTCTGAGGCGCGCTCGGGTCTTCAATCAGCTCAACGTTAAGACACAGAGACTGCAGTTCCTTGAGCAGCACGTTGAACGACTCTGGCAAACCAGACTCGAGGTTGTGCTCGCCCTTCACAATCGACTCGTACATCCGCGTGCGGCCTACGACGTCGTCGCTCTTGACGGTCAAGAACTCTTGCAGCGCGTACGCAGCTCCGTACGCTTCCATCGCCCAGACTTCCATTTCTCCGAGTCGCTGACCGCCGAACTGTGCCTTGCCACCGAGCGGCTGCTGGGTCACAAGGGAGTACGGTCCAATCGACCTGGCATGGATCTTGTCATCGACCAAGTGGTGCAGCTTCATGATGTACATGACGCCGACCGTGACATCGTGGTCAAACGACAGGCCAGTCTTTCCATCGAACAGAATCGACTGTCCGTTGTCCGACTGATTGGCCATGGTGAGCGCGGTCTTGATCTCACTCTCCTTCGCGCCGTCGAAAACCGGGGTCGCGGTGTGAACACCACGCACCAGCTTGCTGGCGAAGCGCTTCAGGTCGTGCTCATCCAGTGCATCGATGAACGCATGGGCCTGGTCCGTAGTGTATATCTTCTTCAGTCGATCACGAAGCTGGGCTGCGTTGTACTTGGTCTGCAGAACTTTTTCGATCTGCTTGCCAAGCTGCAGAGCTGCCCAACCAAGGTGCGTCTCCAGAATCTGGCCGACGTTCATACGGGAGGGAACGCCAAGCGGATTCAGCACCACATCGACCGGCGTACCATCGGCCAAGAACGGCATGTCTTCTTCGGGCAGAATCCGGCTGACCACACCCTTGTTACCGTGACGTCCGGCCATCTTGTCGCCGACGGCAAGCTTGCGCTTGATCGCGACATACACCTTGACCATCTTGATGACGCCCGGAGGAAGCTCATCACCCTTGGTCAGCTTCGCAATCTTGTCGCGATAGACCGACTCAATGGCGTGGATGTCATCCTCAAGACGCTGAGCAAGCTGCTCAACGCGCTCTTCGACACGACCGTCACCCTCGGCCACACGCAACTCGCGGTAGTGACGTGCGGGGATGGTCTCCAACGTCGCCATGTCCAGCGACTGGCCCTTGGCGAGAAGAACCTTGCCCTTGTCATCCACGAGTCGCGACGCGGTAGACTTGCCTTCGAGCAGACGCCGCATCTTGGCGTAATACGACTCGCAGACAATCTTGACCTCATCTCGCTGATCGGTGATGAGCTTCTCTTTTTCGGCGTCCTCGATGTCTTTGGCACGCTCGTCCTTCTCGGTGCCCTTGCGTGCAAACACGCGAGCCGAGATGACGATGCCCTGCACACCAGGAGGAACCCGCAGCGAGCTGTCTCGCACATCGCCGGCCTTTTCGCCGAAGATTGCGCGAAGCAGTTTCTCTTCTGGGCTGAGCTGAGTCTCACCCTTGGGAGTGATCTTGCCGACGAGGATATCGCCCGCCTTGACCTCGGCACCGATCCGCACGATGCCCGACTCATCGAGATCCTTTAGCGCTTCCTCACCAACATTCGGAATATCGCGGGTGATCTCTTCCTTGCCGAGCTTGGTATCGCGGGCGATGCACTCAAACTCCTCGATGTGGATCGAGGTGTAGACATCTTCCTTGACCAGTCGCTCCGAAAGAAGAATCGAGTCTTCGAAGTTGTAACCGCCCCATGGCATGAAGGCGACCACGACGTTCTGACCGAGCGCCAGCTCACCCATCTCGCAGGCAGGACCGTCCGCGATGACGTCACCGGGGCGAACTCGATCACCACGCTCAACGATCGGCTTCTGGTTGATGCAGGTGTTCTGGTTGGATCGCTGAAACTTGACCAGCGAATAGATGTCCGGCTTCGCACCGGCCATATCATCGAGATCCTGCTCGAGCGGACGGACCACGATCCGCGCTGCATCAACCGACTCGACGATGCCCTCGCGCTTCGCAACCAGCGTAACGCCAGAGTCGCGAGCAACAATGCCTTCGACACCCGTTCCCACAAGTGGGGAAGCCGTGCGAATCAGCGGCACCGCTTGACGCTGCATGTTGCTGCCCATCAGTGCGCGGTTCGCGTCGTCGTGCTCAAGGAACGGAATCAGCGAGGCGGCAACCGACACCAACTGGTTCGGCGACACGTCCATCAGGGTGACTTCCTCTGGACGAGACAGCACGAAGTCACCGTTGTGACGCGCAGAGACGTGCGGCCCGAGGAACTTGCCATCTCGCTCGACCTGGGCGTTCGCCTGGGCGATGAAGTGGCCTTCTTCCTGAAGTGCCGAGTAGAACTCGACATCATCCGTCGCTTTGCCGTCTGCACACTTGCGATAGGGAGTTTCGATAAAGCCGAACTCGTTGACGCGAGCGTAGGTCGACAGCGAGGCGATCAGACCGATGTTTGGACCTTCTGGAGTCTCAATCGGGCAGATACGTCCGTAGTGCGTGGCGTGAACGTCGCGGACTTCAAAGCCTGCGCGCTCACGAGTCAAACCACCCGGTCCAAGTGCTGAAAGACGACGCTTGTGCGTGACTTCCGACAGCGGGTTCGTCTGATCCATGAACTGCGAAAGCTGCGAGCTACCGAAGTACTCTTTCACGACCGCAGAGACCGGCTTGGCGTTCACCAAGTCGTGCGGCATCAGCGTCTCAATTTCCTGAGACATGCTCATGCGCTCTTTGATCGCACGCTCCATACGAACCAGGCCGATGCGGTACTGGTTCTCCATCAGCTCACCAACAGCACGCACGCGACGATTACCGAGGTGATCGATATCGTCGATCGCCCCCTTACCGTTCTTGAGCTCGATCAGATAACGAACGGTTTCAAGAATGTCGCGCTTGGTCAGCACGCAGTTGTCGAGCCGCTCATCGATCTTGAACTTGTAGTTCAACTTGAGGCGACCGACCTTCGACAGATCGTAGCGCTCCGCATTGAAGAACAGGTTCTTGAACAACTGCTGTGCGGTCTCCAGCGTCGGAGGATCCCCTGGGCGAAGGCGACGATAGATTTCCATCATCGCTTCTTCCGGGGTTGACAGCCGATCAGCAATCAACGTGTCTCGCAGGTACGAACCGACGTTCAATCCGTCGATGAACAGCACCTTGAAGGACACGATGTTGTGCTGACGCAGCTCTTCGAGCTTGGCATCGGTCAGTTCCTCGTTGCACTGCAACAGAACTTCGCCGGTCAGCTCGTTGATCACATCGTGCGCGGCGACCTTGCCAACCAGTTCGGAGGACTCGACCGGAAGTCGATCAATCCCGAACTCTTGCAGCTTGCGAATCGCCGCCCGAGTAAACTTACGGTTCTTCTTAACGAGGATCTCGTTGTTACCGGGGTGACGGATGTCGCGTGTGGCACGCTGACCCGGTAGCAGATCGTACTCGAGCGATTTGCTGTAGTGGCCGTCCGGCTCGATAAAGATCGGCTCGGTGGCGTAGAAGTAATTGAGTAGATCCTCGGTCGAGTATCCGAGTGCGCGCAGCAGCACAGTAGCGTGCAGCTTTCGCCTACGATCGATCCGGACATAGAGGATGTCCTTCGGATCGAACTCGAAGTCGAGCCATGAACCACGGTAGGGAATCACTCGGGCGCTGTACAGTAGCTTGCCGGACGAGTGGGTCTTGCCCTTATCGTGATCGTAGAACACGCCGGGAGAGCGGTGTAGCTGCGAGACGACGACGCGCTCGGTACCATTGATGATAAAGGTACCGTTTTCCGTCATCAGCGGGATCTCACCGAAGTAGACCTCCTGCTCTTTGACGTCGCGGATCGACTGGTAGCCAGTCTCTTCGTTGGTGTCCCAAACGACGAGGCGAATGACGACCTTGATCGGCGCGGCGAAAGTCATTCCGCGCTGACGGCACTCATCTACGTCGTACTTGGGTTTGTCGAGATGGTAGGAAACAAACTCGAGGGATGATGTCTCAGAGAAGTCCTTAATCGGGAAGACACTCTTGAACACTCCCTGCAAACCGACGTCTTCCCTCTGCTCCGAGGGAGTGTCCTTCTGCAGGAACTTGTCGTAAGACTGCTTCTGGATGTCGATAAGGTTGGGGATGTCAATGATCTTGGTGATCTTCGCGTAGTTCTTGCGGACCCGGAAGTTGTTCTGAATCACCGAAGCCATTAGCGACCCTTTCTGTCCCTTGCAGCGAAGTGCACAAGGCTCACAGGAAAGCTTCTCGGGAATCTCATGGAGGGTTCTCCCATCGCAACGCGCTTTCCCAACGAGGTTGTCAACCCTCCCTGACTTTCAAGCGAAGCCCTCGCTCGATCAAGTCGGGAGGCAGAATGCGAAGCAGAGCCGATGTGACAAAAACCGGCGGCCCACAGGGACACTTTTCCCTGCGAGCCGTCGGTGGCCCCACTTCCTAGCTTTTGTAGCCGATTGGCAAAGGCCAACCCTTGAGCTACTTGATCTCGACGGTGCCGCCCGCCTCGACAATCTTCTTCTTGATGGTCTCGGCTTCGTCCTTCGACACGGCGGCCTTCAGCTCCTTCGGAGCTCCGTCCACCAGATCCTTGGCTTCCTTGAGACCAAGGTTGGTCAGCTCGCGGACCACCTTGATAACGCCGATCTTGTTGGCACCGGCACCCGTCAGAACGACCTGGAACTCCGTCTGCTCGGCGGCGGCGGGAGCTGCAGCGGCGGCTCCACCAGCGGCCGGACCAGCGGCAACAGCCACCGGAGCCGCCTTGACGCCCCACTTGTCCTCAAGCAGCTTGGTGAGCTGTGCAATCTGCATCACCGACATCTGCGAGAGCTGATCAACAATTTGGTCCATGTTTGCGTTGCTCATTGTAGTTTCTCCTTGGAGTTAGCCTTGGGTCTCGAGCGCACGCTTCCGTGCGTCGAGGACGTAAGCAAAATTCTGCGCAGCCGCGTTGAGCGTGCGTACGACGTTGGTTGCTGGAGCCATGAAGGTCGCAAGCAGCGATGCCCTGATCTCGTCTTTGCCCGGCATGTCTGCCGAGGCGATGACACCTTTGTCATCGAGGACGCCCTCAAGGTAGCCACCCTTGATCTTGAACTTCTCATTGTTCTTGGCATAGTCCCGAGCAACCTTGGCGGCAGCAGAAGGACTATCCCAAGAAAAAATAACTGCCGTCGGACCTTCCAGGTACTTGCCCATCTTTTCCATGGGCGTACCAGCGATGGCTAGCTTCACCAAGGTGTTCTTGTACACCTTGTACTCGCACTGCTGTTTCCGGAAGTCTTCCCGGAGAGCAGTGACCGCTGGAACCTGAATGCCACGGAAGTCACAGATGACCACCGCCGCGCTCTTTTGGAGCTTGTCTTTCAACTCAGCGATTTGCTGCGCTTTATCGTTCCGATCCATACCCCAGGACTCCAAGTCTCGGCAGGTGATTAAGCCTTGTCGGCTCCTGCTTTCTAGGACAGTTGCGTTACTCTGGCAGAAACTGCCAGAGGGATTACTTAGCGATAAGCTGGCCTTGAATTTCGTTCGTATCCAGCTTCAGACCCGGCCCCATCGTCGTTGAAAGAGCGATGCTCTTTACGTAGAGCCCCTTCGCCGAAGAAGGCTTGAGCTTGATGAGCAACTCGATGAGTGCACGCGCATTTTCGCGGAGCTTCTGAGAGCCGAAGGATATCTTTCCGACCGGCGCGTGAACGATTCCGGTCTTCTCAACCCGGAACTCGACACGACCCCCCTTCAACTCGCGGACCGCCTTGGTCACGTCTGTTGTCACGGTGCCGACCTTTGGGTTCGGCATCAGACCACGCGGACCGAGGATACGAGCGATCTTACCAATCACTCCCATCATGTCCGGAGTCGCTACTGCAGCGTCAAAGTCCAACCAGTTTTCGGACTGAATCTTGGCCACCAAGTCTTCGGCACCGACGAAGTTCGCACCCGCTTCGAGCGCTTCCTTGGCCTTGTCTCCCTTGGCGAACACCACAATCCGAACGGACTTGCCAGTGCCATGAGGCAGGTTCACCGCACCACGGACCATCTGGTCGGCATGCTTTGGATCAACTCCCAAGCGTACCGCAAGGTCAACCGTCTCGTCGAACTTGCTCGAGATTTTCAGCTTCGGAAGGAGATCAAATGCCTCCTCCATATTGTACCGCTTCTCGCGGTCCACCAGCTTCAGTGCTGCTGCGTACTTTTTTCCGGCTTTGGCCATCGAACGAACTCCATATCGACTTCAGGGAATCTCCCCGAATATCTCCCGCACTATGCTGCGGTGGGCAAAAGGGAACTAACCCTCGACGACATCAATACCCATCGAACGGGCGGTACCTGCGATGGAACGCATCGCATTCTCGACGTTCGTGGTATTGAGATCAGGAAGCTTCTGCGAGGCAATGTCGCGAAGCTGCTTCTTGGTGATGGATCCAACCTTCACCTTGTTCGGCACCTTCGAACCAGAGCCCGGCTTCTTCTGCAACGGCAGACCGGCAGCCTTCTTCACAAGAACAGAGGCTGGAGGCGTTTTGGTAATGAACGTAAACGAGCGGTCTGAATAGACCGTGATGACCACCGGGATCATCATGGTTTCGATGCCCTGCGTCTTTGCATTGAAAGACTTACAGAACTCCATGATGTTCACGCCGTGCTGACCGAGGGCCGGTCCGACGGGTGGCGATGGGTTTGCCTTACCGGCGGGAATTTGCAGTTTTACGTAGCCAGTGACTTTCTTCATGGCTGATTCCTACGTGTCTGTCAGGTAGTTGCCACCGGTTTGACTACCACCGGAAGGCAACAGAATGCCCAAAATGCCCTTTGTGGGCAAGCACTTAGCGCATGGGCCAGTAATCTTCTTGCGATCTTATCTTCCCAGCCTCGAGCGAAGTTGGCAAGGAACGATCCGCTTGCCGCGAATCAAGCCTTCTCCACCTGCGCAAAGTCGAGTTCCACTGCGGTCGCTCGACCGAAGATGCTGACGCGAACTTTTACCTTCTGCTTCTCCGCTTTCACCTCATCGACGATGCCCGCAAAATTTGCAAACGGTCCATCGATGACACGAACGCTCTCGCCTTCCTCAAAGGAGACGCGAGGCTTCGGTTTGGAGGAGCCTTCAGACATCTGCGAGTTGATTTGCGCGATGTCCTTTTCGTTGACCGGAACGGGATTCGTTCCACCAAGAAACCCTGTTACTCGAGCCGTGTTCTTCACCAGATGATAAGTGCGTTCACTCATCGCCATCTGGACGAACATGTAGCCGGGATAGAACTTGCGGGTCGTCGTCCGCTTCTGCCCCTTCACTAACTCAAGCACTGACTCCGTAGGGATCAAGACCTGGCCGAACTCAACGTCCATGCCGGCTTGCTTGATCCGCTCCTGGAGCGAGAGCTTGGCCCTGTTCTCGTGGCCCGAGTAGGTATGGACGACGTACCACTTTAGACCCATTGCATCACCGCCGCTTTGCCCAAGGGATGATCCTGTTAGCTGTACAGGAGGCCGGTCATGAACGCCCACGTAGCGTCGAAAACGCCCAGCAGAAGTGAGGCGATGATCACGGTCACGATCACAACGAGGGTAGCCGCGCTCGTCTCTTTGCGAGTGGGCCATGAAACCTTACTTAACTCAGTGACACACTCCGAAGCGAGTCCGAAGATCTCCTCGTTGCGCCACGCCCAGTAAACTCCCACTCCGGCAAGGAGAAACGACGTCGTGTAAATGATGAGCTGCTTTGGTTTGGCGAAATAGCTCCACACCCACTCACTGGTCCTGACCAGCAAGAACACGAGCGCCAAACCGGCTGCCGCAAACAGGATATGGACCCACTTTCGTTCCATCGTTTCCGTCTTGCTCCACTTGGGCGCTCAAGCCATACCCGCCGATCACCCCGGGGCCCTCGCCAAGCTCAAGATGTTGGATTCCGCAATCACTTGCAGGCCAGGAGGGATTCGAACCCCCAACCCGCGGTTTTGGAGACCGCCGCTCTACCAGTTCGAGCTACTGACCTAAAACGAGATCAGACACAGAGCTCGCTCCTCAAGAGAAGCAAGCACCAAGACTACTTGGTCTCCTTGTGGGAGGTATGGCGATGGCACCATTTGCAGTACTTATTGAACTCCAGCTTGTCTGGAGTGGTGCGCTTGTTCTTGTTGGTGTGATAGTTACGCCGCTTGCACTCTTTGCACTCTAGCGTGACAAGTACACGATTACCGCGAGCCATGTTCTGTCCTCAGACCACTTAGCGAGCGTTAGCCCGCGTTTGATTGATGTTGGAGAGAAGAGCCCATGTCCAGGATTGAACTGGAGACCTCGTCCTTACCAAGGACGCGCTCTACCAACTGAGCTACATGGGCAAATAGTATTTCAAGTAGCGGGCGACGGGATTCGAACCCGCGACGTCTAGCTTGGAAGGCTAGAGCTCTACCAACTGAGCTACACCCGCAAGAAATCAGAATCGAACTCAGAGTGTGGAGGGGGAAGGATTCGAACCTTCGAAGCGTAGACGCGGCTGATTTACAGTCAGCTCCCTTTGGCCACTCGGGCACCCCTCCGCGTACGTTTTGTTTTCAAAGAGCTGGCGGTGGGAATCGAACCCACTGCCTGCTGATTACAAGTCAGCTGCTCTACCAAGTGAGCTACGCCAGCAAGCGCCGACGGCCGCGAGGCAGCGAGTAGTACCTTTACTGCCCCGTTTCTGTCAAGAAACTTTTTTCAGTTCACAAGTTGATACAAGCCAGGCGCGTTCGCCTGTCAACAATGTTGGAAATCTCGCTCAATTCGCACGCCGAGGCAAGTTCTCTTTTTTAGGTGATCTCAAGCGCCATCGCAACCGCTCGACCACAGAACCGCTGGTACTCCGACGACACTTGCACCTCGGGCGGGAGGCTTTCACGAGGAACCGGACGGAATCCAAATTTCTCGGCAAAGAAATCCGTTGCATGCTCCGTGAGCAGACAGACCCGCAGTAGACCACGCTGCCGAACTCGCAGCAGCGCCATCTCTGCCAGCATCCACCCGAGTCCTTCACCCCGTCGCTCAGGATGCACGGCCAGCGATCGCAGAAGCGCGGTATCACCATAGATCTCCAGCGCCACGCAGCCCATCACCTCGCCTTGACCGTCCTTTAGAACCCACAGTTCGGCCAGCGATTCGGGTACGCCCGCCGTCGGCAACTTCACATGATCGAGCAGCTTCTTTACTTTAGGGTAGTCGCTTGGCGCACACGGCAGGACCGCGTCGCCCAGTCGATTCAGTAGCCGATCGTGCAGATTCTCAAAGCTGCCCGACGACATGATCACCACGGTGTCACCGGCAGAAGCTCGCTGCGCCAGCAGTTCGATAATTTGCGCGGTATCAGTGATCGCTCGCGCTGGCACTCCTCGTCTGCGAATGTCAGCAGCCAGCTTCTCGACATCGAGCCGATTCCCAGGCGGAGCCTTTTCCGGCATATGGACAGCGCCGATCAGAATTTCATCAGCAGCCACCAGGGCATCGGCAAATTCGGTCTGAAACACGGCGGTACGACTCGTTGCAGAACGTGGCTCAAAGACGGCAATCAGGCGACCGGAACCAAAGCGACCACGCAAGCCTCGAAGCGTCTCGCGAATCGCCGTCGGATGGTGCGCAAAATCGTCGACCACCGTCACGCCCTGAGCCACGCCACGCAGCTCTTGCCGACGCTTGACCCCGACGAAACGCCGGATACCGGACGCGATTTCCGTCGGTGTAAGATCGAGGTTAGCAAGCGCTGCGATCACACCGACGGCATTTTCAAGATTGTAGCCGCCCGACAGGCCTATCTCGAAGTGTCCGTACAACTGTCCTCGACGGAGCAGCTTGAACGCCGTCCGTCCACCCGTCTTGATTCTGGTGACTTCGGCACGCCAGTCCGTGTCGTCGGGGCAGCTTCCGGCAATCCCGTAACGCTCGACGCGACACCGAGCGGCCTTGGCACAGTCGAGCGCATGGGGAGAGCTCGCGCAGACCACCAACGCTCCATCACTGGGAATCAAGGAAGCCAGCTCTCGGAAGGCCTGCTTGATGTGTTCGAGGTCGGTGAATATGTCGACGTGATCCAGTTCGACGCTGGTCAAGATGGCTACGTGCGGACGGTAGTGCAGAAATTTGCTCTTCTTGTCGAAGAACGCGCAGTCGTACTCGTCGCCCTCAAGGACAATGTGCGGACCGCTCCCGACGGCAGCGTTGTGACCCATGTTGAGCGGAACCCCGCCAATCATGTAGGACGGGTCACGCCCAGCATTGAGCAAGGTCCAGGCCGCCAGCGAGGTGGTGGTGGTTTTACCGTGCGTGCCACAGACGACCAGCGGCAGCTTGCCCGGAAGCAAAAGCTCCTCGATGATAGCCGGAAACGAGGTCAGTCGAATTCCGCGAGTTTGCGCGGCGAGAACTTCGACGTGATCGCGGCGACAGATGTTGCCAACGACCACCACGTCGGGCTGCCAGTCGAGGTTTTTGTCGGCAAAACCTTCCATCAGCGCAATGCCGGCACTCTCTAGCTGCGTGGACATCGGAGGATAGACATGCTCATCGGAGCCACGGACTTCGTGGCCCGCCGCTTTGAGCAGTTCGGCCACGGCACCCATCCCGGTACCGCAGATGCCAATAAAATGAATCTTCACGTTTCTCCTCGTCAGCGTCGCGGAGAGAGCGCCGCAGAGCCAGCCTGGTTCGCGTTTCGGCCAGTATATCGGATGCGCAGCACCGCCGGGGTTCGGTCAATTACTCGTCGGTGAAGTGAGGACACGAAGCACCGCGTCACCACACTCAGCAGTCGACAAGGTGCCACCCACATCGCGAGTGACCTGCCCGGCCAGCACGACGTGTTCAACTGCGCGCCGCAGCCGCTCAGCCGCACGGCCTTCGCCAAGATGGTCATACAGCATCGCCAGCGTCAGAAATGCCGCGAGTGGATTGGCCAGTCCCTTGCCCGCAATATCCGGTGCCGAGCCATGCACCGGCTCGAATAGCGAGCAGCGCCCCGGATGGATGTTGCCCGAGGCGGCAACGCCCAAACCACCACAGATCGCCGCACCAAGGTCTGTCAGGATGTCGCCAAAAAGGTTCGAAGTCACGACGACATCAAAGCGCTCCGGGGTCCGCACGAACTCCATCGCGGCTACGTCGACAAACAGATGACTCGACTGCACATCACGATGCTCGGCAGCCACTTCTCGGAAGGCACGCTGCCACAACCCGTGCGCGTGAGGGAGTGCGTTGGCTTTGTCGACCATACACACCCGAGGTGTGTCATGGGACGAGCCGTGGGGAACCTTGGCCAGGGTGTAAGCCGCCCGAATGATCCGCTCGACGCCGCGCCGAGTGTTCAGGTCTTCGCTGATCGCCACCTCGTCAGGCGTATCACGCTTGAACGAGCCGCCCATCTGGACATAGGGCCCTTCGGTGTTTTCGCGCAGCACCCAAAAGTTCACGTCACGCCGACGTTTGCCCTTCACCGGGCAGAGCTTTTCATCGAGAAGCTGCACCGGGCGAAGGTTGATGTACAGATCGAGTCCAAAGCGCAGGCCGAGGAGCACATCTCGAGCGACGACTCCGTCGGGAACCCGTGGATCTCCGAGTGCACCGAAAAAAATCGCATCAAACTGATCGCGTAGCTCGATGAGCGCGCCCTTGGGCAGCGTCTCTTGCGTCTGTAGGTAGTGATTCGCGGACCATGGGAAATGCTGGATCTCGAGCGGAACCCCGAGCGGTCCGACGACACGCAGCGCTTGCTCGACGACCTCGGGACCAATTCCATCCCCGGCAATCACCGCAATACGCCGCCGCCGACCTGGCACCGGGGCCAACCCAAACGGATACACGCTGTCTGCGCCGGTCATCGTCAGAACCTAGCGCAGCGCAGCGAAGCCAGTGCCACGCGACTTGTTCAAATCCTGCGGGCTGAACTTGAGAGCCCGAATCCCGAGCGTATCGTCAAGATAGATGCGCTCGCCCTTCTGAGTCTCGATGAGAAAGCTATCGGCGGAGAGCGTCACCCGCTTGATCTTCGGCACCGCCATCGCTTCCTGACCACCTACGTCGAAAATGATGGTGAGTTCGACTTCGTCGCTGATCAGATAGCAGCCCTTGCCTTCGGCTTTGACGGTGGGCTCGCTCTCGAACACTTTTTGGATTAGGTCCTTCTTCATCTTGATCCCTTGCCTACGGCTTTGGCTTGTAAGCGTGCGGTAAGTACCCCAATTCGCCCCGCGTGGCAATGTGCTGGCGGGGCGCTCGTTTCTGCGATCTTGGCGTAAACTCCGGTGTTTGCGTAAGCACTCTGTCCGCGATGGTCAGACGCGAACGCCCCAATGCAGCTTGTTGCGTAGCAGGTCGAAGAACGATCGGTTCCGAGGACGAAAGATCGTCAGCGGATGATCCGAACAGGTCACCTGCACCAGATCACTGGGACCGAGCATGTGACTCCACTGCCCATCGACGGTCAGCAGCACCTGGGTGGCATCTCGACCCGGCCGAACTTCAACCAGAGAGCGCAGATGCACCACCAATGGTCGGGCCGTCAGCGTGTGCGGACAAATCGGTGAGATCACCAGCGCTTCCATGTTGGGCATCAAGATCGGCCCACCGGCCGCCAAGTTATAGGCGGTCGATCCCGTCGGAGTCGAGATAATCAGACCATCAGCGCGATAGGTCGTCACTTCGTCTCCGTCGACAAAAGCATCCAGCTCAAACAGCCGCGCCATCTTCGGCTGGCTCACCACGACGTCATTCAGAGCGGTTCTCTCGACAATCAGATGCTCTGGTCCTGGCACGACGTCGGTACGATCGGCCGGTAAGCGATAGACGCGACAACGAAGGCGGTGTCGCTGCTCCGTCAGAACGTTACCATCGAGAGCAGCCAGCAACGTCTCACAGGCCTCCTGGGGCGTACTGCACGTCAAAAAGCCCAATCGACCCAGGTTCACGCCGAAAATCGGCACCGCTCGCTCACCGAGAATACCCGCTCCATAGAGCATGGTGCCGTCGCCACCCAGCGCCACGAGCATCGCCAAATCTTGTGGCAGCTCACTCTCGCTTGTACTCCGAATCCAGTCGGGCAGCTCGACGTGATCACGCAAAACCAGCTCGGTGTGTCCATGGTCTCGCAGCGCTCGTACGAGCTGCTCGCACAGTGGCACCGATTCAGGCTGATCGCGCTTTAAGATGAATCCGACGGGAGGCAACTAGGCTCCTGCGATGGGCGGTTTCGGTCTTCCCGATGGAGGGCGTGGTCGCAAAAGCTCCGCACCGCCCCGATCACGAAGGAACTCAAGGAAGGTAATGGCCGCTGGTAGCTCTGCGGCGGGTAGCTGCTCGATCAGATCACGAGCACTCCGACGGTAGACATCGCCGGGTGCCTCGGTCGTTACCACCGGACGCGGCAACTGCACATCGGTGTCGATCGGTGCCTGAACCTCGCCCCATGGTGGTGGCTCAGGCGTCGTCAGCTCGTCGCGCTTGAACCACTCCTGGATGTGCCAATGCAGTAGCTCGCCGCGATAGGCAAACCAGCGCTCCCGCTCGACCGGATAGTTCAGCAGCGCATCTTTGAAGCGCCGAAAGGCACCCTTGCCATCGATGCTGATGATGAGCCGTTCACGCAGAACCGGCTCCGTTACCCCCGCCACGAAGCGTTCCATCCACTTGTACTGCTCGCGGGAGGAGGCGGGCTCGACGCGCAGATAGGCGTCGCCTCCGCTCATCACCCTGGCTCGCAGCTCCTCGACATTGGGAGCCGCTTCGACCAATGTGATCACCTCGCCCGAGCGAGTATCTAGGAAGCTCTCGGTGTCAGGGGCATTGCGCTCGACCGCAGTCTCCAACTCCGCCCAACGCACCGCTATGACTCGCATAACCAACTAACCCCGTTCTGTAAGAGATAGCACATATTTTCAGACTCATTCGAGCCAGATGAAGAACCTGTCCGCCGACGATGACCAAGTAGCGCCAAGGTCCGAATGTGATCTTAAAGGCTATGTGAACTGAGCCGCCATTTGCAAGGGCTACAGCCGCTTAGCGAGCAGGCGCACTGCCGAAAAATTGGCAGCCGATGGTGGTCGGGCTAAAACCCGCGCATCATGCCTTTTTCGTCGAGCCATAGACAGGCCCTCCTCGATTTGTTGGGAGAACAAGGAGAGGTCCGCTTCGACGAGCCACTGGCTCGACACACCACGCTGCGAGTTGGTGGGCCGGTGGATGCCTGGATTGCACCAAAAACCGTCGCCGCTGTGGTGAAAGTGCGCCGCTTCTGCTCCGATGCCGGTCTGCCGTGCCGAGCACTGGGATCGGGATCAAACCTACTGGTCCTCGATGGGGGTGTCCGTGGCGTGCTGCTGGCATCGGAAAAGCTTCGTGGACTGTCGTTTTCGGAACCGAACGGCGACGATCCGCGAACCGAAGTCCACGTCGAAGCAGGCGTCAGCACCGGCAAGCTACTCAGCGAAGCGACCCGGCGTGGGCTCGGTGGCATCGAGTTTCTCGGTGGGGTGCCAGGCTCGATCGGCGGTGGCTTGATCATGAATGCGGGCACCTACTTAGGCGAATTCAAAGACGTCACCGTGGAAGTCTGTAGCGTTGGCAGCAGCGGCGAGTTGGTGCGTCGCTCCCACGCAGAGTGCGGCTTTGTGTATCGCGGCTCCGCACTGCCGCAATCTGAAATGGTGGTTGGAGCACGACTGCTGCTTCCCCCCCGAGATCGGGAGGCGATCGCGTCTGACGTGGCCGCACTGCGAAAGCGTCGACGAGAACGGGAGCCACATGGCGTCGCGTGTGCAGGCAGTTTCTTTAAAAATCCTGCCGGGGACTTTGCCGGTCGACTGATCGAAGCCTGCGGGCTCAAGGGCACGCGCATCGGCGACGCCGAGATCGCAACCGCCCACGCCAACTGGCTGGTCAACGTTGGTACCGCCCGGGCCAGCGATTTTGTGGCGCTGATTGATCTCGCCAAGCAGCGAGTTGCAGCGCAATTTGGTATCGCCCTCGACCTGGAAGTGAAAATCATCGGAGAGCCGCAATGAAGAAGCGGGTTGGAGTGATCATGGGTGGGCCGTCCGCCGAACGTGCGGTGGCGCTGGCATCGGGACGACGAGTGGCGGAAGCGCTCAGCGACCGGGGTTATCCAGTCATTGCGATCGACTGGACGGGGACCGATCACAACCTGTGGTCGGATCTGCGCCGCGATCGCGTCGAAGTCGCGTTTGTTGCGCTCCATGGAACCCTCGGAGAAGACGGCTGCATTCAGGGCCTGCTCGAGTGCGCGGGGATTCCGTATACCGGATCGGGCGTACTGGCATCAGCGCTGGCGATGGATAAGGTGGCATCGCGACGGGTATTTGACGAAGCCAGCATCGAAACGCCTCGCTGGACGGTCTACGAAGGACCGGCCGATGTGCAGCGGATCGGTTTGCCGCTGGTGGTGAAGCCCTCACGAGAGGGCTCATCGGTGGGAATCTCGATCGTTCACCATGAGTCGCAGCTTGAGTCCGCACTCCAGTTGGCGAGCAGGCTCCATGGCGTGGTGCTGCTCGAAGAGTTTGTAGCGGGACGGGAAATCGAGGTTGCAGTGCTCGATGGTGTGGTTCTCGGCGACGTCGAAGTTCGCCCGGCTGGTGAGTTTTACGACTACGCCGCGAAATATCAGCGCACCGACACCCAGTACCTGGTACCGGCGCCGCTGACCGCTGCGGAAAGGCAGCTCTGTCATGATCTGGCTCGCCGGGCTCATGCCGCCTTGGGCTGTGCCGGAGTGACGCGTACCGATCTGCTACTGGCACCAACGGGACGAGCTGTCTGTTTGGAGGTCGACACGCTCCCAGGACTGACCGATCGCAGCTTGGTGCCGAAAATCGCCGAGCAGTCAGGGCTCGACTTTCCCTCGCTGTGCGAGAGAATTTTGGCCACTGCTGCTCTCAAAGCCTAATCGACGATCTCCCGTCGAAACCCTCTCGCTAGTCGGCAGGTGATCGCGGTACCCTTTGGGGACGACCCACAGAAGACGCGCATGATTCGTATCCTGGAGCTACTAACGGACGGTGGACGGATGGTTATTCGTGAGCTGGCTGAGGAAGCCGCACGCGCCGCTCTGCTATCCCCTTCAGCGGGAGTCGTACGCTGGGTCGATATCTCGAAGCAGACGCCCGAGGAGCTCGACCTGATCGCCCAGAGCTTCCGCTTCCATCCGCTGGCGCTCGAGGACTGTCTGCACTTCGATCAGCGACCCAAGCTCGAAGAGTACGCCGGGACGAGCCCGTACTTGTTCGTCGTCACCCACAACTTTACGATCCTGCCGACCACGAAGAGCATTCTGTCCGAGGAAAACTCTCTGCACGTGCCACGCCTGCTCTGGGCCGAGAGCCGCTCCCAGATGGTGGCGCTGACGATGCTGGAGACGCACGCGTTTCTCGGGCAGAGCTACCTCGTCACCGTTCACGATCAGCACAGCCCAGCGCTCGAGCACACCTGGAACCGGGTCAAGCACGACCCACAGCTTCTCGGACGGGGCGCGGACTTTGTGTATTACCTGCTCTCTGACGGGTTATGTGATTCAAACTTTCCGGTGCTAGAGCAGCTTGGCGACATCCTCGACGACATGGAGGAGTCGCTGTTTGATAATCCCAGTCGCGCCGACCTCCACCGTATTTACTCGATGCGCAAAACGCTGGTTGCGATGAGACGGGTGCTGTCCCCGCAACGCGATGTCATGGGCAACATGGCCCGTCACGGCGGCAGCGCCTGCGTCAGCGAAAAAACCGCGCCCTACTTCCGCGACATCTACGACCACTTGACGCGCATTTACGAGAGCATCGAGGCAGGGCGCGATCTCCTCGGAAACTGTGTCGACGCCTATATGTCCGCCGTCGGCCAGCGTACCAACGAGATCATGAAGCAGCTCACGATCGTGTCGGCGGTGCTGCTGCCCGTCACCTTTTTGTCGGGTCTGTTCGGCATGAACTTCGAGATGATGCCGTTTCGATCGCCGATCGCGTTCGGGTTGGCGCTGGCGCTGATGTTCGGCGTCGTCCCGATCGTGATGTTCCTGTGGTTCCGTCGCAAAGGCTGGTTAGCGAACGACAATCCCGACGACGTCTCACCCCGCGAGAGCGGTCGGCACCACATCAAGAAGTGACCCCACGCTGACTTCCTCGATCGACGGACTCGGCTGGCCGTTGGCCGACGTGAGCGCAGCAGCGAACAGCGACATGACTTCCTGCGGAGTCAGCGTCAAGGGAGCGCCCTCTTCGACCAGGCTCGTGACCCTCCCACCGCTTACGCCGCACGGCACAAAGAGCCGCTGCCGAAACACCTCTGTCGACGCTGTCGACACATTCAGCGACAGACCGTGGATCGCAACCTGATGCTCGACCTGCACGCCGACCGCACCGATCTTTCGATCGGCAACCCACACCCCAACTGGCTCTCGACGATACTCTGCCGTCACGCCGAGCCGCGCCGCGACGGACACCGCCGCACCAGTCAGCCAGTCGACGTGACCGACGACACCACCCCGCAGCCGTACCACCGGGTAGACCACAAGCTGACCCGGCCCGTGATAGGTCGCCTGGCCACCGCGACGCACCGCCACCGTCTCAATCCCACGCGACTTTAGCTGAGACTCAGACACCAGAAGATCGGCCGCAACGGCCCGATGTCCAAGCGTGATCACCGGATCGTGCTCGACGAGCAGTAGTGTTTCTTCACCACCACCGAGGACTTGGGCCCGCAGTCGCTCTTGAAGGGCCAGTACCGGCTGATACCGAGCACGACCCAGCCAGATCACCCGCATCACATTCGCCGAGGGTCGGTCCCAGGCTGCGCGTAGACGGTGTTCCAGATGCTCGACTCTTGCGCGGGTGGCGACTGGTCTGCGAAGCGGACCGCCTCGGCCACCCATTCACGGACCTGATCGTCGATTGCCACGATCTCGGCCTCGGGCAACACCTTCAGTAGGCGTGCCCGTGCCAGCTCGATCGAGTCCCGCTTCTTCCACCGCTCGATCTCTTCCTTGGTACGGTAGTTGCCCGGGTCGGACATCGAGTGCCCGCGATAGCGATAGGTCTCGATCTCCAGCAGCGACGGCACAAACTCGGTCCGCGCCCGCTCGACTGCGGCGCTGATCCGATCGCGCACTTCCAAAATGTCATCGGAGACAAAGCGATCACGCTGCATCGCAAAACCCGAGGCTCGCAGCGTAATGTCAGGATGGGCCAGCGTTCGCTCAAGCGGCGTCCCCATCGAATACTGGTTGTTTTCCACGATGAAGACGATCGGGAGCTTCCACAGACCCGCCAGCGAAAGGCCCTCGAAGAAGGCTCCCTGATTGACTGCACCATCGCCAAGGAAGCACAGCGTGACCTCGGGAAGATTCTGGTACTTGCTACCAAACGCGACCCCAGCGGCCAGGGGCGCTTGCGCACCAACGATGCCATAGCCTCCCAGGAAGCGATGGGCGGCGCTAAACATGTGCATCGAGCCGCCGAGCCCACGCACGCAGCCGGTGTCCTTGGCCGCCAGCTCGGCCAGCACGGCTTTCCCCGACTCGAGCGAGCTGCCCGCCTTGGCCATAAAGTGACCATGCTCGCGATACGACGTGACCATGTAATCGGTCGGACGCAGTGCCAACGCGGCTCCGACGCAGATCGACTCTTGGCCGATCACCAAGTGTAGAAAACCACCGATCTTGCCTTGACCATACGCCTTGGCAGCGGCCTCCTCGATGCGACGGATGAACAGCATCTGGCGATAGGCATCGCGCAGCACCGGCACATCGGCATCAGCGAGCGGCTTTACGAGGGCGGGATGCACGGCTTCTTGCGACGGAGCCGAAGTAGTGACTGTCTCCATGTTCGAGCACTATATTCGATGCTGGCGCGGCGCTGGAAGCGATTACTTCTTGCAGCAAAGCACGCCGTTTGACGTCGCGTCGTTTTGGGTAGTTGCCGCGAGCGGCGTAAAGGGCGAGTTGATCTTCAGTTGGGTGTTGTTGAAGTCGTACATGGCCTTTCCAAAGCCACCACAGGCCGAAATGTTGGCAACGTTGCCAGTTGACTTGCCGCAGCCCGCCCAGGCTGGAGTTTGTCCTCCGCCCGAGACACCACACGAGGAATTGAAGTTCTGAAAGCGCACCGGGACATCGGCGAGGAAGAATCCATTCACGTTGTTGCAGGAGTTCTGACTAACCGTGTCCGCCAACGTACAGATGGCAAAGCCGACGGCACATAGCCGATCTGCATTCTTGGTGCTGTCGCCTGATGCTTGATATGTGCCGGGACACGCCCAAGCAGGCTTGACGCTGCTGCTACTGACCTCCGAGCCCTTGCCATCGCTACAGCCGCTCATCGTGGTCGTCATGTCCACGATGCCACCGCCATCGGTCTGAAAGCCTCCGGTGCCTGGTTTGCACACACCGTCGATACACGAATAACCATCTGGACAGAAATGACCAGGATCACAAATCAGCGTTGCAGCAGTTAAGTCTGGATTAAAACAACCAAATAACAAAGCGATGGGAAAGAAGAGAATTTTACGCATAGTCAGTACTCCCGAAAAGGTTATTCAGGCTAAAAGCTGCCAACCACAGCAAGGCCATTCCCCGTCGGTAAAATCCGTGCAGTCGGTGTTGCAGGCGGTGCAGCAGCGGCTGGTTGTTTGCCTCGCAAATAGATCCAATAACCAGTCCATGCCGCGCCACCAGCGAGTGCGATGCCGCCAAGAACATCAAAAGCAATTGCCGTATTATTCAGCGTTTTACCTTTGTCATACAGCGCAGCGATATCCCCAGTCCAATAGCGATTGGAAGCCGAAGCGACTTCCTTTTGAATCGACAGGGCCGACACACCGGTGCCGATCCCGATCGCCAAAAACGCAACTCCAGCCCCGAGGGTCACGATTGCCGGTATCGGCGGCAGCTTCGGATACCCCTTCAGCCAGCCCGGTCCACCATCTAGCGGTGGTGAGGCGGTTGAGGGACTAGCAGTCGGGTCAGCCTGTTTGAGCTCCGCGAGGTGTTTCCTGACCTCTTCCGCATCGGCAGGACTCGTCGCCAGATACTTCTCGTAGTACCGCAGCGCGTCGTCTCGCTGACCCTGTTTTTCGGCAGCCCGCGCCAGGTTGTACAACAGCGGCGTCAGCTTCGACAGCGCGTACGCAGCCTCGAATTCGGCTCGCGCAGCGGTGTAGTTGCCTTCTTGAAAAAAGCGTGCCCCCGTATCGAAGTGCTGCTTGGCGGCGGTCATCTCCTCGGCGCTCGGCTGACCCGAGTTCGCTGGGACCGTAGATTGGGAAGAGGGATCAACACCTTCAGCCATCACCGACGGCGAGGCAACCGCTGCCAAGGTCAGGATGCTCCAGCGCGCAAGACGACTGCCGATCGATAGCCCAGATAGTCCCGTAGCGGGAAGGTCGCGATTTGCCACGTTGCGAATATAACACGGCAAGCTGGCAAGGTGACTGCTCTTCGACGCTCGAATCCGACGGGTGAGTGCTTGGCACACCGTCTGCTTCGGCCCATCTCCTAAGTAGCCCAGTCTTGTGGGCACTCGTCTGAGCCAGCCTGTCCCACGCGCTGTCCTGTGCGCCGCTGCACTGCGCCCCGTGCGCCGCTGCACAACCAACGGCCAAGGGTGCGCAACTGCACGCTCCAAAGACTGGACGTGAGGTAGGAATGTTGGCTCGGAACTGACACCAGCCAAAGGATACGCTCATGGATATCCAAACAAGCACGGACGAAGCCCTCGATGCCGATGTGATCATCGTCGGAGGCGGCGTCACCGGCTGCGCAATGGCGACAGCGCTGGCCAATGGCAAACGTCGAATCCTGGTATTGGAAGCCCGAACTGGACACAAGCCTCGCTTTGCCGGCGAGCTGCTCCATCCGACCGGAACCCAGGTTCTCGATGACTTAGGATTTCTGCCAACGCTGCGCCATCACGGTGGCGTCGATGTCGATGGCTTTGCGGTCGTCAAGGCCCTCAACATCCCGGTGACACGACTGCCCTATGCCGAAATCAAAAACCAACGTCCGACGGGCTTTGCCATGGAGCACCGCGACCTAGTGACCGGCATGCGTGAGTGGGCAGAGAAAAGACCCGGCGTCACCTTCCGCTTCAACGAGAAAGTCGAAGAAGTCCTGCGCAACTCGCACGGTCGTGTGATCGGAGTACGAACGACGGCGAAGACCATCCGCGCCAACCTTGTGCTCGGATGCGATGGCCGTCACTCGAAGATCAGACCCCTGCTCGGGCTCAGCGAGGAAGCGCGGCTGCTGTCGTTTTCGGTGGCGATGCGACTACCAGACGGTGCTAAGCACCTGCCCTGTCCCACCTATGGACATATCTTCCTCGGGGCCTGGGGTCCGATGCTGATCTATCCGATCGGCGGTGCCGATGGCAGCCGTGATGCCCGAGGCTGTTTCGACGTGACCCGCGAGCTGTCGGGTGGACCGAAGGGCGCGACCGAACTTCTCCGTCGAGAATACGCTCCGCATCTGCCCGCGCCACTGGCCAAGGCACTCCTTGAGTCACTCGATCGCGAGCCGCCGCAGATCGCCGCCAACGAAGCAATTCGGACCGACCAAGCGGTGCTGCCCGGAGCCGCTATCGTTGGGGACGCCGGCGGCTGCGCGCATCCCCTCACCGCAGCCGGTATGACCGTCTGTTTCACCGATGCCCAGCGACTTGGCCGATTGCTCGCAAAGGCTGGGGACTTTTCTGATGCGAAGCAGGTCGACGCGGCACTCCGTCGCTACGAAATCGAGCGTTATCGCTTCGTGAGAGTGCGCGAGATCCTCGCCGATGCCCTTTATGAAGTCTTCCGTGGCGTCGAGCCTGGCACGCGGGCGATCCGCGAAGGCATCTTCCGTTACTGGGAAGGAAGTAAAACGGCGCGAGCCCGTTCGATGGCGCTGTTATCGGGTGCGAGCTCTAGCCCGGCGGTGTTCTTGCGGGAATATCTGACGGTGGCCAGCAACTCCACCAGTGCGGTGCTCGCCGGCGAAACGGGGCCGGTCCGAGGCGAGACCGCGACGATCCGACAGCGCTTCGATTCGCTCATCGGACTCGGCCAAAAGAGCGTCGAAAAAGCGCGCCTGGTGTTCCGTGACGTTCGTCAAGAACTCCTCCGCGCCAGTGCGTAAATGCCCGTCGGTTAGTATTTGTGGAGTATCAGCCCGCTCGGTCCGACGACGAAGATATCATCGGGCCCAGCGCAGCCAACGCTGGTGAACGGTTGGTTGGTGAGCGACGTTTCAGACAGCCACTCGGTGCCGCTGCGCCGCATGATGACCCCCTGCGTGCCGACACCCCACAATTCCCCGGTCTTTTGGATGGCACAAGCAGCGACGCCACTCGCGCCAGTTTGGGTGAGCGGTCGGGCGGAGCTGGCCGTCCATCGTCCCGATGAGCGCTTGAGCACCGTGCCTTTGTTACCAAGCGCGGTCAGCCCCTCTTCGAGTGTCCCGACGAGGGAGACGATGGTCTCGGAGGTCAAACCCGATGCTTCCTGAGTCCAACCGGCTTTGTCTCGCCGCAGCACAAGGCCCTTCGCTCCTGCGACGTACACGACGCGACTGTCGCTGCTACCGACCCCCCACGCCGCAAACAAGTCGTCGGTGATCGGTGGCCCCATCGGCCCCATCTCGATGTTCCAGTTGCCTTGGGTCTTGCTGTAGATTCGACCGCCGCGTCCGACGACAAACACCGCATCCGAACCGACCCATACCCCCGTTAGCTCGGCCACACCAAGGACACCGCCCTCGACCACCCACACCGAGCCCGCTTGATGCAGGATGGTGCCTTCGGTTCCAACTGCCCAAACATCAGCGTCGCCACTCGTCGGAACGTACCCGCTGACCGCATTGAGCGTGGTCATCGATTGGTTGGGGATGATCTTCCAAGTTCCCTGCGCGCCCACGCCGACGTGCTTGATGATCAGACCGTCGCTGCCGACCGCATAGGCTTCGGAGGTACTGGCCGCCCATACCGAGGCCAACGACGCTTGGGTGACACGGCTGGATACTTGGCTCCAGGTATCGCGTTCGCGACGGAGGATGGTGCCCAGGTTGCCGACCGCATACACGGTATTGGTGCCCGTACCACGATCGGTGCCCCACAGTGCGGACAGGAGTTCCGTGGTAAGCCCCGCTGCTTCGACCTGCCAGGCACCGGCCTTGCGACGGAGCAGAGTTCCCTTGGCACCAACGGCGTAGATCTCATCGCCAGCGCCCCACAGCGCCGTCAGGTTGGCGGTTGTTGGAGGCCGCTCGAAGCTCCAGTTGCCGCCGGTCTTCCGCATGATCAGGCCACCATCGCCCGCCGCGTACACATCACCGGCCAGAGCACCGCTGCCCACCCAGACCGCGTTGAGCTGCTGCGCTGCCATGGCGTTGGCTTCAATCAGCCACTTGCCATCGCTGCCACGGTGGAGAATGCGACCATTGGCACCCACCGCATATACATCCGGCGAGGTGGGCCCCGAGGTGCCCGACACCGCGAACAGAGAGTCGGTGGTAACGCCCATCGCCTCGGCAGTAAAGTTGAGCTTGGTTCCCACCTTCGAAACACGATAGACCCGGCCCGTGGTGCCGACCGCGAAGAAGTCACCCGCCATCGGGCTGGCCCAGATGCTGGTGAGCTGGCCGTCACCGGTACCAATCAGTGGGCTCTGATCGCTCCACTGACCGCTCGAGTACAGCAGGCTCAGGTCGTACATGCCGACAGCGACAGCTTGCGGCGCGTTGCCTTCCATGTAGCCGGTCATGCCGAGAATCGTACGGCTGCTACTCCCAGGGCTGCGCTGCACCTTCCAGCCAGTCGAACGACCGGTGATCAGGGTTCCCGCTTCGCCGCCCATGAACAGATCGTCTTGATCGGCGCTCTTGCCTGCCGAGCCCCAAAGAGCCCGTAGGTTGTTGCCCTGCGGAATCGGGCTTTCCCAGCGCCAGTTGACCGCACCCGGGCCACCACCGTCGCCGCCACCGGTGGACATGTCGCCACTGCCACCGTCTGGAACAGTCGAACCATCCGATGCAACTTCGTTGACCGGTACCTCCCAGCAGCCCGATCCCCCGACAATGGCTGCGAAAAGTAGCGCTCGGTACGACGCGGTGCGTAAAGACTTCCGTCGCTGAAGTTGGTTCATTGCTGTGGTAATTCGTGCTTGCTGCAAAAACGAAATATTTTCGGTCAGCATATTCGGATCGTTTGCGACTGGACGTGCTCTGTCAAGCGAGACGTTACGAAGTTTCTCGCCGAGATGTGTGCCCAAGGTGGGAACATTGGCACCCAATGTGTACTAGATTTCGCGCATGCAGCGCTGGCTGACTCTGCTGTTGTTTCTAGTTCATATGGCTTCGCCGGCCTGGGCCAAGGTGCCGCAGGGCGTCATAGCGGAAGGGGATGTCGAAGGGGTGCAGGCCTATCGGCTTGCGAACGGGCTGCGCGTGCTGCTGGTGCCGGAGCCTTCGGCTTCTTCGCTGACGGTCGAGGTCGCGTACTCGGTCGGCTCGCGACATGAAGGCTACGGTGAGGCTGGCATGGCGCACCTTCTGGAACACCTGATGTTCAAAGGCACCGTGCGCTTTCCGAAACCGGACGAAGAGATCGACCGGCGCGGTGGCGGATGGAACGCCGAAACCGAGGTCGATCAGACTCGCTACTACCAGACGCACCTGCCAAGTGAAGAAAACCTGCGGATCGCGCTGTCGATCGAAGCCGATCGCATGACCCAAGTTCGTTTCCGGCAAGCCGATCTGTCGCGAGAATTCCAGGTGGTACGCAATGAGCTGGAGCTGGCCGATAGCGATCCCCGCGACATCCTGATGCGACGTGTTCACCATGCGGCGTTTTCGGTCCACAGCTATGGTCGAGATCCGATTGGCACCCGCAGCGACATTGAACGGGTCTCAATCGCTCGACTACAGGCGTTCTACGCACGGTATTACCGACCCGACAATGCGCATCTGGTGATTGGTGGACCGATCGCGACGGAAAGCACGCTGCGCATGGTGGTGGAGCTATTTGGCAAGATTCGCCCCACCGCGCCGCCGCCGGAACGGACCTATACCGAGGAACCGGCGCAAGATGGCGAGCGCTATGTCACGGTACGTCGCGTCGGCAAGCTGCCGCTGGTCGAGCTGTACTACCATACGGCGGCGGCGGCGGACCCCGATCAAGCGGCGCTGGCAGCTCTTGCGGACATCCTGGCGCGACCGGGCTCGGGACGGCTGTACAAAGCCTTGGTTGAAACAGGGCTGGCCGTGAATGTGTCGTCTGAGAGCGAGCTGCGAAGTGAGCCGGGCGGTCTCCTGGTACTGGCCGAGCTACGCAGCGGTGGCGATGTCGGTCGGGTCCAGCAGACGATGACGTCGGTCATCGAAGAACTGTCTCAAAAGGGCATTTCGGCGGAAGAACTGCGACGCTTTCAAGCACGGTCTCTCGTCGAACATGAGCGACTGGTGCGTAGTCCCAGCGTCCTGGTTCACTCGCTGGGAATCTTCAGCACGCTCGGAGACTTCCGACTGCTGTTCCTGCTTCGCGATCGCATTGCGCGACTGGACGTCAGCACCGTGCAGCAAGCAGCCAAGCGTTATCTGACGCGACAAAACCGCACGGTGGCGCAGTTTGTCCCCGAAGAGCTGCCCCCCATCAAGCACGCTCGTCCCCCAGTCGATGTTGCGGTCATGCTCCAAGACTTTCACGGCGGGGCCACCGTACAACCCGGTGAGCCATTTGCCCAGACCCCGGCCCAGATCGCGCAGCGCGTCATTGAAAAGAAACTACCGACAGGTATGCGGCTCATCATGGTGCCCAAACGCACCCGAGGACAGCACATCGAGCTGGCGCTGCATCTTGAGCTAGGCAGCAGCGAATCGCTGCGTGGACGAGAGGCGGCGCTGGGAATGTTGGCCCCCCTGCTCTTGCGAGGCAGCAAACAGCACGACTACCAACAGCTCCTCGATGAACTGGACCTGCACAAGGCCACTGTGGCGGCCAGCAGTGAAGCAGGCATCCCGGGACTTATCAGCCAACAGCTCGACTTTGGGGGAAGCACCGTGAAACGTGAGCTGCCAGCGCTGCTCACCCTGCTACATGAGCTTCTTACGTCCCCCGGGCTTCGACCCGAGCAGTTTGAGCGAATTCGGCAGCAAGCGCTCGCCAGCAACGAGGATCAAACGCACAACCCGATGGCTCAGGCGCTGATCAAACTGCTGCGGCATGCCGCGCCCTGGCCGACCGATGACCCACGCTACCTGCCGACGACAGCCGAGCAGACGGCGCGGCTGCAAGCGGTGAAGCTGGACGACCTGCGCTTCCTAGCGACAGAGCTTCTCGGGGGAGAACACGCCCAGTTGGTGCTCGTTGGTGACTTCGACCCTGAAGCGGTACATCAGCAAGTCAGCAAGCTCTTCTCGGGGTTTGTCGCCAAGCGTCCGTTTGTCCGCATGCCGCGTCCCTTTCAAAAGGTCCAGCCGAGCAATTTGACCGTCCAGCTCCCCGATCGCGACAGCTCGGTGGTGGCGATGCTGCTGCCGTTTCCACTTTCGGACAGCGATCCGGACTATCCGGCGCTCGTTCTGTGGCAGCAGATCTTTGGCGGCACCACCACGTCTCGACTGAACCAGCGACTGCGTGAACGAGATGGGCTTTCCTATGAAGTCCGCTCGTCGCTGCGCATTCCGTCTCTGGATGACAACTCTCACCTGGCGGCGATCGCGACCAGTGCGCCCCAGAACGGCAAAGCGGCACTTGCGGCCATGAGCGATGAGATCAAGCTAATGCTCGACAATGGACCGACTGCCGCCGAGCTGGCCCAAGTTCAAGCCGCCTACGACAAGCAGCTTGCGGCGATGATTGCCGATGATGATGACCTGGCGATGCTGCTCGCTCGACTGGCCACGCTCGGCCGTGACATTCATCATCTCGACGAGCTCCGAGCGCGGGTGCAACGCGTGACGCTCCCGCAGCTTCTTTCGGCGGCCCAACGTCACCTACGGAGTGCGCCCCTGCTTTCGGCTTTGACGCATGAGTGATCCGGCACCGCGTTTGCAAGATCGGCACGAGCTGTGGCGACGAAACCGGCAGCAAATCGTCCTCGACATGCTCCAGCGCAAAACACAGCTTTGCGGACGTCCGGTACACCTAAAGCTGGAGCTGACAAACTTTTGTAACCTGGCGTGCCCGATGTGCCCGCACGAGTCGATGCGTCGGCCCGTTGGCTACATGGACCCAGCGCTGTTCCGGCGAATCATCGACCAAGCGCTGCCCGAGCTGGAGTTTGCCTACGTTCACCACCTGGGCGAGTCGCTGTTCCACGGTCGGATCGGTGAGCTTATCGCCTACGGACAAGCGGCAGGTGTGGCGATGGGCTTGTCCACGAACGCGACCTTCCTCGATGATCGCAAGGCGCGGGCGCTGCTCGATTCGGGGCTGGCGTTTCTGGTGATCTCGCTCGATGCAGCGTCCTCCGCAAGCTACGATCAGATGCGACGGGGCGGTGACTTTGCGACGACGGTGGGCAACATCGAACGGCTCCTCCGGCTCAAACGGGCAAGCCAGCATCCGCTTCATGTGGTGGTGCAGATGATCGTGAGCGCACACAACGAGCATGAAGTCGAAGCGTTCGCCGAGCGCTGGCCGGAGCTGGTCGTCCTCAAGGAAGCGCGTGACTGGGCCGGGCAAGTCTCGCTGTCGGCGCTGCGACCGCGCTTGCCGAACCATCCCTCGCACCCAGATCACGGAGCGGACCCCGGGGACTCGTCCTGGCAGGCCTTGAGCGCGCCATGTCGGCTGCCGTGGAGCGAGCTCACCGTCCTGTGGGATGGCAAGGTGGTGCCGTGCGCCAACGTCTTTGAACATGTCAACCTGCTCGGCGACCTGACGGTACAGTCTCTCCAAGAAGTATGGAATGGTGAGCCACTCCAAGCGCTGCGACGGGCCCACCTGCGCAATGCACTCGCCGATGTGCCGGTGTGCCGAACCTGTCCTCGTCATGCGCTGCTTGCGGAAGACTTTGTGGCCGTCGATCAGCTCTCGCAGCGACTCCGCAACTACGCGGGCGGTGAGATGTCTCCTCGCAGCGGCTTGTCTTAGTCGAGCCGAGTTTGTTACAAGCGGTGGCGAGGTAAGGCACATGATGAGCCCCGAGCTACTGTCGATTTTGCGCTGCCCCAAGTGTAAGGGCGTGCTCACCCAAGAGCAGGCTGAGCTGGCCTGCTCGTCCTGCAAGCTGCTATTCTCCGTCGAGGATGGCATTCCGAACATGCTAGTCGAAGACGCCCGTCCGCTCGTCGCGAACGAGGCGAGGTAAGAGGTCGGCATCTTGCAACGCGCTGCTGGACGATTGGTTGGGCTGATGGGGACGATTGGGCTTGTGGCGACGGGCTGCTTCTCCAGCAGAGCGCCCGCTCCCGCTTTGCCAACCGCAAACAGCCCCAAGGCCGACTCCTCGACCATCGAGCTACTGATCGCCACGCGGCTTTGGAATACCACCGAGCCGTGCGGCTGCACCTCCACTCCACTCGGTGACGTCGCACGCATCGCGGCCCTGCTCAAGTCCTCACCCGATCGCAGCCTGCTGCTCGATGCCGGCGGCCTGCGCTACGAGCCCAAAGTCCTGTCGGCCAGCAAGCTACCGCAGGCACGACTCAAGGCCGATTTCATCGAAAAGACCTGGCAAGAGCTGTCGGCGGTGGTGATGGTCCAGTCCGAGGATCTTCGAGGAGAACAGGGCCTCGCCGAGCTGACGGCAACGAAACGCCTTGTTGCCAACCTTCGTGGTCTGCCAGAAGGTACCACCACCCCTCGCGAGGTCCGCACCCTCCTTGGGGTCAAGCTTGGCATCGTGGGCATCACGGACCCGAGCGGACCATGGCCCGCAGGAGTCCAGGTCAGCGACCCCGAAACAGCCCTTGGCGAACAGCTCGCGGCACTACGCGGCGAAGGGGTCGAATCGGTCATCGTCCTCACCGGTATGCCTCGTGAAAAGACCCGTCGGCTGGCGCGCAAGTTCCCCGACGTCAAGCTGTGGGTGGCCGGTGCCAACGACAAGGTCGAAGAGGGCGTCGAGCTGCCCGAAATCCTCGGTGGCGCGCTGCTCGTGACCCCGGGTCACAAGGGCGAGCGGCTGTTCCATATCAGCCTTCATCCGTCGGCGACCGGCTCACTGGTGTGGCGGTTTGTGGCGACGCCCCAGCAGCGCCAGCGCCAGCTCTCGGTGCTGCGCGAGCGGGTCAGCGCCGCCGAAAAGCTGCTGGCAGGGCTCCAGCATGAAACCGCTGCGGATCCGGCGTTTATAAAGACCCAGCAGGCTGAGCTGCAAAACCTCCGTGAGCAGATTTCGCAACTGTCCCAAGCGCCGAGCCACCGCGAGGTCGATGGATATGTGACCGCCGAGCTGCAAGCGATCACCCGCAGCCTGCCGCGTGATCCAGCGATTCGCAAGAAGCTCGATGAACTCGACCAACGGATCGGACAGGCCAACTTACAGGCGCTGGACGGGCCGCCGCCGGATACTTTGCCCGGCAGTCCTCGCTACGTCGGCAACACGAACTGCCTGGGGGCCTGTCACTTCCACGAGGCAGCACACAAGCTGTGGCAGACCACCCAGCACGGCCGAGCCCATCGCACGCTGGTCGAAGTCGGCAAAGAGCTGTCCTATGACTGCGTCGGCTGTCACTCGACGGCGTTCGACACCCCGGCCGGCAGCAATCTATTTACGATCAACAAGTGGCAACTAGCGACCACGCCCCCGGTGGGGGTGGGCCCCGATTTGCGCCACGTCGGCTGCGAGGTCTGTCACGGACCCGGCTCACTTCACGTCGCGGCACCTGGCAAGGTCAAGATCCCCACGCAGCGCCCCGACGAAAACACCTGCCTCGGCTGCCATACCAAGGAACACTCGGACACCTTCGAGTGGAAAGCCTACGCACGCGGCATCCTTGGTGAGGGCCACGGCGCAGCCACCCGTCAGACCCTCGGCGAAGGACCAACCGGACGCGAGCTACGCCAGGCCGCACGCAAACAAGCCGCCGAGCACCAGTAGGGGGACTACCGCGCCCCTTGCACGGATTTCCTCGCCCCTTGCACGGACTTTCTGG
>WBZP01000532.1_pt1 | contig 51342 bp, 41 predicted proteins | sample 5204301 | NCBI WGS metagenome assembly WBZP01 (sample SAMN12412401, study PRJNA552823) | activated sludge metagenome | isolation source: activated sludge from nitrification reactor of wastewater treatment plant... | place: USA: Pennsylvania | collected 2017
CGATCGTATCCTGAAAGTGATGTCGGTGCTCCTGCTGCTGGCGGGGATTGTTTTTTTCAACCGGATGTATACATCCTGGACGTTCATATTATGCGGACTGTTCATCCAGTTGATTTATTTTTTCCGGCAATTTTTCCGCCATTTTGATGCTACACTCTTCATTATATCATATTCCGTTATCCTGGTTCCTTTTCTGATCGTAAATGGGTTACTGACTTCTGTACCGGTAGTCATTTACAATCATACAGAAAATCTGGATTTACGTATCTGGACTATACCGATTGAGGATGCTTTTTACGGGATGCTGCTGATCCTGATGAATGTGGTGATCTATGAGCGGTTGAAGAGCCGCCGGCGTACACGTACCACCCGTACAGGCGCAAATGAGGAACTTCCGAATCCTCATCACCGGCGGCATCGTAGTAAGCGCTGATTTTTTTTCGTGTATTCCCCGATGTTATAAAGTTTCCAGCCCTTCCAGGTTTACCGGGTATTCCTTCCTGCGAATCACATCCGGACCGTCTTCTTTCCGTGTACGAATGGTATTCACCGGCCAGGCTTTCAGCCTGTCAGCCGGGTATTCGTAGTCCAGGATTTCCTGCAGTTCCCGGTCGCTGAGTTCCGGCTGCAACCAGGCAACCGCCCGCTCATGGTCGAGCATCAGCGGCATCCGGTGCGGGTGGCTGCCGCTGTTGTGAATCTTGTGCAGCAGGCTATTCGCCGGCCGGGTGATGATGGTAAAAGTGCCGGGCAGTTCTCCGGTTGCGGGATCAGGTACAGGTGCGTAGTTCCAGAGCCCTGCAAAGCAAAGCAACGGTTCCTTGCCGGGCTGTATGAAGAAAGGAATCTTTTTTTTCAGGCCGGCATCATAATGCTCGAAAAAACCGGTACTGAATACCAGGCAGCGCTGGTGCCGCAGCCGGTGCCAGACGGATTGCGGATCGCCCAGTATTTTTTCGCTGCGTGCATTGGCCATGCTGCTGCGGTACTGTTTTACTTTATCCGCTGTGTTCATATACGGTGCAATCAGTCCCCATTCGAATATCCGTATCCGGTAGCCATCCTCGTTGATCACCACCGGCCATCCGGTGTAGGATTGTGCCACCTGGTGCCAGGTAGGGGTGAAGCTTTCCTGCAGTGGTCCGCTGATCTGCATATAATCAGCGATGGTCTGCAGGTTGCTGAAAAAGCTCATGTCGTAGCACATGCGGCGAAATGTTCGATATCCGCCAAATCTACTTCAGTTTGCTGACCTTTCCACAGCAGGGCGAGGTACAGGTGCCCGTATCTTTCTTTCAGCACCACTTTCAGCTGGTCTTTGTGGTTGTACTGCCAGGCCGGGAAATATTCGAGGAGGTAGCGACTGATGGATGCTTTTAACCGGTCAGCTGCTTTCCATTCTTTCGCGAGCAGGTTGATGTATACCCGGTATCCTGCCGGCTGGCTGGCCGCTCTTTCCAGTTTTTCCCGGTGTTCGGCCAGGGTGCTGTCGTACAGAAACCGGTACCGGTCATGGCCGAGCAACCGTAAATGCCTTTCTGCTCTTTCACGGCCGGTGTCGGTATGTGGGTAGTGGGTCAGCAGTAACGGTAATTCGTTTGCCCCGGTTTGTCCGCGCGGATAATGCTGCCGTACAAAGTACATCGGCTGCCGGAGCATGGCCTGCAGCAGCGTTGTATGGAGCAGGGTATAGGGGTTATGCATCGTCAGCTGATTTCAAAGAGTTCATTCCAGCGGGTGGTGTATCGTTTACTGCGCATCTCCTGCCGCATCTTCCAGTTGCGCTTCAGTCCGGCAGCAGCATACTTCACCAGGTCGCCGCGCTGGCTGAAGTTGATATTGTCGATGGCGTTCATCAGTGCCCGCTGCTGCGGATTTCCGGCGCTGAACAGGTTGCCCTGTACCAGCTGGTCGGGTACAATCTGCCCGAGTATCACGCCGGCCTTGAGGTACTTCAGGCCCGGCTGGTAGAGCGCTTCCATCAGTGGCATGGCCTGCGCGATCAGCTGTTGGGTGCAGGCCGTCGCTTGTGGCAGTACGATATGGCGGTGGGCCGACTGCGGGTTATAGGTGTAGGGCTGGTTGCGGTGGCCGTTGGTTACTACAAATACGTCCAGCAGCCCGGCGGCACAGTCCTGCCGCCGCAGCTTTTCCGCTGCCCTCGATACATAGGTGGCCACCGCTTCTTTGAGGTCTGACAGCTCATACACGGGCCGCCCGAACATACGGGTGGTAGCGATCATCTTCTTTACTTCCAGCGGATCTTTCAGGGGGATGCAGGGATGGCCGTTCAGTTCGCGGATCAGGCGAACGCCCACTACGCCGCCCAGGTGTTTGCGGGCCCATTCTTCAGGAAGGTTGCGCAGTTGCCAGCCGTTGGTGATGCCGAAATGCTGCAGTTTCAGCGCATAGCGGCTGCCCACACCCCAGATATCACTCACGGGGGTTCGTTCCAGCGCCTCGCGGATGGCATCCGGCGTATCGGTGACGAGCACGCAGCGGGTGCCTTCCTTGTCTTTTTTGGAGAGACGGTTGGCTGCTTTGGCCAGCACCTTGCTGGGGGCGATGCCTACGGATACCTTGATGCCCGTCCACCGTTCCACCGTTTCCCGGATCTGCAGACCGAGGGCCCGGTACCCTCCGGGGGGTGCTGTGCCGATGCGGATAAAGGCTTCGTCGACTGAATACACTTCCACATTGGCCTCACCGGCCAGGTGGCGCAGGGTATCCATCACCCGCATGCTCAGATCGCCGTAGAGGTTGTAATTACTCGAGAACACCGCTACTTTATATTGTTCAATGATGGTTTTGTTCTGGTAATAGGGCGCGGCCATCCCCACACCGAGGGCTTTCGCTTCGTCGGTACGGGCGATGATGCAGCCGTCGTTGTTGCTGAGTACTACCACAGGGCGCCCCCAGAGGTCGGGCCTGAACAGCCGCTCGCAGGAGCAGTAAAAGCTGTTGCAGTCTACGATGGCCGTCATGGCCGGGGCATTGGCAGAGGGGTTCGGATCAGGGTGTTGCATGTGCGGAGGGTTAATGGAAGCTGTGAATGGAATGGGTAACGACGCCCCAGAGTACGAAGTCGCTGAACTCGCCCAGGTTGATGGCTTTGTAGCGGTCGTTCTCCGGAATGAGGAAGGAGGAGGTGAAGTTTTTATGGAAACGGCGTACCATCAGTTCACCGTTGAGTACAGCCACAATGATACGGCCGTTGGTGAGTTTGATGGACCGGTCTACAATCAGCACATCATTGTCGAAGATGCCCGCGTCTTTCATCGCGTCACCTTTCATGCGGAAGAAAAAGGTGGCGGGTTTGTTGCGGATGAGCTGTTCGTTGAGGTCGATGCCCCGTTCCATGTAATCATCGGCTGCCGCCCCGAAACCCGTTGCTGCCCCGGTAGGCAGCCCCGAAAAAAAGATCATTATCCATGGCAGTATTGTTTCCGTAAAGCTAAAATATTTAGTATTATTGTGCTAATAAAATTGGCAAAATATTTTTCGTATAACGGAAGGACGGGCAAAAGGGTGTGAGGTTGAACGGTTGATAGCCGGAGGCCGGCTTTTGGGGGGGAACGTTGAAAGCATTTCAGTCGTTTAAGATGTTCAACATGTTGGGCCTCCGTTGAAAATTGAGTATTGAAGATTGAATATTGAGAATTTTCCCAGGTTCCCTCGCGCCCAATAACATATTAGACAGCCTGCGATCACATGGCTTCCATTTTCTGAGATCGTAAGGCCGTTGACCCGATCCTGTGCAGAACATTCACCCATCAAACAAACTCCATGAAGCATACAGACTATAAACATGGCAGGGGCGCGCAGTTTAATACCGACAACCGTTTCCTGCGGCACACAACGGCGAAAGAACACCCGGAGGGAATCGATGACTGGGAAGAAGCGGGTAAGCCTACCCGTTATACAGAGATATTTCCCAAAACGATTGTGAATAAAGTGGAAAGCCCGGATGTGGGTATGCAGTACAGTATGAATCCTTACGCCGGCTGCGAGCATGGTTGTATTTACTGCTATGCCCGCAATGTGCATGAATACTGGGGATACAGTGCCGGTACTGATTTTGAACAGCAGATCCTGGTGAAGAAAAACGCCCCGCAGCTACTTAGGACATTCCTGATGCGCCCCGGCTGGGATGCCACGCCCATTATGCTCAGCGGCAATACCGACTGCTACCAGCCGGCCGAACAGCACTACCGCCTTACCCGGTCCCTGCTGGAAGTGTGCAATGAATTCAACCAGCCCGCTGCCATTCTCACGAAGAACGCAGGTATCCTGCGGGATAAGGATCTCCTGCAGGAGATGGGCAGGAAAAACATCGTGTCGGCCATGGTGTCCATCACTTCCCTCAATGAAGACCTGCGGCGTTTGATGGAACCACGCACGGTGACCGCCCGGCGCAGGCTGGAGGTGATCCGCGAACTGAGCAGGGCGGGGGTACGCATGGGCGTGATGATGGGGCCGATGATACCGGGACTGAACGAACAGGAAATGCAGCGAATTATGAAGGCCGCGGCAGATCATGGTGCCACGTTTACTGCTTATACGTTTATCCGGCTGAACGGGGCCGTTAAACTGCTGTTCCACGACTGGCTGCATACCAATTTCCCCGACCGGGCGGAAAAAGTATGGCACCTGGTTGAACAGGCACACGGCGGCCAGGTGAATGACAGCCAGTGGGGCCGGCGTATGCGGGGTGAGGGGTCTGTTGCCGATCTGGTATATCAGCAGTATAAAAAGTACGGAAAACTGTACGGCATGAATGCGGAGGACTGGAGCCTCGACCGAAGTTTATTCCGAAGGCCGGGGGAGCAGGGGCGGTTGTTTTAACGGTAGGAAGTGCGGAGTGAAAATGCATACCCGGTCAGATAGAAAATACGCAGTTGCGCTTTCTGCAGCCTTGATTTTTATTGTCAAGACCAAACTGGTAATGCCGGCTAACCACCAACCACTGGCTCGGGGTGCTTTAAAAAACAGTATCAGCGCGGTTATGAGGCGAACATCACACCGCCACCGGTGCCTTGATGGCCGGATGACACTGGTAATTGAGCAGTTCGAAATCCTCAAACTGAAACTGGAAAATATCTTTCACGGCCGGGTTGATCTTCATCTGCGGCAGCGGGAACGGGGTACGGGTTAACTGCAGTTTGGCCTGTTCAAAATGATTGCTGTACAGGTGCGTATCGCCACCGGTCCATACAAACTCCCCCGGATCCATATCCACCACCTGGGCAATCATCAGGGTTAGCAGCGCATAAGAGGCGATATTAAAGGGTACACCGAGGAAAACATCGGCGCTGCGCTGGTAGAGCTGGCAGCTGAGGGTGCGGCGGCCGTTGGCGGCAGGCGCTGTATAAAACTGGAACAGGCAATGGCAGGGCATCAGTTTCATCTTCGGAAGATCGGCCACATTCCAGGCGCTGATGATCAGCCGGCGGCTGTCGGGGTTATTGCGGAGCTGATCGATTAATTCTTTCACCTGGTCGATGGTGCTGCCATCCGCCCCTTCCCAGCTTCGCCATTGCTTGCCATATACGGGCCCGAGGTCGCCGTTTTCATCCGCCCATTCATCCCAAATCGACACCTTGTGTTCCTGCAGGTACCGGACATTCGTATCTCCCTGCAAAAACCACAGTAATTCATAGATAATACTTTTGAGGTGGCATTTCTTGGTGGTTACGAGCGGGAAGCCCTCTGCCAGGTTGAAACGCATCTGGTAGCCGAACACACTGCGGGTGCCGGTGCCGGTGCGGTCGGCTTTGTCGGTGCCCTGATCAAGGATATGCTGAAGGAGTTGCTGATATTGCTGCATGGGCGCAAAATAACAGAATTTGAAAAGCCGCAAGGCGGAATTTATTAAGGTGTCTGAATGGGTCAAAACCCGATCTTTGCCCAAATTCACTACAGGTATGGATATCAGGATACGCCCTGCGGTGCAGGATGATTGTCCCCGGATGATGGAACTGATCCGGGAACTGGCTTTATACGAAAAAGCGCCTCAGGAGGTTACCGTTTCCTTTGATCATTTCGTGGAAAGCGGTTTTGGACCCCATCCGGTGTGGTGGGCATGGGTGGCGGAAGTGAACGGGGTGGTGCAGGGCTTCGCACTCTATTATATCCGTTATTCCACCTGGAAGGGTCAGCGGATGTACCTGGAAGATATCCTGGTAACCGAATCCATGCGCGGAAAGGGGTTAGGTAAAATGCTGCTCGACCAGCTGGTGGAAGTAGCCCGGGAAAAGCAGTACAGTGGCATTGTATGGCAGGTACTGGACTGGAACGAACCCGCCATCAACTTTTACCGGAAATATGAAGGGTTGAAAATGGACCCTGAATGGGTAAACTGCAGCCTGGAGCTGTCATAAAATTTTGAATGGCAGGCAACGAAGGGAAGCACCGGCGTATCTTACCCCCGAAACACCGCATTGACAAAATAAAAATTTACCACATGTTGCTGAACAGGCTTACACAAAAGGCAGTTGTTTTCTGTACCGGAATCCTGCTGTCCTCCTTGCTCTTCACCTCCTGCCAGAAGGAACTCAGCGGGGAAGGATTCATCATCACTGAAACACCCCCCGATCTCACCACCAAAGTGAATGCTTCGGTAAGCGGTTTTGTAACGGATGAAAACGATGCACCTGTGAACGGGGCTTCTGTTCAGGTAGGGCTCAGCAGCACCAGTACCGATAAATACGGTTATTTCGAAGTAAGCAATGCGCAGGTTACGCAAAACGCGGCCCTGGTGACGGTTTTAAAACCCGGTTATTTCAAAGGCATCAAAACCTTTATTGCCGCTACCGGTAAATCGGCCTTCTTCCGGATCAAACTGCTGCCCAAAAACAGCGCCGGAACCTTCGATGCTGCCGCGGGCGGAACCGTCTCCCTGCCCAACGGACTCTCGGTCAGTTTCCCGGCCAATGCTGTGGTAACCGAAGCCGGTGGTACCGCCTATACAGGCGCTGTAAATGTAGCTGCCCAGTGGATTAACCCGGTGGCTCCCGACCTGCACCGGATTATGCCCGGCGATCTGCGGGGACTTGACAGTCTCGGTTTCATCCGCCAGCTCACCACTTACGGGATGGCAGCCGTAGAGCTCACCGGCACCGGCGGAGAATTACTGCAGGTGGCGCCCGGTAAAAAAGCCACCCTCAGCTTTCCCATTCCTTCTTCCATCATCGGAAGCGCACCTGCCTCCATACCGCTCTGGTCATTTGATGAAGCAAAAGGCCTCTGGAAACAGGAGGGTCATGCAAACAAATCCGGCAGCAATTATGTGGGTGAGGTGAGTCATTTTTCTTTCTGGAACTGCGATGTGCCTGCCAATTTTGTACAGTTCAGTTGTACCCTCTACGACGCGGCCGGCAATCCTGTACCCCATGTACTGGTTAAACTTTCAAGGGTTGATAACCCGCAGAGTGCCGCCTGGGGATATACCGACAGCGCGGGGTATACCGGAGGCGCGGTGCCTAAAAACGCCCAGTTGCTCCTGGAGGTATTCACCCAGTATGGTTGCGGCTCCGCCGTTTTCTCACAAACAATCACTACTACCGATCAGAACCTGAACCTGGGCGTACTCACCATTCCTTCTACCAGTACGGCTACCGTAAGCGGAACCGTTACCAATTGCTCCGCTTCGCCGGTAACCAGTGGATTTGTGATCATGCTCAAGGATAATTTCAGTTACAGATACCCGGTTACCAATGGCAGTTTCAGTTTTACCACCACCCTTTGCAACAACACACCGGTACAGGTACAGTTGATCGCGGAGGATCTGGATAATCTGCAGGCCGGTAACCCGCAGACACTCACGCTGAATACCGGTGCCAATGCGGCCGGTAACCTCTCTGCCTGCGGCATCACGATTGAACAGTTTATTGAATACTCAATCAATGGAACGTCTTACTCTTTTGTGTATCCCAACGATAGCCTGATGCAGTATGTTAATGATGTACAGGTGGTACCCCCGCTGATGTATATCAATGCCAATACCACGGTGAATACCGGCGGTACATTATCCCGGTATGCCTCCATCGCGATGGTGCTAACAGGTATCGGACAAGGTTCCGTGCAGCCGTTGCAAAATTTTATATGTACGGAAATACGCGACTCCACCAGTATTACCAGCCCCATCAGCGTTAACATTACCGAATACGGCAGTGTGGGTCAGTATATTGCCGGCAACTTCTCCGGAACTTTTACCGGTGCGGCGCCCGCCAGTACTGCTTACAACGTGGTTTGCAACTTCCGGGTAAGAAGAAGACAATAATATTGAACAGGGATTATTTCAGCGGCTGTCCACTTCAAGGGCAGCCGCTTTTTCATTCAAACTTCCACCTTCCACTTTTCACTTTCTGCAGTCTTCCTGCTTTTTTCGCGTTCTGTTAACAGTCCGTTTAACCTAATTTTGCGCACAGTAAATCATTCTTTTAATTTTCCTTATGGCAGAGAAAATCAGCATGGGTAGCAATGGTAAACTGGTGGTGCCTGATCATCCCGTAATTCCTTTTATTCAGGGCGATGGCATTGGTCCGGATATCTGGAAAGCCAGCGTGCGGGTGTTTGACGCGGCCGTGGAGAAAGCGTACCAGGGAAAGAAAAAAATTGTGTGGAAGGAAGTGCTGGCCGGAGAACGGGCATTCCATGAAACCGGCAGCTGGATGCCGGACGAAACCATGCGGGCATTCAAGGATTACCTCATCAGTATTAAGGGACCGCTCACCACACCGGTAGGAGGTGGTATCCGCAGTCTCAATGTGGCACTGCGGCAGGAACTCGATCTCTATGTCTGCCTGCGCCCGGTGAAATATTTTGAAGGCACCCCCTCACCCATGTGGCAGCCGGAAAAAGTGAATATGGTGATCTTCCGCGAAAACACGGAAGACATTTATGCGGGCATTGAATACATGACCGGCACACCTGAAGCGGCCAAACTGCTCAAATTCCTGGTGGATGAAATGGGCGTGAAGAAGATCCGCTTTCCGCAAACTACTTCATTCGGAATCAAACCCGTGAGCCGCGAAGGAAGTGAACGGCTGATCCGTTCCGCTATCCGGTACGCCATTGACCATAAACTGCCCAGTGTTACGATTGTGCACAAAGGCAACATCATGAAATTTACCGAAGGCGCTTTCAAAAACTGGGGTTACGAACTGGCCGAGCGGGAATTCGCCGGCGAAGTGTACACCTGGCAGCAGTGGGAGAAAACCAAAAAGGAAAGCGGCGAAGCGGTGGCCAACGAAGAAATGAAGATTTCCGCCATCGGGGGAAAAGTGATTGTAAAAGACGCGATCGCGGATAATTTCCTGCAACAGGCCCTGCTGGCGCCACAGGATTATTCAGTTATTGCTACCCTGAACCTGAACGGTGATTATATCAGCGATGCGCTGGCAGCGCAGGTAGGCGGCATCGGTATTGCGCCCGGCGCCAATATCAACTACCAGACCGGCCATGCCGTATTTGAAGCCACACATGGTACTGCTCCCCGCTTTGCCAATACCAATACCATGAATCCTTCTTCTGTGATCCTCAGTGGGGTGATGATGCTGGAGTATATGGGCTGGCGGGATGCGGCGGAACTCATCACCGGTGCAGTGGGCAAAACCATCCGCAATAAAACGGTCACCATCGATTTTTATAACCTGATGAAAGAAGGCACCCTGCTTAAAACCAGCGAGTTTGCCGATGAAGTGATTCGGAATCTGTAATTTCTTTTTGTAAAGTACTCTGTGGCTGTATATTCCGCCACCACATCCTTGTATTTAACTTATGACTGCCGCGTACACATGCGGCAGTTTTCGTCATGAGTCTTCACAGGGTTACATTGATTTTGTTGATTGCTTTACGATGTCCAGCTGATTTTTATTAAACGGTTTTCCATCAGCCAAAAATTTTTTTCCGGAAGAATCACCCTGCGTATCCGTTGGTAATCAATCAAATTTCTTCAGGCGCCTGCAGAAATTTCACTGCATAAAATACCTTTTTCAAGGGTGGATTTTATAATGTGTATTTTTTACACATTAAACCCTATCTTTGCTGTAAAATTAACCACGCATGAGAAAATTAGTTCTTGCAGCACTCGTAGCCTCCGCGCTGCTTTCCTGTAATAAGGAACTGCCGGTTGCCAGTGAAATCACCAGCAAAACTAAAACTGCCAAAACCGCATCCCGTCTCAATTTTGGCGAAAACATCAAACTGGTAAAAGCCCGTACGGTAGGTACCTATTATGCTGAATCCTATATACGCATTAAGGGTTTCTATGCAGAGGTAGCCAACATCGCTTTTGATAAGCAGGTGTTCGTTCACCATAAAATGTCTGATGGCTCCTGGAAGGATTTTCCTCTTACCTATATCGCACAGGCTGAGGACTACTCCGAAATCTGGGGATGGGAACTCAACTACGGAGTGGGTACACCTTTCGCCAGTACCTTCTCTCAAACCGGTTTCAGTGATGAGTTTGCGTTGAAATATATCGTGAACGGCCAGACATACTGGGACAACAACGGTGGCCGCAACTACAATATCTCCAGTCCTTATATCACTGATGGTTTCTTTCTGCAGGATGGTGTGCAAATCGCCGCGGATATGTTCGGCAGCACCTTCACCTGCAGCGGCAGAAATGGATTCCTCCGGATCAGTGCTGACCTGCGGAACATCGCCTATGAAAAGGAAGTGAACCTCGTTTACAGCACCGATGACTGGCGCACTGTAAAAACCGCCCCTTTTACCTATGCCAGCACCTATGGTTATGGCGGAAGCAATCTCACCGCATTCCCCGGTCAGCAGCAATTTGAAAGATGGAATGTAAATGTTACGCTTCCTTACCGGGATACACAGGTGAAGTTTGCCATTTCTTATAAAGTGAATGGTCAAACCTATTGGGATAACAATTATGGTGAGGACTACACCCTTACCCGTCGATAATTCTTTTTTTGGCAAGCAATCATACGAGGCTCCGTTTTTACGGAGCCTTTTTCATACAGAAGGGTTACAGGATATGGAGGGATTACTTCTGAAAATCAGCATATTAAACCCCTTATTACTTTGGTGGGGATACTGTCTGGATTTTTCTGGTGCGAAAATTGTTACTTTTATAAAAACAGTAATATACATCCGGCCTCTGTCAACAAAAACGATTGCAGTTTATTTTTTCATATAAGCCTGATCCTTATGCCCTTCTCCGCAGGGTTGTGCTGCTTTTTCCATTGTTGTTTGGTTTACTGATCACTTGCCAGGTTTCCGGCCAGGTGCGCCGCATTGCAGTCATCGGTTCTTCCACCGCCCGGGGTACCGGCGCTTCGGTGCCCGACAGTGGCTGGGTTCGTCAGCTCAGCCGTACGTATAAATGCCGGATGGATATTGTGGATACGGTGTATAACCTCGCTTCAGCCGGAACCACTTTTTATCATGGCATGCCCAATGAGTGCAGTCCGCCCGCCAACCGCCCCGTACCCCTTCCGGCCAACAATGTAAGCAGGGCCATGCAGTTGCTTAACAGCCTGCCTGATCATTCCAACGGACTGATCATCGTTAATTACCCAACGGGTGGTTACGATACCTACAGCATGGAGGAAATCATGACGGGCTTGCAAACTATTTTTGATACAGCCACGCTGGCCGGTTTCCGTTGCCTGGTCAGTACCACACAGCCCCGTACCGATGCGGCTTTCAATACCCCGGCCATCCGGAAAAAGCTGGCAGATATCAAAGACTCCATCCTGCTTCGGTTTGGTCCGGAGCATAGTGTAAATTTTTATGACGGAGTGGTCAATGCCGCCGACAGCAGCATACTATCGTCATTTGCCGCCGGCGACAATATCCATTTCAACGATGCCGGTCACCGCATCCTCAGCGAACGCGTGATCGGTAAAAACCCCTTTGATTTCCGGGTATGGTACTCCAAACCCACCGGTTTCCTGAACTTTCAAAGCACCTGGGGTTGCCAGCCGGATGGCAGTGGTAGCTGCCCGGGTAGTTTTACCGCCGATAATCAAACCTTCATCATCACCAATAACCCCGAGCCCTCCGTGAATGCAGACTGGATGCTGGAAGGAAAAAATACCCGTGTCATCCTGGGGAAAGAAGGGGAAAACATCCAGCTCACCATTCCTGAGAACGTTCAGGTCATTTTCCGCAACACCACCGTTGCCGGCTGCCCATAAAAAAACGCAGCAGTGAACCTGCTGCGTTTCTGATAAATAAAATCCCGGTTTTACTGGAATACCGTCACTTTATCTTTTACCATGGCCCTCAGGGCTTCTGCGATAGCGTTCGCATCCAGTCCAATCTCAGCGTACAGTTGTTTGGGTGTACCATGTTCCACCAGCCGGTCGGGGATGCCCATAATCTTCACATCCGCTTTATAGCCATGCGCGCTCATGAATTCAAGGATAGCGCTGCCAAAACCACCCACCACGGTACCATCTTCCACCGTAATGATTTTATTGAATTTGCCGAATACCTCGTGCAGCAGTTCCTCATCCAGTGGTTTCACGAAACGCATGTCGTAGTGCGCCGGATTGATGCCCTCCGCCTTCACATCCCGGATAGCGGCTGCGGCAAAATTGCCGGGATGACCAAAACTCAGGATCGCCACGTCTTCTCCGTCTTTCAGCTTACGGCCCTTTCCGATTTCGATGGCTTCAAAAGGCGTTTTCCATTCAGGCATCGTGCCTTCCCCGCGGGGATAACGGATCACGAAAGGATACCCGGTGCTTTCTAACTGTGCCGTGTACATGAGATTGCGCAGCTCCCGTTCATTCATCGGGGCGCTTACAATCATGTGGGGTATACAGCGCATGTAGGCGATGTCGTAACATCCGTGGTGGGTGGGACCGTCTTCGCCCACCAGTCCGGCCCGGTCCAGGCAGAACACCACCGGCAGTTTCTGAATGGCCACGTCATGAATTACCATGTCATAGGCCCGCTGCATAAAAGAAGAATAAATATTGCAGAACACCCGCATGCCCTGGGTAGCCAGGCCGGCGCTCACGGTTACCGCATGCTGTTCGCAGATACCCACGTCAAAAGCGCGGTGCGGCATTTTCTCCATCATGTACTTGAGGGAGGATCCGCTGGGCATCGCAGGTGTGATGCCCATGATTTTATCGTTCATCTCCGCCAGCTCAATTATGGTGTGTCCGAATACATCCTGGTATTTGGGCGGCTGGGGCGTATCAAACATTTTCTTATGGATCTCGCCGGTTACTTTATCAAACAAACCGGGCGCATGCCATTTGGTCTGGTCCTTTTCAGCCAGCGCATATCCTTTACCCTTCACCGTTATGATGTGCAGAATCTTGGGGCCGGGAATATTTTTCAGGTCCTGCAACGTGTCGATCAGCTTGCTGATATTGTGCCCGTCGATCGGACCAAAATACCGCAGCTTCAAAGCTTCAAACAGGTTAGATTTGGCGCTCACCACGCCTTTCACACCTTCCACAATTTTGTGGGCCACTTTCCGGCTCAGGTTTTTTCCGGCAGGCAGCTTGCCGAGTACATTCCAAACCTCGTCTTTCAGTTTGTTATAGGTAGGGGAAGTGCTGATATCGGTAAGGTATTCCTTGAGCGCGCCCACATTGGGGTCGATGCTCATGCAGTTGTCGTTGAGGATGATCAGCACATCGCTGTCGGCCACACCGGCATGGTTCATGGCTTCAAAAGCCAGGCCTGCGGTCATGGAACCATCACCGATCACCGCAATGCTCTTACGGTCTTTTTCGCCTTTGTATTTCGCGGCCATCGCCATACCCAGCGCGGCACTGATGGAGGTGGAGGAATGGCCCACCCCGAAAGTATCGTACTCGCTCTCACTTCGTTTAGGGAAACCGCTCAGCCCCTGGTATTTGCGGTTGCTGGGAAATACATCCCGGCGGCCGGTGAGGATTTTATGCCCGTATGCCTGGTGTCCCACATCCCATACCAGCTGATCGTAGGGGGTGTTGTACACATAATGCAGCGCCACACTCAGTTCCACCACGCCCAGGCTGGCCCCGAAATGCCCCCCGTGCACACTCACCACGTCAATAATATACTGGCGCAGTTCATCGCAAACCTGGTGCATTTGCTCTTTGGGCAGTTTTTTCAGGTCGGCCGGACTGTTGATCTGTGATAATAAAGGTCCTGCTTTGATATCCATGTAGGCAAATTATGTCGGTAAAGGTACATTTTTTATTTGGGGCTGCCGGCAGTCGGAATCCTATCAGCAGCGGCTGCGGCCATCTCTCCAAGGCGGCCGCAGCCAGGCGCCTGTCGTTTAAGCTATCGGCTTCCGCTTTAAAGCTGCGGCCGGCTTTCCGTTCTGTCCGCCAGCCCGTCAGTGGTGAAACTTTCCTCAACGCCTTTCCCTCAACAATTCAATCCGGGTATGGTTCACCGGTGGGTTAACAAAGTACAGGTGTGCAATTACAGCGGTTTTGCCCTAATTTGGCGGTTCAATCAACCCCGAACCAACCATTATGACCCTTCAGAACAAAGTACTGCTCATCAACACCGGCCTGCTCGCGGCGGTTACTTTCTTTTTTGCCTGGACCACCGATACCTTCCCCGGAAATGGCTTTTTCCTGATGCTCGGGGTGATTGCCTTTGCGGGCGCCGCTGCCGCGCTCGGGATGGGGCTTTTACTGCTGCTCCGGGCGGATAAACGGCCGGCCCGGGGCTTTATATGGTCAGGCCTGCTCTTCGGTGTGCTGGGAGCGGTGGCGTTTTTTCTGTTAAGAAGCTACTGAGGGAGAGCCTGTTTGAGAGGGTTAGTGCTGCGGGTTGGAGGCAATCACTTTAAGGGTGTTAAGATCAAGCGGCTATTAATTTTCAATATTCGATACTCAATCTTCAATTTTCAATTGAAAAGCCCCTACGAAGCCAACCCTAAACCCTAAACTTTAAACCCTAAACCTCTTCTCCCTTCCTCACCTGAACAGCGCCTCCGCCACCGCCACACTCTCCGGCTTTCCTACATCCACCAGTTTGTCGCCGCTGTGATCAAATCCATAAATCGGATGCGCAGCTGCGAGGCTGAGGTAGGTATCTACCAGCGAAAATTTTCCCCGCTGCGGAATCAGATCGAAGATTCCGGGTTCAAATACCACCACACAACTGTAGGCCATTGGATGCAGGCCAGCTTTATCAATGGAAATTCTTTTTTCTCCGGTACTGTTGTTCATCCAACCGCAGAGCCGGTTGTCATCATCAAATAAAAAATTGCGGGAAGAAACGCGGTGCGTGATCCCGAAGCTGATCAACCCTTTCCGTTCCCGGTGATAGGCAAGCAGGTGATGCAGGTTGAGATCTGTTAAGAAATCCGCGTTCAGGGTGATGAAGGGCTCATTGTCTTCCAGCAGTGGCCTTGCTTTCAGTAATCCACCACCGGTTTCCAGTACTTCATCGGTTTCATCGCTGATGCGGATATGGCTGCCCCAGCCTTTGTTTTCTTCCACTGCACGGATGATCTGATCGGCAAAATGATGCACATTCACCACCACGTCATAGATGCCGTATTGCTGCAGGTATTCCACATTGCGCTGCAGCAGGGATTTCCCGTTTACCAGGGCGAGTGCTTTCGGGTGATGATCCGTCCAGGGTTTGAAACGCGTGCCGAGGCCCGCGGCGAATATCATGGCTTTCATCTGAATATTTTTTAAATCATACAGCCAAGGTTCGTGTCTTCACGAACCATTCTTTATAACCAATCATTGTTATTCATCCTGTCTTCCAGTTATCCCGGTTACGGTGATGCAGTTCCAGTTTTACTTTGAATTTATTCCGCAGGTGCCTTGCCAGTGCTTCCGCGGCATACACACTGCGGTGTTGTCCGCCAGTGCAGCCGAAGTTTACCGTGAGGTGCTCAAAGCCCCGGCGGATGTATTCCTCCACGGATATGTCCACAATGCTGAACATACTGTTGAGGAATTCCGGCATTTTGGTGCGTTGTTCCAGGAAGTCTTTTACGGGTTTATCGAGTCCGGATAAATGTTTGTATTCGTCAAAGCGCCCGGGGTTCAGGATACCGCGCATATCAAATACGAAACCGCCGCCATTGCCGGTTTCATCGGAAGGATAGCCGTTCTGCAGAAACGAAAAACTGCTGATGCGCACCAGCAGCGGGGTGTCAGGAGTAGCCTGCAAGGGCGTAAACTCCCGGATCACGTCTTCGCTGGTACAGATATCCAGCACCTTCATAAACTCCGGTACGGCAATACCCGGCCGGTGATGCGAGAGGAATCCTTTCAGGTTGTGCAGGGCCAGTGGAATGCTGGTAAGAAAATGGGCTTTTCGCTCAAACAGCCCGCGGAAACCATAGGCGCCCAGCACCTGCAGCAGGCGGATCAGCACATAGCCATTGTACTGGCTGCGGAAGCTGTCGCGGTCAACCGGTGCCTGCAGGATATTTTCGAAAGACTGCAGGTAGTCATCCAGCAACTGATGTTTCCATTCATCGGGCAGATTGGCTTTGGCCTGCCAGAGCAGGGAGGCCACATCATACTGCGGCGCGCCCAGCATGCCTCCCTGGAAGTCGATGAAGTGTACCTCCTGCTGCCCGTTGACCATAATGTTGCGGCTCTGGAAATCGCGGAACATGAAGAAGCGGTACTCCGTATGGGCCAGGTAGTTGCTCAGTGCTTCAAAATCAGCCAGCAGTTTTTGTTTGTCATACGGCCGGCGCAGGGCATCCAGGAAGTAATATTTGAAATACAGGAGGTCGGCCATGATGGCTTCCTTGCCGAATTCCCGGTTGGTGAGGCAGCGGGAATAGTCGAGTCCTTCATGACCCTGTATCTGCAGCCGGGCCAGTTCCTGGAGGCTCTGTCTGAAAAGCGAATATACGTTGCCGGTGTATCCTTCTTTTTCCAGTATGTCCAGCAGGGAAGTGCTGCCCACGTCTTCCTGGATATACAGGTGCTGGTCTTCGCTCACTGCCAACACGCGGGGGGTGCGCAGGTTTTTACCCGCAAAATGGGTGGAGAAATAAATGAAGCTGTGGTTCTCAGCTACATTGGTGCCGAAGGTCGCGATGTAGCTCTTGTCGAAAGCCTGAATCCGGTAATACTGCCGCTCACTGCCGGCCTGCGGCAGTTTTTCCAGCTGCGTTATTTCAGCAGGGGAGAAAGTGCGGAACAGTTGCCGGATGGCGGTTTCGGGATCAGCAAACGGGGAAGGGGTCATGCGGTAAAAATACGGAAATCGGGGAGGGATTGTTATTTCCGAGCCGGGTCTCCCGCAGGGGACCCGGCGTATTAACATGATGTTACTGTAAGGTTTGATGTTTTGCAGAAAATATCCGGCTGTGTTGTACGACCCCTTCAGGGCCGAATCTCCTTTCGTTATTGAATTTGTCTATAAATCTTTGATCCCTTCGGGATCAGGAAGGTAGGGAGATTTTATTCCGAGCCGGGTCTCCCGCAAGGGACCCGGCGAATAATAATAATGTTCCTGCAAAGGTTTATGGATTACAGAATTTACCCGGATGTGATGTACGACCCCTTAGGGGTCGAATCCTCATTCGTAATTGAATCTGTCTATAAACCTTTGATCCCTTCGGGATCAGGAAGGCAGTATGACTGTATATTAAGCTCGTTCTGTTCAAAAAGGAAAGGCTTTTATTCCGAGCCGGGTCTCCCGCAGGGGACCCGGCGAATTAAAATGATGTTTCTGCAAAGGTTGATGGATTATAGAATATATCCGGATGTGATGTACGACCCCTTCAGGGTCGAATCTCCTTCCGTTATTGAATTTGTCTATAAATCTTTGATCCCTTCGGGATCAGGAAGGCAGGGAGATTTTATTCCGAGCAGGGTCTTCAGCAGGGGACCCGGCGAATTTAAATGTTCCTGCAAGGGTTGATAGTTTGCAGAAAATATCCGGTTGTGTTTTACGACCCCTTCAGGGTCGAAGCATCATTCGTAATTGAATCTGTCTATAAATCTTTGATCCCTTCTGGATCAGGAAGGCAGGGAGATTGTATTCCGAGCCGGGTCTTCAGCAGGGGACCCGGGGATGCGGCAGGTGTATTTTAAATATGCAAAAAATTATGCCAGAAAGCGGGTTGTGATTTGCTTTCAATCTTAGTTCTTTGTACTTTGGATAACAACGCGGAAATATTACCATCACCGGCACCACGGTTGTGATTTGCTTTCAATCTTAGTTCTTTGTACTTTGGATAACAACCCTATCGCGATAAGTTCAGCGTGAGTGACAGTTGTGATTTGCTTTCAATCTTAGTTCTTTGTACTTTGGATAACAACCAACCGGTATGCGTGTCGCCGTGATAGGAAGTTGTGATTTGCTTTCAATCTTAGTTCTTTGTACTTTGGATAACAACAACTGCGCCGTACAAATGCTGAAGGCCCTGGTTGTGATTTGCTTTCAATCTTAGTTCTTTGTACTTTGGATAACAACAAAGAAGAACGCAAACAAGAACGTGCTGCAGTTGTGATTTGCTTTCAATCTTAGTTCTTTGTACTTTGGATAACAACACAAATTGCGGTTTCATTTACAAACTCTTGGTTGTGATTTGCTTTCAATCTTAGTTCTTTGTACTTTGGATAACAACCCTCAACAGCGATGCCTTTATGGCCATCCTGTTGTGATTTGCTTTCAATCTTAGTTCTTTGTACTTTGGATAACAACCAAAAAATTTTAACATCGCCGAATTTGCCTGTTGTGATTTGCTTTCAATCTTAGTTCTTTGTACTTTGGATAACAACCGCCAACTCAACCAGGTGCAGGATGATCCGGTTGTGATTTGCTTTCAATCTTAGTTCTTTGTACTTTGGATAACAACACAACGGACGCCGACGGAAACGCTACCTGGTTGTGATTTGCTTTCAATCTTAGTTCTTTGTACTTTGGATAACAACTCTCCCTTTTGTGCCCAAGGCAGCGCCGCTGTTGTGATTTGCTTTCAATCTTAGTTCTTTGTACTTTGGATAACAACAAGGTGTGATGCATTGTGCCATAGTCATAGGTTGTGATTTGCTTTCAATCTTAGTTCTTTGTACTTTGGATAACAACCCGGAGGCTAAATAGTTTCCCTCCCCAAAGGTTGTGATTTGCTTTCAATCTTAGTTCTTTGTACTTTGGATAACAACTTGATACGCTGGAGCGCATGAAGCGCACCAAGTTGTGATTTGCTTTCAATCTTAGTTCTTTGTACTTTGGATAACAACATACCCAATTAGCAACGGACAGTCAGCTGGGTTGTGATTTGCTTTCAATCTTAGTTCTTTGTACTTTGGATAACAACATTGAGCTTACGAAGGTGCAGGAGAACATGGTTGTGATTTGCTTTCAATCTTAGTTCTTTGTACTTTGGATAACAACGTTGTTGCCGATGAGTTGTGCTCGCTGCAGTTGTGATTTGCTTTCAATCTTAGTTCTTTGTACTTTGGATAACAACCGTTTTCGACCAAAGTCAATGTGGATGCGGTTTTTGTCAAAAAGTACATTGAAAAAAATGAGCTTTTTGCCCCGGAACCAGCTAATTCCGGGGCATTTTTGTGCTTTCAAAACAATTCCAGTTGCTGGGGTACATTGGAGGGCTCGGTTAATTCCCGGCCGTGGTATATTTCCATGTTCCCAAATTGTTTATCAGTAATGGTCATAATACCGATTTTGCCTTTTTCCGGTAATATTTTTTTCACTCTTTGTACATGAACAGTGGCATTTTCCATACTGGCACAATGCCTCAGGTACAGACTGAACTGGAACATGGCAAAACCATCTTCCAGTATTTTTTTCCGGAACTGGGCGGCTGTTTTCCGCTCTTTTTTGGTTTCGGTTGGCAGGTCGTAAAATACAAATACCCACATGATGCGATATGCATTAAGTCGGTTGTGCATAAAAACCGTTCTAATAGTTACGTCTGATTTTTTTCCACTGGTAGAAGTGTAAAATATCAGGCGTTTAATGCCATTACTAAATTATTGTGAACCTGAATTCAATCAGGGTAATTCTGGAAGCAGCAGTTTTCGTTGTTCCCCGGTATAGCACCTCGCAAGCGTAGCGGCAGTGCGCTGCATAGCCACCATCAACGGGCTTTTTTCCTCATTCAGCAGTACATCCATCGCCGGTATTTTCAATAACTGTATCTTATGTTCCTGTTTTAAAACTTCCACATCACTGGATGTGTCGATGATGCTTCTTACTACCATATCAACGAAAGGCCGGTAAGGTTCCATCATGTCATCCGCCAGGCAGTAAGCATTGTACCTGTTGCGGTGAAAGATACCCAGTGTCGGCAGAAGACCTGCGCCAACAAGCGCCCTGGCCATTCCTGCCCGGATAATGGCATAGCCATAGTTCAAAAGATTGTTGGGTGGTGCGCCGTCTCTTTTACGGTAAAAGTTCCAGGCCGGGGGGAAAATATTTTGCCAGTAATAGGTTGCCGCGGTTGCTTCCGCATTGCCGGCATCTCCGCTTTTAACATCCGCTGCGAGATTCTCTAATAATTTATATTTACTGTCCCATTTTTTTAATACGGATGCCTGGTTCTGAATTTTTGCTTTAATCGTTTGCTGCCATAATTGTTTCTTGAGCGGTTCTGATGCATCTATCTGAGCCCTGAATCGCTCACTCTGAAGGGTATTGCTTTCCAGAGGCATTAAAAGTCCGGAAGGATGATGGGTGTCATCACAAGTAACCACCGCTACATTGGCGGCTGCCAGTTTATCCAGTAAATAATGGGTGAGGCTGATTTGCTGGTGTTCCAGTACCAGCATGCCAATGTCTTCAATGGGTACGGTTTTATCGGGAACTTCTTCCATACCCTGTATATGATTGTAACTGACCACCATCTGTTCATTGCGGAACTTCAGGAAACAGGCATTTTCGATACAGATGGTGCGTTTGATCATAATTGCGGAATAAAATTTCCGAGTCGATCAACTTTTAATTTAATAAAATTTTCCTTTATAACCTGTTTCCCATCTTTCGTTTTTTCCGATTTTCCTAAACTTTCAAACTCCCCTTTTTCAATTAATGATGAAACAGTTGAAGGCAAAAAATAGCAAGTGCTGCTATTTGAACTTTTCATTAAGTAGACTCTGTCGGAAAGGTCCTTTTTATTCTCCCAATCAATTTTCGAAATGCATTCATCTTCTCTTGGAACATAAACCAATTCGCCTGGTGAAAGTACAACGTATTTGCTTCCTGAGTTTTCGTCATGAATAGGTAATCCTTTTGCAAGACGCTCAATACATTCTAAAAATGGAGGCGTATAATATTTTCTTGTTGTTATTTCTTCTCCTGTTTTATTATTTATTTCTTTTCGGATTTCTACAACGAAAAATTGATTTACACCGGCATCTCCATCTAAAAATTTGTTTTTCAGTTCAATTTTTTCACCACTTTCCTTTCTGGTAACTTTATTGATTCTGAAGCCAGCTTTTTTAAAAAGCAACTCAAGCATTTCTCCTTTAAATGCCTTTTTAGGGTCATTGCCATACTCGGCAAGATGTTCTTTAAGTAATTTCGTTAGCCACTTTTTTTCAATATTGGAATAGGGTAATTTCTCAATTTTATCTGTAGTAAAAGATTCGTCTATCGCTACTCTTTTAGAGGCGTATTTCTTGAACTGTAACAAGTCTGTTTTTTCAATTACATTTCCGTTATTGTCAGTTAATGGATTTTCGCTGAGATACTTCAGAATTGATTTTTCGTCATTGCTAAACTGCTGAATGAGTCTATCGATTCTTTTACGTAATTCGGATTTGGCTATTCTCCAGTCCTCAGAATTCCAGGTGTTGATTTCTCTTTTTTTAAACTGTATTTGTGCTTTTACTGCCGCTTTAATATCAACCCCATTTTTATATTCTGCCAGGTAAATTTTACCAAGGGGCTGTCCAAAAAGTGATTGTCTTACTGCAACCCAATATTTATCTTCATCAAGGGGTGGAATCTGATGATGAAGTTTTTTTACAAAATTTCCGTCTTCATCTTTTGCCCATTTATAATATTTATTATAGGATTTTGAAACCAATCTGGAAGTTGGTTTGTGTGATACAATTATAGACTCAATAGCATCTTTTGCTTCCTGATAAAAGCTTTTCCAGGGCATTTCAAATTCTGTCATGCCATTTTTATTGTTGTCTAACTGCTTTTTTTTGTTCAATAAATATTTCCATTTAGACCAGTCATTATACCTGATAATATCTTTTTTGTCATTACTGAAAGAATTCAAGCTGTTTATATATTTGATATGTCTTCTGCTGGTGCAGGCTATTATAAGTGCATCTAGGGCATGATGCCTGTGATCAATTCTTTTATACTCCTTACCAAAATGATAATCTCCGGCTTTTGTCACGCTCGGGAAAATTAATTTTTCTTCAAGAATGGATTCAAGTCTTTCGAAGCGCGGTCTTAAGATATCTTTCCAGAGTTTATTGAGCCCCCATTTATTTTTCAAATCACTGGTTATAGCGCCAGAAGTGTAGATGACACCCTCATCAGATTCGGTGCCCGCTGAAACCGGACGCAGGAATTGGGCCACAGTTCTCGAAATATATTTTGTGTCGTTCAATTGTCTTTCAATAAATCCTTCAGGTACCTCGTATGATTTAAGATGGTTCTTTTTCTTTTTATTGCTGAATACTTCATCGATGAATCTAAGATAGTCCTCCATTGACAATACCTTTATAAGTTCTCCATTGCTCAACTTAATGTCAGTTCCCTGAACATCTTCAATGAATTGAATGGCAAGCCTGTTGTTTTTAAACTTATTGACCTCCGCTTCTACTACCACTTTATTTGAAAATGAGTCATCATAAAATTTTGCTCTCGGAATAATATGATCAATTTCATAATTTTCGGTAAATAGTTCACTGAGTTTAATAATTCTGCCTGTGTAGGGTGATCGGTAATTTTGCTCTGCCCAATGTTTGTACTTTTCAATGTCTGCTTCTTTTACAAAATCACTATTATTTTTTTTGAATAGTATTTCGAACTCTTCTTCACCTTGTTTTCCTCCACTTTCTTTCCATAATTTAAATTTCTCAATATCACCTAGTGAATTTTCATTGAAGTTATTTAAATTGAGTTCCTTTAATAGTTTTACAATTCTGTCTTTTTCAATTTTATTTTTATAATTTAAATCTGCAAGCTTTTCTCGGTCGGCTCTGTTGTTTTTTAATTCTCTGCCAAGTTCTACATGGATGTAATCTGGTCGCCCCATTTTTTCATTCTTCCAAATATCTTTCACTAGTTTGGGAGTTTCTCTAATCGTTTTTTCAACGACAGGATTTCTCAAAGAGTTGTGTGGGATAATTTCATTTATTTTAAAATCATCGAATGATGCGTATTTGTCCTCATTTTCTCTTTCGCTATGTCTGCCATATAAAATGTATGCGGCGGCATATGTTGGAAGCCCTTTCAAATCATTCAAAAATTGGATATTTAGTTTAGAGAACTGGTCTCGTAAATTGTTTGAAATTGAGTCGTCATATTCTCCAGTAATTAATTTGTTCAGCCTTTCTTTTGAACTTTCATCGATACTATTTTCACTCCAATACTTACCACAGCGCATAAGAGGCAGCATTTTATTTATTGCCTTGAATGAAAGTGATGCGAATTGGCTTTTAAACTCAGGCAATTTTGAAAAATGCTTTATAACATCCTCAGGAAGATCAAAGTATTGCTTGTTGTTCAGTGCCTTTATAATATCCTTTTCTTCGGGTAGTGAATAAATAATATGCCATAAATGCAAAAAGGATTTCTCATTTGACAGGTATTTTTCTCCTACTTCTACGGAGTTGTGTTTCCTGAATATTTTTCTGAAAAGGCTTTTGGTTTCATTACCTGGAAAATTTAAGTTTTCCGGGAAATTTAGTTTATAACTAAAGGACTTTTCCCCATTTTCAATGATGTCTTTTTTGAAGCCGAACAATTTTAAAATTGCTTCGTGGGTAACCTCAATAGATGAATCGAACAATTCAAATAGCCTCTCCTTTATTTCATCATTAATAAACAGGGCAGAAACATCAACATTCAATTTCAATTTTCCGTTTATTATGGCCTCTTTTTGAATGATATTAAGATTGTTGATATTTTGCCAGATTCTGAATTCCTGGAATATGGGTGAGCTTTTCGAAATCACTTTTACGCCTGATTTTTTTTTACTACCGTCTTTCGTCTTAAATGTTTTGTATTCAAACTGACAATTAGCAATAAGTGATTTTTGTGATTTTAAGCTCCTTTGATAGTAAATAATATCGTTGAAAAAAATATTAAATAAATCTTTTCCTTTAAGCTCGGCGTTCTTTTGCTTATTAAAACAATAAAATGTATCTGCAATTGTTTCAATCTTTAAATGATCTGTGAAGATGTGATTGTAGTGTTTATTTTGTTCCGCCCATATCTGTTTAAATTCATTTTGATATAATGACCTGTCAACTATTCTTTGTTTTACTACATAGCTTTCGCCATTGTGTAGCCCTCTTTTTATATTATTCAGATAATACTCTGAAATACTCAAAGATTCTCTTTCAATATCTTTTTCTAAGGCTCGCTTCCTGTTTTCCCATGCCTTAGGGTCAATTTCAGATATATTATATGTGAAATTTCCGTCTTTAGTGGTTTTTTTTGTTATTTCAACTTCAATATTTTTATTGAGCCAATCAAGAGGGTTTAATCTCTTTTTTATGGTCTTAAAATGCAATTCAGGGGTTTCACACGAAACTTCGTAAAAAGTAAATTCTTTGTCTTTGCCTTCGCCTTTGCCCAAATCAGATATTTCTGTTACTTTAACGATTTCAATCCATTTTTCGTAATGCGGAAATCTAACCTCATTGGATTCTTCTTCAATTTTGGCTTCTTTTCTACTGCTTTTAAAGCCCCTTCTTTGATTGTAGTGATATAAAATTCTTGCAAGTTCAGGTAATCTGATTTTTGTGTGCAATGCTTTGGTTTTCAGAAAGTAGATAAGCCAATCTTCTGAAATTGAAAATTCATTACCCTTTGAATTTTTTTTATCAGTGATTCCAAAATATACAGCAGCCTCTTTTTTGATATCATCCGAGAATGGTAAGTATTTATTTATAGAGTGCTTATTTATTTTATTGAAGTCTTCTGGAAATTCGTCAGGTAACCAACCTAATATTTTTAATGCTGTGATTAGTCGGCTTCGGCGTAACTTATATCGTTGTATCAAGCGCCTTGCACTTCGTGCCTGCCGCCTTCCTGCAGCTTTTGAGACTGGTTGTCCTGTTTCAAATTTGGATAGTGAATCAGCGTCCATTGGTATAATTCTACTGCCAAGTTGTATGATTTTGCCTTCCAGGACTTCCGGATTATCATATACATTACTTTCAATAAAGGCCCAACCAATTGAGTTAGTACCTATATCGAGACCAAGTATTTTTTTCATGCAGCTATTATTTGCGGAGGATATGAGAAATAAAAATGCCCCGAATTACGTCGAGGCGCGTAGAAATCATTACGGAATGATCCTTATTGTGATTTGCTAATTCGAATTTATGGATGTGAAACATATTTTCAAAATATAATTTTAGCAAGTCTATTCATATAAGCTAAAGCTTAATTGAATAATTAAAAATTGATACTAACCTGTATGTTTGTCCTAAAGTAACTATTTAGTTTAAGATTTCCAATAGCTCAGGATACCAATATGGAAATCCTAACTTCATAGAATCTGAAGCCACCTAATTATCGGCACACAATCATTAGGTATGTTTTTTGGGTAGATTTTGTATTATGGATATTTGAAAAGTGCTTATTGGGATAGTGATGTATTGTACATTTACCCACATGCATCCCCTCCGCCTGTTTCTCCAATCCCGTTTCGGCCCGCTTTTCAACCGGCTGGCCCGGCGCTTTTCCAGCCGGCCCGATGAAGCGCGGGTGCATGCTTCGCTGGACCGGTTGCTTGTATTGGCACGAAAGGAAAAGGGCAAAAGAATTGCCCGGGTTCATGCGGAACTGACGAAGGCCCGTTTTATCATCTTCAGCGATCAGCACAAGGGCGCGAAAAACGGCAGCGATGATTTTATGCCGGCAGAAGTCAGCTACCTGGGGGCGCTGGATTACTATCACAGCAACGGATACTCGCTGATTTCCCTGGGAGATGAAGAAGAACTCTGGGAAAACCAGCCGGGTGCGGTTCGGGACAATAATCCGCTGACGATCGCTTCCCAGCTACGCTTCATTGAACAGGGCCGGTTTTATAAAGTATTCGGTAACCATGATTTGTACTGGCACCATGATCCGCTGGGATGGTTCTTTTTAAAAAAAATGTATGGCCGACCGGTGCCGGTATATGAAGCCATCTGGCTGCAACTGCAGCACAATGGTCAATCCCTGCCTGTGCTGCTCACCCATGGTCACCAGGGCGACGGACAAAGCGATGGTAACTGGTTCAGCGCCTGGTTTGTCTCCCGCATTTGGGCACCCCTGCAGGCTTACCTCGGCATCAATCCCAATACACCCGCGATCAGCAACCGGCTTAAAACCACCCATAATGCTTTCATGTATGAATGGTGCGCCCGGCCTGGTAACCCATTGCTCATCACCGGCCATACCCACCAGCCGGTGTTCGCCTCGCTCACCTTGCTGGAAAAATTATACCGGCAGCTGGAAACCGCCCGTCAGCAGGGCGATCAGGCGGCGGTTACCCAACTGGAGCTTGCCATCCGGGATCGCAGTCATGAAGCTGCCCCGGCCAACCTGCGGTTCAGCCACCTGCAGCCCGTGTATTTCAATACCGGCTGCTGCTGCTTTGCAGATGGCGATATCACCGGTATCGAAATGGCGGATGGAAAGATCCGCCTGGTGAAATGGCAGGGACAGGAAGGTGCAATTCGGCGTGATGTGTTGGAGGAGTGTGGGTTGGAGGGATTAAAAGCTGGCAGGGAATAGTTGGCGGAATGGCAGTCTCCGGTGGAGGATTTTAAGGGTGTTCTGCAGGGGCGCACCTGTATACCATGAAACACGCTGGCTGGGCGCCCAGCCAGCGCGCCGGGCTTACAGTGCAGACCCAATTTTTGGTTCGCACCCCGCCAGTACATAATCCGTATGCGACCAGGGGGGTACCAGGCACGTGGTGTGGCAGACAATGAACTGCTAATATGTAAAGTATCCTGAATTTCATGAACAAGGGGTTATCCAGGAAATAAGCATGCGCTGATATTTAGTATTGTGAAAGGAATTATTTAAAAAGATAAGCAAAAGGTAAACAGGGTACATTTAAAATTTATGTACTTTCATTATCACAGGTAGTATATACACTTGCCCACTTTAATTTTTAAAGAAATGAAATCTATTTTTATTTTGAATTTGTTACTCTTCAGCTTTGGGTATAAAGTAATGCAGGCTCAAACGAATGTAGGTATCGGAACCAATTCGCCCCATGCAACGGCTGCGCTTGAAATTGCCAGTACCAATGCCGGGTTGCTGATGCCCCGGATGACAGAGAACGAACGGATAGCCATTGCCAATCCTGCACAGGGCCTGATGGTTTACCAGACTGATAATATTGAAGGATTATATATCTATGATGCCGTGCAGGGATGGGTTAAATCAACCAACAGCAATGAATCACTCTGGAAAAAAGGTGTTAACCCCAACCATGTAATTCTGCAAAGCGTAAATAATAATGTGGGGATTGGCATCACCAGTCCTACCAGCAGGCTGTCAGTTGCCGGCAATATCTATAATACGGCAAATTTATATACATCACGTTTGGGTGTTGGATTTAACGATGATGAGGGGCTAAACTATGTAATGAATGTAAAAAACGGCAGCATGGCCATTTTCAATACACTTGATAGTGTTACCTGGCGCATGGCTTATGATGCTGGCTCTAATATGTTTGGAATCTACCAGGGTGCAGGACTATTGGCAAACAGTCCGCGCTTGGTTATTGAAAACACGGGCCAGGTGGGCATCGGGGTGGCAAGTCCCGCGTACAATCTCGATATTGCCGGTAATCTGCATACTACTTCTACCATCTATACGGATGGAAGTATTCAGGGTGGTGGCACTTTGTATATGAGCGGGAACGCGTATGTGGATGATGATAAAGGATTGGTGCGTGCGGCAACATCCGCTCAGGGGAACATTAAGATACTGAAAGGTAACTACCAGGTTTCTGCTGTGCTTGGGGCTCATGCGATTTCCGGAGAATTTTCCATTGGATGGCAATCGGGGATATTCAATACTACCCCCACTGTTTTTGCCTGTAATGAAACTTCCACTGGCGGAACAGTGGGCCAGCTATATATGGTGTTGGTGAAAATCTACGGTTGTAATACTACGAGCTGTAAAGCGAGGCTCATCAACACCAGCAGTGGTTCGGTAAACTATTCCATCAACTTTGATGTGATGATGATTGGAAATTGATTTTTTCCGTTCGTTTGTTGCGGCCATGCAGTTCAGCAGCTGCATGTTTGCTTTTCAACTGCTTTTTCAATGATTCATGTCAGCTTTAGCGAATTGTGCCATTGCTAAATTCCTTATTTTCACCCCATGACCATTTCCCTGATCGTCGCGGCAGCGGAGAACGGAGCGATTGGTAAAGACAACCAGCTGCTCTGGCATCTCCCCAACGACCTGCGGTTTTTTAAGAACACCACCTGGGGTATGCCCGTTATCATGGGCCGCCGCACGTTTGAGTCGGTGAACAAACCCCTGCCAGGGCGCATAAATATTGTAATCACCCGGCAATCCGAATGGAATGCAGAGCAGGTATGGACGGCCGGCAGCATGGACGAAGCCCTTGCCAAAGCCGCAACAACCAACTGCCTGGAAGTCTTCATCATCGGCGGCGGTGAAATTTACCAGCAGGCCTTACCCCTTGCACAACGGGTGTATCTTACCCGCGTACATGCGGCACCGGTAGCAGATACTTTTTTCCCTGAACTGTCCGCCTCCGACTGGGAAATGCAGGACGCGGAAGATTATCCTGCTGATGAAAAGCATGCCTTTTCTTATTCTTTTCAGCGATGGGAGCGCCGTTCCGGCTGATTTCTGAAACAATTACCTTGTACTCCTCCTTTCAAATAGCATCCCGGTACTTTCATTACCTGCTCACTGCTTCCAACAGCAGGGGGCATGGCGTACATTCACCCCTGGTATTTGAGTTTATTACTAAGGTACTTACTGACCGTACCGTCTATCCTGATTACAGCCGGCTGGAAGCGAAACGCCGGCAGCTGCTCAGGGATTCAACCCTCCTGCAGGTAGAGGATTTCGGCGCGGGGTCACGGGTACATCCCGTACGCAACCGGAAAGTAAAAGACATTGCAGCCACTTCCCTGAAGCCGGCAAAATACGCCCGTCTCCTGTACCGGATGGTGCGGTATTACCAGCCTGCTACCGTACTCGAACTGGGTACCTCGCTCGGTGTAACCGCCGCTTACCTGGCCAGCGCGCTGCCGGATAACGGCCGGCTCATCACCTGCGAAGGCGCGCCCGCCGTGGCCGCGCAGGCCCGTTCTCTTTTTCATGACCTCGGACTCCGGGATATCCGGATCATCGAAGGAAATTTTGATCATACCCTGCCAACCCTGTTGCAGGAACCGGGCCGGATAGACTTTGCCTTTATTGACGGTAATCACCGGGAAGAACCCACCCTGGCTTATTTTGAAGCGCTGCTCAGTAAGGTACACGACCGCAGTATCCTGGTATTCGATGATATACACTGGAGCGCCGGGATGGAAGCAGCCTGGAAAAAAATTATCGGACACCCGGCTGTAACCGTTTCCATCGACTTGTTTTTTATCGGGATCGTTTTCTTCAATCCGGATGTGAAAGTGAAACAGCACTATAGCATCCGTTATTAACTCGGTAATTCATTTAAGGATGTACGACGCTGGTAAGTATCCCCTGGGCACAGATTCCATTCAAATAAAGGGGTGTTGGGCAAGCCTGCCATTCCGGATCCGGTGATTACCCAACCCTGTTTTTCAGTACCTTCGCCTTAATTTAAGCCTTATGACCATAGGTGTTTTAAAAGAACCATCTCCCGAAACACGCGTCTCCCTGCTGCCTGAGCATCTTTCCACCCTCAAAAAATGGCAATGTAATGTACTGGTTGAAACCGGTGCGGGTGCATCCCTTTTCTTGTCGGATGAGCAGTACAGCACCGCCGGTGCTTCGGTTGTTTCCCGGGATGAGGTGATTGCGGGATCAGATATTCTCCTCTCCATCAGTGAGCCCTCACCTCCGGTTGCTGCAGCCGGGAAAGTCCTCCTGGGGGTGTACCAGCCTTTGTTCCGCTTCCGGCAAATGCAGGATTGGGCCACCCAACACCTCACTGTTTTCAGCATGGATATGCTGCCCCGTACCACCCGGGCACAAAGTATGGACGTACTCAGTAGCCAGGCGAATATTGCCGGGTATAAAGCAGTATTGCTGGCGGCGCAGTTATTTCCCCGTTATTTTCCCATGTTCATGACGGCAGCCGGCAGCATTCCGCCGGCGAAGGTGCTGATCCTGGGGGCTGGGGTAGCCGGACTGCAGGCCATCGCTACTGCCCGTCGGCTAGGTGCCGTGGTGGAGGTGTTTGACACGCGGCCGGCTGTGAAAGAAGAAGTGATGAGCCTGGGCGCCAAGTTTGTGGAAGTGGAAGGGGCGGCAGATGCGAGCAAGGCCGGTGGATATGCGGTTGACCAGAGCGAAGAATTCAAACAACGCCAGCAGGCTAAAATTGCGGAAAGTGCCGCCAAAGCCGATATCATCATCACCACCGCGCAGATACCCGGTAAAAAAGCGCCGGTACTCATCACCCGTGCCATGATCAGCCAGATGAAAAAAGGATCGGTGATCATTGACCTGGCCGCTGCTACCGGTGGCAATACAGAGTGCACACCCGCCAATACTACCGTGGTCGAAGAAGGTGTTACCATTGTAGGTAATTCTTACCTGCCTGCTACCATGCCTTCCGATGCCAGCAAACTCTACGGGAAAAATGTACTGAACTTCCTGCAACTCATTACGGGCAAAGAGGGGCAGCTGCAACTGAATTTCGAAGACGACCTGGTGAAGGGTACCTGCATCACCCATAATGGCCAGGTAGTGAATGAACGCGTACAGCAATTATTGACATCCTAAATTGGTAAATATGTTTGAATGGATTCAGGCGAACCAGCAGATCATCTACATCGTGATACTGATGATTTTTGTGGGCATTGAAGTAATCGGCCGGGTGCCCAGCGTACTGCATACACCCCTGATGAGCGGCGCTAATGCCATTCACGGTGTGGTGATCATCGGCGCCATCATTGTGATGGGCCAGGCTGAAACGGATAATTACCTGGCACTGATCCTGGGTTTTCTCGCAGTCATTCTCGGTACCCTGAATGTGGTGGGTGGATTTGTGGTAACCGACCGGATGCTCGAGATGTTTAAAAAGAAAAAGTAAAGCAATGGTTGCAGGCACTGAAACGCACCAATGCATTCATCAGCCTGTAGCGATCTTCTGATACAAGCTACTGCGGATATCTTCCGCGCAAACAATAAAGCATGGAACTGCACATACTCACAATCTGTTACCTGGTGGCCTCGGTTACCTTTATCCTCGGGCTCAAAATGCTGTCGAACCCGGCTACCGCCCGTAACGGCAACCTGCTGGCAGCGGCCGGTATGACCATTGCTATTTTCGGGACCATCTTTCTGTATGAAAGTAACGGACAAAAGCTGGGCAACTATGGCTGGATATTCGGAGGGCTCCTGATCGGGGCCGTAACCGGAACACTGGCCGCCAAAAAAGTGAAGATGACGGCCATGCCCGAAATGGTGAGTATGTTCAACGGGATGGGAGGCGCCTGCGCGGCCTTGATTTCCGTGGTAGAGTTTAATCACCTGTTGCATGATGGCAGCACTGCCAGCGAGGGGAAAGTCCTCATTATTGTACTCGGCCTCCTTATCGGTAGTGTATCCTTCTCCGGCAGTATGATCGCCTGGGGTAAGCTGAATGGTTCTGTGAAGGACCTGGCTTTCCGTGGGCAGAATGTGCTGAACCTGCTGGTACTGGCGGTGGCTGTGGGTATCGCTGCCTGGCTGGTGATGCATCATGGCGAACATCCGTTCCTGTTATATGCCCTGCTCGCTTGTTCCCTGTTGTATGGCGTGCTTTTTGTAATGCCCATCGGCGGAGCGGATATGCCCGTAGTAATCTCCCTGCTGAACTCTTTTACCGGGGTTGCCGCCGCCTGTGGGGGTTTTCTGTATGATAACAAAGTAATGCTCACCGGTGGTATCCTGGTAGGCGCTGCGGGAACCTTACTCACCATCCTGATGTGTAAAGCCATGAACCGCTCCCTCACCAATGTACTGGTGGGTTCTTTCGGTGGCGGAGCCGCCCAGGCCGCAGCCGGTAAAAAGGACCAGGGTAATTATAAAGAAATTACCCTCTCTGATGCAGCGATGGTGATGTCGTATGCAAACAAAGTAATGATTGTGCCCGGATATGGATTGGCCGTAGCCCAGGCGCAGCATGTTTGTCATGAACTGGAAAAACTGCTGGAAGAAAAAGGGGTGGAAGTGAAATATGCCATCCACCCGGTAGCCGGACGTATGCCCGGGCACATGAACGTGCTGCTGGCGGAAGCTGATGTGAGTTATGACAAACTGCTGGAAATAGAGCAGGCCAATGATGAATTCAAAACCACGGATGTGGTGCTGATCCTGGGTGCCAATGATGTGGTGAACCCGGCCGCAAAATCTGATCCCGCCTCGCCTATTTATGGGATGCCCATCCTGGAAGTGGAACTGGCTAAAACCACCATCGTTAATAAACGCAGCATGAAACCCGGCTACGCAGGTATTGAAAACGACCTGTTCTTCCGTCCCAAAACCAGCATGCTCTTTGGTGATGCGAAGAAAGTGCTGCAGGACCTGGTGGGGGAAATTAAAAACAGTTGACGGTTTACTGTTTACGGTTTACAGTTTGTAGTTTACGGTTGATAGCACCTTCAACCTTCAACTTTCAACCTTCAACTTATTCTGGAAACAGCACAGCACTGCTGAAGGGCGGCAAAATCAGAGCATCGCCTGCGGCTGTTCCATCCACCTTATAATATTTTTTCTCCAGCGGAATTGTCTTCTCTTCAGCCGTTGCATTGTATTCAAAGCGTACCCGCTCCTGGTGTGAATACATCCGGGCGTCGGCTTCCGTGAGTTCGATATCATCCAGAAAAGTTACACAGGCTGTTTTCCCAATTTCAATCACGAGGCTGCAGTCTCCATCAGTCGTGGCTTCCAGCAGCAGTTCATGTTGCTGGGGTGCGGCGGTGAACGCCAGCACCCGGATGGAACTCATTACCGGGTAGGGCGCAGCATCTGAACGCAGGAAGGCGCGTATCATGCCACAATCAGAGTTGCCCGCACTCCGGAACCGCAGGAGGTACCGCCCGCCTTTGCGTAAACGGCCTGCCGCACAGGCAACCTGCACGAACCGGTTTGATTCGGCTTTTTTGCAGGAAATCCGTAGGCTGCCCTTTCCACTGAGCTGGCCGCTGTTATCGTGCGAAGCTTCCACCCCGTTGCCGTTTACTTTTACTGAACGGATGTTCTCTTCAAACTGTCCGCCTGTAATCAGGTTGCGACCCATCAACCGGTCAACTTTGAATGCCGGATGCTGGCGGACAGGCCGCCCGGAGTGCGCATCCAGACCGCTGAATTCCTTCCATTGCTCCAGTGTTAACGGTGAGGGATACACGAAGGGCTTGTTTTCGGCAGGCGAAAAGTTATACTGGAATGCAAAGGGATTGGGTGTGGCATACCAGTTACTGTCAATTTCTCCGGTGGACCTCATGGCTTCCCAGATGTTGAGGTCTTCCGGATTGTTCAGGGCATTGTAGGAGAAAAAGCCCAGTTGCTGTTGTTCCGTCAGCGGGTAGAAAATATTATCCTTTATTTCCACATTCCCGAAACTGCGCCATACATGCGGCCTGGCAATACCCCAGCTGAGACCGGTATTGAAGCAGGTATTTCCCCGGATCAGTACATCCCGGGGGTTGTTGCAGGCAATAGCCCGGTAACTGAGATGGGCGATGGTATTGTTCAGCACCATCATGTTCATGGTACCGGCATCGAGGTAAATGCCTTCAGCCTTTGCTTTATAGATGGAGCCCTGCGGCGCACCGGTTCCGTGCAGGATGATATTGTTGCGGATGGTTCTGTTGACAAAGGGCGGACCGGGATTTTCGGGTGATGCATCCACATAGGTATAAATACCCGCGCCGTCATCCAGTACATAACAGAAATGGGTAACCAGGTTATGCTGCACCAGCGCGTTGCTGCCCTGGAATTCAATGCCGGTAAGGCCGGAGCTGTCCACCACATTATTTTCGATCACCAGGTTACGTTGCACCTGTACGCCGATGGCTTTATAATCGCGCGCGTCAAAGAAAGATCCCATACCTACATACGGACCGGTTTGCCGGATGCGGCAGTTGCGGACGATCACATCATCCATCTGCCGGTTGCGAACCTGGATGGCATTGGATAAAACGAAGTAAGTATCCACACTGTCAATGAGTACATCGGGGGTGTTCCAGCAATGAATGGCTTTGGCGCCGATATTCCGGAAGCGGCAGTTGATAATATGGATGCTGCCCCCGCCGCGGTTGAAGAGTCCGCTCCGGTTAGCGCCTTCAAACTGCAGGTTCCGGAAAACCAGTCCGCTGCGGTTGCCGGTATTCACCAGGGTATCCCGGCTGCTGTACTGTACCCGCTGAGGTGCTGTGTTGCCGGTGTACATATACAAACGCTGCCGGACGGTGTCCATGTACCATTCACCGGGCTGGTCGAGTGTGCGCAGATCGTTTTGGATAAAATACCCGTTGTTCTTCAATCCGGGATAGAGATAGGGCTCATCAATCGGATTGACGCCTCCGTTGGCATAGGTATAATACAGTGTATTGCCTTCGTGGCGGGTGATGCGGCAGCGCTCTGCCGTCCAGTGGTTTTTACGGATCACCACTTCAGCGCCGGTCCAGTCTGTACTGGCTGACAACTGTTGATCTGTGATAGACAGGTTGCCCGCTGCGTCTTCATAACGCAGGTAGCCGCCATCGGTAGCATCCGTGTTGGGATAACGCCCGATGCGTTGCGGGGCGCCTTGCATGCATACAATATTCAGTGCGGATGCCGCCTGCGGCGCCGCAGCCGACCAGATGCCATTGCCCTCACTCGTCCATGCCCCGGGTACACTGAAGCCACTGATCACCGGGTCGGTACCTGTACCGTAAGCACCAAACACGATGGGATTTTCCTTAGTGCCAGAGGCTGTTACCCGGATGGTACCATAGAACAAATCACCTCTTCTGAAAAAAATATGGTCTCCGGGCCGCAGTTGTTTACCAGCAGCGTTCAGCCGGTCAATGGTTTTCCAGGCCAATGCCGGACTGGTGCCGGCCAGCTGATCGTTTCCGGCAGCACTGAGGTAATAATCGGTGCTGTACGCGCCCAGGGGCAGCAGTATAAAAAAGTACAGGCAAAGAGTAAAAAGGCGTGCAGCGGATTGGTGCATGAAAAACAGGGGGTTGCAGGTTGAAATAAACGATAAACTTACTCAATTTATGTACATCAACCGCTGTGTTCACAGCAATTTCAATACTGCTTCCGCTGAATGCAGCCGAATACATAATTTTGAAAAAAAACTATGTACAGCACCCTGCTTGCAGATTTAAAGGATGGTATTTACCAGCTCACCGTTAACCGGCCCGAAAAAATGAATGCCCTCAACAGGGATGTGTTTACCGACCTGGACAGAGCCGTTACAGAAATTGAAACCAACCCTTCCATTCTTTCTGCGGTGATCACCGGGGCGGGTCCCAAGGCCTTTGTTGCCGGGGCCGACATTACAGAATTCGGCGGACTCACCAAAGAAGCGGCGATGGCGCTCGCTAAGCGGGGGCAGGATATTTTCAAACGGATTGAGATGTGCAGTAAGCCCATCATCGCGGCGGTGAATGGTTTTGCACTGGGCGGCGGTTGCGAACTGGCCATGGCCTGTCATTTCAGGATAGCCTCTGTCAATGCAAAGTTCGGACAGCCCGAAGTGAACCTGGGGCTGATACCCGGTTACGGCGGTACCCAGCGGCTTACCCAGCTGATCGGTAAGGGCAGGGCCGTTGAACTGCTCATCACAGGCAATATGATGGATGCAGCTGCTGCACTGCAGTCCGGACTGGTGAATCATGTTACGGAACCGGAGGGCCTGATGCCGAAGGCTATTGGGCTGCTGCAGCTGATCAACCACAAAGCGCCGGTGGCAGTGGCAGCCTGCATCCGGGTGGCCAACACGGTGTTTGATGAAACCAAAGACGGCTATGCGGAAGAAGTGAAAGCATTTGGCGATTGTTTTGATACCGAAGATATGCGGGAAGGTACCGGCGCATTCCTGGAGAAACGGAAGCCGGTGTTTAAAGGCAGGTAAGGGTTGACTTAGACGGATATACGAAAACGGGTTGTTATGCAGACAGCCCGTTTTTGTTTAAAATACCCAGCAGCACGGATAATGCTGTTATGAAAGCTTTCCTATTTTCACCGCCGAAATTTTAATCCCAGATTATATGTACAAAAAGACGATGCTTGCCTTCATGCTCATGATGGCGATGGCCGTGAACGCCAACAATATCCAGGTTTCCGGCATCAGTTTCAACACTTCCAACAGTACCTTAACCTTCACGATCAGCTGGGAGAACAGCTGGCGGGTATCAACAGCGCCTAATAACTGGGATGCTGCCTGGGTATTCATCAAGCGCAGAAATTGTGCGGATCAGTTCTGGAAGCACCAGTTCCTGTCGGCTTCCGGCCATACAGCCGCCTCACCTTTGCAGGTGCAAACGGTACCGGATTCGATGGGAGTATTTCTCCGCCGGTCTGCCAACGGCAGCGGCAACATAGCTGCCACTACGGTAACACTGAAGCTCGGAGCCATTCCTGCACCGCTTGCTGAGTGGGATTTTAAGGTGTACGCCATAGAAATGGTGTATGTGCCTGAGGGTGCATTTTACCTTGGTTCGGGTGGTAACAGTTATTATGAGTTTTGCGAAGGGGGTGGCACAACCCCATTCCGGGTAACAAGTGAAAGCGCCCTCAGTTTTGCCAATACAGCCGGAAACCTGTACAGCCTTGGGGGTATTTATAATCCTTCAGGCAATGCCATCAGCGCTGCGTTTCCCAAGGGTTACCGGGCATTTTATGCCATGAAATATGAAATTTCCCAGGGGCAGTACACGGATTTCCTCAATTCGCTTCCGCAGGATATGGCGCAGGCACGTCAGGCCCTTCCCGACGGTAACTTCAGAAATACTGTGTCAGGTATCTGGCCATCCTATACCTGCACCACGCCCAACCGCGCGATGAATTACCTGAACTGGGCAAGTGTATGTGCTTATATGGACTGGAGCGGGCTTGCCCCCATGAGCGAAATGGAATATGAGAAGCTCTGCCGCGGGGTATCCGTTCCCGTTACCAATGAGTATGCCTGGGGCACGAATACGATCAGCCGGGCCAATACCGTAGTAAATGATGGCACTGCACAGGAGGCGGTATCGGATGTAATCACCACCGGAAGCGGATTGTGTAATTATGACGGAAATTCAGGTGGGTTACAGGGGCCGTTGCGCAGTGGTTTCGCGGCCAAGCCTTCAACCGGCCGCTTCGAATCCGGCGCGGGCTATTATGGAAATATGGAGCTCACCGGAAATGTAAATGAATATTGTGTAGGCGTATTTGGCACCGCAGCATCCGTTTTTGACTGGAGTGCACATGGCGATGGCCAGCTTGCTTTTGGCAATGGCACCAGTAATGTCACCGGCTGGCATAACCAGGCAGCCACCACCAACAGCAGTCCGGGAAGTGCCGCTACGCTGAAAGGTGGCGCCTGGTCAAACCGGTTGCTGGTAAACGGAGAAGAACAACCGCTGCGCGTTTCTGACCGGCTTTACAGCAACAATGCCTATGGCAATTCCGATAACGGTACCGGGGGTCGCGGTGTCCGCCGTTTATTCAACTAATCCTTCCAGTGGAAACTGTATGAAGATGTTCTCAGAACGATATTTTTCCTGGGTTACCTGCTGGATGCTGTTGATGCTGCCGCAGTTACTCAATGCGCAGAATGAACCTTTCCGGGGAGGAGATGGCAGCGGGGTTTCGATAGCCGGTACGGGTCAGCTTATTTGCAGCAGCAAGTTATTCAGCGGCGGAGAGGGAAATGGTTTTCAGGCCGCCACCACGGGAAGCGGATTATGCAATACCCTTACATTTTCCGGAGGTATTGGCAGTGGGAGTAACCAGGTGTTCACCAGCTTAATGGATTGTAACAACGGACCCTTCTCCGGTGATTCCGCTTCAGGAGTTGGCTGGAGCCGTACAGCTGATATTTCCTGCAGTGTCTTCCGTTTTGCCGGAGATAGTGCCGGCGGCAACACCGCTCTTGAAACCCGGCTCACCCATTGTAACGACTTCCGCTTTGCGGGCGATACGGGCAGTGGCTACCGGCTGGGTTTGTTTATCCGCCCACGGGATTTCCTGGGTAATGATACCGCTATCACAATTATCTGTTCAGAAGAGCGGTATAACCTGCTGCAGTTGTACCGCTTTGAAGGGATCACCCTGGCCTGGAGCACGCCCACACCCGATACGGTGTTTACGGGTAACTTCCGGGTGATCGGCACCACTACGGGCGGTTGCCTCGATACAGCTTTCGCACTGATTCAGCAGGAGATCGCCGTATGGAACGGAACGGTAAGCAATAACTGGCATACGGCTGCCAACTGGAACAACCAGCAAGTACCGGGCAGTAAAACGCATGTGATCATTCCCGCGAATACACCCAATCCCTGTGTCATCAGCCAGGCCGATGCGGAAGCAGTGAGTGTGCAGGGAAAAATCAATGGCAATTTCAACATTCTTAATAACCGGAATCTCCTTATCAGCGGCCGCTGCGCGCAGGTACCCTCCGGTCCGTAACATACCCTGATCAATATCAGCGCCGCACCTGAGCAGGAATCAGGTCCGGCGCTGTTTTATTTGACCCCGCAGGATTACCTTCGTGAAAAATTTTACACTATGTCTTTCAGAATCGAAAAGGATACCATGGGAGAAGTGAAAGTGCCCGTGGATGCCTATTACGGAGCGCAAACCCAGCGCAGCGTGGATAATTTCAAAATTGCGCAGGACATCAACCGGATGCCGAAAGAAATCATCCGTGCCTTTGCCTACCTGAAGCATGCGGCGGCCCTTACCAACTATGAAGCCGGTGTATTGCCTAAAAAGAAAGCCGACCTGATCGGGAAAGTGAGCCGGGAAATACTGGATGGCAAACTGGATGCTTATTTTCCGCTCGTGGTTTGGCAAACCGGCAGCGGCACCCAGAGTAATATGAATGTGAATGAAGTGATTGCCTACCGGGCACATGTGCTGAACGGGGGCAAACTAACGGATAAGGACAAGTTCCTGCATCCCAATGATGATGTAAACAAGAGCCAGAGCAGTAATGATACCTTCCCCACCGCCATGCACATCGCGGCTTATAAAATCCTGCTGGAAACCACGTTGCCCGGTATCCAGCAGCTGCGCGATACGCTGGATAAAAAAGCAAAGGCATTCCGCAAAGTGGTGAAGATCGGACGCACCCATTTTATGGATGCCACGCCGCTTACCCTGGGACAGGAATTCAGCGGGTATGTGTCCCAGCTGGATCACGGCATGAAAGCTATCCGGAATACGCTGGCGCATCTGTCTGAGCTGGCACTGGGCGGAACCGCTGTGGGAACAGGGATCAACACGCCTCCCGGCTATGATGTGAATGTGGCCCGGCACATAGCCAAACTCACCGGGCTTCCCTTCGTTACGGCCAAAAATAAATTTGAGGCGCTGGCGGCGCATGATGCCATCGTGGAAGCACATGGTGCGCTGAAAACAGTGGCCGTGAGCCTGATGAAGATTGCCAATGATATCCGTATGTTGTCATCGGGTCCGCGCTCCGGTATTGGGGAAATTTTTATCCCTGATAATGAACCCGGTTCCTCCATCATGCCGGGTAAAGTGAATCCCACCCAGTGTGAGGCACTTACCATGATTGCCGCCCAGGTGATGGGCAATGATGTGGCGATCAATATCGGCGGCGCTACCGGTCACTTTGAACTCAATGTGTTCAAGCCCGTGATGATTTATAATTTCCTGCACAGCGCCCGCCTCATCGGGGATGGTTGTGTGAGCTTCAATGAAAAGTGCGCTGTGGGTATCGAACCAATCAAGGCCAATATCAAAAAGCATGTGGATAATTCACTGATGCTGGTAACCGCCCTGAATACCAAAATCGGTTACTATAAAGCTGCGGAAATTGCGCAAAAGGCGCATAAGGAAGGCAGTACACTGAAAGAAATGGCGGTGAAACTCGGCTACCTCACGCCAAAGGAATTTGATGAGTGGGTAGTACCCGAAAAAATGGTCGGAAAAATCTGAGTGATTGAAAGCTGGATCCACTGTCAGGTGGTTCTGTATACAGCTATGTTAAAAATGCGGTGTCTGCAACTTAAGGCACCGCATTTTTTTATGATACCTGGGTATCATCATTCACCACCGCATTGGTCTCTATTGTTTTACCCTGTCCGTTTCCGTTATCTTCCGCAAAGAATTTACGCTGAAATACGAGGATGGCGATTACACCCGTGGAGATGGCGGCATCAGCAATATTGAAAATGGGCCGGAAGAATTCAAACTCTTCGCCACCCCAAACAGGAACCCAGTCAGGAAAATGGGTATTCCGGATGATCGGGAAGTAGAGCATATCCACCACTTTCCCATGCAGGAAACCGGCGTAGCCCCGTTCCGGAAAAATATGTGCTACGGCCATGCTGCCCGGAACACTTTCTTCAAAAATCAGTCCATAGAACATACTGTCGATCAGGTTACCCAGGGCGCCGGCAAAGATCAGGGATGCACAGAGGATAAAGCCAGGATGATTTTTTTTCTGCAGGATGCTGCGGAGATAATACACGCCAAAGATCACGGCGCCCAGCCGGAAGAGCGTCAGCAGCATCTTGCCCCCGTCGCCTCCCAGTTTCCAGCCATAGGCCATCCCCTCATTTTCCACAAAGTGCAGCCGGAACCAGCTGCCCAGGATATGATGGGACTCATTGATGTAGAAATGAGTTTTAATGTACACCTTCAGCGCCTGGTCAGCAAGTACCACCGCGGCAATCAGGAATATTACATGGCTGGCTTTCCTCATGGGCGCAAAGATAACGGAATACGTTGTTTCCGGGCGGCAGCGCCGGCGGAATGCCTGGGGTCAGCCTGGTTCTTTATCCGCAAAACAACCCCGCTGTTTTTCAGATAAACAGCGGGGCTGTATCAAAATCCCGGCTGATGCCTGGTTTGATACAGCCCCTGAAATTGCTGCGTTGTTTTATGGAGCGGGTTGTTGGTTCATCTTTTATACAGCGTATAGTTCCGGCCGAAATTATTGTCCCAGTATTCAGCGCCGGCCACCTGGTAGCTGAGGGCGTAACTGATTTTACTAACCGAAGGTTCCAGTGTCAGGTTGACTGACCATCTTTCTATACCAAATGCGTTGGGGTTGGACAGGGTGCTGCCGTTTCCGGTGGAATAATACTGCATGAAGTTGAGCGGCGCCCGGCGCACGGTCCGCCAGTTATCGGTGGTATACACAAGGGTTACGTATTTCTGGTAGGCGAGGTTCCGCAGATCGGCGTATATCGTTACCATGCTGTTGAAGGAACTAAAGTAACTCTTGTAAGTATCAGCCAGTATGTTGATCCCGTCGCGCAGGCAGGCGCCATCTGAGCTGTATGGATTATTGACTTTATAATTCCGCCCATTGTTATTATCCCAGTAGGTTTGTCCGTTTACAACATACTTCAGTACATATTCATTGCCGAAGTCCTGGTTGGCTATCAGATAGCTGTTATAATATCCGCCGTAGCTGGTGTCCAGTTTCCAGATTTCTGTTCCTGCATCCGCGGCCTGGTGATAGCGCAGTGGAAGATCTGCCCAGGTACCGTCCGCCATCTTATGATGTACAAACACCTGTTTTTGATAAGCGATATTGGCCACTTCCGCATAAAAGGATTTTTCCTTGTTGTAAGCGCCATGGTAAACCCAGGCATAGACTGACCAGGATTTCAACAGTTTGATTTTGTCGTTACCTGCCAGGCGCGACCGTTCGTTTTTTTTAGTCTCCCTGCCATTTAGGGAACCGGCTTCGGGTATTTCTTTTTTGCAGGAAACCATGACCAGGGCCAGTCCTGCAGAGATGAATAACTTTTTCATTTGCCTTTTGTGGATACAAAGATAGGGTTTAATGTGTAAAAAATACACATTATAGCAAATTTGCCCGTCAGGCCATTTTTGCGCAATGATTCTCAGCATTTTAATGGAGGAAATTATTCTTCGTAGTACACTCTTTTCACGCGCTGCGAGATGCCGGTGAGGATTTCGTACGCAATGGTACCCGACCAGGCAGCGAGCTGTGCTACCGGCAGTTGTTCACCGAATACCACTACGGTATCGCCTTCCTGTACGGGCACGCCGGTTACATCCAGCATGGTCATATCCATACAAACATTGCCGATCACCGGTACCAGGTGGCCGTTCACCCACATCCTCCCTTTGCCCTGGCTCAGGTTTCTCGGGTAACCGTCGGCGTAACCAATGCGTACGGTGGCAATCACGGAGTCGCGGGTGGTAAGACTGCCGCGGTTATAGCCAACCGATTCGCCGGACTTTACTTCCTTGAGTTGGGCGATGGTGGTTTTGAGCGTGCTGACATTGTGCAGCTGCTGTTGCATGGTTTCATTTCCGTCAACCCCGTACAGGCCGATGCCGAGGCGTACCATATCCAGCTGCAGATCCGGGTGACGGTGAATAGCGGAGGTATTGGCAATATGCTGCAGGAAAGGGTAGGGCAGGGCCGTTTTCAACTGTGCACAGCATCGGCTGAAACTGTCTGCCTGTTGCCGGGTAAACATATCATGCGCAGCACTGTCGCTGGCGGCGAGGTGGGAAAATACAGTTTGTACTTTCAGGATACTGCTTTGGGTAAGAAGGCTGCAAAGCGAAGGAAGCTCCTGTTCTTCAAAGCCGAGGCGCCGCATGCCGGTATCCAGTTTGATGTGTACCGGGTAATGGCTGATGCCGGATTGCCGGAGGTAATTTTCAAAACTGCTGAGTATACTGAATGAATACAGCTCCGGTTCCAGGTTGTGCTGTACCAGCATATCAAAGGTTACCTCTTCCGCATTCATCACCATGATGGGCAGCTGGATGCCTGCTTTTCTTAATTCCGCTCCTTCATCCGCGTAGGCCACGGCGAGGTAATCAATTTTATGAAACTGCAGCAGGCTGGCAATTTCGTAACTGCCGCTGCCATAGCTGAATGCTTTCACCATGGCCATCAGCCTTACACTGGGCTGCAGGAGATGCTGGTATAATTTGAGGTTATGGGTGATGGCACTGAGGTTTACTTCCAGTACAGTCTGGTGCACTTTCTCCTCCAGCAGGTGACCAATCTGTTCAAATCCGAACAACCGCGCTCCTTTGACCAGGATGGATTCATTGTGAAAATGGAGGGTGTGAAACTGTTCCCTGAATTCTGCCACCGAATTGAAAAAAGCGGTTTGGGGGATGGCAGCAAATGCCTCCCGGAACCGGCACATATCCGGTCCGATACCAATCAGGCGCTGTATGTTTTTCCGTTGCAGACGGTCTGCAATCTGCTGCATCAGTTCACGGCCGCTTTTTCCGCTTTGCAGAATATCGCTGAGGATCACCGTGCGCAGGGGATGCTGCTGTTGCTGGGCCAGGAAATCGAGTGCAATCGTGAGGGAATTGAGGTCGGCGCTGTAACTGTCATTGATCACCGAACACTGGTTGATTCCCTTTTTAAGTTCCAGCCGCATTTCAATGGTGCGGAGCTGATGCATAGCTTCCAAGAGCGCGGACGGATGCAGGCCCAGTAACAGGCAGGCACAGCAGCTGTGAATAGCATTTTCCAGTGAGGCGTCATCCGTAAATGGTATCTGTAATTCCAGCTGGCTGCCGGCAGGGAGTTGAGAGATGGCATCTGTTTGCATGACGGCCGAAATCTGCGTATAGCCGTTCCCTTTATGTACAGACTGTAAAAGCAGGCTGTCGGTGGAGGCTTTTCCCCAGGTAAAGAGTTCCAGCTGCGGGTGAGCCGCGGCAAAGGACCTGGCAGCAGTAAGCAGTTCCGGCTGCCGGCTGCTGCAGATTAACTGCCGGCAATGGATAAAGAGCTGCAGCTTCTCCTGTATTTTATCGTTTTTGTCCGGAAACCCTTCACTGTGTGCCTCCCCGATATTGGTGAAAATACCGAGTGTGGGCCGGATCATGTTTTCCAGTCTTGGCATTTCCCCGGGCAGGGAAATACCGGCTTCAAATATGGCGAGGGTATGCTGCGGCTGCAGCTGCCAGACACTCAGGGCAACGCCGGTTTGGGAATTATAGCTTTTCGGACTGCGGACGGTATTAAACGACTCCTGCAGCAGCTGGAATGTCCACTCCTTTACAATGGTTTTACCATTGCTGCCGGTTATGCCCAATACCGGGATATCAAAATGCCTGCGGTGAAAAGCAGCCAGTTGCTGGAGAGCCGCCAGTACATCCGGTACCAGCAGGAAGCAGGCGCCGGGAAATGTTTGCAGGTAAGCCGTTTCGGTTTTTTCTTCCACTACAAAACTGCGCAGGCCCCGGTCGTAAAGTTCAGCGATGAACTGCAGGCCCGACCTGCGCGGACCGGGCAATGCAAAGAAGAGTGAGTTTGCGGGGAAAACCAGTTTCCGGCTGTCCGTAAGGAGGTGCTCAATCACAGGATCATCCTGTGGCTGTACAATCGCAGCCCCGGTGGCTGCTGCTATATTGGATAACCGGTACACGGGTGATTAAATCAGACTTTGTCTTTGGGAAGTCCTTTTTTATTCATAAAGATGGAATAAAAAACGGAACCTGCGATGCAGCAGAGGATAACGCCGAGTGAGATCACCACCTGGATGTTTTTACTGATCCATTGGTTGATCCAGTGCTCGGCGAGCATTTTCACCCCGATGAATCCCAGTACGATCGCGATGCCCTGCTGCAGATAATCAAATTTGGAAACAGCGCCCCGCAGCAGGAAGAAAAGGCTGCGCAGGCCCAGTACTGCAAATATGTTAGATGTGTAAATGACCAGTTTGTCGCGTGAAATACCCATCACCGCCGGAATGGAATCCAGCGCAAATACGAGGTCAATCGCTGCCAGCAGTACCACCACCACAAAGAGGGTGGTGTAGGCGGGCCGGCCTTTTTCGCGGATGATGTAACGGCCATGTCCGTCATGGGGCACCAGGGGCAGGAATTTTTTCAGCAGCCGGTAAATCTTTGAATGATGCGGATCTACAGCCTCCTCTTCATCGGAGGTGAACATTTTATAACCGGTATATACGAGAAAGAGTCCGAACAAATAAAGTATCCAGTGAAAGCGGTCCACCAGGGCAACCCCCACGGTGATAAAGATGACCCGGAAAACAATGGCCATCAGGATGCCGATCAGCAATACCCGGCCGTAGTATTTTTCTTTCACCTGGAAGGAGGAGAAAATCAGGATAAAAACAAAAATATTATCGATGCTCAGGCTCCATTCCATCAGGTAGGCGCTGAGGTATTCCAGTGCGGGTTGCTGGCCTTCCTGCATCCATACATATACAAAGAATGCCAGGGCCAGGGCCACCCAGAAAAAGGTTTGGTACAGCGCAGTGCGGATGCTCACCACCTGGTTTTTCTTGCTGAGCAGGCCCAGGTCAAATACCAGGGCAAGAATAACGACTACGGAAAAAACGAGGTACTCTATCTGGGTGCTGTTCATGATACGGTTTTATGTATGTGAGATCAGGTGCGGGTATAGCGCTTTTTACGCTGCCACTGGTACACCAGGGCAAAAAGAATCACCAGTAAAACGGGCGCTGCAATGTTGAATACCTGCCAGGTTGTTTTCTGCGCAGCCACCTTTTTAAGGTCGAGCAGCCGCAGGGTATAATCTTTGGCCCTGGCATCCAGGATGTTTTTGCGGTTAGCGAGGTATTCGGTGCAGTTCAGGAAAAAGTCTTTATTCGCATACTGAATCTTGGTGAATTTATTTACGCCCATGGGCAGCGGCCCGATACTTTCACTCACCTGGTTCATCACAATATCCGCATCACTTACCACAATCAGTTTGCCATCGCCATTACCTTCTTTCATCAGTTCCTGACCGTACTTTTTCAAAGAATCCTGCTGCGCCTGGCTGGTGCGGTTGGCGTACATGGACTGAAACCTGCCTTCCAGCAGCACTGCCACGGGAATATTTTTGCGGTTGAAGCGGCTGATGTCCTCCTCCGTTTGCAGACTGTTCAGTTTGATATGCGCAGGCGTGGGCATCGTGTAGGCGTTCCCGGAAGTACTCAGCAGTACTGTTTTGTTCACACCTTCTGCCTCTACCAGGTCTACTGAATTTACAAACTGGCCCAGCACATCGGCCTGGTTTTTTACCACGGGATGATCGGAGCCGGGCTGCAGCAGGGGTGCGTACGGCCAGGGAAGCAGCTGCTGTTGTGTCTGTCCGCCAATACTGCCCACTTCCACCGGTATTTTATCACAGTGTTTGTCAGCGATCAGGTCGGTATTGATGCGCGCGCCATACCTGAAAAACAGGTCACTGATATTCAGGTCGCGGGCATAGGCCACGAGTTCTCCGTTCTGCAAGCTGTCTCTTTCTGCATACAGTACATCAATGAAAAACAACAGCCGTCCGCCCCGCATGAGGTACTGGTCGAGCTTGAATTTTACTTCATCTGTAAACGGTTCGGTCGGTTTGATAACAGCTACTGCGTCATAATCAGCGGGGGAAATAAACGGAGCCGACTGCAGGTTCAGGGTATCCACCACAAAGTTCCGGCCCATGGTTTCAAACAGGCTGTAGATGCCGGGGAATCCATAAGGAGGTTCACCGTTGCCGTAAGCGTAGGCTACCACCGGTACTTCTTCCTGCGTAAGCTGTTGAATAGCCCGGGCGAATTTATACTCAAGCAGGGCTTCCGCGCTGTTGAGGGCCTGTTTATCCAGCAGGTCATCCGAGTTGAAAACTGATTTCTGGATCTGACCCTGCAGCAGGTCAATGGCAATTGATTTATCCCCGTACCGCAGCACGGCGCCCGGAAAAATCTGGCGCTGGTTGCGGCCTTCGCCTTCTTTCACCTGCACCTGCTGGTTGGTGGGGCGCAATCCCATAGCGATCAGGGAATCATATACCACGGCTTTCAGGGAATCCGTCATGCCTTCAGCGGGTAATTCAAAACTGTACTGGATGCGGTTTCCGCCGTAATTTTTAAAATTATCCAGCAACTCGCGTGTGCTGGCAGCCAGTTTTTTAAATTCTGATTTGATATCGCCTGCCAGCAGTACGGTGATATCCACTTCACCCGGCAGCGTGCGCAGAATCTGGCGGGTGGAAGGGGAGAGGGTGAAGCGTTTTTCGTTGGTGAAATCAACGCGGGTATGGTAGCGTGCAGCCAGCCAGTTGACACCTGCCGCCAGGAGGATGGCTGCGGGCAGCCACCAGCTGCGTTTATATTTTGGGGAGGAGCGTTGCATGGAGAAACTCAGCGTTGAATCAGTTTTTTTTCAGTAATAAACAATGCCAGCAGGATGATCGACAGGAAGTACACCGCATCCCGGCTGTCCAGCAATCCCCTGCTCATGCTCTGGTAATGAAAATCGATACCCAGCATTTCTATAAAGTAATCCGCCCCGCCACGGAGTGCCGGCAATTTGCTCAGCGCGTGAAAACCGAAATACAAAAGGATGCAGGCAAAGGCGCTCACGAGAAAAGCCACGACCGGGTTGGAGGTAAAGCCGCTGCTGCAGAGGCTGATGGCCGCGAAAACGGCAGCCAGCATAAACAACCCCAGGTAACTGCCGGTAATACCTCCTGTGTCAATGCTGCCGCCCGCACTTAATTGGCGGATCGTAAAAACATAGAGAAAGGTGGGGAGGATGGCAAATATCAGCACCACCAGGATGGCCAGGTATTTTCCCAGTACAATCTGCCGGCAGCTGAGTGGTTTGGTGCGCAGTACTTCAATGGTGCCGCTTTTAATTTCTTCCGATATGCTGCGCATAGTAATTGCCGGTACCAGGAAAACCAATACCCAGGGAGCCAGTTCGAAAAAACGGTCGAGGGTGGCATACCCGAAATCAAAGAGGTTGCTGTCTTTCAGTACAAACAGAAAGAGACCATTCACCAGCAGAAAAAGCACGATGGCCATATAGCCGGTCAGGCTGCTGAAAAACTGGTGCAGTTCTTTTTTACAGATACTCAGCATGTTAGTGTATATAAATAAACGGATGCAATTTACTATTTAGGCCTGTATATTCCGGATTTCAGCGGGGTATCTTCCGGGCAGGCGGTGAAATAATTTTTGGGCTGTGCAGCGTTCCGTATATCAGGACTGTCATCAAAAAGTTCGCGAAAGCGGAATAGTTGTTTACCAAAACCAACTTCTGTTCCCCCGGTTTTCCGGGGGATTTTTTATGGATTATCCCGAAGCCTGCATCCAGGATGTAAACAATTATATGAAAAAAGCGATTGTTCCGGCGCTCATCCTGCTCCTGAGTACACAGGCCTTTGCACAGCAGGAAAAAAAGTTACCACCCCCGCCACCACCTCCTCCGCCCCCTGTGTCTGTAGAAGCTCCGCCGCCCCCACCGCCGCCTCCACCCCCGCCCGCGAAACTGCGGTCTGTACAAAAAGCCAAACCTCCCCGGCCACCCAAAGCGCCGATAGCGCCGGTTGCACCGGTAGCACCCGAGAAGGAAGCTGATTAATCCTCTTACACACCAGGCAGGGAGATTTTACCTTGCCGGCAGTTTTCAACCGGAGCCTTCTGTCCGGTTTTGCAGAAAACGGTATGGGTCATGATGATTGGCCGGGCGCTGGTTCTTTCCGGCGGGTGGCGATGTAAACGCCGGTAAGGATAATCAGCAAACAGATCAGTTCCCGCCATCCTACCGATTCGTGGTAAATGAGTCCCCAGCCAATGGCTACAAAAGGAATTCCGTAAGTAACCATACTGGCAAAAATGCCGCCAGCCCGTTTTACCAGCTGGTAGAACAGGATGGTGGCTATGGCCGTACCGCCCACACCCAGCACAAAGCTGGCAAGGGTGGCTTTCAGGAAAGCCGGATGGTGAAAGGGCTGTTTGAAAAAGCCGGTGAAGAACAGCACCAGCAGGGCTGGCACGGCATTCAGGCTGAGGGCGACGGAAGCTACCTGCAGGGAGGGAAGGTGGGAGAGTTTTTCTGCCACCAGGTTTACATTGATGCCGTATAATAAGGTGGCCAGTACTACCAGGAGGGGATAATGAATACCCCCCGCCATCCGCAGGTCGCTTTTGCCACCCAGCAGCAGGAGGGTGCCGGTGAACGCAATCAGGATGCCGCCGATTTTATACATCGGTGTTTTTCTTCCAAAGAGCAGGGCGCCGCTCAGGATGACAAATACAGGTGTCAGCGAATTCAACGCACCCGCCAGCGAACTGTCCATGCCTTCTTCCGCATAACAAAACAGGAAGGCGGGCACCAGGCTGCCCAGCGTGCCGGAAAGAAATACTATGGGGAGGAGGCGGGCGGGTATTTTACGGAAGCCGTGCAGGGCAACCGGCAGCAGAACGAGGCCGGCAGATACGATGCGTACAGCGGCGATATCATAGGCGCCCATCCGGTTGTTCAGTCCGATTTTCATCAGGATGAAACTGCTGCCCCAGATCACGGAAAGGGCAATAAATAACAGCCAGTTGCCCAAATTGTTATTCATGGCGCAAAGATGTTGTTATTGATGGAGATGTAACAGATTAAAGCAAAGATTGTACTGTGAATAATATCATTTCTCATTTTGGATAAGCTTCTTTTATATTTGTTATTATCAAAACTTTAAATTTATTATTTATGGGTATGATGAAAGAATTCAAGGAATTTGCCCTGAAGGGCAACCTGGTGGACATGGCAATTGCCTTTGTCATGGGCGGCGCTTTTGGTAAAGTGGTGACTGCATTTGTTGAAAAAATGTTTGCTCCTGTTACAGGATTAATCATGGGCGGGGTGGACCTCAGCAGTAAAAAAACAATTCTAAGGGATGCTGTAGCTGAGGTGAAAGATGCCTCCGGTGCAGTCACCACGCCTGCTTCCCCAGAGATTTCGATCCATTGGGGAGAATTCATCACTGCCTGTATTGATTTTATTCTGGTTGCTTTTGTAATGTTTATGATCATCAAGGCCATGAATAAAATGAAGAAGAAACAGGAGGAGGCACCTGCTGCTACCCCGGAAGACATTACCCTGTTGCGCGAAATCAGGGATTCCCTCAAAAAGTAAAAAATATACGCTACTTTTGCAACGGCTTCCTTTTTAGGAAGTCGTTGTTTTATAAATTAATACCAAACTAACATGAAAAGAATTCTGGGATGTATAGCTGTGATTTTCACAGCGCTTTCTCTGAATGCACAGGATGCCTCCGTGAAGGAAATGCAGAGCGCCACTTCCGTTAAAATGAAAACGGATGACGCTAAAAAGCCCAACAAGAATGGCTGGATACGGGGCGCTAATTTTACTTTCGGACTTACACAAATCGGTAATAAGGACTGGATCGCAGCCGGCGGAGATGAGTTCTCCCTGTCTGCTGCCGCTTCCCTGAATGCATATGCCAACCGCAAATGGGGCCGCAATATCTGGGAAAACATGCTGGATGTAAACTATGGTATTGTAAACACCAGCACCCTGGGAACCCGCAAAGTGAATGACCGGCTGGATATCATCAGCAAATACGGTTACCAGCCTAAAAAATGGAAAAACACCTATATCACCGCCCTGGGTCAGCTCCGCTCCCAGATCAGCAGTGGTTACCAGTACGATTACCTTGGAACCACCGAGAAACGCCGCAATTCCGGATTTTTCGCACCTGCTTATATCATTCTTTCTCCGGGTGTTGAATGGAAACCCAATGACTGGTTCTCACTCTTTGGTTCACCCCTCTCTGCCCGCTGGGTAATTGTGAGCAATGGCCCTTACAGCTATGCCGGTCAGGGTGGTGTGTTCAACGGCCAGCCTGAAACTCCCCTGGCTACCTTGTATGGAGTGGATCCTGCCAAACAAAACCGCGGAGAATTCGGTGCCTTTGTTACCGCAACCATCAAAAAGACGATTTTCAAGAATACCGCCTACTATAGTAAGCTGGACCTCTATTCCAACTACCTCCGTGGCCCGCAGAACGTAGATATGTTCTGGACCAACCAGTTCAAAGTGAATCTCACCAAATGGCTG
>WBZP01000533.1_pt1 | contig 51279 bp, 41 predicted proteins | sample 5204301 | NCBI WGS metagenome assembly WBZP01 (sample SAMN12412401, study PRJNA552823) | activated sludge metagenome | isolation source: activated sludge from nitrification reactor of wastewater treatment plant... | place: USA: Pennsylvania | collected 2017
TCTTTGCTCACCTGCTGCATAGGTACTTGTGCCGGGATCCACCAAAAGGGATTCTCCATGCACATTCAGCAATAGTTGTAAACTGTCGGAATGTGCGTGTCCCGGACAATGCGCGGGCTCCATACCGGACACATCGAAGCAACATTCGAAGCTATCGTTGGTCAAACGAACCTGCGGACCTTCGACCACCGGCTGCTGCTGATCGATCCCCAACGCGCTCAGCGCCGCGCTCAGTTCGGAAAACTCGGGAAGCGGCCGTTCTACGCTGTCGTTGATTACGGGAAAAGCACCGTTCCGCCATTGCAGATAACTTAACCATCCTGCCAAGGATGCAACGACCGGTACCAGGAATCCTGCTTCCGTTTCTTTGCTGCAATTCCGCATGAGCGCAATGGTCTCGATGCAACGGGCCAACAGGATATGCTGATACATCGGGGATTGCTCCGAATGGCTACCCGAAGGAAGCACCTGGCTTTGCCAGGCGGTTCGCAGGATGTCCAATCCACGGGAGCGATACGAGGCATTGTCCAGGATCAAACCCGCCCAACACAGGGCGAAACCGTTTTCGAGCAAATGATTGTTGGATAAGTGCTCTTCCGTCAGCCAACGCAATCGGGCGGCTGCATCGGCAATGTATTGCATGACGATTACGTCGGCCCGGTCATGATAACACAGCCACCAACATGCATGTTGGATCCGCAGCGACAATTCATACGGCTCCGCACGATACGTGAAACCGTTCTCCGTGGCGATGAAATCTAGCAAAGCTCCAAGCGCGTGTTCTTCCTTCAAGCCTTCGGTACGCAACCAGGACCAACCGCGAAGTCTGATCCCTACAAGTGCATCCCTCCTGCTCTGCTGCCAGTCCATTCCGTGGCTGAACGGTATGTCGTGCGAGTCGATCCGGAATCGCTGTCCGTCGAAGTACTCCGACTGTTGCAGCCGGAACGTAAACAACCTGCCCGGCCGACGCGTCGTTGAAACGTCCCGCCGTTTGTACCAACCGGCCTGTACGATTCGCTTCGCGACCATCAGTCGGACTGCCGCGAGCCATTGGCTGGCACGGTAGCGGCGGAACGATCGCCAACCTGCGGTCATTGAAAAGGACATGCGCACAAAATACGACCTCGGCCGTTAACCCTCAGCAATACAGATCTCGCGCGATCCGAAAAGTATCGCAATGCGCCTCGACGATGGTTCGCAGGTCGGGCGAATAGCCTCCGCCCATCGCAACTGCCACCGGGATGTTGCGGTCACGAAAGGTCGAGAAGACGATTTTGTCGCGCTCCTGACAAGCTGCGCGGGTAAGTTTCAACTTCCCGAACTTGTCAGTAGCCAGCACATCAACACCCGAAAGGTAACAGACAAAATCCGGCGAGAACTCCCGGAGTAGTTCCTGCAGATGATCGCGAAGTAAACCCAGGTATTCGTCGTTACCGATACCATCGCGCAACGGCACATCACGATCACTTTGATCCTTGTGAAAAGGATAGTTGTGCGCGCCGTGCATGGAAAACGTGTAAACGCGATCATCCTGATGAAAAATCGCCGCCGTTCCGTTGCCCTGGTGTACATCGAGGTCAACGATCAGGATCCGATGAGCCCTGCCCGATTGCAACAGCCAGGCAGATGCCACGGCAAAGTCATTCAGCAAACAAAACCCCTCGCCCCGATCACGAAAAGCGTGGTGCGTTCCACCGGCAACGTTCAGTCCCACGCCCGCCGAACTTGCCGCAACACAGGCGTTGATCGTTCCCTGCACGATCCGGAATTCACGTTCAACAAGTAACGGAGATTGAGGAAACCCGATCCGGCGCTGCTCGCGCTCGTCGAGTTTGAGTCGGTTGAGCTTGTCCAGGTAAGCCGGATCATGCACGAGCGCGGCAATTTCATCCGGACATCGTTCCGGAGCGTCGAGGTCGTCCGCGGTGATAACACCTTCCAGCAATAACTGCTGCGGTATCCAGTCATACTTCGCCATCGGGAACCGATGCCCCGATGGTAAAGGATGCGCATAGATCGGTGCGTACGAAACGTGCAACACGGTTCAGCGAACGGACAACCGCCGGTAGAGGGAGATCAAAGGCGCGAGGTGGTCCGGCTGGACGAACACCTTGCGTTCCGAATTGTTCAAGACCGCTTCCAGGGCTGTTGCCAGGGCATCCACTTTTCCCGATGGAAAGATCGTGACACCGGTCGGACGCGGCGCGACATCACTGGCAATGACGGGCACCCCGGCTGCCAGCGCTTCCCGAACCGCGAGGGCATCACCATCCGATCGGGTCGGACGCACATATACCGAGACCCAGGGTAAGATGGAAGGCAAGTGAATCTCTTCTTCGGGGTACCAGCTATCGATTCCTGCTGTCCGCAGTTGCTGCAACAGGGGCTCATAGGTTGCCCGCATGGTACCGGCAGGATCCAGGAGCACGAGACATGTTCCTTCCCGTACGGCATCCGGAAAATTAAGCGCGGCTTGCAGCAACAGGTCAAAACCGTAAATATCCCGGCCGTACAACATCGATGGTCGCCCCGGAAGATGAAAGGCGCTGGAGAGCATTACATGCCGGTATCCTTGCAGGCGCGCGGCCACACCGGCGCCAACACCGGAACGCGGACGGGAAGGCAGATAAGCAGGAATCACCTGCACCCGTTCTTCCGGAATGCGTACGTCTTCCAGAGCGCCCGGGGTGACGAGCACCACCTGATGGGCAAGCCGCATCGTCCACCGCGTATCAAAGCGCTGCAACTCCCGGCTGTTGTGGTGCGTGTACACGAGCTTCTTTCCGCTCATGCGTGCCCAACATGCGATCAGCAATTTGACTGGATGCGCAAGATGTAAGTGCACGATCTCTGCTTTCCGGAAATAATGAAGTAAGGCGACGAAGCCTGTAGCACGGCGTTCTTGTCCGATGAGCACCCTTTTGCGGAAGTCGGCAATGATGAAACGGAAAGGACCCGCGCCGGCATGTGCTGCCAGGCGTTCGAGATGGGTGGACACGCCTCCGCGGGGAGGAGCGACAGGCCCGACCAGCATCACCAGGTGTTGACTGCGCTCCGGCAACAGTTCGGCCGCGAGATCTTCATAACGGATCGCGACACGATTGGCGTGAAAGTCCTTTACCGCATCTTGCAACACATTCGAAGGGATCGGTGAACGCAGCGTCTTCTTGATTGCCTGTGCCAGCGCGGCATCATCACCAACGGGAACGAGCTCACCGTAAATCCGGTCGCCTTGTCGAAGGATTTCGCCGGAACCTCCCGGACAATCGGTGCTGACGACCGGGCAACCCAAGGCCATGGCCTCGATAAGCGCTAACGGCATTCCTTCATAGTCGGAACAGAGGACGAACAAGTGACTTTTCCGGATCCAGGCGTAGGGGTTACTAACCGCGCCCGGCAAATCGACGATGTCGTCCAGACCCAGTTGCGTGACGAGACCTTTCAACCTGTTCCGTTCAGGTCCATCGCCCAGGATGATACAACGCAACTTGACCTCGTCACGAAGACGCGCAATCGCCTTGAGCAGTAAGGGAAAGTTCTTACTCTCCACCAGGCGGCCAACCGCGACGATGACGCGCGTTCCGGACCTGAAGTAAGGGTGATCGACAGCTTCGTTGCTGAGGGAAGCGAGTTCATCGGTGACGGCGGGATTCGGAATGGCGCGTATTAGCAGACCGGCCGCCGGAAATGCCTTTCGGAGACTTTCAGCCGATGCTTCGGACACAGCTGTCCAGGCTGCGATTCTTTTCCAACTGCCTTTCAACCACCGCTTCAGCAACCAACCCTTCCAGCCTTGTCGTCGCAGGTTTTCATCGAGCGAGCTCTGTTCATTCAGGATGAGCGGAACCGACTGCTTCAACCGGTTGTTCGCACGGAGGACGGCCCATTGCATATGATTCTGAACGGCCACCAGCAGGTCGGGCTGAAGTCGTTCCAGCAGGATGGTCAGTGAGGGCACTGCCCTGCGTGCACGGTCGACGGGAAGCACGTGCACAGCTACAGCGGGATTCAATTGCTCACGCAGGGTGCCATCCTCATGCAAGAGCACAAGGCTGACGCGATGTCCGCGACGTATCAGTGCATTGGCCAGGTTAAGGGTAGCGCGCTCCGCACCACCGGTACGCAGGGATCCGAGCACGAAGGTCCAATGCAACTGATTCATGCTTTGACTTCCTCCCTCCGTTCCTTATCAAAGAGTTCCCACATGCGTGTGCCCAACAGCATACCAAGACCGATGGAAAACGATTTATGATAGAAGCTGTGGTAGAAAAGGAAGATCATCGGTATCATCAATGCGAAAACAAAGATGGCGGACTTCCTCCGGTCGCCTTCGATCCGCGTGTCTACGGCCCTGGCGTACTCCCGTATCAGCAGAAAGAAGAGGATCAGCGCCGGTAAACCCCAATAGATCCACACCTGAAAGAATGCGTTGTGTGCGGCCGCCGCCACTTGCGGTGAGAACCGATCGGTAATCCCCGAAGCGACCGCCCATCCATCCCAGTAATGCCCGGATCCAACACCCGTCAGAACATAGTCGTCGAAGTTACGCAGCACCGCTCCGTAAACCCTTGTACGGGAATCCTGTTCCTGCAATTCAGAAAAACGCATGAGTGAACCGAGCCGTACCCAGACAACCTCCGGCACGACCACGATCAGGAATACCAGAAGGGTGAGTGCCGGAATCACCCAACGGCGAAGGCTGAAACCCGAACGCCACAGGAACACGAGCATGGAAGCGAAGAAGATGACAGCGCCGGTACGGCTGGCCGGAAGAAAGACACCCAGAATGGACGGGAACGTCAGCGACAGCAAGAGTACCTTTTTCCAGGTTTCCCGTTCGAAGTAAGACCAGATGATCCCGATGATGGCTCCGATGGAAGAGAAATAAGAGATATCATTGAGGTTGCCGCGCAGGTAAAACTCCTCAAAGGCCTGTAGTCGAACACGGGAAGCATCGTAAAAACCATCCGCCGAAAACTGGTGGAGGATGTTGAATGTACCGGTGATCAGGATCACCGATTGCAAAGCGCTGGCCAGGACGAAGGTGAAGAGCGCGATGTCGAATGCGACCAGGTCCCGGCAAAGTACCGCGATACAGAAAATGCCGATGGTCATGTTTAGGAATCGCGTGATGAAATCATAGGTCGGGTCCGGGTGCAGGTTCTCCATGAACAGACACGTCAGCGCGAATAAGAGGGAAACGATAAAGTATCGGCTGGACAATTGTCTGAGCAGGCTGCGCCCCCTGTAAAAACTCAGGTACGCCAGCGTGAACGCGAAGAGGAGAAACGGAGTGCTCGCCCTTCCGACAAAGGGCAGATTGGCTTCGAAGTAGATGCTGAAAACCAGCAGGAAAATCAACAAGCGGTCGAACCAGGTGGATCGAATGGATAAATCCGGTGCGGCCGCAGACTCTACAAGCATCTTGCCGCTAAGTTAGTCAAAAGCGACGGGCGTTGTTCAGACGGAAGCCACCAGGTCGAGCTTACGCCGCAGGTACGTGTAACCCAAAAGATTCAGGGCAATCAGCGCGGTTGAAGTAGCGATCGCCGCGCCGGTCATGCCGAAGGACGGAATGAGCAACCAACTCAGCGTCAACTGAACGAGAAAAGCAACCAGATTGAATAAAACAAAAATGCGGTGATGCCCGGTCATGCTCAACACACCGCCTACCATGCCGGTAGCTGCATTGACCGCCTGACCGGCGAGCAGGATCACCAAGGGCAAATAGGCATCCCGGAACGAATCGCCAAACCAACCCAACAGCATCTTTCCCGCGATTGCCAGTAACAGAATCACCGGCACGGAGATCAACAATATCTGACGGCTCGCCTGTCGCAGCATTTCCTGCAAGGCTCTTTTCTTTTCCTGTTGGAACAAGGCCGCGATACGGGGCATGTAAACAAAATCAGCGGCCGACAATCCCAGCGCTACGAGCGATGCCATGCGGGCGGCTGCTCCATAGTATCCGGCCTTGGTATGGTTGAGCAAATGTCCTACATACAGTACGTCCGCTTGTTTCAGGGCCAGGTTGAGCAGCGTCGCCACCAGGAAACTGGCGGCTACCGGCATCCAGGTCTTGCGCTCGAACTCCGGCTCAGCCTGATCAAGGCGACGATGCACGTATCGGTTGAGCCAGCGGTTGAGCACTATACTGACCAATATGCCGCAGAGGATATACAGGGCAAAGACCGCGTCGGCCGTCAGCCTTCCATACTTATAGTAATGCAGGAGTGAAGAGATCCCAAGCAAGACCGGCAACATCAGGTACACCGGAACCATGGCCAGGTTCGTACGCTGCAAGGATCGCAGTACGGCACTACCCTGATAAATGAACGCAAGGATGGGTAAAAGGAACAAGGACCAGAAGAAACCTTCCGCAAAGCTCACGGAACTTTTCTTAGCGGTAGTCAACAGGAAGATGAATGCTATCACCGCACATACAATCGCCATGATGGTGATGAAGCGAAACGAGAACTTCAAAAAGCCCTGAGCCTTGGAGAAGGACTTTGCCTTGAACAGGGAAGGCAGGAACCGCAGCGCGGCCGTATCAAATCCGAAGATGCTGACGACCAGCAAGACGTTCAACCAGGCTTGTATGACGGTAAAATCACCGAAGCCCTTCGGGCCCATGAGCCGGGCCAACAATACCTGCAAGAGGTAGATCAGGCCTAAACCTGAAACCCGCAGCAGCAGTGTATTTCGGACGTTGGGCGATATCATCAGCAATCAAACGAAGAACCCGGTCCTTACCGGATCGGGTTCGGGACGGTGAATTCGAGCGAACCGTACCTCACCATCAACGGGCGATGCCGCAGAAGTCGAGGATGATCTTACCGCTACCGGGATCAAGATTCCGGAATTCCTTGTGCGCGACGAGGTAGACAATGATATCCGCCTCTCCGACAGCCTTGAGCGTATCGGTGATCTCAAGTTCCGGGTGTTTGCGGAGATTGGGTTCCACGGCCATTACCCGGAATCGTTCCTTTTCCAGATCATGAAAGATCTCCAATGCCGGAGATTCACGAAGATCGTCGATATCGGGTTTATAGCTCAGACCCATGCAGGCTATCACCGGCGCCCGTCCGTTCTTTTTCTTGAACTCGTTCGCCTGTGAACGGATCTTCTTCAATACCCAATCCCGCTTGTTATTGTTGATCTGACGGGCGAGCCGGATGATGCGCGCATCGGATGGGAATTCAGAAACAATGAACCACGGATCGACCGCAATGCAGTGCCCCCCGACACCCGGCCCGGGGCGCAGGATCTTCACCCGTGGGTGCTTACTGGCAAGGTCGATGAGTTCATTCACATCGATCCCGGCTTTATCGCAGATGATGGAGAGCTCGTTCGCGAAGGCGATGTTCACATCGCGGTAGGCGTTCTCTACCAGTTTGCACATCTCGGCGGTCTTTGAGTTGGTCTTGTGCAAATTCCCTTTCACGAAGCGCCCATAAAACCGGACGGCCGCGTCGGTCGAAGCGGAATCGATACCACCGATCACCCGGTCGTTCTGCTGCAATTCATAAATGACACTACCCGGCAACACACGTTCCGGGCAGTAGGCGATGTGAATTTTCCCCTTGAGTTCGGGCCGTTCCTTGAAGATCAGCTTCGCCATCTTCTCGGTCGTCCCGACCGGGCTGGTGGATTCGATGATGAACAGGTTTCCGGCTCTCAACTGCGGCAGGATCATGCGGGTGGCTTTCTCCACATAAGCCAGGTCGGGCTCATGGTCGCCTTTGAAGGGCGTGGGGACTGCGACGAGAAATACATCGGAGTTCTTCACACTGGTACTGGCAACCAACAAACCCTTTTGTACGGCATAATGCACAAGGCCTTCGAGGTCGGGTTCCACGATATGGATCTTTCCCTTGTTGATCGTATCGACAACCTTTTTGTTGACATCCACACCTTGCACCGGAATTCCCTTGCTCGCGATCAAAGCCGCGGTCGGAAGTCCGATGTACCCCAAACCCATGATTGTTACCTGCGCAGACATACTATTCCTTCATTCGGATCCTGTGATCCCGTTATCAAATCAATTCATTTACTTTCTCCACGATCTTCCTGCAAGCCGTGCCGTCGCCGTAAGGATTGACAGCTTTGGCCATTCGTTCATATTCCGACTGATCCGTCAGGAGCTTGTGCAATTCCGTTTCAATCAGCTCACGGTCCGTCCCCACCAGTCGGGCCGTACCCGCATCCACGCCTTCCTGCCGTTCGGTAACATTGCGCATGACCAACACCGGTTTTCCAAGAGCCGGAGCTTCCTCCTGAAGTCCGCCGGAATCGGTCAGCACGACCGACGAACGGTTCATCAACCAGATGAAATGCGGATAATCGAGCGGACGGATCAGGTGAACATTCTCCAGTCCGTTGAGTATCCTGTTCACCGGATCCTGCACATTGGGATTGAGGTGCACCGGGTAAACGAACTCAACGTTAGGATGGGCGATCGCGGTATTCCGGATCGCATGACAGATCTGCTCGAAAGGTTCGCCGAAACTTTCCCGGCGGTGACCGGTGATCAACACCAGCTTCCGGTCAAGGTTGATCCCGCTAAAGGCGGCGCGAAAGAATGCTTCGCCCTTCGGTCGTAAGAGATCCAGGCCCAGGAACAAGGCATCTATCACGGTATTCCCTACCTGGAAAACCTGCTGGGTGATTCCCTCCGCCGCCAGATTCCGGTTCGATTGCTCCGTAGGCGTGAAGTGGATATCCGCCAGATGGCCCGCCATGATCCGGTTCATTTCTTCCGGATAGGGTGCATACTTATCGCCACTGCGCAGACCCGCTTCCACGTGCGCGACCTTTACCTTTTTGTAATAAGCGGCCAATGCTCCAATGAATGATGTCGTGGTATCGCCTTGCACGAAAACAAGGTCGGGTTTCGCATCATCGAAAACCTCTTGCAGGGCCTTTAAGCCGTCGGCCGTAACGTCGAACAGGGTCTGATTCGGCCGCATGATGTTCAAATCATAATCGGGTCGGATCGAAAAGAATTGCAAGACCTGGTCCAGCATTTCACGGTGCTGGGCGGTCACTGCGACCTTGACGGCGAACCCGGGTCGCCACTGAAATTCGCGGATCAAGGGAGCCAATTTGATGGCTTCCGGACGCGTTCCGAAGATGAATAACAGGCGTTTACCGGCCGACATGAGTAGGTTCCGGACCCAAGTCCGGGACTTACCTTATACCAAAAGCAACAGTCAGGGTTGCACTATTTCAGTACGGAATCGCTGATTTTCCGTCTTAAAAGCCAATAAGGAAGTTGGGAAAAGAGTAATCCCGGCAGTAGGATAATCAGAAAGGTCTTAGTGGGAGACCAGAGGCCAGAGGTCAGCACACTAATGGAGAAAAAGCCCAGGTTCACCACGAGCAAGGTCAGGCTTACCCTTCGATGCGACCAGCCCAGTTCCAGCAATCGATAATGGATATGGTAACGATCCGGCGCGAGTGGCGATTTCCCTGCAAACAACCGCAGGGCGATAACCCGCAACAAATCAACAACCGGTACAATCAACAGGCCTAACAAGATCGAGGGCAATTGTTCGGCGGGGAGGAGATCCGATTCAGGTGATAAAGCAAGCATCCTGATGGAAAAGACTGCAAGGAGAAAACCGACCGGCAAGGAGCCGGCGTCCCCCATAAATATCCTGGCCGGCTGCATGTTGAACGGAAGGAAGCCGAGCAGCGCGCCGGCTAAGGCCGCAGCCATCAGCGCGAATAACGGATCACCTGCCACCGAGAAGATGGCAACGAATGCAATCGCTGCTGTACCACTCAGTAGCGCTGCCAATCCGTCGGCCCCGTCGATGAAGTTAAAGGCGTTCATCACAAAAAGGACAAAGAGGACAGACAATGCGACGGACAGGCCGCCATCCAGCAGATGCAATCCCAGCAGGCCATGTAAGTCCTGCAACCTGAAACCAGCAGGCACGACTACGATCAGCGCCGCAACACCCTGTCCGGCGAGCTTGAGCCGTGGCCCAAGCGGTAACAAATCGTCGCGCAGTCCCAGCAGAAAGATCACCAGCAAGGCGGTCAGCAGGAACAGTTGTTCAGGAGCAAACCAGGGGGCGGACCAGAAAAGTACGGCAAGGAGAAACGATGATACGATGCCGGCGCCGCCCAGCAGGGGAATCGGGTGTTGATGCAGTTTTCGCTGGTCCGGCAGATCAACGAATCCGCGCACCTGCGCGATCCGGATCAGGACCGGCATGGCAGCCAGCGAAAGGACCAGCGCTGTCAGGAAAGACTGAAACACGACCATTCGGGATACGAAGGTAACGCAATGAAATCAATGTGGAAGTTAAGGCGAAAAGAACGGCGTTACGCTAAAAATCGAAGTAGTGTTGATCCAGGCTGGTACGCAAACCGAAGAATACCAACTGCGTTGCCTGCGTGCCGTCATCGTTGGATCGTTCCCGTTGGGTCAGGCCGGCTTCAAGCACCAATCCCGTAGCCGGGTTGATGCAATAGGTCAACTTCCCGGAAAAGGCGGCCAGGTTGGTACGGAGACCTTGATACATCCGGTTTCCGTATTCGCGCTGACGCGTCTCATAACTTTTGAAAATGTCGTTACCTAAATTACTGGTTCCGGTATCCTGTCCGGTAACCGCGTATTGGAACCGCACTTCAACTCCGAAAGAACGCCAGCGGTAATTGGCAAATGCCAGCCACTCCGTAAAGTCGGCACCCAACGGATGGGCCAGCGGCTGGTTCGCATGCGTGTAATCCTGAAAGTTGGTCCGATGCTGGTAGGTGAACGGGCGGACAAAGTTGACCTCCGTCTGAAACCCAAGTGTTGGAACCCCGAACAGATCGAATCCCTTATAACCGAATTGAAGCCCTTGTTTGTTTCCCCACCATCCCTTGCCGGCCCTTACCTCGTCCAACAGGAACTCGTCGAGCAACAACTGTCCGTATACGACATGACCCTTGTGGATATTCCAACGGGCGTTCAGGCCCAATAGTGCATTGTCAGGTGAATCCAGCGAATTTTCCACAGGGCGCAGGAAGAGCATCGGATTCAGGTAATGCAGTTCAAATCCGCGATAAGCCGCGGGCTTCCATAAGACACCCTCAAACAAACTCAGGTTCAAACGATTCTTCCGACCGACATTGACGCTCAGGTAATGGATCGTAGCGTACTTCCGATAGTAACCCGAATTGTCGTCGTGGGGCTCCCGCATGTTCTGCAAGACGGCATAATACACGGAGTATCGGAATTTCCAGAAAGACATTTGGGCACGAAAAAACGGATAGCTGTAGGCATTGTCTGACAGCAACAATGAACGATACCCATCACCCAGAAAATTCTTATCGGTGGCCAGCAGGAAATCGAAATGCTGGTTCAACCGATAACCAAGGCCGCCAACCGCCTGACTAAAATCGAATGTTTCCGATTCAAGGAATTTCACTTTTCCCTGTCCCGGCACAACCGAGTCCCGCCTTACCAGGCTGTCGATATAATTCACAAATCGCTCCTGATTCTCGTAGAAGCGAGTGTAGAAATAGAATTTGTCCTTATAGTCGCCTTGCACCATCACGCCACGCGTATTGGTGAATACACTTCGACCTTGCTCCTGTTCCCGTCCGATTCGCAGGTTGACAATCGGATCAATATCCAATCGAAAATCATCTTGACGTACCTGGAACAGATGCTCTTTCCGGAGTTTGCGCCCGAACCAGGTCGATAACCAGCGCGCATCGCTACCCTGATACTGGCGTATTGAATCATACGGCATGATGTGCCGAAGCTCGGTTGCCATATATGGCCTCACAGAAGTATGGAATCCGGAAGTGTCAACGGAAAGGAATCCTCCGGTTTGTACAGCCCAGTCACGGTGCATGGGTGAAAAAAACTCCTGAGCCTTCAGCGGGCGCAGACATACACAGAGCGGAATAAAAACCAGTAGGAAACGCAGGCGCATGCTGAAAGGTAGACAAATCAACGGAAAAGTTCCTCGTGCCGGAAGACGGGCCGATCCGACCAATCGATCACCCGGTCAGCCGTTTCAATGGAGGTGAATTCGAAGTCCAGAAGGTATCGCCGGAATTTCGCCGGCGCCGTGCGTAAGCCCGTATAGGACATCCACTGGCGCTTTACCGGCAACGAAGACAATACCGGCTGGTCCGGATCGAAATCGCGCGGATGAAAATAGGTCATCGTATAATCTGCACGCGCAGTAAATCGACGAATCAACGGATAAGGCAATAACCGAAAGTATCCACCTCCGCTAAAAACCAATTTTCGACCTGCTAGTGTTTGATACATCAGCGGAAACTCCCGGATTTGCCAACCATCACCCTGAATGATGAACGGCTTGTTCCATTGCGCTCCCGGAAGTCCGCCATGATTGCGGGTAGCCGGAAAGATCGATGCATCGAGTTGAATGCCCGCATAAGCGAGTTCTTCGAAAAACCAGGGCGTGGCTTTCGTAACAGAGAATCCACCGGCCCGATACACCGATACGTTACGACCGATCGCCTGTCGGATGCACTCCAGACACCTGCGCGTATCCTCGCGAAAACGCGCACGATCGGAACGGTACACTAACTGGTGGGCATATCCGTGCGCGGCAATATCATGTTCCGCAGCGATCCTACGGACCAGTTCCGGATATCGTTCCGCCACCCAGCCCAGCACGAACCAGGTTGACCGCACTTTCCTTTCGCGCAGCCATTCCAGGATTCGCTCGGTATTCCGCTCGATGCGGGATGGAAAGGAAGTCCATTGCTCCGGCCGTTCCGTTAGCGGATGGTCCAGGATATGGTACCAGTCTTCCAGGTCGAATGTCAGCAGCCGTAACGGGGGTTTCACAGGACGTCGTAATCCCCAAAAGTAAGAAACCACGACTGCAAGTCCGTCGGCAACCCAAAACCTGGTTGAATAGTGTGCATGCGCAGGATCAGATGCAGTGGCTGCGGAAGAAATCGGGCCGGCACACGATAAAACCCTTCAGCGATGAGTTGATCGGCCTCTTCCGACGTAGGAACGGCTGCAGCGACAACAGCTTCAAGACCCGACGCCTGAAAACGTCCGATAGCAAACTGGAATAACTCAGCGAGGGCGGGCATTGCATCTGGCAGGCAACCGAAGTCTACCAACACTCCGCAGCGCAAGCCGGACAATTCGAGCGCTCGCAAGACCACAAAGCCCAGCATACGCGTCCGGTCAGGATCGGTAATGCGAAGAAAACGATAGTGCCGCGTCGGGCATTGTTGGTACCGCCAGGTTAAATAGGCAGCTGTACGTAGCGTGGTAGCCTTTTTGCTTTCATGAAACTGCCGGAAAAACGAATCGGACAATTGTCCAGGTTCCCAGTCCTCAATGCAGTATCCTTTACTCCGGTACAGACAAGGGGTCGGTAGGGAAAGGAAAAGGTCAGGTCCTTTGCGCTTTCTGGTGCGACTGAAGATTCGCCTGGCGATACCGGTCCATCGCAACGGCATTGCCAGGAATTCGAGATTGCCCAGGGAACGGAATTTCAATCGTCCGACAAAGCCCGAATGCGATTGTCTATTCGGAAAACCGATGGTGAAAGCCAGACCCTCCTGTTGACAGGCCGAATAGGTTGCTTCAGCCAGTCGAACGAACCAACCTTCGCCGCGATACTTCGGATCCGTAAGCGTATTGACGGATAAGGATCCCCTGACCGGTGCTCCGTTGATCCAATACGTGCGCGGAATGACCAGATACTGGGCAGCGACACTTTGATCCGACGATCCATAGTGGAGCACAACAGGGCCATCCGGATTCCGGCGATATTGCCAATCAAGATAGTCCTCGTTGGTCAGTTCCTGCCCCGGATACGTGGTCGCTGCAAGGTGACATAGCGGGGAAAGGCTATCCCCTACTTTCCAACGAGCGATGTGATCAGCATTCATCCGCCCGCAAGTTCGAACAATTCCATGTACTGATCCACAATTCGCTCCCAACTATAGCGCTCCTGCGCCAATTGCAACAACCGCAGCCGCATAGCCTGTCGCTCTCCGGCTGATTGCAGTTCCAATTCTATCAGTTTCGACGACAGCTCCCTGGCAGTGGAAAAATAGCGGGCCAATTGTGCGGTCGTCTCCCGATTGAACGGATTATCGTGACAAAGACAGACTGCCGCAGCCGCCATCGCCTCCACCAGGGCCGGGTTGGTACCACCAACAGCATGTCCATGCAGGTAGGCGAAGGCATGAAAACGCAGGGCTGCCAATACCATCTTGCCATACACCGGACCGGTAAACAAGATCCGTTCCCGTTCCGTTTGGCTCAAAAAATCATAGAGTTTCTCTTTTCCGTTGGATCCTACGATCACCAGATGCTTCCGGGTACCTGAATCGGACCAGGCACGTGTTATCAGGGACAGGTTATTCTCAGGAACCGGCCTGGCCACTACGAGGTAATACTCACCCGGCACAAGAGGTTCCGGTAATAGCGAACGATCCGCAACAGTCACGATGTCCGCTCCGTACATGATCGTGCGCAGCAAGCCCTTATGTTCCAACTGATCGCGCCAATAGGAAGTGACGGCTTCCGAATCTGAAACGACCGGTGCGGAACTACGGCACAACATCCTTTGCGCTTTCCGGACATACCATTTCTTCATGCTGGAAAATTTATCCCGAAGATGCTCCAGTCCGTCGACGTGCGTGATGCGAACGCCTTCCTTCATCGGATAAAACGAATAGAATGGCGCGCCACCCACCCCGCAGACCAATACACGATCAAAACCCTGCCTGGAAAGTCGAAGACTTTCAAGATAAAACAGCACAGGGTGATCCTGCTTCTGAAAGCGGGTAGGAATCCTGTTTATTCCCTGCCACCGATCATTCGCCGAGCCGGAATTCCCCAGTACGGTAACAGCATGCCCGCGCGCCTGTAGTCCGAGCGCAAGACGCTCGGCAAGCGTTTCAAAACCGCCATAGGTTGCTGGAATGCCGCGTGTACCCACGATCGCGATGCGCATCATGCCAGCAAGTTGGAAAATTCCCGTGCAATATCCTTCCAATTATGGTCGGTTACCAATCGCCTGTGACCACCTTCCGACAAGGATGAACGGAGTGAATCGTCATCCTTCAAACGTACGATGGCCTTCATGAGGGCTTGTTGATCTCCTACCGGAACGAATAGCGCGTCCGACCCCTCAGACGCCACCTCCCGAAATCCAGGCAGATCGGATAGTATCACTGGTATTCCTTCACACCAGGCCCGGAGCAAGACTCCGCTTTGGTAGACACGGCTGTAGGGCAGTACAACAACATCGGCTGACTGGAAAAACGAACTGACCGCTTCGGGGGGTATTGAATGAAGAAAAAGTCGAGCACGCCCTTCACGTCCGAGCGCTTGCAACTCCTTGACCACAGATTTCTTGATACCTGGTCGTATCCGGCCTGCGACCAACAACAGCACGTCGGACGGCAACAAGGCCATGGCACCAAGCAATGATTCCAGGCCCTTGGTCGGTTTAATCATACCGAAAAACAGGATCGTGAACGCTTTTTCGTGTGCTCTGGCGGGAGGCTCATTCTTCACGACAGGCACTACCCCGCCCGGCATTGAAGCTGCCTGACCGTGCGGGATGACCTTGATCTTATCACCCAGCGAGTTGTTTAAACTGCGCAACAACTCGTCACGACTGTATCGATTATGGACGACAATCCGGTCCAAACCATGCTGAACGATGTTCAGCAATCGCCGGTGGTTCGTAGGCCGTACAAATCCTTCAACATCGTGAACGATGCCGATCAGATAAAATCCCATCCGCCGGGCTTTTCTTACCAACCAGGCGTCGAATTGGTTGAAATGAAAGAGGTGGATGATCAGCGTGCCAACACCGTCGGCCTGACATTTATTTAACACGTGTCGATAATTGAAATACAAGGCCGTCAAATTCCACCAATGCACTTCTCCGCGACCGAAACTTCTAAAGGACCGCGGGGGGTTTGCATCGCTCGTGAAATTGGAATGTATATCCACTTCATATCCGAGTTCGGCCAAACCTCGTGCCAACCCAAGATCATACTGATCCATACTTGCCTTCACGCCCACCGGATCCAGAATGGCAATCCTGCTACGCGACTTCATTGCAGCCATGATCCAAGATTTCGTCCGGTCATCGTCTGAATGGCCAGGATGTCATCGGTGAACCGCTCGGTCAGCCGGCGTCTATATTCCGGATCCAACCGTTCTTCCGTCTGTTTAACAGCATTGATACTCGTAAAGCCGGCTCGGATGGAATCCCGCCAATGACCAGGAATGCTATTGAGCAGCCGGTACTTCAACGGATGTTCAAAGGTCACCAACCGGCTCAACCAGGGATAACGCGGCAACCAGGTACCGTTCACTTCGCCGATGGCTTGAAAGGAATACTGCGGGTCGACGCCCAGGAATCTGCAAAGCCCTTGCATCACCGACAACGGGTCCTTCCGTAGGTCCTCATAAAAAACAATATGCACTTGCGGGAATTGATCCCGGTAAGCTTGCAAAGCCGCGGCGTAATACGAACGCTCCAGATAGAGATAGTCAAAACTGTATCCTTCCTTTTTCCGGCTCGGCTCCGCTGCAACCGCTTCAGGGAAACTCAGCTCCTCCCGACCGTCCCGCAAGCGCCATCGATACTGTGAGTAAGCGCGATCAACCGGCTGGCGCAATAATGCGATGATTCGCAATCGTTTGGGGTCGGGATGAATCCGCAGAATATTGTCGATCGTCTGCCGGTAAAGAAACAGGTAGGGCGTAGAGAGATCGCCTGCCATTTGCCCGGACTTCCGCTCCCGGTAGAGGGCCTGATAAGCATAGGGATCCGTCACGGCAAACGAGAACTTTCCCCTTTTGTAGCCGGTTGTTCCACCGACAAATGCGAAAAAGCAGGGCTCCTTCACGCGCGGTAAAAAAACTTCAGGATGTTGTCGCAGATAACGATCAACAGCGGTAGTACCTGCACGCGCTGCACCCACCAGGAGAAAGTCCGGATAACCGCCTTTATTCATACCGCCACCTCCTGACGATCAGCCGTGAAATAATAGAACCGGAAATAGTACAGGAGGCAAACCAGAAACATGATACTGCTGGAGTCCCGGATATTCACTGCGGAGAAAAACATCGACAGGAAAAAGAACAACAGCATGTATTCACACGTCTTGAAGAAAACATCATTCGACCGGATCTGCCTTGCCAGCGAGTACGAGTAAGCGTAGGGCAGGTAAAGGAGGGTAGTGCCGATCACGCCGAACACGAAAATATTGCCCAGCAAGCCGATATCGACCGGATAGAAATAACCCAGGATGTCGTGCCAGCCTCCGTTCCATTGATTACTGATAAATCCGTTTCCCAACAGCGGGTTCTTACTAATGTAATCCAGCGCGATGTTCATCTCCATGAACCGGACCGCAGAGCTGGCTTCGTCCGGCGACTCTCCGATGAAGACGTTGAAGACATTCTTATACAGTACCTGGTATTTTTCAAAAAGGGAGGTATAACCCAAAGTGAAAAAGATCACGACTACAACCAGCGCAAAGCCGCCATACAATAAGGTATTCCGGAATTTCTCGCGAAGGGAAAAGTTTCGAACGAAAAAGATCAGGAGCGTGATGGCAAGCACAGCCAGCGTCGTCCTCGACTGCAAATACCAAATAAGGTAGAACAGAATCAATAAGACAACGATGTAATACCGGCTGCGTTTTTCCAGGGAGATCTTGAACAAGGAGTAAAACAGGAGCATGATAACCAACGCAAACTGAAAACGGTAACGATAACCCCGTATCGGGCTGTAGGCGACAAACTCCGCATCGAGGAATTTCACCGGGTTGACGAACAGGAAGAAAAAATAGAACACCGCCAGCAGGACGAGGGACAACACGACAAATGTCCGTTCCACCTGCCGGATATGAATCATTCGCCGGTTCATCATGGAAATCAGCAACACGCCCGATATCGACAACAAGACCGATCGCTGCGCCATGATGCCGAAGTAATACGGTTGTCCGAAGACGACCCGGCCCTGATAAGCCGCGAAGAAGTTGACCAGAATGAAGATCCACATCAATACATCCAGCCAGGTCAGGCGGGAGGCGCGCAAGTCAACGTAGACACTACCAATATAATAAAGTGTCAGGCTGATGATCGCGATCGAGGAAAGCGTCTGATGCAAAGTCTCCAGCGGCAGCGTAGCGAAGACCCGGAATGTCGAAGTAAAGATGAGAAACAGCAATAGATAGGCGATTCCCGGCGGAAGCCGCCGTCCGCTCGTCGCAACCGGTTCGAGACGGTCCTTCAACATGCGTCCAAGTTACAAAGGAAATAGCAGCCGCATTCAGAACCGGACTCCTGACCAGAAACCGAACTCCTGGTATACCACATAAACGCAAAGGCTGTTCCAGACCAGTGTCCCGACGATCTGTGCGATACACGCTCCAATCACTCCGTATGCCGGGATCAGGAACAGGCATGCACCGATATTGATGACCGCGGAAACAATGGAAATATTCCGCAAAGCTGCCTGGCGGCCGGTCATATTGAGAAGTTGCGAAGGCAATCCGACCAATACGACAATGAACTGACCCGCCAATAGCAGATAAAGCGGAAGCTCGTGTCCGGCAAAGTCTTTCCCGAAAATGGAGAGCAGCGTTGCCGGGAACAAGGCAAGGCCAAGAAAGATCGGCAATGAACTCAGGAAGATCATTCTCGCCGCGGATCGTGTTGTTTGTCGTAGGGCTGTCCGGTCGTTGGAAGACCAAGCTTCCACAAACCGCGGAAGCGCGATACTGTTGATGGCAAGGATCGTGATGTTCGTAAAAACGGAGATGCGCACAAGCGCGTTGTAGATCCCGACTTCCGCCTCGGGTACATGCGACGCCAGGATCAAGGTTCCTGCCCAGGACATCAACAATTGCATGATGGTGGTGGTGAACATTGGGCCGGCGGTCGCCCGCAATTGCTGACCGCTCACTTCGTGCCGGATAGAACTTTGGAAGAACCTGCTTCCCCGGAGCCAGATCAGGCACGACGCCAGGCCGACCAGGGTGATGCAAACGAATTGTATATACGCTGGCAAAAATCGGCCGGTAGCGACCGTCATCATCACCATCAGCAACAGTGTCGCAGCCGTGGATACCGCGGCCGTTTGGAAAAAGGTGTAGGATCCGATGTGCTTCAACCCACGCACCGCCTCGGAATGCAGCAGCAGAAGGACGAGCGGAAGCGTACACCAGGCATTGATACGCAGGACCGGAGCAAGATCCGGTTTGTGAAACAGCTTGTCCGCCATCGGCTCGGCAAGCAACCAGAGCAGCGTGGCGATTCCCAACGAGATCGGAACGATATGCCGCATGGCCGTTACATAGACTCCTTTGATAGAATCGAATTGCTGCCGGGTGGCGAAACCGGTGATAAAGCGCATCAACGCGACATCCATTCCGAGTTTTCCAAACACGGACGCGAGACTGAGAATCGCAACACAGATGGAAACCACGCCCAACGCATCGGCACCGTAGAATCGAGCGGTGATCCAGGTGACCAGGAAACCCGTCGAAACACCCAAGCCCCGGATCAGCAGTGAAACGAAACTGGAATGGAGCAGCTCACGGTGCGCAGGATCCTGACGGTATCGCTGCCATAGATCCGAGATCCTATCGCGCGATGAACCAGCCATTACCGAGATCAGGTTTATTATAAAGGAAAGGGGTACCATCCGGATATGACCGCACATCTTTACCCGCCGCCAGCAATATCGCATGGCCCGCGGCAACATCCCATTCCATCGTGCGCCCAAAACGTGGGTAGATATCCGCTTTCCCTTCCGCGACAAGGCAAAACTTGAGCGAACTGCCGGCGGAAACCAGCGCAGCAGAACCGAACTCCTGTCGTAGCTCCTCGATGTAGCTGTCGGTTTCCGGTGTACGATGTGACCGGCTGGCAACCACCCGGATACCGCCTTTGATTGGTGCGGACGGAGGGATCATTTCGAATTCGACTACCCGGCTGATCGAATACGTGTTTATTCGGGATGCATCCTGAATAAGATAGAACGACCGCCCCGCCACATCACCCGCATACAACACATCGATCACCGGCGCGTAGATGACGCCGGCTATGGGCCGGTCATTTTCCATCAAGGCGATATTGACGGTGAACTCGCCGGTACGGGCGATATACTCTTTGGTTCCGTCCAGAGGATCCACCAGCCAATACCGGCTCCATGATTTCCGGGTAGGATACGGAATCTCCTTCCCTTCTTCGCTCAGTATGGGTAAACCGCATTCAGACAAAGCTTGTTGGATAACCGTGTGAGCAGCCTTATCAGCGGCGGTAACCGGACTTCGATCATCTTTCAGCTCCACCTGGATATCGCCGGAGTATAAGCGCATGATCGCTCGCCCGGCTGCAATGGAAGCGGAGATCGCGGTGACCAGAAGTTCGGGAATTGCCGTCACGGTCAATTGTTGCTATTCACTGATTTCAAAGGATCATGGCCGCACCGACCGTTTCATTCGTATGTTCGTCGATCAGGATCAGGCTACCGGTCAACCGGTTCCGGCGATAACTATCGTAGGATAGCGGCACGGTCGTCCGCAGTTGCACCCGGCCGATGTCATTCATACCAAACGTCGGCTCTTGTTCCAGCCGCCGCAAAGTCGTGATGTCGATCTTGTACCGGATGTCTTTTACAATACACCGGGCTTCCCGCGTAGTGTGCATCAACACATATCTCCCACCTGCCTGCATCGGACGTTCGTGCAGCCAGCAAAGCATGACATCAAGATCCTGGCCGCTCTGTGGCACATTGTTTTCACGGACGATCATATCTCCACGACTGATGTCGATCTCGTCTTCCAGCCGAATGCTAACCGACATCGGGGCAAATGCCTCCTGGACCTGCCCTTCGAAGGTGTCGATCGAAGCAATTCTGGAAGTGAATCCGGATGGCAACACCATCACACGGTCGCCTTGCCGGAAGACGCCCGCGGCCAGACGACCGGCATAGCCCCGGTAATCGTGAAAATCATCCTGCTGCGGACGGATGACATATTGAACCGGGAACCGGCAATCGACATGGTTGATGTCTCCGCTGATGTGGACGTTTTCCAAATGATACAGGAGCGTAGAACCTTCGTACCAGGGCATCATGCCGGACCGTTCCACGACGTTATCGCCTTTTAATGCACTGATGGGAACGAATTGCACGTCCTGTATATCGAGCCGTGATGAAAAATCCCGAAAAGCCTCCACGATCCGGTCATAGGTCTGCTGGTCATAGTCGACCAGGTCCATTTTATTGACACAAACGATCATGTGCGGAATCCTCAGCAGGGAAGCTATGAATGCATGCCGGCAGGTCTGCTCCAGTATTCCTTTCCGCGCGTCGATCAGGATTAATGCGAGATTGGCAGTGGATGCGCCGGTGACCATGTTCCGCGTATACTGTCGGTGCCCCGGAGTATCGGCTATGATGAACTTCCGCTTGGCAGTGGCGAAATATCGATAGGCCACATCAATGGTGATTCCCTGTTCGCGCTCTGCTTTGAGTCCGTCGGTAAAAAGCGACAGGTCGACATAGTCGAATCCGCGCTGCTTACTGGTCGACTCGACGGCGGCCAACTGATCGTCCAGGATGTTTCTGGTATCGAGCAACAAACGGCCGATAAGCGTACTTTTCCCGTCGTCTACACTGCCTGCTGTCGTAAACCGCAACAACTCCGATTCGCCTCGATTGGCCATAGTTGAATACTGAACTTACTGATTAAAAATAACCCGCCCGTTTACGGTCCTCCATGGCCGACTCGGAGCGCTGGTCATCGATGCGTGTACCGCGCTCCGTCAGCCGGGAAGCGGAGATCTCCTCGATGATCTCCTGAACATTGTTCGCTCCGGAGAGGACGGCGCCCGTGCAACTCATATCGCCTACGGTACGAAACCTTACTTCCCGCTCCTCCACTTTCTCGTCCGGGCCAAGCGAAATGAAGTCGGCCCATGCATAGATATTCCCGCTGCGTTGAAAGACTTTACGACGATGACTGAAATAGATCGACGGGACCGGTAATCGCTCGCGTTCGATGTACATCCAGATATCCAGCTCCGTCCAGTTACTCAACGGAAAGACCCTGAAATGCTCGCCGGGAAGATGCCTGCCATTGAACAGGTTCCACAATTCCGGTCGCTGGTTCTTGGGATCCCATTGCCCGAATTCATCGCGGTGAGAAAAGAACCGTTCCTTCGCCCGCGCTTTCTCTTCATCCCGCCTGGCCCCTCCGATTGCAGCGTCAATCCGCAACTCCTGTATGGCATCGAGTAAGGTGACGGTTTGCAGTACGTTTCGGCTGGCATTCAATCCCTTTTCTTCCACAACCCGTCCACGGTCGATCGAATCCTGCACATATCGTACTTCCAATTGAAATTGCATGTCCCGCGCCCATTCATCGCGGAAGTCGATCGTCTCCGGAAAATTGTGACCGGTATCGATGTGCAGAAGTGAAAACGGAACCCGGGCAGGGAAAAATGCCTTTCGCGCCAGATAGGATGCCACAATGGAATCCTTACCACCGCTAAAGAGCAGAACCGCCCTGGAAAACTGCGCGGCCGTCTCCCGAAGCACGCTGATGCTCTCCGCTTCCAATTCCTGGAGGTGACTTAATTTGTAACTGAACATACCAGCGTCGACGACAGGTTATCCCGGTAAAGATAACGCTTCCTGAGCAGTCCAGCATTCCGAAAAATGGATCCGTCTTTTACCGACCGACCTCGCCACCATTTCCTCAAACGGTCTTGGTAATGACCGGAATCAGGTAACGCAATACTTGCTCAGCCGATTGATCCGGAGATTGCTGTCCGGTTGGCAACCGGAGCTCGGGATGCAAAGGCTCCTCGTACGGCGAATCGATCCCGGTCATTTCGGAAATCGCTCCCTCCCTAGCCTTTCGGTACAAGCCCTTCGGGTCGCGTTGTTCACAGATGGCAAGTCCTGCGTCAAGGTAAATTTCTGAAAACGCACCTGCCGGGAATAATTGCCGGACACGGTCGCGATCACTTCGAAAGGGAGATACGAATGTCGTGATGACAACCAGCCCGGATTCCCATAACAACTGACAAACCGCTCCCGCCCGGCGGATGTTCTCTGTCCGGTCCGCGGCGCTGAAACCAAGGTCCTTGCAGAGTCCTCCGCGCAAATGGTCACCATCCAGGATAAAGGTCTTGAAACCGGAATTATACAGCGCCTGCTCGACCCGATCCGCTACGGTGGATTTACCTGAACCGCTAAGGCCTGTGAGCCAAAGCACATGGGCGCGTTGCCGCAACAGTTTTTCCCGTTGTTCCCGCTCGATGCTGAATGCGAATGGATGCAGGTGGCTCATTAAACTTTCGCCAGCGCTTTATTGACCGATCGGATGCCAGGTCGTCTTCACTTCCTGTAAGTCCATGATCCGATAAGGGCCCTGGGCCGTTTCAGCGGCCCAATCGCCATGATAGAAGAAGGGCCGTTTCACATTGAGGGATGCCTGCTCCTGTATCGTCTTTCTAAACCCGGCATCGTTGCCGCAATAAACCACAGCGTTCACGTCCATATGATTGGAAAAATGAGACACGAGTTCCGCCACTTGTCCGGTCAGGATGTTGACGACACCACCCGGAAGGTCGGATGTATGCAGTACTTCAGAGAAGGTGATCGCGGTCAGCGGGTGCGCTTCGGAACTCAGCACGATCACGGTATTGCCGCCTACGATCGCAGGTGCGATAACCGAAACAAGTCCGAGCAGTCCGTGTGCCGCAGGTGCGATCATACTGACAACACCGGTCGGTTCCGGCATCGAAAAATTGAAATGGGACGATTCCACCGGATTCACCGCGCTGAAGACCTGCTGGTACTTATCACTCCAGCCGGCATAATAGATCAACCGGTCCACCGCCGCGGAAACTTCCGCGCCGGCAGCGGCAGGACTGAGCCCTTCCGTTCCCAACTCCTCGATGAATTGTGCACGCCGGCCTTCCAGCATCTCGGCGATACGGTACAAGATCTGTCCTTTATTGTACGCTGAACGCGCGGCCCATCCGGGTTGCGCCTTGCGCGCGGCAACGACGGCGTCGCGAAAATCCTTCCGGGAAGCACGACAGATGTTGGCGATAGCCTTACCCGAGGCGTCCGTGAAAATATCGTAGCGTCCGGATTCTGTCCGCGGGAATTTCCCGTCGATGTAAAGCTTATAGGTTTTCATCACCCCGATACGTCCCGCTCCGGCAGCCTGCCCGTTGCCGACAGCCTGCTGACCAGTCAGGGTGGAAGATTTCTCGTTTGCCATTGTTTCGATGCTTAACTACTGTTATCGGATCAGGCGTTGATCTTTACATAAGGATGCAAGCCGTGCAAGCCTCCTTCACGGCCCATGCCGCTCTCTTTGTAACCGCCGAATGGCGAAGTGGGATCGAATTTATTGTAGGTATTCGCCCACACCACCCCGGCACGCAATTGACCGGTGATCTTGAATATGCGTGATCCTTTGTCTGTCCAAACACCACCACTCAATCCATACGGAATGTTGTTGGCTTTCTCAATGACTTCTTCAATGGTTCGGAAAGTCTGCACAGCGAGCACAGGACCGAAGATCTCTTCTTGCACGACTCGAGATGACTGCGACACATCGGTGAACAAGGTAGGACGGCACCAATAGCCCTTCGAGGGAACCGCGCAGGAAGATTGATACAGGGTGCCGCCTTCGTTCACTCCGATCTTGAGGAACTGACGGATCTTTTCAAGTTGGGGTTTAGAGTTGATGGCGCCTATGTCGGTATTCTTATCCAGCGGATCGCCCACAACCAGCGTCTCCATGCGATCCTTCAGTTTACGGATCACCTTGTCGGCAACGGATTCCTGCACGAACAGGCGCGACCCGGCGCAACAGACATGACCCTGGTTGAAGAATATCCCGTTGATGATCCCTTCCACCGCCTGATCAATCGCGGCATCTTCGAAAATGATATTGGCCGCTTTACCACCCAACTCCAGCGTATACTTCTTATCGGTCCCGGCCAAAGCGCGCTGGATGATCTTACCGACATCGGTCGAACCCGTGAAGGCCACTTTATCGACTCCCGGATGATTGACAATGGCCGCTCCGGTAGCTCCGGCACCGGTGATAATATTGACAACACCGGGAGGAAGGTCGGCCTCCTGTATGATTTCAGCCAGCTTCAGAGCGGTTAGCGGCGTGGTCTCTGCCGGCTTGATCACTACCGTATTTCCTGCGGCAAGCGCAGGCGCGATCTTCCAGGCCGCCATCAGGAGCGGGAAGTTCCACGGAATGATCTGACCGGCAACTCCCAGCGAGCCTGCACGGGCGCCCGGCATCGCGTAATCCAGCTTGTCCGCCCAGCCGGCGTAATAGAAAAAGTGCGCCGCCGCCAATGGTACATCGATATCGCGTGATTCACGGATCGGTTTACCGCCGTCCATACTCTCAATCACCGCCAGTTCCCTTGCACGCTCCTGCATGATGCGTGCGATGCGAAAGATGTACTTACCCCGCTCGCGCGCCGGGAGCTTGCTCCAAACCTGCTCGTAGGATTTCCTGGCGGCCTTTACGGCAATATCCACATCTTCCGTTCCCGCTTCCGCTACTGCAGCCAGTTTTACCTCGGTTGCCGGGTTGATCGTGTCAAAATACTTCCCGCTCTTCGGGGCAACGAATTTTCCGTCGATGAAGAGATCGTATTGCTTTTGCAGGCGGATATGATCCTTGCTCTCCGGAGCGGCGGCATAATCCCATCCTCCGTTGAACTTCAGTCCTGCGATTGTTTTCTTCTTTGCCATCTGTTGAATGCCTGTGAACGATTGCGGTCAGGCTGCCGTTCCCCTGATTAGTCTTTGGAAAAATAATCGATGCTCTGGTACACGCCGGTCTGCTCTTTCAGAATCTGCATGAGCAGATCGTTGGCCAACGCGCTTGCTCCGAAACGGAACAGGTCGGCGTTCAACCATTCCTGCCCCAGCGTCTCGCGAACAACAACCAGGTATTGTAAGGCCAACTTGGCCGTGGCGATTCCGCCGGCCGGCTTCATCCCGATCTTCACGCCCGTGTTGTAATAGTGGTCGCGAATGGCCTCCAGCATGACCAGCGTAACCGGCAAGGTAGCGGCAGGCTGTATCTTTCCTGTACTGGTTTTGATGAAATCCGCGCCAGCTTGAATGGCGAGATCACTCGCCCGGCGTACGTTGTCCAAGGTGCTCAACTCGCCCGTTTCCAGGATCACCTTCAGGTGAGCCTTTCCACAGGCTTCCTTTACGGCAGCGATCTCATCGAATACAAAACCGTATTCCCCACGGAGGAAATGTCCGCGCGAAATGACCATGTCGATCTCATCCGCACCTTCGTCGACTGCCCAACGGGTCTCTTCGAGTTTCACTTTACGGGTAGACATTCCACTGGGGAACGCTGTGGCTACCGCGGCAACTTTGACCTTCGAGCCCTGTAGCGTCTCTTTCGCGACACGTACGAGGTTGGGATAGACACAAACAGCGGCAACGGAGGGTATGCCAGGAACCGCATCGTGCGGATGCATCGCCTTGATACACAGTTGACGGACCTTTCCAGGCGTATCCCGGGCTTCCAGGGTCGTCAGGTCAAGCATGCTCATGGCAATCTTGAGTGCCGACAACTTCGACTCTTTCTTGATACTCCGTTTGCCCAGCCGGGAGATCCGCTCTACCACGCCAACCTGATCGACGGGCGGACTGTCCCATGCTCCGAATACGGCAGCACGACGTTCTTCTCTCATCATGAAAAGTTATTCCTACGAAGGTAGGAAATTACGGGAAAAATGAAGGAATGGGAAAGACCTCTCTGGCTATTGCAAAAGCCGACTGATCAGAACGCGAAATAGAAGCCGCCTTGAAGAACAGCATTGTACTGGCCGCGGTCCCAATAGTTGTAATTGTAGGATACTTCAAATGTCCTCACCGGCGTAATCGAATGATTGTACCGGATATTGAAGAGTACCTTTTCGCCTAAGGGATAATCCATTCCCAGTATCCAGGACAATTCGTACTTACGGAAAGGGGGTGTTCCCTGGATCTCCCCGAGTTCATTGTCCTCCTGTGAGAATAAAATCGATCCATACGCCGCTCCGGCCTCAAATGTCCATTTCTTGCCCGGTTTGACACGCAACAACACCGGCACCTCAGCGTAATGCAACCGCATCCGGTAGTAGGTATTGTCGTCCTTGTTGAGTGGTTTCCGGCTTCCTTTCTGAATGAACTGGATTTCCAGTTGCAATGCCACCTGTTCACTCAGATCCCGTCGCACGAACATGCCGGCCGCGAATCCTGCTTTATCGAATCCCGACAGACGATCACCTGAAACCTGGGAAGCACATAGCACCGCCTTGATTCCTGCTCTGAAATCCTGCGCGCTAACGGACAGGTTACAGGAGAGCAGGAACAACGTGATCCCGGCGATACAACATGCATTTCTCATTCGATGAGGGCGCGCTCGGCTACTTGCAGGACTTCGTAGGTGTCGGCATTATAAATAAAGGCGATCGCATAGCAGTGAGCGGCGACCTGCCCCGCGGGCAATGTTGCGCTATAACCGCGCAGCACTTTGTCGCCGGCAGCGACAGTCCCTTCGTAGATCTTTTCACCGAACTCCGAGTTCAGGGAACTGCGCAAGACGTGACGATGCAGGAAACTGGGATCGTATTCCGGCGTACGGGGAGGATACCAGACCTGCCAGTCGACAAGACTATCCTCCGTGATGACAACCTGCAATTTATAGGTGGCATTTAGCGCGGCGACATTCTCCGATTGCACCGCAACTTTCACTTCGCGGGAAGCGTCCACGAATTCCGTTTGGATACGCAACCGGAACGGCGTGCTCTCCAGCAATCTGTTCTCGATCAATCCGCGCCATTGGTTCGGGAACTTCACCTGTTGATTGGTCGGATATCCGATCCGGTCCACCAATCCGTTCGGGTTACCGGCATTGGAATTGCCGAACTTGGTGTCCCAGGCATCGCCAACGGCTGTACGAAAATCAGTCTCCAGGGCACCGGCGGGTTGACTTCCGGAACAGGCCAATCCCTGCGGACAAGGATCGGCAAAGAATCCCGCATGCACCGCCATGGCCACCAGGCGATCGCCGAACAACGGTTTGAGGGTGTCGTTCAGTTTGAGTCCGGCATACGGGCAATTGCCACACAGGATGCCGGTGTAATCTTCTATGAGCACATGCTTTTCAGGTGTGGTGTTGTCTGCCGGAAACTCAAGGGTGTCTCCGTTGATGACCACCGCATCATCGCTCAGATAGGTCACCCCGACAGCCGTTTGCTCGCGGTAAGGGGCGTCGATTTTGTCGCATGCGCTGAGACTGATCAGGGCCAACAACAGAACTCCACAGGAAGCGGATAAGAGGAAACGATAGTTCTTCATGCGTCAGAAGCTACTGGTAACAGATAAGGTAAAACCATTGGCGGCGGGCACATTCCGGCAGACACCGCCCACGCACAGGATACCCGGGCGTTGGCGTCCGTACCCGACTACCACACGATTGGAACCGCGTGTATAACCGAATTGCCCGGTGATGTAATGAAAGCGTTCGTTGGAATCGTCGTTGCCGTAATTCCACTGGTCAAATGCCGCCACAAACCAATGCGGAGCCACGGTATATTCCGCTAACAGCACAGCCCAGCTCTTCGTATTCTGTTCGGTGTACATGTGCTGGAGCTCTGTCCGGAAATTCTTCTTCGGACTGATCCGGTAAAAGACTTCGGCGATCCCGATGTGGCTGTAAATATGGCCGAAGCCGGTTCGCCCTTCGATGACATCGCGGTTGTAATTTTGATAGAGGTAGGTGAGCACCAGTCGGACTTCCTTGCTAAGCTTCCGGTTCAATTCGATGTTGAAGTCTTCAAAATAGACTTCCTTACCCAACGCAAAGAAATCCGATGTATAGCCAAGATCCGCCTGCTCAGGATCGGTGATCGCCTTCTTTTCGATCGATTGAGCGCGGGAGTAATTAAGGTTGATGTCGGTGCCGTACTTACCCCCAAGGCCACCGGGCTTCAGCTTGTAGAACAATTCTCCCTGGAAACCAAATTCACCGTTCGGCTGGGTGGCGTAAGGATAAAACGCGGCCATCAGGTAGGTATGGTTTTTCGTCAGGGCGGGAAGATAGTTGACGAGTAAACTGTTCACCGTGGCATAGCGGTCGCTTCGGAACGACATGTTGTCGATGCGCTTGGCACCCAGGACGAATCCGAATCCTTTCTTCGTATAGGACGCATTCAACAAAAGCGCCTGACCTTCCTTAAAGATGAAGCCGTTGCTGGCGGAAGGGTCATTGGCTTTATAGGCATACTCGGCACTGGCCGACCATCCGCCATTCGTAAATGAAACGCGTCCGGAACCCGAACCGACATTCTCCGGCAAGCGGAATGTGGGATCCTCATCCGACTGATACTTGCTAACGTAATTGCCGCCAATGATCCACTGGGTTTTTGCTGCGGCTCGCGACTCGAAGGATTCGTTCACCACCCACTCTACATCACCACCACGCACGATGCCCTGGCCCAAATTGAAAAAGTCACGTTGCTTGCCGATCACTCCTTTGAAATAGACGCCCTTCGCAGGATTATACATGAAACGAAATCCGTCGATGGCGTTGTCGTAGCCCAGTCCCCGCTCCTCATAGGCACGAAGCAGGATGCCGCTTCCGAACTGTTCGTAGAAGGTGCCGGCGGTGATATCCAGTTCATTGTTCTTGTAACGGAGGAACCGGTATGGAATGCCGCTTCCTTTGTAGCGTTTGTCGAAACCGAGAATCGGGTTCTGATACGATTCATAACGCAGGCCGGCCGAAAAATTGTCTTTCTCGTAGGTAAAGTTGGCGAAACCGTTGAACAGCATCTGCTCCGGTACGTCCGGTGCACCGATCAGGCTGTCCTCAAAATAATACTGCGCGTCCAACTGAACATTACCGTGAATAGGCAGGTTGGGTAACCCCTGGGCTTTGCTCGCGCTGGCCAGGGCGAACAAACCCAACAGACATAGAATACGCTTCACTGGAGGTGGATTAGGTGTGGAATGGTCAGCCCGAAGGTACCGTATACAAGTTTATGGAAAAAGGCCGGCGGCAGGATGGTTCGAAATACGGCAATAAAAAAAGCCGCGGTTGCGGCTTTTCAAACGAGCTGGATAGCCCGGTCACTTTTTTTCGTCGAGGGGCTGGCCAGCGGCCACTTTCTTGACAACTTCATACAATTCCAATTCGTTCCCTTCGGCAAAACCGACGTGTTGCCAGACGATCTCTCCCTTTCCGTTCAGGACAAATGTGTGCGGCGGCATGTTCACGTTCAATGCCCGGGCGAGATCCTTGTTGGGGTCGACGTAATTCTCATAGTTCCATCCACGGCCATTCACGAATGGCGCCACGCGCGTCATGGTACGCTGATCATCCATGGAAACGGCGATCAGTTTCACACCGGTTTCCTTTTGCCAGTCGGCGTACAGATCATGAATGGTCGTCAACTCCTCGATGCACGGCTTACACCAGGTTGCCCAGAAATCGATGATGATGGGCTTCCCGTCGTTTGCGATCGTTTCGGTATTCACCGTCTCACCACTGAGGGTCTTTACATTGACTTTGGGCAATGGCCGAACGGTGGCCGGCTGGTCCTGCGCAAAACCGGTAAAAGCGGTCAAGAACAGAAGGACAACTACTAGGCTTTTTTTCATTTTTTCGATCCGATAAGTGATAGCGGCCGGATGGCAATTTTTTCAATTTCTGGAGCCCTCCAGCAAATTCCAGTCCGAAATAAGGCAAACGCGGTCGGATTCCCTATGCTGGTTTATCACAGATTTGTTAAAAAGCTGGAATTCAAAGTGAAATCAGCCCAATGTCGTTGGATTTTTCCCAAATTTTTCCTTGCTTTGGTGTACTGCTATAAAAGCTAACCAACCAAACACCAACTGCGAAATGAAAAAACTGTTACTAAGTCTTGTCGCGTTGTTTGCCCTCGGTACCGCCACTGTGAACGCACAGATGGCCGCCGGTAACATCGCACCCGATTTCACCGGTACCGATATCAACGGTAACACCTGGAACCTGTATTCCCTGCTCGATCAGGGTAAGACCGTTTACATCGACGTATCCGCCACCTGGTGCGGCCCTTGCTGGAACTACCACAACGGTCATGCGCTGGAAGACCTCTATGCTGCGCACGGCCCGACCGGTACCACATCACAGGATGTAATGGTCTTCTTCGTTGAAGGGGACGCTTCTACCACCCTGGCCGACTTGCAAGGAACCGGCGGTAATACCCAGGGCGACTGGGTGACCGGCACTCCTTATCCGATCATTGACGACGCTACCATCGGTGACGCACTTCAGATCAGCTACTTCCCGACGATCTACATCATTTGCCCGGATCGTATCATCAAGGAAGTCGGACAGTTGACCGCCACTGCATTGTATAATCAGCGTAACTCCAACTGTTCGTTCGCAACCTCGACCGATGATGCCGGCATCACCAATTCCTTCACCGCCCTCAACGGAACCCTGGCGACCTGCGACGTGGTTGACCTCGACTACCGCCTGTGCAACTACGGTACTTCCCCGCTGACCAGCGCCACGATCGATCTCACCGTGAATGGAACGGTTCAACAGTCTTACAACTGGACCGGTAGTCTGAACACCTACAACTCCGAAGTGCTGACCTTCTCAGGTGTAACCGGAACCCCGGGCACCACCAATGCGATCACCTTCACCGTTTCGAACCCGAACGGAAATACCGACGGCAACTCGGCCAACAACTCCCGCAACGCATCCTTCATTACCTACCCGCTTGTCGGCGGTCCGGCTGTGAACGAAGCGTATGCAGCAACGGCGTTCCCGCCGTCTGGCTGGTACCTGCTCAACGGTGGCAGCTCGCCTACCTGGACCCGCAGCACCGCAGGCCTCAACGGCGCAGGTTCGGCGAAGATGGACTTTTACAACTCGCCCAGCGGTGACCAGGACATTCTGCAACTTCCGGCCATGGACCTCAGCGGCCTCAGCGACGCTGTCCTGACGTTCGACCTTGCACATGCCCGTTACGGATCATCCAACGACAACCTGAAGATCAAGATCAGCACCAACTGCGGTACCACCTGGACCACCCTCTACAACAAGACCGGCGCTGCCCTTTCTACGACCGCGGCCAGCACTGCCTCCTTCACGCCTTCGAATGCCGCTCAGTGGCGTAACGAAATCGTGAGCCTGAGCAACTACATCGGCAACGACAACGTGTTCATCAAGTTCGAAGCCAACTCGAACTACGGTAACAACGCCTATGTGGACAATGTGAACGTCTCCTTCAATACCGCTGTCGGAACGGTGACCAAGACCATCTCTTTCGAAGTTTACCCGAACCCGGCTTCCAGCGTGGCTTCGGTCGACTTCACACTCGACAGCAAGGACGATGTGACCGTGGAGGTATTCTCCAAGGTCGGCACGCTTGTTTACAGCAACACTGCCGCCAGCCTGAACGCCGGCGACCACTCCTTCAGCATTCCGGTAGAAGGCTTCGCGAAAGGCCTGTACATGGTGAACATCCGCACCTCCGCCGGCTCCGTGATGAAGAAACTCGTAGTGGAATAATTATTGCATGGATCAAAGGAGCCGGGTATCCGACTCCTTTGATTTCTTAAAAACACTACCCCGAATGAAAAAACTGCTACTTCTTGCCTCCTGTTTCCTGCTGATCACCGGCATTTCCGGCACTCGGGCGCAATCCCTGCAGATCACTGCCGATGAGTTGGAACTGACCGGGCCTGCGAATCTGACCATGACATCGCACATCGCGATTACCAACATTGGCAGCGGAACAGTCTCGCTCGTCATCGAACGTATCACGAATGACCTGGCTACCGGCCACTCTTCTTATTTCTGCTGGGGCTCGCTTTGCTACCCACCTACCACCAATGTTTCCCAGCAGTTCATGGTCAACCCCGGCGAAGGGGACACCATGAAAGCCTATCTTAACCCCACCGGAGATGTCGGCACCAGTCATGTTACGTATCGTGTGTACGACGCCGACAATCCAACGGACAGTGCATCCTTCACGATCACGTACAATGCAACGACCGTTGGCGTTGAGGAATTGTCGCTCGACAAAATGCTCTCTCCGGCCACACCCAATCCGGCCGACCAGTATACGCGCCTGAACTACAACGTCAATTCACTGAACAGCAAGATCGTCATCACGAATTTGCTGGGCGGTGTCGTACGCGAGATCCCGCTGGCCGACAAGAAAAACACCCTCTTGATTCCGACCAACGATCTGCGTGCGGGCATCTACTTGTATTCCCTCATCGTTGACAATCGCACGATCGGTTCGCGTAAACTGATCGTAACGCATCGTTAACCATCATTAATTCCTGGTTAAAAGCCGGCACGTACAGTGTCGGCTTTTTTTATGCTCCATCCACGGCCGACTGTTTAGGTTGGGATGGATAGTCGGGATTAATACCTTTGTTGGTTGCCACTGAAACCGAAGGGAAATATGCCAAGCAAAAAACTCAACCAGGAAGCGCTGGATTACCACGCGATGGGACGCCCGGGAAAGATCGAAGTGATCCCGAGCAAACCCTACAGCACGCAACGCGACCTCTCCCTTGCCTATTCACCCGGCGTCGCGGAGCCCTGTCTCCGCATCGCCGACCAGCCAGAAGATGTCTATAAGTACACCGCCAAAGGCAACCTGGTGGCGGTCATCTCGAACGGGACGGCCGTCCTTGGACTCGGAAACATCGGACCCGAGGCCGCCAAGCCGGTCATGGAAGGGAAAGGGTTGCTCTTCAAGATCTTCGCCGACATCGACGTATTCGATATCGAGATCAACGAGACGGATATCGATCGTTTTGTGCAAACGGTAAAGGCCATCGCTCCGACCTTTGGTGGCATCAACCTTGAAGACATCAAAGCGCCTGAATGCTTCGCGATTGAACAGCGTCTGAAAAAGGAGCTGAACATTCCGATCATGCACGACGACCAGCATGGCACCGCCATCATTTCCGGCGCCGCGCTGCTGAACGCGCTCGAACTGGCCAGAAAGAAGATCGAGGATATCCGGATCGTGGTGAGCGGCGCCGGCGCCTCCGCCATTTCCTGCGCGAAGCTCTACCTTTCACTCGGCGCCCGCAAAGAGAACATCATCATGTTCGACTCCACGGGCGCGATTCACAGCGAACGGACCGACCTGGACGAGAACAAAGTATTCTTCGCCATCAAGACTTCGATCCGTACACTCGATGAGGCGATGAAAGGAGCCGATGTTTTTCTTGGGCTGTCCAAAGGCAACATCGTCAACCAGGACATGGTGCGTTCGATGGCCAAGAATGCGATCGTCTTCGCCCTGGCCAACCCGGACCCTGAGATCACCTATCCCGAGGCTTTGGCAGCGCGTGAAGACATCATCATCGCGACCGGTCGATCCGATTATCCGAATCAGGTCAACAACGTGCTCGGATTTCCATACATCTTCCGCGGCGCTTTGGATGTCAGGGCTACCCAGATCAACGAAGCGATGAAGCTTGCCGCAGTGCGCGCCATCGCGGAGCTTGCCAAGGATCCTGTTCCGGAAATTGTCAACCTGGCCTACAACCAGAAGAATATCGTGTTCGGCAAGGATTACATCATTCCCAAACCGCTGGATCCCCGCCTCATCACCACCGTTGCCCCGGCCGTCGCGCGTGCAGCCATCGAAAGCGGCGTCGCGCAGGCGCCGATCGCGAACTGGAACCACTATGTCGAGAACCTGCAGAAACGACTGGGGCTCGACAACAAGCTGATCCGCGTGGTTACCAGTAAGGCGCGCCAGAATCCCCAGCGCGTGGTCTTCGCGGAAGCGGACAACTACAAGATCCTCAAAGCCGCCCAGATCGTACGCGATGAAGGGATCGCCAAGCCCATCCTCCTCGGCAACCAGGAACGCATCCGCGCCCTGTTGGAAGAGAATAAACTGGACCTGGGCGACACGCCGATCATCGATCCGCGCCGGGAAGAAGAGAAGCGTCACGAATTCGGTGAGATCTTCTTCCGTAAACGGAAGCGTCGCGGCTTCACCCTGTATGAGGCGAAGAAGATCATGAACGAGCGCAACTATTACGGCGCCATGATGGTGGAGACCGGCGAAGCGGATGCGCTCATTTCGGGTCTCACGCGAAAATACAGTGACACGATCCGACCGGCCTTGCAGATCATCGGCACCCAGGAGGATGTGAAGAAAGTGGCCGGCATGTACATCATGATGACGAAGAAGGGACCGTTCTTCTTTGCCGATACGACCATCAACGTCAATCCCACGGCCGAAGACCTCGCAGAGATCACCGTACTCACCGCCTGGGCCGTTCAGCAGTTCAACGTAAAGCCGCGGATCGCCTTGCTTTCCTTCTCCAACTTCGGCGCGCACGACGATCCGCACGCGAAGAAAGTGCGCGACGCGGTGGCGATCCTTCATCAGAAATATCCCGGTATGCTTGTCGATGGCGAGATGCAGGCCAATTTCGCCCTGAATCCACTCTTGCTTTCCGACAATTTCCCGTTCTGTGAATTCGCGGATCAGGGTGCCAATACGCTCATCTTCCCAAGCCTCGATGCTGGCAACATTGCCTACAAACTGCTGCAGGAAATGGGCGGCGCCGAAGCCATCGGCCCCGTCCTACTCGGGATGAAAAAACCGGTACACATCCTGCAACTCGGAAGCTCCGTGCGTGAGATCGTGAACATGGTCACCATTGCCGTGGTCGACGCGCAATCAAGAAAATCGACCCGCTGAGTAACCTCATCCTCTGAAAGCTCCGTCGTCCGGCACCGACGGAGCTTTTCATTTTCAGCACAGGTTCTCCGACACGATTGCACAAGCAATAAAGCTACCTTCGTGACGTTGTTTCATTGACCGATCCACGCTTGCCATGATGCGTCTGCTTTCTACTTTCGGGTTGCTGTTGTTGCTGGCTATTCCTCCTTCCCATGCACAGGAAATGTGGGGCATCAGCAACAGCAACTACGCCGGGAATATGGGGATCTTCCTCAACCCGTCGACTATCGTACACGCCCCTTATCGGTATGAGCTTAATCTGATCGCTTTCGATGCATTCGCGGAGAATAACTATTTCTATTCACCGCGTGACCGGCATTTCGTGCCCCGGACGCTTTTCGGGGGCGACGTAAAAGAACGGGCCTTTCTCCCGGAAACCGCAGCCGGTTACTACGATGGGTTTTCGCACTTGCTGGTCATCGGCCCCTCGTACATCCGCAACCATGGCGATCATGCCTGGGGAATTCATACTGCCCTTCGGGCAAATGCCAGTGCGCAGAACTTTCCGGAGCCGCTCGCCCGGTTGCTCTACGAACGGTATGGCTACGCGCCCTATGCCGGCCGTAAGTTCGAATCGGAGAAAAAGCTGCGCAACGACATGGTCTCCTGGTATGAACTGGGTGGTACGTACGGCCGGGTGGTCTTCGACAGTGAAAAGCACATGCTCAAGTGGGCCGTGAGCGGCAACCTGTTGATCGGCACCAATGCCTTGCACCTGCAAGCCGATCCGATCACGTATTCGGTGGCGGATACCGGTACGGTCATCGCCACCGATGTTGACGCACGGCTTCGATATGCGCTCGATCCCGAAGGTTCGACGCTGGGCAACCTCCTTGCACCACGCGGCGCCGGCCTCGGGACGACGATCGGTGTCACATACTTCAAGCCGTTCTATCGCGGCGGTTTCGATTGTAACCGGAGCAACGACAAGGTGAAGAAATATAAGTACCGAATCGGCGCATCGCTCATCGACATCGGTCACATTCGCTGGTTCCGTCAGACTACGCAGGTTGACATCAGCGCGCAGGGTAACAGGACCTGGACCCAATTGGATTCCTTGCGATTCTCCTCCATGCAGGCAGTACAGAACAGTGCTGTGAACGCACTGGGTGGTACGATTTCCGATGCAAGTTTCGGTTCCTGGTTACCGACCGCACTGAGTATACAGGCGGATTATTCCATCCTGCCCACTGTATATGCCAACCTGAGTTGGGTGAACCGGATTCGATTCGCTCCCAACCAGGCCGTTCGCGGAAACCAGGTAACGCTTTCTGCGCGGTATGAAACACGCAACTTCGAAGCCAACATCAACTCGAATCTTTACGAATACGAACGCGTTCACCTTGGCCTCGGCTTACGCTACCGTTTTCTGGTGATCGGAACAGACCGTTTACCGGAGTTACTCGGACTGAACGATACCCGTAGTTTCGACCTCTACTTCGGGTTGAAGTTTCAATCCTGTACGCAACTCTTCAAACGCAGCGAACCGGATTGTCCCGGGGTCTTCAGCCGTCGCTGAGGTCGGAAACGAATTCGTACTTTGTGACAATCGCTGTGGCGGCAATGCCATCTGCTCCGGCGGCGTTTCGATTCTCACCATGTACCACCACCTGCAGGGCCGACTGATAGAAAAGAATCCCGCATATATCGTAATCGAATGTGCCGGGGTTGGATATTTTGTGAATATATCGTTACACACCTACTCAAAAATAGGTGATAATGAGAGCTTTAAGATTCTTACACACCTTCAAATAACCGAAGACCAGCATGCGTTATACGGCTTCGCCGATGAGGAAGAACGGCGATTGTTCCGGCTTCTGATCACCGTTTCAGGGGTAGGATGCAATACGGCCAGGATGATGCTTTCGTCCATGAATCCGGGAGAAATCGAGCACTGTATCCTGCAGGACGATGCCCCCAGACTCAAGGCGATCAAGGGGATCGGTGAAAAAACCGCACAACGCATTATCCTGGAATTGAAGAGTAAACTGCGGAAAGACGTCAACGCACCGTCTGTCTCCGTTGCTTCCTTCAAAGTCAAAGATGAGGCGCTTACCGCTCTCCTGACGCTGGGATTTCCTCGTGCCAGTGTCGAGAAAACCCTCGACAACCTGGTTCGACAACAACCCGCGGCAGGTGTGGAAGACCTCATTCGGTTGGCCTTGAAAAACCTGTAATTTCAGGCCTTCGAATAGTTGAAAAGCGCTATTTTAGGGGCTGCTAACCACACCACCATTGCGCGGCAACAACTTTTATAAGTTGCTGTCGCCCAGATCATTATTTTAACCTTGAAGAATATAAGGCGATACGCTTTCGGCATTGGCACCGCCTTGTCCTTTATCACTTTCGTTTGGGCTGCCGATCGGCCTGCACGGTTTGCGGACTTTACAGAGAAAACAACCGAAACCGAGGAAAGTTTTTTGCCCCCGGACACGGGCGATGCCGACTTGCCGTATCCGATCCACGACCGCTTTTCCGACCCGTACAATTCTCCGGTCGATCACAACCCTTTGTTGCTGGGCGACCCGTCGAACATCAAGACGAACGTTGACTACGATACGGACGAGAACAAATACATCATCAACGAGAGCATCGGTTCCATGTTCTATCGAAATCCGTCGTACATGGATTTCGACGAGTTCGTCGAACAGGAATTCCGAAAGTCGACCGGCGATTATTTCCGGCAGCGCGCTTCCGAAGAGGACAAGCTGAGTAAGAAGGCCTTCGCGCCGAAGATCACGATCAATTCGCAGGTCTTCGACCGCATCTTCGGCGGCAATACCATCGATATCCGTCCGCAAGGTTCGGCCGAACTCAGCTTCGCCCTCAACACGAACCGCAACCAGAACCCCGCCCTCCCGGAACGTCAGCGGAAAGTGACCACGTTCAATTTCAATGAACGGATCCAGATGAACGTGATCGCCAACATCGGCGATAAGATGAAGCTTTCCACCAACTACAACACGGAAGCGACCTTCGACTTCGAAAACCGGATGAAGATCGAGTACACCGGTTACGAAGACGACATCATCAAGAAGATCGAAGCCGGCAACGTTACCTTTCCGATCAACAGCCAGTTGATCCAGGGCTCCCAGAGCCTCTTCGGTATCAAGACGCAGTTGCAGTTCGGACGTTTGATGGTGACCAGCGTGTATTCGCAACAGCGCGGTCAGGCCCGTACCATCGACGTTCAGGGCGGCGCGCAGACGACCAACTTCGACATCCGCGCCGATCAGTACGAATCCAACCGCCACTTCTTCCTCGCCCAGTATTTCCGTAACAATTACGATCGTGCGCTCCGTGATCTGAATCGATTGCAGACCAATATTATCATTACCCGTATCGAAGTATGGGTCACCTCGCGTACGTTCGTCGCCTCCCAGAACCTGCAGAACCGAAACATCGTCGCGTTCGCCGACCTTGGCGAAAACAATCCGGACACGACCCAGTCGTTCATTCCGGATTTTGTCCCCGGTTTTGATATCGCCGAACCTTCGGACTCCTCGAACGGCCTCTACCCGACATTAGGGACAGGAAATCTCACCGCGCTCCGCCAGGTTTCGAACTCTTCATCCATCCTGGATCCCCTGGGCATCCAATTCAATTTCAGCCGGAACAAGAACTTCGAAACGGTTGAGAACGCCCGACTGCTTCAACCCAACGAATACACACTGAATTCCCGACTCGGCTACATCTCACTCAACACCACCCTTGAACCCAACCAGGTACTTGCCGTCGCATTCGAATACACGGCAAATGGAATGGTACACCGAGTGGGTGAACTGACCGCCAACAATACGGGAACTACCGGCACGGAAGCCTTGTTCGTCAAGCTTATCCGCAGCACCAACTTCACCCCGAAGACCTATACCTGGGACCTGATGATGAAGAACGTCTATTCGCTGGGCGGCTTCAACATCTCGCAGGAAAAATTCCGACTGGATGTATTGTATCAGGATGATCGCATCGGCGGATTCGTGAACTTCATTTCCGAAGGCTGTTCCGACGTCAAAGGACTTCCGCTGCTGCGCGTCCTGAACCTGGACGACCTCAACCCGAACGGCGACCCGCAACCCGACGGCGTGTTCGACTTCGTAGACGGACTTACGATCAACCGCCAAACCGGTCGGATCATCTTCCCGGTCCTGGAACCATTCGGCAGTTCGTTACGTGCCAAGTTCTGCGGCGATTCCCTGTTGGCCGATTACTATTGCTACGATCCACTCTACGATTCGACGAAAGTCGCCGCTCAGCAGATCCCGGAGAAGAACAAGTTCAGCCTGCGTGGCACCTACCAATCCTCTTCGGGCTCGGACATTCCGTTGAACGCCATCAACATCCCGCAAGGTTCGGTGAAGGTTACCGCCGGCGGTGTGCCGCTACGGGAAAACGTGGATTATACGGTCGACTATACGCTCGGCCGGGTGAAGATCATCAACGACGGACTGCTCAAATCGAACACGCCGATCCGGGTGTCGCTCGAGAGCCAGTCGCTGTTCAATCTGCAGCAGAAGACCTACATCGGTAATCGTTTCGACTACACCTTCAACAAGGACTTCCAGGTAGGCGCGACGATACTACACCTGAATGAGCGTCCCCTCACACAGAAGGTGAACATTTACGATGAACCGATCTCGAACACCGTTGTTGGTGTCGATGGAACCTATCGTACCGATTCGCGCTTCCTTACCCGCCTGCTGGATAAGCTGCCCTTCTACAACACGAAAGAGACCTCGACGCTGACCTTCAGCGGTGAAGTAGCCAAGCTGTTCCCGGGTCATAACAAGGCCATCGGACAGAACGGTGTCTCCTATCTCGACGACTTCGAAGGCGCCATCACCCCGCTTGACCTGCGGGTTCCCGGCAACTGGTACCTCGCCAGCGCTCCGCAGGGACAAGTGCAACCGGGAATGTTCCCGGAAGCACAATACAACGACAGCCTCGTTTACGGTTACAACCGCGCGAAAGTCGCCTGGTACTATGTCGACCCGCTGTTCCAACGCGACCAGCCCGGTATTACGCCTGCCGACATCGACGACGACGACCAGAGCAACAACTTTGTACGGGAGATTCCGCAGCGCGAGATCTTCCCGAACGTTTCGCAGCCTACCGGTCCGCAGGTCATCACCTGCATGAACTTAGCCTATTACCCCACCGAACGCGGCCCCTACAATTACGACGTCGATAGTGTTCCGGGGCTTTCCGCCGGTATCGACACCGACGGCCGACTGCGCGATCCTGCATCACGTTGGGGCGGTATCATGCGTCGTCTGGAAACCACCGACTTCGAAGCGAGTAACATCGAGTTCATCCAGTTCTGGATGATGGATCCCTTCGCAACCGGTACAGAGAACGACGGTTCGGGCGGTGAACTCTATTTCAACCTCGGCAACCTGTCCGAAGACATCCTGCGCGACGGACATAAATCCTTCGAAAACGGTCTGCCCGCTCCGACGAACAACTACACGACGGAGAATTCAGCCTGGGGCCGTTATCCTGTCGTTCAAACGGTCGTCAACGCGTTCGACAACGATCCGGCCAGTCGCGCGTCCCAGGACATCGGCCTCGACGGTCTTACCACGACGGACGAACGGAATTTCTTCCAGACGAGTTACATTGACCGTGTTGCAGCGCGTTACGGAACCGGATCGGTCGCCTACCAGCTCGCGGTGCAGGACCCGTCCAGCGACGACTACGCCTACTTCCTCAACCCGGATTACAGTACCACGAACACAGCGCCGCTCGACCGCTACAAGCGATTCAACGGACATGAGGGTAACTCGCCGGCCAATGGAACCATTGACGGTGTCCAATCCACCGCGACCACGCTTCCTGACATGGAAGACGTGAACCGCGATAACAACATGGAGATTGGCGAGAACTACTTCCAGTACAAAGTCCTGCTCAAGCCGGCGAACATGGTGGTAGGTCAGAACTACATCACCGACATGATCGAATCGCCGGTGCGCTACGCGAACAACACCACCGGCACCGTGAAGTGGTACCAGTTCAAGGTTCCGGTACGCAGCCCCGATCAGGTCATCGGAACGGTCGACGTACAGAACATCCGCTTCATCCGGATGTTCATGAAAGGCTTCCAGACACCGGTTGTCGCCCGCTTCGCCCGTCTGGAACTCCTCCGCGGCGAATGGCGCCCCTACATTTATTCGCTGCTCAACACCGGCGAATACGCGCCCACTCCTGAAGTTCCCGGAGACACCAAGTTTGATGTCGGTGTCGTCAGCATCGAAGAAAACGGCAGCCGCATTCCGGTCCCGTACGTGCTGCCTCCCGGAATCGATCGGGAGCGGGATGTATCGGCCACGCAGTTGGCAACGATCAACGAAGCCTCGCTCTCCATGCGCGTTTGCGAACTTTCCGACGGCGACGGTCGTGCCGCTTATCGCAACACCCAATTCGATCTCCGCTCTTACAAAAAGCTCCGGATGTTCGTACACGCGGAGTCCCGCGGTGCATCCGATGGGTTGCAAAACGGCGACCTGCACATGTTCGTCCGACTCGGAACCGACCTGAGCGACAACTACTACGAATACGATATTCCGCTCGTCGTAACGCCCTGGGGAGCTACCGCGCGTGATCAGGTTTGGCCGGAAGCGAACAACATGGAGATCGAGTTGAACAAACTCGTGCAGGCAAAACTCGCCCGCAACAACGCGATGCAGGTGAACGGGACGGTAACTCTTCGTACCCCCTTCTCCGTTCAGGATGGTGACCGTACGATCACCATCAAGGGATCTCCGAATCTCAGCAACGTGCGTTCACTGATGATCGGTGTCCGCAACCCGAAAGACCCCTCGGGGACCGGGCCGAAATTGTGCGCGGAAGTCTGGGTGAACGAATTGCGCTTGTCCGACTTCGACGAGAACGGCGGCTGGGCAGCCACCGCACGCATCAATGCGAAGCTGGCCGATCTCGGAAACATGACCATCGTCGGAAACCACAGTGCGGCGGGCTGGGGAAGCATTGAAAAGAAAGTGAGTGAACGCGACCGTCAGGATAAGACCGCTTACGACTTCTCGACCAACATCGAGCTCGGAAAATTCCTGCCGGAAAAATCGGGTGTCAAGGTTCCGATGTACTTCGGTTACTCGGAGCAATTCATCAAGCCCCAATTCAATCCGCTGGACCCCGACGTTCCGCTCAACCAGGCAATCGACGCGATCCCGAACGCCGAAGGACGCGATTCGTTGCGGAAGCAGACGATCGATTATACGCAACGGAAGAGCCTCAACTTCACGAACGTCCGCAAGACCAAGACGGGAGCCGCTCCCAAGACCAGGATCTACGATGTAGAGAACCTGAACTTCACCTACGCCTACACCGAAATCTACCAGCGTAATTACAACATCGCGTATAGTCTGTACAAGACCCATTCCGGCCTGATCGGGTACAACTACAACAAGACCGGTAAACCGATCCAGCCGTTCGAGAAAGTCCCGGGCAAGCTGATCAACTCGAAGTGGATGAAGCCGGTGAAGGAGTTCAACTTCAACCCGCTTCCATCCAGCCTGACCTTCAGCACCGCCCTTGACCGTACGTATTCGGAAACCCAACTCCGGAACAACAGCGGATTGCTCTTCAGCATCGATCCGTTGTTCATCAAGACCTTCATCATGCAGCGCCGCTATGGCCTGAACTGGGACCTCACCCGTTCGCTGAAACTCGATTTCAACGCCGATGCAAACGCGATCATCGATGAGCCGCCGGGAAAACTCGATACCCGCGAGGAACGGGATTCGGTTCGGACCAACCTGATGCGCCTGGGTCGTCTGCAACGGTACAACCACACCTCGAACCTGACCTACAACCTGCCGTTCAACAAGATCCCGGCGACCGATTGGGTCTCGGGCAACGTGCGCTACGGCGCAACTTACAATTGGCAGACCTCGCCACTGTATCGCGACAGCGTGACCAACGAGATCGTTCCCAACCCGTTCGCCAACACGATCCAGAACTCGCAGACGATCGCGTACAACGCCAACCTGACCTTTACCACGCTGTACAACAAAGTACCCTTCCTGAAGAAGATCAACCAGGGTGCTCAGCGACCAGCGGCCGACCGACAGCCGAAACCGAAAATCAAGAGCCCGACCGACAGCCTGAACAAAGCTCCGAAGGACAGCCTGCGGGAGAAAAAGTCGCCACTGGAACCGGTGTTCCGCGGATTGGCCAACCTGCTCATGAGCGTCAAGTCGGGTAACATCACCTACACCGAGACCAACGGTACGCTGCTGCCGGGTTTCCGCGGCAAGCCTGATTACCTGGGCATGGACTTCAATTATGCCGGGAACTCGAACGCTCCCGGATGGGGCTTCCTCTTCGGCAGCCAGCGCGACATCCGACCCGACGGGATACGGAACAACTGGTTCACCTTCGATACGACACTCAGTTCATTCTTTACCCGAACGCAACTGCAGAACCTGACCGCCCGACTGACTGTCGAACCCGTGAAGAGCTTCCGGATCGAACTGACCGGCAACCGCAACTACACACTTAACCGAACCGAAAACTTCCGTTACGGATCGGACGGCCAATTCCGCAGTTACAGTCCGGTGGAGAACGGCAACTTCTCGATCTCGTACCTGACGTGGAATACCCATTTTATCAAGGACGCCAACGACTATTCGAATAAGAACTTCGATGACTTCCGCGCGTATCGTTCCCAGATGTCGGGGCTACTCGCTGCTGAAAACAGCAACTACGTATCCGGCAGCGATACCATTTCCGGTTTCAAGAACGGTTATGGTCCCGCGCAACAGGAGGTGGTCGCCTACGCTTTCCTGGCAGCTTATACCGGTCGGAAGCCATCGGATCGGTTCATTGATCGCTTCCCGAAGATCCCGCGCCCGAACTGGCGTATCACCTACGACGGCTTGTCGAAGCTGAAGTTCTTCCAGAAATTCCTGCAGTCCTTCTCGCTTTCTCACGGCTACCGCTCGATCTACAGCATCAACTCCTTTAACCAGAATCTGCTATACAGCGAGGCCGGCGGAGATCCTTTCAAACGTGATACGGTTGGCAACTTCATCCCGCGCTACGACATGCAACAGATCACGATCGCGGAACAATTGGCGCCGCTGATCGGCATCGACATGACCTGGAAGAACAGCCTGCAGACTCGCTTTGAGATCAAGCGCGACCGCACCCTGACTCTTGCCTTCTCCAACATCCAGGTCACGGAAGTTCGCGGTACGGAGTACACCCTCGGACTGGGCTATAAATTCAAGCGGGTGACGCTTCCGTTCCGGACCGGCAACGGCCGGCAAAAACTCAGCAACGACCTGAATGTGCGTGCGGATTTCAACTGGCGGGAGAATACCACCATCCTGCGCAAGGTGATCGAGAACACGAACCAGCCGAGCGCGGGCAGCACCGTGCTGAGCATGAAGTTCAACGTGGATTATCCCGTCAACGACCGGTTTAACGTTCGGGCCTTTTACGAGTACAGTTCGAACAATCCGTTCGTCTCCTCCACCTTCCCGACCTCGACCACCTTCGCCGGATTCGCGATCCGGTTCACCCTCGCCCAGTAAGGACGGCCGGTCCCGGGCCATCCCGGATTCCGAAAAAGTACGTACGTTTGGGGCCATGAATTTCCCGGACAATCTGAAGTACACCAAGGACCACGAATGGGTCCGCGTAGATGGAAACATCGCCACCATCGGCATTACGGATTTCGCTCAAAGTGAACTGGGCGATATCGTGTATGTAGACATCAATACGGTCGGCGACACACTGGACAAGGAAGCGGTCTTCGGTACCGTTGAAGCCGTGAAGACCGTATCGGATCTTTTCATGCCGGTCAGCGGCAAGGTGCTCGAAATGAATCCCGGCCTGGATGGCAGTCCCGAAAAAGTGAACAAGGATCCTTACGGCGATGGTTGGATGATCCGCGTCGAAATGACCAACGCATCCGAAGCTGCCGGTCTGATGTCCGCAGCCGACTACAAATCCAGCATCGGCGCCTGATCCGGCATGAAGCTGAAAGCCCTTGCGCCCGCGCTGGTGTGGGCTTTCATCGTACTGGTCCTTTGCGGGATCCCGGGCAGCCGACTCCCTGAACTGAGTTTTTGGCAATGGCTTCGGCCCGATAAGATCGTACACCTCGTACTTTTCGGTACGCAGTCGTACCTGTTGCTGGTTGGTTTTACAGGTATCCCTGTCACCAGCCGCTGGCATCAACAGGCCGGCTGGCGCGCGGTCACGATCAGCATCCTTTATGGAGCCCTCCTAGAATGGCTCCAGGCCCACGTTTTCATTCAGCGCTCCGGAGATGTCCGGGATGCGATCGCCAATGCTCTCGGCGCCATCCTGGGCTGGTGGCTCTTTTCCAGGTTCCACCAGCGCCTGCTTCGGCGATTGCGGCGGGAGGCCTGATGCCGCGCCATCCGATTGCTTATCTTTAACCTGGTACGCTTACGCATGAACAATGCGGGACTCCAATCGTTCTAACTCCCATGACCTCCGCCAGAAAAATCGTTGTTGCGGTCACCGGTGCCAGTGGCGCGATCTACGCCAAGGTACTCTTCGACAAACTGACACGTCTGCATGATCAAATCGGGGAAGTCGGGGTAGTCTTTTCCGACAATGCACAGGATGTCTGGAAATTCGAATTGGGGAATGAATCCTACCGTGAATTGCCATTCAAAACATATGGCAAGAGCGACTTCATGGCCCCCTTTGCTTCCGGCTCCGCCCGCTTCGATACCATGATCATTTGCCCGTGTTCGATGGGGACGCTGGCCCGGATTGCTGCGGGTACCAGCAACGACCTCATCACGCGGGCAGCCGATGTTATCCTGAAGGAACGCCGGAGACTGATCCTCGTTCCCAGGGATACCCCCTACAGCCTGATCCACATCCGGAATATGCAAACCGTAACGGAAGCCGGTGCGATCGTTTGTCCCGCAAGTCCCAGCTTCTACTCCCGACCTGCTGATTTCGAAGCGCTTGCGGCTACGGTAGTGGACCGCGTCATCGACCTGGCCGGTCTGCAACAATCTTCCTACCGCTGGAACGAGTCCTGAGCGGGCCTCCAACAAGTTCCGTGCAACAGCCTGTTTTTCAACCGATCCTGTTGAAATCCGGTAATTAGAATAAAATTGGCTTTCACACGTTTCCTTCAAGGGTAAGGTTTAACGTTAAATCGCTTGACACTAATTCGGCTTACGGCTAAATTCACGTCACCTTAACGGATCAACATGTTCGAATACACGAAGCAGATTCTAACCAAGGTTAGTTTCGACCGGAACCTCTTCCGGAAGGAGTTGGTGAAAGCTCTTCAATTGCTGAAGAAGGAAGAACGAAGAATGTTGAAGATATGGTGCGTGGCCTCTTTCGCCGCGTATTCCGATATCATTCTGGAAGTTTACCGGAAGGTTTACTGAGGAACACCAGGTTCCGCATCAGTCCACGGTAGCCCGTACGCTTTACTGCTGAATTTCTAAAGACCCGACGGAAGACATCTTCCGTCATCTCCTCCCATTCCTTCCGGTTCATTGTTTTCAATTCCTCGGAAAGACTAAAAGCCTGTTCATTATGCGGCTTGGAGAATCGGTTCCAGGGACAGACATCCTGGCAAACATCACAACCGAAGACCCAGTCGTCGAATCGACCTTTCATATCTTCCGGTAAGGCATCCTTCAATTCAATAGTAAAGTAGGAGATGCAACGACTACCGTCGACCACATAAGGCTCCACGATAGCGCCGGTCGGACAGGCTTCCATGCAGCGGTTGCAGGTGCCGCAATAGTCGCGCATCGGCGCATCGGCTTGTAACGGAAGATCGATGATCAATTCAGCGATGAAGAAAAAGGATCCCTGCTGACGGGTGATCAGGTTACTGTTCTTCCCAACCCAACCCAAACCGCTCTTCTTTGCCCAGGCACGTTCCAGCACCGGCGCTGAATCGACGAATACCCGTCCATTGACTTCTCCAACCTGCGCCCGAACCGCGTCGAGTAGTTCGCGCAGCTTATCCTTGATCACGAAGTGATAATCGGTGCCGAAAGCATAGGCCGATAATTTCGGCGCATCGGGATCCGTGGGGCGCTCCGGCGGGTAGTAATTGTACAAAAGGGATACGACCGACTGCGCGCCGGGTACCAACAGGCGGGGATCCAGGCGCTCGTCGAAGTAGCGCTCCATGTAACCCATTTTTCCGTGCCGGTTGCCTGTCAGCCATTGCTCCAGACGGGGCGCTTCTTCCTCCAGGAATCCGGCCGTTGAAATGCCACAATGGTGGAACCCCAGTCGCCTGGCCGATTCCTTAACAACCTGTGTAGCTTGTTCCCGGTTTGTCACGCCGAAAAATACTAAACAAGGGGACTTGACACGCACGATTCAATTATATATCTTTGTGATATCAAATTAATATCAATGGAAACTGAAAAATCCCTCCGCCCCCTTTCCGGTTACGTCTTGTTACTCATCAGCCTGCTGGCGCTGGCCGGATCCGTCTATGCTTTCATACTCCAGTTGCCGGTGGTCGGCGGCGTACTGCTGCTGACATCGGTTTTCCTGATGTGCGGCTTCATGGTGGTCAATCCGAACGAATCGCGGGTGCTGACCCTCTTCGGCGATTACAAAGGCACCGTCAAAGCGAATGGTTTCTTCTGGGTGAACCCGTTCATGACCAGCAAGAAGGTATCACTTCGCGCCCGCAACCTCAACGGACAAGCCCTCAAGGTGAACGATAAGATCGGTAACCCGATCGAAATCGCAGCCGTCATCGTCTGGCAAGTCGAGGACACCTGCAAGGCGGTCTTCGATGTCGACGATTACCAGACGTATGTCTCCATCCAGAGCGAGGCCGCGGTACGTCACCTCGCCGGCACTTGTCCCTACGACAACTTCGAGGACAATGATGCCGTCGTGACCCTCCGCGGATCAGCCGAGAAAGTACACGACATGCTGGTGACCGAACTGAATGAGCGACTTTCACTCGCCGGTATCCGGGTATCGGATGCCCGCATCAGCCACCTGGCGTACGCACCCGAGATTGCCGGTGCGATGCTGCAACGACAGCAAGCCACCGCCGTGGTCGCCGCCCGGCAGCAGATCGTGGAAGGCGCCGTGGGCATGGTACAGATGGCCCTGGAACGTTTGTCGCAGCACGATATCGTCGAACTCGACGAAGAACGAAAAGCGGCGATGGTCTCCAACCTGTTGGTTGTCTTGTGCGGCGATAAGAATGTGAGCCCGGTGGTCAACGCGGGGACGCTCCACAATTGATGTTATCGGCTTTGGTCCAATCACTCCTGAATGGCTAACGAGAAAAAAGCGTTCATCCTGCGGGTCAGTCCGGACTTGCTCAAAGCTCTTGAGAAGTGGGCCGGCGATGAATTCCGCAGCGTGAACGGCCAGGTCGAATACCTACTGCACAAAGCGCTGGCTGAGAGTGGACGGCTGCGAAAAAAACAGGATGGTAAGAGCGGAAAAAAAGATGGCGACCACTAAAAGTTAGAACAACTCTCCCGGACGTTTTTGTGAGGCACCGAGATGCAGATAAGCCTTCTCGGTGGCTTCCCGTCCGCGCGGGGTTCGTTTGAGGTAACCTTCCTGAATCAAAAAAGGTTCGTACACTTCCTCGATGGTACCGGCTTCTTCGCCGACGGCCGTAGCAATGGTACTCAGGCCGACAGGACCGCCCTTGAACTTTTCTACGATCGCGGCAAGTATGCGGTTGTCCATCTCGTCCAGCCCGTGTTGATCCACGTTCAGCGCGGACAACGCCAGGTGAGCAATCTCGAGCGTAATGGTTCCGTTTCCTTTGATCTGCGCGAAGTCGCGGACGCGACGCAGCAACGCGTTGGCGATACGCGGGGTGCCGCGACTCCGTCGGGCGATCTCGTGCGCGGCGTCTTCCTGCATCGGCGCGCGCAAGATATCGGCACTGCGTTGCAAGATGCGTTGAAGCAAAGAGGCCGGATAATATTCCAGTCGGGATGTTATTCCGAAGCGGGCACGCAGCGGCGCGGTCAATAGTCCCGAACGCGTCGTAGCGCCGATCAGGGTGAAGGGATTGAGTTTGATCTGCACCGCCCGGGCATTGGGACCGGTCTCGATCATGATGTCGATCCGGTAGTCCTCCATGGCGCTGTAGAGATACTCCTCCACTACCGGACTTAGACGGTGGATCTCGTCGATGAACAGGACATCGTTCGGCTCGAGGTTGGTCAGCAATCCGGCCAGGTCGCCGGGCTTGTCCAATACCGGGCCCGAGGTGGTACGGATATTTACACCCAGTTCGTTTGCCAGAATATAGGCAAGGGTCGTCTTCCCGAGACCGGGAGGACCGTGTAAGAGCACATGATCCAAGGCTTCGTCTCGCAATCGCGCCGCCTCAACGAAGACTCTGAGGTTGTCCAGGATCGCGGCCTGCCCGGTAAATTCCTCGAAGCCCTGTGGCCGCAATGCTTTCTCGATCTCCTGCTCGGTAGTCGAGAGCTGGTCTTTGTTCGGGTCGAGGTTCGGGTTGGACATGACGTTCCAAAGGTACGGACTCTGATGGCTGGCAGCTCAGCTCATCGTTCCCATTCTTCCACAGGCGTGGGGCGCTTTTTTCTGAAAATCCCGTTGGGAAACAGGCTCTTGTAGATCTCGTCGATGAAGATCTTGACTCCGGCGGAAAAGGCCGGGGCGCTGAAGTCCTCCCGAAGTTCCCTGGATGAATAGGCCGTGAACCGGTAACCGGCGTTGGCGGTCAATCCGAACCATCGTACGATGTTGAACTGCCCGGTGAGTTCCGGCTGGAGGATGAAAAGAAATTCATCCGGCGTGGAAACCCGTCGGTTCGTGTCGAGCCGGCTATTATACTCGTAATGCGCACCGCCGATACCGGCCTGGAACGGAATCGCGGAGAATTGCCAGGGATACTTCGAATAGAAAATATACTCTCCACTGAAGGTCAGGAACGTGGTCTTCAGTTGACCGTTGGTGATGTAGGAAATATCCCCTTCCCGGATGGAAACCGCGCTCACCACGGCGTTGCCGTCGAGGGTCAACAGACCCATCCCGAAGCGCAGGCGATGGTTATAGTTCAACCCCATCCGAAAACCGGAAAAGTTGGCAAAGTCGCTGCTGACAAAACTATTGAAGGAGGTAAGCTGGAAAAAGAATTTGGGGCGCTGATGCAAACTGTAACGGAGCGTATCGACCCATGCCGGCTGCGCGTGCAGACTTTTCTGAGAAGCGACCAACGAGAGCAACAGGAAACAAAAGAAGAAACCCGCAGACCCCAGTGGTCGACGGGTTTTTTGTTTCAAGCGGAAGCTTTGCTGATGGTGCATGCGAGGATGCGTCGTCGATCAACCGCCAGCTCCCTTTTCCAGCGCTTCCATGATGATCAGTTTTTTCCCGACCAGTTCCTTGCCTTGCAGTTCATCCATCGCCTTCATGGCATCCTGACTATT
>WBZP01000491.1_pt1 | contig 51000 bp, 49 predicted proteins | sample 5204301 | NCBI WGS metagenome assembly WBZP01 (sample SAMN12412401, study PRJNA552823) | activated sludge metagenome | isolation source: activated sludge from nitrification reactor of wastewater treatment plant... | place: USA: Pennsylvania | collected 2017
GGGCGAGGCACCACTTGGCCATGATCGAGCCGCCGCGGCTGACGATGCCGGTCATGCGGCTGGCGGTCATCGGCACGTAGCGCAGCAGTACGCCGGCGTGGATGGTGAAGTAGTCGACGCCCTGCTCGGCCTGCTCGATCAGCGTGTCGCGGAAGATCTCCCAGGTCAGTTCCTCGGCCTTGCCGTTCACCTTTTCCAGCGCCTGATAGATCGGCACCGTGCCGATTGGCACCGGGCTGTTGCGGATGATCCACTCGCGCGTCTCGTGGATGTTCTTGCCGGTGGAAAGATCCATCACCGTGTCGCCGCCCCAGCGGATCGACCAGGTCATCTTCTCGACTTCTTCCTGGATCGACGAGCCGAGCGCCGAGTTGCCGATGTTGGCGTTGATCTTGGTCAGGAAGTTGCGGCCGATGATCATCGGCTCGCTTTCCGGATGGTTGATGTTGTTCGGGATGATGGCGCGGCCGCGGGCGACTTCGCTGCGCACGAATTCCGGCGTGATCTCCTCCGGAATGCTGGCACCGAAATTCTGGCCCGGGTGCTGGCGGCCGAGCAAGGCCGCCAGTTTGTTGCCCATCGGACCGGAAGCTTTCAGATTCTCGATGTACGCGGCGCGATTGTTGTTCTCGCGGATGGCGACGAATTCCATCTCCGGCGTGATGATGCCCTTGCGGGCGTAGTGCATCTGCGAGACGTTCATGCCGGCCCTGGCGCGCAGCGGCCTGCGATGCAGGCCGGGAAAACGCAGCTCGTCGAGGCTCTTGTCGGCGGCGCGCTGGCGGCCGAATTCGGACGACAGGTCGGGCAACTGCTCGACATCGCCGCGCTCGGCGATCCATTGCGCGCGCAGCGCCGGCAGGCCGGAGCGGATGTCGATCTTGGCGGCCGGGTCGGAGTAGGGGCCGGAGCAGTCGTAGACGAAGATCGGCGGGTTCTTCTCGCCGCCGAACATGGTCGGCGTGTCGTCCTGTGCGATTTCGCGCATCGGCACGCGGATGTCCGGGCGGCTGCCTGCGACGTAGATCTTCTTCGAATTGGGGAGGGGCTGGATCGCCGCTTCGTCCACGTGGGCGTGGGCGGCGACGAATTTATCGGTGGCGTTCATGGAGGCTCCTTGCAAGGCAAGCGGTACGACAATCAGGAGCGGGACTACTGCGGAGGGGGAGGTGCCGGAGGCAGCCACGCTTCCCTACGACGGCATGACCCGTACAGGTTCAAAGGGACTCTCTCAGCCACCCCCAAGACGGCGGGCGACACCCCTAACGTGAGGCTGCAAAATTACTTGAAAATCAGTGTAATGGCAAGGAAAGCCGGTGCTTTGCCTAAAGTTTTGCGTTCTCCTGCCGATTTGTCTACGTTACGAGAACAAGGTTTTCAAGAAACCGAATTTGCAGAGGGAGTTGTGTCATGCGCAAGCAGTGGGCTGCAGCGTGTATCGTCGCCATCGTTCCGATCGCTGCGCAGGCAGCCTGGGTGGCCATATCGTCAGATGCCGGCAAGCGGGTGGAGATCGATCCGGCCAGCGTGCGCAAGGAAGAAGGGGCGAAGCAGGTCGTCCTCGGCCGCATCCTGTTCGACAAGGAACTGACGGATCCGCGGACCTCCGGCCCTTACAAGAGCATCGAGGCGCTGACCCGCTATGACTGCGCGCAGCGCACCTATACGACGCTGAAGCGCACATGGCGCTCGGCAGAGGGCGAACTGCTGCGCGAGGAGGAAGTGCGCAGCGCCGCTGAAATGCCGGTGCGCTCGGGCAGCCTCGACGACAAGATGCTGCGCGAAGTCTGCCGTCCGAAGGCGCCGGTCGACCAGCAGTCGGCGGCGTCGAAGGTGGCCGAGAAGGCCAACGAGGCCGCGGCCGAGTTGCGCAAGGCCAACGAGGCGATGATCCAGAAGGAAGTGCAGAAGAGCCTGAAGACGGCTGCACTGCCAGCGCCCGCTCCGGCAGCTGCGCCCGCCCCCGCGAAGGAAGCGGCGACGCCGGCTCCTGTAGCCGCACATGCGGCACCCAGGCCGCGCCCCGTCCGCCGTCCGGCCCCTCAGCCGGGACATGAGGCAGCGCAGCAGCATGCCGGCATCCACTGGGATTACGAAGGCGAAGGGCGGCCCGACAACTGGGGCAAGCTGAAGGCCGAGTACGGCACCTGTGCCTCGGGGCGGCGGCAGTCGCCGATCGATATCCGTGATGGCATCCGCGTCGATCAGCCGGCGATCGAATTCGGCTACCGGCCGTCGCAATTCCGCGTCGTCGATAACGGCCATACCGTGCAGGCCTATGTCGGCGGTAGCAGCATTACCCTGCTCGGCAAGCGCTACGAGCTGATCCAGTTCCATTTCCATCGTCCGTCGGAGGAGCGCGTCAACGGCCGTGGTTTCGACATGGTGGTGCATTTCGTGCACAAGTCGGAAGAAGGCCGGCTCGCCGTCGTCGCCGTGCTGATGGAAGCCGGGGTGGAGAATTCGTTCATCCAGACCGTTTGGAATCACATCCCTCTCGAAAAGAATCAGGATGTCGCGCCGCCCTCGACGCTGATCGATCCCGGCGCCTTCCTGCCGGCTGACCGCGGCTACTTCTCCTATATGGGGTCGCTGACCACGCCGCCGTGCACCGAAGAGGTTTTGTGGCTGGTGATGCGGCAGCCGGTGCAGGTGTCTGCCGAGCAGATCGCCACCTTCGCGCGCCTCTATCGCAACAACGCGCGGCCCATCCAGCCGACCTTTGGCCGCCTGATCAAGGAATCGCGCTGACCGGCAGTCAGCTGCCGACGATGCGCGGCAGCGCTTCCCCGAGGTAGCGTTCCAGCCGTTTGTCGAGCGCATAGGCGGCGTTGAAGCGCAGGAAGGGCGAGGGCTGCTGCTGCGGGCGGAAGATCGCGCCCGGGGCGAGCATGATGCCCTGTGCGGCTGCATCGCTGGCCAAGCGCGCCGCATCGCCGATGCCCGGCACCTCGGCCCAGACGAACATTCCCCCTTTCGGTTCCCCGTGCGGCGCCAGTCCGGCGCGCTCCAGCATGCGCAGCGTGCGTGCGGTGGCGTCGGCCAGCCGGCCCTGCAGGCGCTCGATCAGCTTGCGATAGTGCCCTTCCGTCAGCATCAGGTAGACCATGCGCTCGGCGAATTCCGAGGTCGAGACGCAGGAGACGATCTTGACGTCCGAGAAGCGTGCGCGCAGGTCCGGGTTGCAGGCAATGAAACCGACGCGCAGGTCGGCCGACAGCGTTTTCGCGAAGCTGCCGACGTAGACGACCCGGTTCAGCTGATCGAGCTGCGCGAGGCGTGTTGCCGGGCCGGGGTGAAAATCGCCGTAGGCGTCGTCCTCGACGATCAGGAAATCATGCTTCTCCGCGAGCTGCAGCACGCGGAAAGCGGTGGCCGGCGAGAGATTGCCCGAGGTCGGGTTGTGCAGCACCGAGTGCGTGTAGAACGCCTTGGGCCGGTGTTCCTTGAGCAGGGCTTCCAGTGCCTCGGGATCGGGGCCGTCGTCGCCGCGCGGCACACCGACGAGATTGGCGCCGTAGAGACGCAGGTTGGCGAACAGGTTCCAGTAACCGGGGTCGTCGACGAAGACGCAGTCGCCCGGCTGGATCAGCGTTCGCGTGACGATGTCCAGCGCCTGCGTGGCACCGTGCGTCAGGATGATCTGGTCAGGCGTCGTGGCGATGCCGAAATCCGCGAGCTTGACGCGCAATTGCTCGCGCAGCGGGCGATAGCCGAGCGCCGTACCGTAGCTGGTGGCGTGCACGTCCGGTCGGCGCGACAGGGTGCGCACGTTGCGGCGTACGCCTTCCTCGTCCATCCACTCCGGCGGCAGCCAGCCGACGCCCGCCTTTAGCCGCTCCGGCGCATCTTCCAGGCTCTGGTACATGACGCCGGCGTTGTCGAAAGCGCGTTCGAGTTCGCCGCTCTTCATTTCGATCTTGGGCACCTGGCGGTGCCCGGCAACGTAGAAGCCGGAACCGCGGCGCGAGGTTACGTAGCCAAGCGCGACCAGCCGGTCGTAGGCCTCGACGACCGTAAAGCGGCTCACCGCGTGTTGCTCGGCGAAGCCACGGATCGGCGGCAGCCGCATGCCCGCGCGCAGCAGGCGGTCATCAACGTGGCTGCGGATCCCGCTGACGATCTGGTCGACCAGCGGCATCGGCGAGTCGCTGTTTAGGCTGAGCTGGAGCATGGTGTCTTTCCGTCTGTCTGTTCCGTGGGTACTGTACTGCCGAAGCTGCCGGTACAGTGTGTACCTGTATCGCTTAAATTGTACATGTGGAACGTATAAAGTGTTCGGTATTGTCAGGTCTCGATCAACGGGGCGTCAAGGATGGCGCCCAACCCCCGAAAGGAGCCTGACATGACTGCCGCCACCGGCACCACCCTCCTGCAATCGACGCTGATGGGCGCCGTATTTGCGATTTTCCTCGCTGCCTGCCAGCCGGCCGATCCTGCGGCTGCGATCAAGCGCGTCGAGGCGAAGTGGGTGGATCGCCAGATGCTGTACGTCGGCGACAATCGGGTCGGGGGCGTCCGTGTCTTTCATATGCGGGCGGCACCACAACTGGTTGGCGAGCTGCAGGCGCCAGGGCGCGGGGCAGTACGTGACATCGCCCTCGATCCGGCGGCGAATCGCATCTGGGTACTTGGGGACGGTGCTGTGTATCTTCATGATGCGCAACGCTTTTCCCTGATCCGCCGCATCCCTGCCGTGGGTAGCGGGAGTGAGCGCCTGGCGCTGGATGCCTCGGGTCGGCCCTTGCTGATCGCGGCCGACGGCACGCAGACGGCCACGATCGACCTGCAGACGCTGAGCTTGCAGCGTCAGCAATTAGTGCAGGTGGCGACGCACTGACGGTCGTTGCGGGTGCCGGGCCCTGCAGCACAATCGCGGCGGGGCCCGGTTTCGCGGATAGTTTGACTTTGCGTCAATCTCTGATAAATTTACTGACTGACCGGTCAGTAAATTTATCTAGGGCTTCCGCCATGGTTGTTCAATCCCTCGTCGAAACAACATCTGCCGCGATTCAGGAGCACGATGCGCAGGATGTCGCGCCGTCTCCCCGTCGGCGCCGCAAGGACGCACGGCCGTCGGAACTGACGGCGGCCGCGCTCGATCTCTTCGTCGAAAAGGGCTTCGCAGCCACGCGCCTCGACGATGTGGCGGCACGGGCCGGTGTTTCCAAGGGGACGCTCTATCTCTACTTCGACAGCAAGGAAGCGCTGTTCAAGGCGGTCATCGAGGAGGGGATCGTGCCGGCGCTGGCCGCAGCCGAACAGCAACTCGCCGGCTACCAGGGCACCTCGGCCGGCCTCCTGCAGGCCCTGCTGAACGGATGGTGGCAACAGATCGGCAATACGCACCTTGGCGGCGTAGTGAAATTGATCATTTCCGAGTCGCGCAACTTCCCGGATGTCGCTCAGTACTATCACGATCATGTCATCGTCCGCGGCCGCTCGCTGCTGCGCGCAGCGCTCAACCGCGGCATCGCCACCGGCGAATTTCGTGAAATGGACGTCGAATCCTGCATCGACGTTGCAATCGCGCCATTGCTGATGCTCGTGATCTGGCGCTACTCCCTCTGCTTCTGCGGCAATGACATCGAACCGGCAGAATTTCTGCGGACGCATGTCGACCTGCTGGTCAATGGCCTGCAGCGCAGGGAAGTAAAGCAATGAAGCGCCGACTGAGCCCATTGTTCGTCGCCGGCGTGGTGCTCGGCGCCGCCCTGCTGGCAGGCTGCGGGCGCGAGGCGCCGCAGGCCGAACCGCTACGCCCGGTGCTGACGATGGTTGTCGGCGCTACGGAATCTCAGGCTGCGTCGGTATACGCCGGTGAGGTCCGATCGCGCGTCGAACAATCGCTCGCCTTTCGCATCGCCGGCAAGATCAGCGAACGCCTGATTGATGCCGGCGCGGTGGTCAAGCCGGGCCAGGTGCTGGCACGCCTCGACCCGGTCGATACCGCGCTGAGCGCGGGCGCCGCCGACGCGCAGCGGCAACTTGCAGAGGCCGACGCAGCGCGCTTTCGCGAACTGAAGGCGAAGAACTTTGTCAGTCAGGCGGCGCTCGACAGCCGTGAAACCAGCCTCAAGGCCGCTGCAGCGCAGTCCGATCTGTCGCGCAACCAGACGGCCTACACGGTTCTCAAGGCGGACCAGCCGGGGGTCGTTGGCCAGGTCCTGGCCGAGGTGGGGCAGGTCGTCAGCGCCGGCCAGCCGATCTTCCGTATCGCGCGACAGGATACGCTCGAGGTTGCGATCGCGATTCCGGAAAGCCGCCTCGCCGAGGCGCGGAAGGCGAGCGACGCCGAGGTCACGTTATGGGCAGAAGATGGCGTGAAGTATCGCGGCCGCCTGCGCGAGATCGCCGCGATGGCCGATCCGCAGACGCGGACCTATGCCGCACGCGTCGCCATCCTCGATGCCGATCCGCGCGTCGTGTTCGGCATGAGCGCATCGGTGCGATTCACGACGCCTGCCGGCAGCAAGGCTGTGATGATTCCGCTCAGTGCGCTGTTCCAGAACGATGGCAAGCCGGCCGTGTGGCTGGTCGATGACGCTGGGACGCTCAGCCTGCGTGCGATCGAGGTCGGACGCTATTCGGACGAGTTCGTGGCCGTGTCCGCCGGTCTCGCCGCCGGCGAGCGAATTGTCGTCGCCGGTGTTCACAAGCTCGCGGCAGGGCAGAAGATCCGCATCGCAGAGCGCGGTGCAGATGTTGCCCCGGCGAAGATGCCCGCTTCCACCGACACTCGTACAGCACCACGATGAGGCATCTCAACCTTTCCGAGTGGGCGCTGCGGCACCGCTCGATGGTGCTCTACCTGATGATCGTGCTGATGGTCGCCGGCGTGCTTTCCTATTTCAAGCTGGGACGCGCCGAGGACCCGGACTTCACATTCAAGGCAATGGTCGTGCGCACCCTGTGGCCGGGCGCGACGGCGCGCGAGGTCGAGGAGCAGGTGACCGAGCGCCTCGAAAAGAAGCTGCAGGAGGCACCTTGGGTCGATGTGATCCGTTCCAGTTCTCGTTCGGGCGAGTCGCTGCTCTTCATCATCCTCAAGGACTACACGCCGAAGAAGGAAGTGCCGAACGCGTGGTACGAAGTGCGCAAGAAGGTCGGCGACATCCGCCATACGCTGCCGGCCGGTGTCCAGGGGCCGTTCATGAACGACGAATTCGGCGACACCTTCGTCACGATCTACGCGCTGACCGGCGATGGCTTCGATGCCGGAGCACTGCGCCGCCACGCCGACGATATTGCGCGCGAACTGCGGGCCGTCGATGACGTCAAGAAGGTCGATCTCATCGGCGTTCAGGACGAACGCATCTATGTCGAGATTTCGCATGCCAAGCTCGCCTCGCAGGGGCTGACGGCACAGGTGATCGCGGATTCGCTGGCACGCCAGAACGCGATGGCGCCGGCCGGGTTCTTCGAAACGGCGAGCGACCGCATCCGCCTGCGCCTGTCCGGCGACCTGCTATCCCTCGACAGCGTGCGCAATACGCCGATCATGGCCAACGGCCGCAGCTACCGCCTTGGCGACATCGCCCAGGTGCGTCGCGGTTTCATCGAGCCGGCAGCACCGGGCATGCGCGTGCAGGGTAAGGAAGCGGTCGGCATTGCGGTCGCGATGAACAAGGGCGGCGACGTGATCCGTCTTGGCGAGCGTCTGCGTGCCGAGATGAAGCGCCTCGAAGCAGATCTGCCGACCGGTATCGACGTGCATGTAGTTGCTGATCAACCGGATATCGTGCAGCAATCGATCCGGCTCTTCGTTTCCTCGCTCGCCGAGGCGATCGCCATCGTGCTCGCCGTTTCCTTCCTCAGTCTCGGGCTGCGCACCGGAACCGTCGTCGCGCTCTCGATCCCGCTGGTGCTGGCGGTTACCTTCCTGCTGATGCTGGTCTTCGGCATCGACCTGCAGCGGATCTCGCTCGGTGCCCTCGTCATCGCGCTCGGCCTGCTGGTCGACGATGCGATCATCGCCGTCGAGATGATGGTGGTGAAGATGGAGCAGGGCTGGGACCGCTTCCGTGCCGCAACCTTCGCCTATACCTCGACGGCCTTCCCGATGCTGACCGGCACGCTGATCACCGCTGCCGGCTTCATGCCGGTCGGGTTCGCCAAGTCGGGTGCCGGCGAATACACGTTCTCGATCTTTGCCGTCGTGACCATCGCCCTGCTCGTGTCGTGGGTGGTTGCCGTCGTCTTTACGCCGTATCTCGGCTACAAGCTGCTCGATCCGGCGAAGCTCGCGGCCAAGCATCAGGCGCACGAAGACATTTACGAGACAGGCTTCTACCGCCGCTTCCGCCACATCGTCGAGTGGTGCGTACGTCGCCGCTGGGTGGTCATCGGTGCCACGCTGGGAGCCTTCGTGCTTGCGCTGGCGGCCTTCAATGGCGGCGTCCAGAAACAGTTCTTCCCCGCCGCAAGCCGGCCTGAACTCCTGGTCGACCTCTGGCTGCCGCAAGGTGCCTCACTGAAAGCGAGCGAAGCGGTGACGAAACGCGTTGAAACGATGATCGCCAACGACGAGGCGATGGCACGCTCGGTCAAATACACCGCCAGCTATGTCGGCAGCGGCAGCCCGCGCTTCTATCTGCCGCTCGACCTGAAGCTCTTCTTCGACAACTTCGCCCAGCTCGTGATCACGACGCACGGCGTCGAGGCGCGAGAAGACCTGAAGCGGCGACTGGAAGCGGCGTTTTCCGCCGAAAGCGGGGAGTGGAGCGATGTCAGGGCGCGCGTCCTGCGCCTGGAGAACGGCCCGCCGGTCGGCTTCCCGGTCCAGTTCCGCGTATCGGGCGAGGATCTGCCGGCCCTGCGCCATGCGGCCGAGGAGATGGCGGCGATCATGCGCGCCCATCCGAACATCGCCGACGTCAGCTTCGACTGGCACGAGATGGCGAAGGCGGTCCGGCTCGAGATCGACCAGGAGCGGGCGCGGGCGCTCGGCGTCAGCGTCCAGGACATTTCCTTCGCGCTCAATACCCTGCTGGTCGGTACTTCCGTCACCCAGTTGCGTGAGGGAGATCAGCTGGTCGACGTCGTGCTGCGGGCGCGCCCGGATGAGCGCCGCAGCCTCGATGGCCTGGCCGGCATCAATGTGCCGACGGCGAGCGGCAAGCACGTGCCGCTGGCGCAGCTGGCGAAGATTCATTACGAGCTGGAGCAGGGTCAGATCTGGCGGCGCAATCGCCTGCCGACGGTGACGGTTCAGGCCGACATCCGCGGCGGCCTGCAGGCTCCCGTCGTGACTGCACAGATCAATCCGCGTTTCGACGAGCTTCGTGCGCGGCTGCCGGCCGGCTTCCGCATCGAGGTCGGCGGTGCGACCGAGGAGTCGGCCAAGGGCGAGAATTCGATCAAGGCCGTGATGCCGATCATGCTGGTGGCCGTGGTGACGCTGCTGATGATGCAGCTGCAGAGCATGAGCCGCACGCTGCTGGTGCTGCTGACGGCGCCGCTCGGGCTGATCGGCGTCGCACTGGCGCTGCTCGTCTTCAACGTCCCCTTCGGATTTGTCGCGAATCTGGGCGTGATTGCGCTTTCAGGCATGATCATGCGCAACTCGGTGATCCTCGTCGATCAGATCGAGCAGGACGAGAAGGCCGGCAAGCCGACCTGGGAGGCAATCGTCGGGTCGACGGTCCGCCGCTTCCGCCCGATCATGCTGACCGCTGCTGCGGCGATCCTGGCGATGATCCCGCTGACGCGCAGTGTTTTCTGGGGGCCGATGGCCGTCGCCATCATGGGTGGGTTGATCGTCGCCACCGCGCTGACGCTGCTGTTCCTTCCGGCGCTCTACGCCGCCTGGTACCGGGTGACCCCGGAAAGCAGGCGGCAGCCCCAGCAGGTATAATCCTCGTTTCTATGGCACTTTGTATTAGCAATTTCTAATATTTGAGAGCGACGGGGGTTTGCGATGAATATGGATATGGAACAGGCACGCTTCAATATGATCGAGCAGCAGATCCGCCCTTGGGAGGTGCTGGATCCGGTCGTGCTCGACCTGCTCTCCGAAGTGAAGCGCGAGGAATTCGTGCCGGCCGAGCAGAAACTGCTGGCCTTTGCCGATGTCTGCCTGCCGCTCGGCAGTGGCGCCGCGATGCTGGAGCCGAAAATGGAAGCGCGCCTGCTGCAGGAACTGGGCCTGAAGAGTACCGACCGCGTGCTCGAGATCGGCAGCGGTAGCGGCTACATGGCAGCGTTGCTGGCAGCTCGGGCCGAGTTCGTGACGACGGTGGAAATCGAGCCGGCGCTGGTCAAGATGGCACGCGACAATCTCCAGCAGGCCGGCATCGCCAATGTCGCCGTCGAGCAGGCCGACGGCCTCAAGGGCTGGGCGGCCAAGGCGCCCTACGACGCGATCGTGATCTCCGGTTCGGTGCCGGTGCTGCCCGACGCCCTGCTGCAGCAACTGAAAGTCGGTGGCCGTCTGGTGGCCGTCGTCGGCACGCTGCCGGTGATGTCCGCCCAGCTGGTGACGCGTACCGGCGAAATGACCTTCAATACCATCAACCTGTTCGAGACGGTGGCACCCGCCCTGCGCAACGCCGCTGCCGGAGAGCAGTTCACCTTCTAGGCACTAGCGGAACCAAGATGAATAAACTGAGCCTCCTTGTCGCTGCCGCCTGCCTCTCCGGCGCGGTTGGCGCGACCGACCTGATGCAGGTCTACCGAATGGCGCTGGACAACGATCCGCAATTTCTCGCGGCGCGTTACCAGCAGGATGCCGGCCGGGAAAAGGAGGCCCAGGGGCTTTCCGGATTGCTGCCGACGCTCGGCGTCGCCGCCAATACGCAATGGAACGACGTCGATCGCGAGTTGCGCGGCTCGAACCTGCCGAAGGCGAATGCCAAGTACAACAGCAATGGCTACACGGCCACGCTGACGCAGCCGCTGTTCCGCTGGCAGAACATCGTCAGCTACCAGCAGGGCAAGATGCAGGCTGCGCAGGCCGAGGCGCAGTTCGCACAGGCCAGGCAGGATGTGATCCTGCGCGTTGCGACTGCCTACTTCGATGTGCTGCTGGCCCAGGTCAACCTGGATTCGCTGCAGGCGCAGAAGAAGGCGATCGCGCAGCAACTCGAGCAGGCGAAAAAGAACTTCGAGGTGGGAACAGCCACCATCGTCGACCAGCACGAGGCGCAGTCGCGCTTCGATCTTGCGACTGCGCAGGAGATTGCTGCCGACAGCGAGCTCGAAATCAAGCGCCGCGCCTTGGAGGTGATCGTCGGGCGCGATCCCGGAATGCTGGCCTTTGTCCGTGAAAAGGTCGCGCTCGAGCAGCCGCAGCCGCCGGCGATGAAGCCCTGGGTAGAGGCGGCGGAACGGGATGCAATTTCGGTCCAGTTGCAGCAGCTGGCTCTGGAGATTGCCGACAAGGAAGTGTCGCGCAATCGCGCCGGCCACTATCCGACGCTCGATGCGGTGGTCACGCGCGGCAATGCAGCGCAGTCGGCCCTGCTGCCGACCAGCGGTGGCGGCGCCGCGCCGGGTTTCGAGACCAATTCGACAACCGCGGCGCTGCAGTTGAACATTCCGCTCTTCCAGGGTGGTTACGTCAATTCCAAAACGCGTGAGGCGGTGGCAAACCGCGAAGCGGCCAGCCAGCAGCTGGAAGCCGCACGTCGCAATGCGGCGCAGGCGGCGCGTCAGGCCTATCTCGGGGTCAGCAACGGGACGGCGCAGGTTACCGCGCTGCGGGCGGCACTGGTGTCGAGCCAGAGCTCGCTCGAATCCAACCGGCTCGGCTATGAGGTCGGGGTGCGTATCAACATCGATGTGCTCAACGCCGAGCAGCAGCTTTACATTACGCGCCGCGATCTGGCGCGAGCCTTCCACGACACCCTGCTGTCGCAACTGAAATTGAAAGCGGCCGTCGGAACGCTGGAGGAGGCCGATCTGGCCAAGATCAACGCGCTGCTGCAGCAGTAGTAGTTTCTACCGCTGCTTCTCCAGCAGCGGCTCAAGCAAAGCCATCGTTCTTGCCGTTGCGCCCTGATGGGCCTGGCTGAAAGCGATGGCTTTCTCTTTCATGTTGATCCGGTCCTCGGGGGTCGTCAGCAGATGGCTGACCGCTGCGGCGAGTTGCCCGACGTCGGCGACGCGTCGTGCCGCATCGCAGGCAATCGCGTCGTCTGCCGCCTGCGCAAAATTGAAGGTGTGCGGCCCGACCAGCACCGGGCAACCGCAGGCCGCGGCCTCGATCAGGTTCTGCCCGCCGAATGGCAGCAGCGACCCCCCGATCAGCGCGAGATCGCTGGCGGCGTAGTAGGCCGCCATTTCGCCCATGCTGTCACCGAGCCAGACTTGTGTTTCCGCATCCGGGAACTCGCCCTCGCTGCGGCGCTTCAGACGCAGGCCACGCCCACGTGCCAGCGCGGCCACTTCGTCGAAGCGCTGCGGGTGACGGGGCACGATGATCAGCAGCATTTTCGCTACATCGAGTCCCGCCAGGACGTCGAAAATAAGCGCCTCTTCGCCGTCACGAGTACTGGCCGCCAGCCAGACCGGGCGCGCGCCGATTTCAGCCCGCCAGTTGCGGCCCTGTGCGTGCTTCGTCTCGTCCGGCGAGACATCGAACTTGAGGTTGCCAGTCACTTGCGGGCTGCGGGCGCCAACGGCAGCAAGGCGTTCTGCATCCGCGAACGTCTGTGCCGCGACCAGGTCAAGGCGCTGCAGCGCCGGCCGGATCAGTGCCTTCAGCCGTTGGTAGCCCCGCTGCGACTTCGCTGACAGGCGTCCGTTGACCAGTGCCGTCGGAATTCCTGCGGAATACGCGGCGGCGATCAGATTGGGCCACAGCTCGGTTTCCATGAAGAGTCCGATTCGCGGCCGGAAATGACGGAGAAAGCGATTGGCGGCATCGGGCAGATCGTAGGGGAGATAGGCTTGTACGACGCGTCCGGGGTGGCGCTCGACGTACATGTGTCCCGTTTCCCGACCGGTCGGAGTCATGTGCGTGAGCAGCAGCACGTGATCCGGATGGCGTGCCAGCAGGGCTGAAATCAGCGGCTCTGCTGCGCGAGTCTCGCCAACCGAGACGGCGTGCAGCCAGAGGACCGGCGCTGCCGGTGCAGGCGGATAGAACCCGTAGCGTTCGCCGACATGTTGCCTGTATTCCGGCTGCTTTCTGCCGCGCCACAGCAGGCGCAACAGGACCAGGGGCTGCGCAGCATAGAAAAAGGCGGAATAGAGCAGGCGTGCCATCAGGCTAGCAGCGCCTCTTCGGCCGCCGTCAGTACCTCGGTCGCAGACGGTGACGCATTTTTGCCCCCCAGATTGCGGAACCAGCCGCCGCCGAGGACGCCGGTGAGGGCGGGGTCCGTCGCCGTATAGAGGGCGAGGGTCGGGATCTTCAGTGCAGTGGCGAGATGGGCGAGGCCGGTGTCGACGCCGATGGCAAGCCTGCTGCGAGCGATGATTCCGGCCAGTTCGCGAATGCCGAGGGCCGGTGCGGCAACGGCGCCGTCGACCGTCTGTGCGATACGGGCAGCACGCTCACGTTCGGTGACGTTGCCTCCGGGCAATACGGGCGTGAGGCCGCGGCGGATGAGATCACGCGCGACGATGATCCATTCGCTTTCCGGCCATAGCTTGTCGTCGCGACTGGTGGCCGTGAGCAGTACGGCGAGCGGGCCGGCGGGCAGCCAGTCCGCTTGAAAGCCGGGAACGGCGATGCCGTAGTCGAGCGCCGCCTCGGGGGGGTAGCCGAGGGCGGCACCTGCCAGCAAGCGGTTACGGATGACCGCGTGCAGAGTCCGGTCGACGTGGAAATGCGCATCATAAAAGCGGGCAGCGACGGGTTCCCGGGCCGAATCCGCGTCATAGCCAAGGTGGCGGCCACGTGCCTGGCAGGCAATCAGGGCGCTTTTCAGGAGCCCCTGCGTGTCGAGGATCGCATCATAGTCATGCTCACGGAGTGTCTGCCGCAATGCACCGATTTCCCGCCATATCGCGCCCGTGAGCAAGGATTTGCGCCAGCGCCTGACGGCTACCGGGATGATGCGGCGCACTGCCGGCGACAGTCGAGGGATGTCGGCAAAGGATTCCTCGACACACCAGTCGATTTCTGCACCGGGAATGTGATGGGCGATATCCGCTGCGACCGGCAGGTTATGGATGACGTCCCCGAGCGACGAGGTTTTGACCAACAGAATGCGCATCTCAGGGGTAAAATACGGGCCTTTGAACGGCGTAAGCCGCCCATTATAGAAGATTGCGCTTGCCGGCGTCCCGGGATCGCCGGTGCAAATGCAAGGGACATCCCATGACAATTCTCGTTACCGGCGGCGCCGGCTTCATCGGCGCAAATTTCGTCCTCGACTGGCTGGCACAGTCGGACGAAACCGTCATCAATCTCGACAAGCTGACCTACGCCGGCAATCTCGAGAACCTTGCCGCACTGAAGGATGATCCTCGCCATGTCTTCGTCCAGGGCGACATCGGCGATGGCGCATTGATCGACCGCCTGCTTGCCGACCACCGCCCGCGCGCCGTGATCAACTTCGCTGCCGAGAGTCACGTCGATCGCTCCATCCACGGCCCCGAGGATTTCATCCAGACCAACATCGTCGGCACCTTCCGCCTGCTCGAGTCTGTGCGCGCCTGCTGGAATGCCCTGTCCGATGCCGACAAGGCCGCCTTCCGCTTCCTGCACGTCTCCACCGATGAAGTCTACGGCTCGCTCTCGCCGATCGATCCCGCCTTCAGCGAAACCAACCGCTACGAGCCCAACAGCCCGTACTCTGCCAGCAAGGCTGCCAGCGACCATCTCGTGCGCGCCTACCACCATACCTACGGGCTGCCGGTGCTGACGACCAACTGTTCCAACAACTACGGCCCCTATCAGTTCCCCGAAAAGCTCATCCCGCTGGTGCTGCACAATGCCCTCAAGGGCAAGCCGTTGCCGATCTACGGTGACGGCCAACAGGTGCGCGACTGGCTGTATGTGGGCGACCACTGTACGGCTATCCGGCGCGTACTCGACGGTGGGCAACTGGGCGAGACCTACAACGTCGGTGGCTGGAACGAAAAACCGAATCTCGATGTCGTGCACACCCTCTGCGCCATCCTCGACGAGCTTCGCCCCCGTGCCGACGGCCAGCCGTACAAATCGCAGATCACCTACGTCAAGGACCGCCCCGGTCACGACCGCCGCTACGCCATCGACGCCACGAAGATCGAACGCGAACTCGGCTGGAAGCCGGCCGAGACTTTCGAGACCGGCATCCGCAAGACGGTCGAGTGGTATCTCGCCAACGCCGATTGGGTCGAGCACGTGACCTCCGGTGCCTACCGGCAATGGACGGATACCAACTACGGGGCGCGGGCATGACCCCAATCCTCCTGTTCGGTGCCAATGGCCAGGTCGGTTGGCAGTTGCAGCGCGCGCTGTCGCCACTGGGTACGCTTACCGCCGTCGACCACGGTGACTGTGACTTGGCCAGCCCGGACGCGATCCGTACGCTGATCGCTGACGTTTCTCCGAAGATTATCGTGAACGCCGCGGCCTACACTGCCGTCGACAAGGCAGAGAGCGAGCCGGCACTGGCGCAAGCCATCAACGCTACTGCTCCGGCTGTCATGGCCGAGGAAGCAAAGGGGCGTGGCGCGCTGCTCGTGCACTACTCCACCGACTACGTCTTCGATGGTGCGAAGGCTACGCCCTACGTCGAATCCGATGCGACTAACCCGCAGTCGGTGTATGGCCGCACCAAGCGCGATGGTGAGGATGCCATACTGTCTGTCGGTGGCCGGGCACTGATCTTCCGAACGAGCTGGGTCTTCGGCGCGCGCGGCCACAACTTCGTGAAGACCATCCTGCAACTGGCGGGTGAAGGCAAATCCCTGCGCATCGTGGATGACCAAGTCGGCGCGCCGACGCCGGCAGCTTTGCTTTCCGATGTCACCGGCCAGATCCTCGCCGCGACACGGCGCGGCAGCGAAATCGAGGATGCCCGCCTCTATCATCTTGCAGCCGCCAACCCGGTCAGCTGGTGCGGTTTCTCGCGCGAGGTTCTGCGTCTCGCCGCCACGACCCCCGGTTTCTCGAATCTGCCTGCGCCGGAGTCGGTGACGGGCATCGCCACTTCGGACTATCCGCTACCGGCTAAGCGCCCTGCCAATTCGCGCCTCGATTGTTCCCGCCTCGAGAAGGATTTTGATCTCGAACTGCCCGATTGGCGGCCTTTCCTTGGCCGCATGCTGCAACTCCTTGCCCTGAAGAACGCAAATGGCTACTAAACGCAAAGGCATCATCCTCGCCGGCGGCGCCGGCACTCGCCTGCACCCGGCGACTCTGGCGGTTTCGAAGCAGCTCCTGCCGATCTTCGACAAGCCGATGATCTACTATCCGCTGACGACGCTGATGCTCGCCGGTATCCGCGAGATCTTGATCATTTCGACGCCGCAGGACACGCCGCGCTTCGAACAATTGCTCGGCGACGGGTCGCAGTGGGGCATCGATCTTTCGTATGCCGTGCAACCCAGTCCGGACGGCCTAGCGCAGGCCTTCATCATCGGCGACAAGTTCATCGGCGACGACCTCTCGGCGCTGGTGCTCGGCGACAACATCTTCTACGGCCACGATTTCCACAAGCTGCTCGAAAATGCCGATGCCCGTGAATCTGGCGCCTCCGTGTTCGCCTATCACGTACACGATCCCGAACGCTACGGCGTTGCCGAGTTCGACGCCGCGGGCAAGGTCATCAGTCTGGAGGAGAAGCCGAAGCAGCCGAAATCCAACTATGCGGTGACCGGTCTCTACTTCTACGACCGGCAGGTCGTCGGGCTGGCAAAGAACCTGAAGCCTTCGGCGCGCGGCGAGCTAGAAATCACCGACCTCAATCGCTTGTACCTCGAACAGGGCGAACTCTCGGTCGAGATCATGGGACGGGGTTACGCGTGGCTCGATACCGGCACGCACGAGTCGATGCTTGAAGCCAGTCAGTTCATCGCCACGCTCGAAAAACGGCAGGGGCTCAAGGTGGCCTGTCCGGAAGAGATCTCGTTCCGGCGGCAGTGGATCGATGCCGCGCAGTTGGAAAGACTCGCTGCACCGCTGGCGAAGAATGGCTATGGGCAGTACCTGCAGCGGCTGTTGAAGGAAAAGGTTTCCTGATGCGGGCGACAAGACTTGCCATTCCTGATGTGATCCTGCTCGAACCGCGCGTTTTCGGCGACGATCGTGGCTTTTTCTTCGAAAGTTATAATCGGCAGGCTTTCAAGGAGGCGACCGGCCTTGATCCCGATTTCGTGCAGGACAACCATTCGCGTTCGGTGAAGGGGGTGCTGAGAGGCTTGCATTACCAGCTCCCGCCGAAAGCGCAGGGAAAGCTGGTGCGGGTAGTGGCCGGGGAGGTCTTTGACGTCGCCGTCGACATCCGCAAGAACTCGCCTACCTTTGGACAATGGGTTGGCGAAGTGTTGTCGGCTGAGAACAGGCGACAGATGTGGATTCCGGCGGGGTTTGCGCATGGATTCCTGACGCTCTCGGAATCTGCCGAGTTTCTTTACAAGACGACGGATTATTACTCGCCGGAGCATGAACGGTGCATTGTTTGGGATGATCCGGATATCAATATCGCTTGGCCACTCAATCAGCAGCCAGTACTCTCAGGAAAAGATGCTCAAGGTGCGGTTTTCGAGAGCGCTCGCGTTTAACGCCAGAGCGCGGTGAGTGGAAGGCGCGATTTCTCAGTCCTAGTAATTCGGGTGACTCACGCGATATCCCCGGCATGCCATGCTCATTTGGGTTGAGCAGCGGTGTATTTGCCTTGGTTTTGGAGGGGGCGTAGAATTCAGTCCGTTCAATTGTTGAACGGACATACCTGTGCCCGCTGCTGCAACTGCGCATCTCCAATTGCTGAAATTGATCGAGAGATCCCCAGGGCTTTCCCAGCGTGATCTTGCACGGGAGTTGGGTGTCAGCCTCGGTAAAACGCACTATGTCCTGCGAGCCCTCGTTGAGAAGGGTTGGGTTAAGGCCAACAATTTTCGACGGAACGATAACAAGTTGGCTTATGCGTACTTGCTGACCCCTGCGGGGGTCAGCGAGAAAATTCGACTGACGCGGGATTATTTGAGGCACAAGGAGCAGGAGTACTCGGCGATTGTTGCCGAAATTGAATCTTTGCGCCGCGAAGTCAGTGCTCACGGCCATGTCGACTCTACTGAAATAAAGACGCCTGATACAGTCCCTGAGGGCGGGCGATGACCAGTCAGACTGAAATTTTTACAGTCTATCGAGCGGCAATTTTGGCTTTTTTTCTTGGATATTGGTATCAAGCGCCCGTTACATGAACTGACCAAGGCAAGGGAAAGCTGGTTTTGCAAACCACAAAGATATTGTTCGTCTACAGGTAACGAATGAATACTTGTCGGAAGCTGTGGACAATTTTACGCCCCGCTGAGCGTAAAGCGGCTGCCGTAATGTTCTTTTTGCTAATTATCGGGATGCTCTTGGAAACATTGGGGGTTGGCGCCGTTATCCCCGCCGTCGCCCTGATGACTCAAGCGGATCTGGGCACGAATTACCCGGTTTTGAAGCCGTTACTCGGCTATCTAGGCGACCCGTCGCATGAGCATCTAGTCATTGGAGGGATGGTCGCTCTGGTAGCAGTATATTCCGCAAAGGCGGCATTCCTTGCATTCCTTGCTTGGCGTCAAGCGCACTTTGTCTATGGGCTTCAGGAAAGTCTATCTCAACAATTGTTCGCAGGTTATCTACGGCAAGAATACACATTCCATTTGCAGCGAAATTCGGCACTTCTGATTCGAAACGTCATAGGGCAAGTCGCAGATATTGCCAATGTGATGCAGCAAGGCTTGTTGTTGGCGACTGAATTGTTCGTGCTCTTTGGAGTCTCGATTCTGCTGCTTTCGGTGGAACCGCTAGGGGCGCTGTTGGTGGTTTTTTCCGTTGGCGCTGCAGGCGTTGGCTTCCATCGATCTACCCGAGGCCGAATAATCCGCTGGGGGGAAGCGCGCCAGCATCATGAAGGGTTGCGAATTCAGCACTTGCAACAGGGGCTTGGCGGAGCAAAAGACGTCATATTACTTGGCCGGGAAGATGAATTTCTTGACCAATATCGAAAGCACAATGCCGGAAGTGCCCGCATCGGGCGTCGCCATACTACCCTCCAGGCTCTCCCGAGACTTATTTTGGAGTTAATGGCAGTTACTGGGCTGGCGGTTCTCGTTTTAGTCATGGTTTTACAGGGGAAGTCCGTTGAGACTTTGCTGCCAACTTTGGGGTTGTTCGCAGCTGCAGCGTTTAGACTCATGCCATCAGTAAACAGGGTCCTAGCCGCGGTTCAGAGCATGCGATTTTCCATGCCCGTTGTGGATACGTTGTCGAGCGAACTGGCCATGTTGGATGATAAAAAGCCTCCGGAATCCGGGGTTGTTTTGCCGTTTTGCCATCAATTAACGCTAAACAATATTAGCTTTCGTTATCCCTCAGCAAAGACCGCTGCTTTGGAAAACGTCAGTATTTCCATATCAAAAGGCTCCTCGGTAGGGTTCATTGGAGGAAGCGGCGCAGGGAAAAGCACCCTTGTTGACGTGCTTCTCGGGTTGCTTACTCCAAATCAGGGGGCTGTTGAGGTTGATGGGCTAGACATCCGCCGAAATTTGAGGGGGTGGCAGGATCAAATAGGGTATGTACCACAGTCGATTTTCCTAACGGATGATACTTTGCGAAGAAATGTAGCGTTCGGGCTTCCTGGCGACCAAATTGACGACGAGGCGGTCTGGAGTGCTTTGCGCGCGGCCCAGCTGGAAAATTTTGTTCGCGGATTGCCTGAAGGATTGGATACGCAGGTTGGCGAGCGGGGTGTTCGTCTTTCTGGAGGGCAACGGCAGAGAATTGGAATCGCGAGGGCGCTGTATCACGACCCCTCGGTGCTAGTTCTTGATGAGGCAACCAGCTCTCTCGATACGGAAACGGAGAGCGGGGTTATGGATGCCGTTCGTGTGCTAAAGGGAGAAAAAACATTGGTGATAGTCGCACATCGCCTTTCCACTGTAGAAAACTGCGACTACCTCTATCGTTTTGAGCGCGGGCAGATAGTAGCTGAAGGTAGCGTGAAAAATGTTCTTGGTTCTATCGATACAGTGAAGAGTAAGTAGCGTGGGTACTTGGCGTTTGTTTCTGGCGTGGTGTGTGGTTGCCGTGCACACCAATGGCTACTACGAAATATTTAGTGTCGACATGGGGACGGTCGCTGTCGCTGCTTTCTTTTTTATCTCGGGTTTCTTAATGCCCTTGGTGTTCGACACCCGCTACCAAACAAGCTCTTTTCGCTATGGATGCATGAAGTTTTATTTAAATCGGGTATTGAGAATATTTCCGATTTATTGGATTTCCTGTCTGCTTATTATCGGAATGACAGCAGCTAGTACTTTATTGCATTCAGGAGAGGGTAGATTGCTTCCGCCTGAGTTCGGCAATCCAATGACATATCTTCAAAATTTCTTGCTCGTTGGGTTGAATCAATCAGTGTTTTGGGGCGGCTATTTCAGGTTTAACAACCCAGCTTGGACCTTGGATGTTGAGCTGCAATACTACCTACTGGTGCCATTTATTTATTTATTGAGTATTCGATTTCCCAAATGGACAGGAGTCTCGCTGCTTCTATTATTGGGAGTCAGCATTGGGTTGCTACTAAATCCTACTGAACTCGTTGATGTTGATCGCTCGTTTGTCGCGTGGGCTGTTTTCTTTGTCCTTGGATTCGCGTTTTACCGAGTTGATCGCCTCCAGGAATTAGCAACCCTCCGTGGGGTATGTGTAGCACAGGCCCTCCTATTCTTGTTGTTGTGGCTAGTGCCAACGCGAAGCCTCGATTCGGTCGTGGCCATCACGAGTTTTGTCGTTGTGTCGGCATACCTGTTGGTCTTACAAAAAAATTACAAATTTGGTCGGCTTGATCAAACAATCGGAGACCTTTCATATCCTGTCTATATTTTGCATTTGGCAGTTCTGGGACCAGCGACAAAATTGCTCTCTATTTCTGTGTTTTCGTCCATTGAAGGGAATCTTCGTTTCTCCTTGGCATTGGCGCTGAATATAGCCCTATCGACTGCGGTTGCGTATGCCGCGTTGCGATTGGTGGCTGATCCGATTGACCGTATAAGATCAAACATCCGCAGTAGTTGAGAACGTCCGAATTGATTGTGAAACCGCTATGAAAATACTAGTTACTGGGGCTGACGGATTTATTGGCTCCCACTTGACCGAAGCTTTGGTTCGGGCGGGACACGATGTTCGCGCCTTCGTGCTGTACAACTCACTAAATTCCTGGGGCTGGTTGGATCACTGTTCCCCGGATGTTCGCGGAAAATTTGAAGTGTTTTCAGGCGATATTCGTGACCCCAATGGAGTAAGGGAGTCGATGAAAGGCTGCGATCAAGTTCTCCATTTGGCCGCTCTGATTGCAATACCTTATTCTTACCATTCGCCTGACACGTATGTCGATACGAACGTTAAAGGCACGTTGAACATCCTGCAGGCTGCGCGTGATCTTGGTGTGGATCGATTGATACATACTTCAACGAGTGAAGTTTATGGTACCGCGCGTTTTGTTCCGATTACGGAGGAGCATCCGTTGCAAGGGCAATCTCCTTACTCGGCAACAAAGATTGCCGCGGATCAATTGGCATTTTCCTTCTATGCCTCGTTTGGGGTGCCGGTGGTCATTGCCCGCCCATTCAATACCTACGGTCCGCGCCAGTCTGCACGAGCAGTGATTCCAACCATCATTACCCAGATTGCGAGCGGGCAGCGGCGTATTAGATTGGGTGCAATATCGCCAACGAGGGATTTCAATTTCGTTGATGACACTGTGGCGGGCTTCATTGCAGCACTCAAATCGAATAACGGAGTGGGCGAAACAGTTAATTTCGGAAGCAATTTTGAGATTTCTATCGGTGATACGGCCCGAATCATTGCGGAAGTGATGAACACTGAAGTTGAAATCGTCACGGATGAAGTGAGGCTACGCCCTGAGGCCTCTGAGGTTGAGCGGCTGTGGGCGGATAATTCGAAGGCAAAACAGTTTTTTGGTTGGCAGCCGCGATATGGCGGTTTAGAGGGGTTCAAGCGAGGTGTAGAAAAAACTACAGAATGGTTCGTCATTCCAGATAATTTGCGCGGCTACAAAACGGATATCTATAACCTGTGAGCATCGAGAGCCAATCCCCAGACGTTGTTCAGGGCATCGTACTTGCGATTCGTTCCGTGGTAGGGCCGGGACCGGTTCAGTTGCATGAGCCGCATTTTGGGGGGAACGAATGGGCGTATCTCAAGGAGTGCCTTGATACGACATTCGTTTCGTCGGTCGGGAAATTCGTGGACCGCTTCGAGGCGGACCTGGCTGCCTATACCGGGGCAAAGCACGCAATTGCAGTCGTAAATGGAACGGCTGCGTTGCACGTTGCGCTTAGGCTAGCGGGTGTCACCGCCAACGACGAGGTATTGATTCCCGCACTCACTTTTGTAGCCACTGCCAATGCTGTGGCTTATTGTGGCGCAGTGCCACATTTTGTTGATAGTAGTACGTGCACTTTGGGCGTCGATGCCGAGCAATTGCGTAGCTATCTCTCGCTTGCATCTGAGCAGCGGGCAGGATTTTGTGTAAACCGAGCGACCGGTCGAATCATCCGTGCGATTGTGCCGATGCATACCTTCGGGCATCCGGTGGATCTGGATGGGCTGTTGGCGATTGCTCGAGATTTCAATATTGCATTGGTTGAAGATGCAGCCGAATCTCTGGGGAGCTATTGCCATGGCCGCCATACGGGCACGTTCGGCTTGATGGGCACGCTCAGCTTCAACGGTAACAAGACGATTACGACCGGGGGGGGCGGTGCAATCCTGACCAATAGCCCCGAGCTTGCACGCCATGCCAAGCACCTGACTACGACCGCCAAACTGCCCCATGCTTGGGAATACTGTCACAACGAAATCGGTTATAACTACCGGTTGCCGAATCTGAACGCAGCCTTGGGATGTGCACAGCTTGAACAGCTGCCGAAGATGCTTGATGCAAAACGAACGCTGTTTCAGCGCTACCAGGACGCGTTTTCAACAACGACGGGGGTCCGTTTGGTTGAGGAGCCTGCGGGGTGCAGAAGCAACTACTGGCTGCAAACACTGCTCCTCGATGTCGATCTGGCGGGGCTGCGCGACAGCATATTGCAAGTCACCAATAGCGTGGGATTGATGACGCGGCCTGCTTGGGAGCTGATGCCAAAATTGCTGCCGTATCGGGAGTGCCCGCGCATGGATTTGGATTGCGCGAATTCTCTCTCGCGACGTCTGATAAACATCCCGAGCAGTTCCGGGCTGGTGCCCGCAAGCCATGAATAAGCCAGGGCTTATTCTTGTCGGGGCTGGCGGTCATGCCGGTGCAGTGATTGATGTCGTTGAGCAGCACGGTGAATATCAAATCGTCGGGCTGGTTGGCTCGCACAAGGAAGTACAAACCCGGCGCTTTGGATATCCCGTCATTGGCACAGACAGTGACTTGTCTGAATTGGCTAAAATGCACAAATACGCCCTTGTCGCAGTAGGGCAAATTCAGTCTCCCGATATTCGCATGCGTCTTTATGAACTGGCCGTCCAGGCGGGGTTTCAATTGCCGGTGATTGTTGCGCCTTCTGCTTATGTCTCTCGTCATGCCGACCTTGGCGCTGGCAGCGTCGTCATGCATGGGGCCATCGTCAATGCCGGAGCAAGGATTGGTGCTAACTGCATTATTAATACCCGGGCCTTGCTCGAGCATGATGTGACTATCGCCGACCATTGCCACATCTCTACTGGCGCCATTCTCAATGGCAATGCGTGCGTTGGCGCTGGCAGCTTCGTTGGTAGCGCTAGCGTTGTCAGGGAAGGGGTTTCGCTCGGCAAGCGCTGCGTGGTCGGAATGGGCCTCTCTGTCAGACACAATCAGGCGGACGGTACCCAACTAAACGGTAGCCACAAGCGATGACGAATCGGGTCCTCATCATCGCCGAGGCTGGCGTCAATCATAATGGTGATCTGGCGCTGGCCAAGCAACTGGTCGATGCCGCCGCGGCTGCTGGTGCTGACCTTGTCAAGTTTCAGACTTTTAGCGTCAACCGCCTGGTTACACGATCAGCGACAAAGGCCGACTATCAGGCCGAGGTTACCGACAGAAAAGAAACGCAACATCAAATGCTGTCGAGGTTGGAGCTCAGTGCTGAAATGCACAGGGATCTCATCGCGCACTGCGCCATACGCAATATTGGTTTTTTCTCTACCGGGTTTGATATTGAAAGTGTCGATTTTCTGGTGGGGCTTGGCCAGGAACGCTTCAAGGTTCCATCAGGTGAGATCACGAATTTGCCCTACCTGCGCCACATCGGCCATTTTGGCAAGGAGGTGATCCTCTCCACGGGGATGGCGACTTTGGCCGATATCGAAGCAGCCATCGATGTGCTTGAACAGGCCGGCACGTCGCGCGCCAATATTTCGGTTCTTCATTGCACCACCGAATATCCGACACCCATGGCGGAGGTGAACCTGCGCGCCATGAAGAGCATCCAGGCTGCGTTTCAAGTCGCGGTAGGCTATTCCGACCATACGTCGGGCATAGAGGTCGCAATCGCAGCGGTAGCCTTGGGTGCTTCTGTCATCGAGAAGCACTTTACGCTGGATCGTAATTTGCCGGGCCCTGACCATCAGGCCAGCCTGGAGCCGGACGAACTCAGGGCCATGATTGCGGCCATTCGCAATATTGAAGTAGCGCTGGGTGACGGCGTCAAGCGACTTACACCAAGTGAGGCTAGGAATAAATTAGTTGTCCGGAAATCATTGGTTGCAAGTGCAAACATAAGAAAGGGCGATATATTTAGCGCCGAAAACGTCACGACTAAGCGGCCTGGTGCAGGGATATCTCCCATGCGTTGGGATGAGGTCATTGGTCGAGTCGCACCCCGTGATTTTTCGCAAGATGAGTTGATTGGTCTATGACGCGCAAAATTTGTGTTGTCACCGGCACCCGGGCGGAATACGGGCTGCTACGGTGGGTGATGCAAGGCATCAAGGATGATCCTGAATTGACCTTGCAGACCATTGCGACTGGCATGCATCTGTCGCCCGAATTTGGTCTGACCTATCGACAAATTGAGCAGGACGGCTTCCATATCGACCGCAAGATTGAAATGCTGACCAGCTCGGATACGTCGGTTGGAATAGCAAAATCCATGGGGCTGGGGTTGATTGGTTTTGCCGATGCTCTCAATGAACTGCAGCCCGACTTGATGCTAGTTCTTGGCGATCGTTTCGAGATTTTTTCAGCGGTATCGGCCGGACTTGTTGCACGCATCCCTATTGCGCATGTGCATGGCGGCGAGTCGACGGAAGGTCTTATCGATGAGGCGATTCGGCATTCGATAACTAAAATGTCTCACCTTCATTTTGTGGCCGCCGAGGAGTATCGGCAGCGTGTGATTCAATTAGGAGAGCAGCCTGAAAGTGTTTTTCTGGTCGGTGGCTTGGGAATCGACAGCATCAAGCGGATGGATTTGCTAAACCGGGCGGAGTTGGAAGCCTCATTGGGCTTCGCATTCCGGGAAAAAAATCTGCTCATTACGTTTCATCCTGTGACGCTCGAATCGGCAACGGCTTCAGACCAAATGCTAGAGCTTCTCGCGGCTTTGGAAAATCTTAAAGATACACAGCTCATATTCACTATGCCAAATGCTGACACCGATGGCCGGGCGCTGATCGGTTTGGTGGAGCAATTCGTTGCGCAGCACTCCAATGCCCGCGCATACACTTCTCTTGGCCAGTTGCGTTATCTGTCATGCCTTGCTCAGGTTGACGGCGTCCTGGGGAACTCTTCTAGTGGCTTGGCAGAAGTTCCCAGCTTCAACAAAGGAACAATCAATATTGGTGATCGCCAGAGGGGGCGATTGCAGGCCGCGAGCGTAATCAATGCGATGCCATTAAGGCACGATATCTCTGCCGCTATTGAAACGCTCTATTCTGAGTCTTTTCAAGCAGGTTTGCCGTTCGTACGCAATCCATATGGAGAGGGTGGTGCAAGTGAAAAAATTGTTGCCACAATAAAAGGTGCAGTACTTAATGATTTGCTCAAGAAGCGTTTTTATGACGTTGCCTCCCTATGCGCATAGTGTTTATAGGGGCCGTCGAGTTTTCAAGCCGAACGCTGAACCACATGTTGAGTGTCGGGGCGGAAATTGTTGGCGTGTGCACATTGCAGGAATCCAAATTCAATGCTGATCATGTAGACCTTCGTAGTGTTAGTGAATCCTATGGGTTGCCTTGTCTTTATGTGGAAGACATTAATTCAGTGGAGACCTTGAATTGGATTAGGGATAAAGCACCGGATGTAATCTGCTGCTTCGGGTGGTCAAAGTTGCTAAAGCGGGGCCTCCTTGAACTTGCGCCGTTGGGAGTTATCGGGTTCCACCCGGCGGCATTGCCTGCAAATCGAGGTCGACATCCACTGATATGGGCTTTGGTCCTTGGGCTTGAAAAGACGGCATCAACGTTTTTTTTCATGGATGCAGGTGCCGATAGCGGAGATATACTTTCCCAGCGTGAAATTGCCATCGATGAAGAAGATGATGCGGGTAGTTTGTATGACAAGGTCACCCGAGTGGCCTTGACGCAAATCGAAGAGTTTCTGCCACTGCTAGCGTCTGGGGCGTTCCAGCGAAAAAGGCAGCAGGAATCTCTCGCCAATACATGGCGAAAGCGCGGGGCGGCGGATGGGAAAATTGACTGGCGAATGTCCGCTCGTTGTATTGCTCGATTGGTGCGGGGCTTGGCAAAACCTTATGTCGGCGCACATTTCGAAGTTGATGGGCGAGAAATCAAGGTCTGGAAAGTTGCTGTAGTCGGAGATGCGCCAAACAATATCGAGCCGGGGAAAATTTATAGGGAGATAGCCTCCAAGCCCGTAGTTAAGTGTGGCGAGGATGCTGTTTGCCTATTGGTTACAGAGCCACTATTTAAGCCAGATATCGGCGGCTATTTATGAAAACTATCGTAGTAGCACCTCATCCTGATGATGAAACGCTCGGTGCTGGCGGAACTCTCCTGAGAAGGAAGGCCGAAGGAGGCGCGGTGGCGTGGTTGATCGTCACTTCAATCTCTGAGGAAAATGGGTGGAGTGCGGAGAAAGTAAGACAGCGCCAAGGGGAGATCGATAAAATCGCCGAGTTGTATAGCTTCGACGAAATTTATTCTCTCAATTTTCCAACTACGAAGCTCGACGCTACCCCTGTTGGCGATCTAATTTCGGCTGTTTCTGGGGTGTTCCAAGCTTTTAATCCGAACGAAGTCTTCTTGCCAAATCCTACGGATGTTCACACCGATCATCGTGTGGTATTTGATGCTGTAGTTAGTTGCACAAAATGGTTCCGGTACCCTTCGGTGAGTCGGGTCCTAGCTTATGAAACGCTTTCCGAAACGGATTTTAGCCTGAGTCCAGGTTGTCGATTTTCCCCCAATGTGTTTGTGGATATAGAGCCTTTTCTCGAAGATAAATTGAGGGCGATCAGCATATACGCATCAGAGCTAGGGGAGTTCCCGTTTCCTCGCAGCCTAGCGGCAATTCGGGCTTTGGCTGCGTTACGGGGAGCCGCCTCAGGGTTCGTGGCTGCTGAGGCCTTTGAATTGTTGCGGGAAAGGTCATGAGCAATGATCGCGTCGTGTGCTAAATGAACGCTAATACAACGGTTGAAAATATCTGGCAGCAGGCTGTCGTCTCTACAGGCGCTACTATCCGGCAGGCCATAAGAGCTCTTGATCAAGCTGCTATCAAAATAGTCTTGGTTATTAATGACGAAAATGAACTCCAAGGCACTGTGTCTGACGGTGATATCAGGCGAGGCTTGCTAAAGGGCTTGGATCTTAATAGCGCGATCGCAACTGTTATCCACCGTAATGCCTTGGTTGTTCCTCCGGGGATGGGGCGAGAGACGGTAATGCAATTAATGGTCGCGAATAAGATCCAACAAATTCCTGTTGTAGACGAGCGTCGCCATGTCGTTGGCCTGCATCTCTGGGATGAAATCACTACACCGCCTCTCCGTTCTAATCTGATGGTCATAATGGCCGGAGGAAAAGGGGCGCGCCTTAGACCGTTCACTGAAAATTGCCCCAAACCTTTGGTGACGGTCGGTGGGAGGCCGATGTTGGAGCACATCATCGAGCGGGCCAAGTTTGAGGGCTTCAGCCATTTTGTGTTGGCGATAAACTATTTAGGGCACATGATCGAGGAGTATTTTGGGAACGGTGAACGCTTGGGCGTTCGCATCGATTACCTGCGCGAACAAGAGCCCTTGGGTACTGCTGGAGCGCTAAGTCTGCTGAATCCGCGTCCTGATTTGCCAATCGTTGTGACCAATGCCGACGTAATTACAGATATCCGATACGGCGAACTACTTGATTTTCACGTTCACCACGAAGCGGTAGCGACCATGGCGGTACGAATACATGAGTGGCAGCACCCGTTTGGAGTGGTACAAACCCGCGGCGTAGATATCGTTGGCTTTGAAGAAAAGCCTGTGGCGCGAAACCATATTAATGCTGGCGTGTACGTGCTGAGCCCGGAAGCACTGAATGCTTTAAGTGGTGAAGCGCATTGCGATATGCCTAGCCTCTTTGAACGCCTCCAGTCACAAGGAGGGCGAACAGTGGCCTACCCTATGCATGAACCGTGGCTTGATGTGGGCAGGCCTGATGATCTAAATCGGGCCAATGCCGAAAATACCAATTAACTACGAAAACGTGACCGAAAATGAACATCATTAAGTATCCACACCCCGTCGACCTAGCTGGCTTTGCAAAAAGCAATTCAAACCCGGCGGCATTTTATGGGCTCCCCCAAACGGTTGCTTACTGCAAAAAATGTGTGATTTCTAACCAACGCCCAAATTCTGCGGTCGAATACAAGCACACCAAAGATACCAAGAAGGCAACAATCAATTTTGATGAGTACGGCGTCTGCGATGCCTGCAACTATGCAGAGCAAAAACGACACGGGATCGACTGGAATGATCGAGAAAAGCAGTTGCGCGAACTTTGCGATAGGCATCGTAAGGCAGACGGATCTTATGACTGTATCGTGCCGGGATCAGGGGGGAAGGATAGTTTTTACGCATCCCATATCCTGAAAACGAAATATGGAATGCACCCGCTTACGGTAACGTGGGCGCCGCATATCTATACGGAGTGGGGGTGGAAGAACTTTCAATCATGGATTCATGCAGGGCATGACAACTATCTAATGACGCCAAATGGCCGTGTTCATAGGTTGTTGACTCGGCTGTCAACTGAATTGTTGTTTCATCCCTTCCAGGCTTTTTTTCTAGGGCAAAAATCCATTGCGCCAAAAATGGCGATTAAATTTGATATTCCGCTGATCTTCTACGGAGAAAACGAGGCGGAATATGGAAATCCAGTAGATACGACATTGACTCCCGAGCAAGACAAAAAATATTTTTCCGGAATTAATCTCGATGATATGAGGATATCGGGCCTATCTGTTGGGGATTTGCTTAATGACTTTGGGCTTGAACTGAATGATTTGTCGCCATATTTGCCTGCGGACGGAAATCAGTTAATTGACAAGAAGGTTGCTTCCCATTATCTCGGGTACTACCTGAAGTGGCACCCACAGTCATGTTATTACTATGCGGTTGAGCATGGAGGCTTTCAAGCGTCGCCGGAGCGGACGCCTGGCACATATTCGAAATACAACAGTATTGACGATCGTATTGATGACCTTCATTACTATACGACAGGGATTAAATTCGGAATTGGCCGCGCTAGCTATGATGCTGCACAAGAAATTCGTTCGGGCGACATTAACCGCGAGGAGGGTCTAGCGCTTGTAAAGCGTTTCGATCACGAGTTTCCAGAGCGTTTTTCGGATGAGCTATTTAATTATCTAAGTTTGCCTAAAGTCGATTTTCCTGTGGCTAGCGCGATGTTTGAAAAGCCGATAATGGATCGCGAGTATTTTCGTTTGCTCACCGATCAGTTCCGTTCGCCGCATCTGTGGTTCAACGAAAACGGCGAGTGGAAATTGCGCCATGTGGTTTGCTAGGACAGAAAGGTGAATCTATGGAAATAACATCTAAGCGAATCGCCGATGCTGAAATCTATAATAACGACTCTTTTTATGATGTGCCAAAGGAATACTACCGACTTGTTTTGTCGACAATTCAGGCAAAATCCAAAATCCAAAATCCAGATTCTCTATTGGATATCGGGTGTGCAAATGGCTCGTTTATACATCATGCTCAAAAGTCATTAACTGACACTTCTTTTTTTGGCGCCGAACCGGTTCCTGAATTGGCAGATATTGCGCAGAGGAATACGGCCGCCGTAATTTTCAAGCAAGGATTATTTGATATCGCGGAAGGTACAAAATATCAGGTTGTTACCATGCTTGGAGTGCTCGGTATTTTTGCTGATGTTGATCAAGTGTTGAGGAAAATTAAGTCACTCATGAAGCCTGGTGGAATGGCAATCATTTTCTCACCATTCAATGAAGAAGATATTGATGTGATTCTGAGTTACAGAAGGGCACCATGCGGCCCATGGGAGTCTGGCCATAACTTATTTTCTAAACGTACGGTGGAAAATACCGTCATAGCTTTGGATATGTGCTGTGAATGGATGGATTTTGAAATGTCAACACCGATTCCCAAGACATGTGATCCAATGCGCTCATGGACCGAACCCTTCCGTAATAATAAGTACCATTTGATATACGGCACAAATATGTTTTCAACGATGAAGCTACTGATTTTAAAATAATTCAAAATCAGTAACGTAAGAGGTAAGTGCCCCCTTGAGAAATATTCGCCTCATCGCTCGCCTTGATATCAAGGGTCCCAACTTAATCAAGGGTATCCACTTAGAAGGTCTGCGTGTTATCGGCTCTCCAAGTGACCATGCTTTGCGCTACTACCAGCAGGGTGTGGATGAACTGATTTATATAGATTGCGTCGCCAGCCTTTACGGACGCAATCACTTGAGCGAAATCGTCCGATCCGCGGCAGAAAATATCTTCGTACCTATGACGGTTGGTGGCGGAATTCGATCGGTTGAAGATGCTACACAGATTTTGCGGGCGGGTGCCGACAAGGTAGCTATCAATACCGCCGCAGTCGCGAACCCAAAACTCGTCACCGAAATCGCCCGTCGTTTTGGCAGTCAGTGCATGGTGCTTTCCGTCGAGGCGAAGCAGATCGGAACAGATCGATGGGAGGCTTATACCGACAACGGACGCGAGCGTACCGGTCTGGACGTGATCGAGTGGGTCAAACGTGGTGCTTCTCTTGGGGCCGGGGAGATTTTGCTGACCTCGGTTGATAGAGAAGGCACACGCAAGGGTTTTGACACTGCATTATTGCGAGCGGTAACGCAGGAAGTCGCGGTACCGGTTATCGCCAGTGGTGGTATGGGCAAACCGGAAGATGTCATTGATGCAGTCCGGCAAGGAGAAGCCGACGCCGTTGCAATGGCCGACATATTGCATTATCAGCGGGCAACGGTTGGCGATATACGCAGTGTCGCGCGAGCATCCGGCATTGGGGTGAGAAATTATGAGCCGGTGTGATGTTGCTGTAATCGACTACGGCATGGGTAACCTGCTAAGCGTGCGCAGGGGTTTGGAGCATTGGGGAGCGATCGTTAATGTGACGGCAGATCCCGAGGCAATTCTTTCCGCTCCCCGGGTGGTTTTGCCGGGGGTTGGTGCATTTGCCGACGGTATGGCAGAACTGAACTGTCGCGGACTTGATGCTGTCGTGCGGGAAGTCGCCAAACAGGGAACGCCGCTGTTGGGTATCTGCCTGGGCATGCAGATGCTTCTCGATGAGAGCCAGGAATTCGGTACCACAAAAGGCTTGGGGTTGATCCCCGGAGAGGTGGTCGCAGTTCCTTCGGTGGGTAGCGATGGCCGGCCGCAAAAAATCCCTCATATTGGCTGGAATGCGTTGGTTTTGCCCGAAGGGCATGAAGGCTGGGAGGGCTCCTTGCTGCAAGATGTCAAAGTCGGCGAAGCTGTCTATTTCGTCCATTCATTTATGGCAAGCCCGAAGAATCCCTCGCATAGGCTCGCCGATTGTCTTTATGGGGGGAGGGTAGTTTCGGCTTTGATAGCACGAGATAACATCGCAGGGTGTCAATTCCACCCCGAAAAGAGCGGCGAAATCGGCCTGAAAATCCTTCACAGTTTTTTGTTTTCGTGAAAATTCTCGCTCTTATTCCCGCTCGTGGTGGCTCCAAAAGACTTCCAGGAAAAAATATTCGTCTTCTGGGCGGGAAGCCGTTGATTGCCTGGAGCATAGACTGCGTTAAAGACTCCCCTCTCGTTTGCGATACTCTTGTCAGCACTGATGATCCATCGATTGCTGAGGTAGCGGCAAATTTAGGGGCATTAGTGCCTTGGTTACGGCCAGATGGTTTGGCTACAGATACCACCTCCTCTGTCGACGTTTGTCTCCATGCACTAAATTGGTATGAAGATGTGCATGGTGCAATCGATGGCCTGCTGTTGCTACAACCGACGTCTCCATTTCGTAGCAAAGACTCTGTTTCAAAAGCTATCGAACTCTTCTGCGCAAATTCGGGACGTTCAGTTGTAGCAGTTGCTCCTGCGGTTTCTCATCCTATGTGGTGTCTGAAAATCGAAGGGGGCCACCTTTCTCCGTTTATTGATGGAGGCGGACTCCATCTCCGATCGCAGGATTTGCCATCGGCATTTATCGTAACTGGTGGAATTTATTTGATTTCGCCTAGCGAATTGAGGGGCGCGCGAACTTTTTTTACATCCGATGCTGTGCCATTGATTGTTGATGCCCCTGAAGAGTCTATTGACATCGATTCAATGTGGGACTGGCGGCTGGCGGAGGCATTCCTTCAGCATCCGAGCAGTGTTGAACGCTAGAGTGCAATGGAGATATTCCGAAAAATTTTCGCAAAAGCGAAACGCGCAGCAAACCTGCTGTTCCGGGCTAAAAAAATCTGGCATTGGCCAAGCCCCGTAGACGTCCTGATCTACGATTCTGCAGGCAGCGAATATTTTGTTGGCTATCTAAGAACATGGCGAGTTGGAGTTTTGCATGTTCGCGGCGAGACGCTGAACATCTTTGCACTCGCCGCTTCTCTAATTAGGCGCGGGAAAAGGCACGGCGCGTACATCGATTTGTTGATCGAAAAATTCCAACCGCGACTGATCCTGACCTTTATTGATAATGCATCGGCATTTTGGAGCATCAAGGAAAGGCATCCAGGCGTTACAACCATGTTTGTGCAAAATGGGTTTCGCGGTTATTACATGGATGCCTTTGAAATTTTGAATGGCTACCCTACTGAAACGCGAACTTTTACCGTCGACTACATGATGACATTCGGGCCACGAATTGGCAGTGAATACAGCAAGTACATAAATGGACTTGTTGTTCCCATGGGAAGTCTAAAGAACAATCAGCAAACGATTCGGCGGGAAGTGATACCTGGAACTATTGCCTTTATTTCTCAATTTCGCGCCACAGATGGGCTGACGTTGGGGGGGCGCAGGTTTTCTCATAAAGAGTATTTTGGTGATGTAGATCAGGCAGTCCTTGAGTTTCTGAAAAGTTATGCTGAAAGGCACGGGAAGGCTTTATTTGTTATCCCATGCTCCGGTCAGGAAATTGAGCGTCTTTATTTTGAGCGCATGATGAGCAGTAAATGCAATTTCACTGATGAAATCTGGCAGTGCAATAGTTACGAGGCGTTGGATGCAGCGGAAGTCGTTGTTTCGATTGAAAGTACATTGGGGTATGAGTCATTGGCTAGAGGTAATCGCACAGCCTTTTTTTCCATACGCTCGGAAGTAACCGGCCTTCAGGGAATGACTTACGGTTGGCCCGATGTGGTTCCAGAGGAAGGGCCGTTTTGGAGTAACAGTTTCAGTCTAGATGCTTTTGAAAGGATCTTAAATCATCTTTTCTCGGTAACGGACGAGGAGTTTCGACGTGAGATAGCTTTGAAAAAGGTGTCCGAGCATATTGTATATGATTCAGAAAACACTACCCTCAGGACCTGTATTGCTCATGTTCTAGCCGAATGCTAGCTATATCGCCGATAGTTACACGTAAAATGCCCCGTTGTTTAGGAAAATTCCATCAGTAATGTCCCGTCGTTAATCGAACAAGATCAACTGGTTGGAATTTTCAAGTAGATCTGGTGAAGGGGGAATACGAGCAAGTAGCTTATCCAATGGGATTCTCTCAAACATGGTGAGACTCCGGATTTTTAGGATTTCGTAGAGGCAAGCGGAGAACTCCAGTCGCTTCTTCGAGATAGCGACGAGCACAGAGACGGAGACGCCAATCCAGATCTGGGACTTGACCGGGTTCTAAGAAGTGCCGAAGAAGGACTTGATACGCAGATGTTGTTTGATCCAATTGAAGAACAACTCGACCTGCCAACGGCAGCGATACCACTCGGCGATGGTTTGCGCCGGCAGATCGGTGTTGTTCGTCAGAAAGGTCAGCTTCTTGTCCCCGTCGTCCTTGATGCCAACACGACGCAGCGGTGTCGGGTCGTCCTGGTTCGAGTGGAAGCCGGTCAGTGTGCCGATCTGATCGCAGATTATGCCGGCCGTCCGATCCGATTCCAGAGAGTAGCGTCGCTGGAAGCGCAGGTTCAACTTGGCGCGAATGAAGTTGAAGCTTCCGGCCTGAGGCAGTCGATGCGGTTGTTTGAAGTCGATATAGCCGCGATCCATAATGTAGAACGCGCCCGCTATTGGCACCAGCATGTCGAAGACATTGACCCCGTGCCACTTGCCGTCGCTGATGTGAATGAAGCTGGGAATGTTGCCGCGCTGGTCGAGCAACGTATACATCTTCACCGCCGTCTTGGTGGAACGGAACGGTGCCCACGGAAACCGCGAAAGAGACAGATCGATGGTCGTGGCATCCAGTGCATACACGGTGTTGGACAGATCGCCACCAAAGGACTCTTCGGCGGAAAGCTTGCGTGCAATGCTGATCAGGCTTCGCGTGCAGTCGGCATAGATGTGCCAGTTGCGAACCAAGTTGGCGTTGGTCAGCGTGTTCCTCGCGACCGTACTGCGAAGGCCTATGTGGTACAGCTTAGCCACCTGACTGCGCAGACAGGCTTCGATATCGCGCATACTCTATATATAGGTCAGCTGCGCGAAAGCTATGCACAGGTACTGGTCGAGACAGGTGAAGCGCTTCACCTTGTGCTCCCCATCGTAGCGGGCGACACAGCGGCGAAAAGTAATCAGCGGCAGATGCGCCATGACTTGCGCAAAAAAGAAGAGTTTGCCCGTGTTCATCGGCAACACCCGCAGTTCGGTCGGAAGAGCCCGAAATGCTACGAGCGACGCTCAAATCGATACAAGCTTCAAACTTGGAATAACCGCAATCGTTCCACTTGTTATACGAACCCAGCGTGAGAACGTTGGGATACTACTGGGCAAATATTGTGTCTAACTTTATGATTCCATACGGCCGCCAAAGCATTTCCCAGTCAGATGTCGATCTGGTTGTGGAGGTTCTTCGCTCGGATTTTTTGACGCAAGGGCCTTGGGCCGCTCGATTTGAGTGCGTTGTCGCTGATCGATGTGGTGCCCAATATGCCGTCGCGGTGAATAGCGCAACCTCGGCTTTGCATCTAGCCTGTCTTGCACTGGAATTAGGTGTGGGGGATTGGTTGTGGACGAGCCCGACAACTTTCGTTGCCAGTGCAAATTGCGGGCTTTACTGTGGTGCTCAGGTCGATTTTGTCGATATCGACCCACATACTTACAATATGTGCCCCCAGGCGCTCGAACGAAAGCTTGTTGAAGCGGAAAAAATAGGGAGGCTGCCCAAGGTTGTTGTGCCCGTACACTTATGCGGCCAGCCGTGTGACATGGCAAAAATCAATGCGTTAAGCCATCAGTACGGTTTTAAGATAATTGAGGATGCTTCGCATGCCATTGGTGCTAAATATAGCGCTACCGGTCGGGGTGGTGAGTTTGAAACGGTGGGAAATTGCCGCTATAGCAATATCACCGTATTCAGTTTTCATCCGGTCAAGATCATTACAACCGGTGAGGGCGGGATGGCTCTTACAAATGATCCTCTGCTGGCGAACCGTCTGCAGCGGCTCCGTAGTCACGGTATTACAAGCGACGTAGCTGAAATGCAGCCTAGGCCCGCCAATGAAATATGGAACTACCAGCAGATTGGTTTAGGGTACAACTATCGCATGACTGACATCCAGGCGGCATTGGGGGTCAGTCAGATGGAGCAACTGCAGGTTTTTGTTGCGAAACGTCATCACATTGCTGAGCGCTACAATGCCGAGTTAGCTGAGTTGCCACTCCAACTGCCCTGGCAGAGCCCCTGCAGTTATTCTAGTTATCACCTTTACCCGATCCGGATCAGGCCGGATGTCTGTGGAGTTTCGCAACGGCAACTCTATGATTTGCTGCAGGCGGCTGGGATAAATGTCAATCTTCACTACATCCCTGTTTATCGGCAGCCTTACTACGAAGCAATGGGATTCAAAGCTGGATACTGCCCAGAGGCTGAGGCCTATTTCCAGCAGGCGCTGAGCATCCCTATATTTCCAGCTCTCACCGCAGTGGAGCAAGGCAAGGTGATACAAGTGCTCACTGAGGCGCTTGTATGAAACTCGCCTTGGGGGGCGCGCAGTTTGGTTTTGCATACGGCGTTTCCAACTCAACTGGACAGGTTCCCCGCCAAGAAGCGCGCAAGATTGTTAGCCTAGCCCGACTGGCGGGTGTGGATACCATCGATACCGCCATTGCCTATGGCGATAGCGAAGTCTGCCTCGGAGAGATCGGTGTTGGCGATTTTAGGGTTGTGACGAAACTGCCACCCATGCCGGATGACATTGCCGATGCCGCAGATTGGGTACGCGGTCAAATCACGGGCTCGCTTGATCGTCTCGGCGTGGCGCGGGTGCATGGCTTGTTGCTGCACCGTGCTGATCAGTTGCTTGGCCAGCACGGCCAGAAACTTGCCTCAGCCTTGTCGCGGGCCAGACAGGATGGCTTGGTGGGCAAGGTTGGCGTTTCCATCTACGACCCGGAACAACTGGCTGCGATTATGCCCGTTTGCACGCCGGATATCGTGCAGGCACCCTTGAATCTTCTGGACCGCCGCCTCGAGACTTCAGGCTGGCTGCAGCGCTTGCATGATGTCGGCGTCGAGGTCCATACGCGCTCGGCTTTCCTGCAGGGCCTGCTGATAATGAACCAGGCGACAATGCCGCCGCGCTTTGGGCGCTGGCGCGTGCTTTGGGATACCTGGCAAGCTTGGCTTGATGCGCATGGCGTTTCGGCCACACGTGCTTGTCTGCAATATCCATTGTCATTCCCCCAGGTCGATCGCGTCGTCGTGGGAGTGTCGAGTACGGCAGAGTTTCGAATGCTGCTTGATGATGCGGCTGTTGTCGCCACGACGACCGAACTGCCCGACCTTGCCTGTACCGATATGGATCTAATCAACCCCTCGAACTGGAACCGGCTCTGATCGTGAAAACTGTTGCTATCGTTCAGGCTCGCATGGGCTCGACGCGCCTACCCAACAAGGTTATGAAAGCCATAGGCGGCGTGCCCATGATCGAGTTGTTGCTGGCTCGTTTGGCGCGCTCGACGGAACTTGACCAGATTATCGTCGCTACATCTACCGACCCGCGCAATCAAGTGCTGGCAGATCATGTTCGGGCGCTGGGCTATGCTTGCGAGCTGGGCAGTGAAAACGATGTGCTTGATCGCTTCATCCAGGCCGGCACCATTCATGGCGCGGATGTCGTGGTGCGAATTACGGGCGATTGTCCATTGGTCGATCCGGCCTTGGTGGATGAGTGCGTTAGAAGGTTCCGCCTGACAGGGGTTGATTATTTCAGCAATGTTAGCCCGCCCACTTACCCGGATGGCCTCGATATTGAGGTCGTGAAAATGGCTGCACTGGTACGGGCGGCGCAGGAAAGCGATCGTGACTACGACCACGAGCATGTGACGCCGTATGTCCGCGAGTCGGGGTGCTTCAGCACGGCAGCAATTCAGAATAGTGAAGATTTATCTGGTCTGCGTTGGACTATCGACGAACCCGCTGATTTTGAAGTAGCAAGCAACGTCTTTGCGCACTTTGCACCGGACATTTATTTTGGTTGGGCGAAGATTCTTGAACTGCAATCGATTCGCCCACAACTCTTTGCGGGCAATCACCAAATACAACGAAACGAAGGTGCATCAATGGGCGCCGGGCAGAAACTTTGGAAGCGGGCTAAGCAGATCATCCCGGGCGGCAACATGCTGCTATCGAAGCGCGCTGAAATGTTCCTTCCGGATCAGTGGCCGGCCTATTTCAGCAAGTCGAAGGGGTGCAAGGTCTGGGATCTCGATGGCAAGGAATACATCGACATGTGCATCATGGGCATCGGCACCAATACCCTCGGGTATGGCCATCCCGAAGTGGACGATGCCGTCCGCAAGACCATCGACGCCGGCAATATGTCGACCTTCAATTGCCCCGAAGAAGTCTTTCTAGCCGAGAGGCTGATCGAACTTCACCCTTGGGCCGACATGGTGCGTCTGGCGCGCTCGGGCGGCGAGGCTAATGCCGTGGCGATCCGGATCGCGCGCGCTGCCTCCGGTCGCGATAAGGTGGCAATCTGTGGTTATCACGGCTGGCACGACTGGTACCTGTCGGCGAACCTCGGCGCCGAAAAGGGGCTGGATGGGCATTTGCTGCCCGGTTTAGAGCCGAATGGCGTGCCACGCAATCTGGCGGGTACGGTATTTCCCTTCAACTACAACAACTACGCCGAGCTTGAGGCGCTGGTCAAAAATCACGACATCGGCGTGATCAAGATGGAAGTCGTGCGTAACATGGGGCCGGAAGACAACTTCCTACAGAAGGTGCGCAAACTTGCCACGGACAACAAAATTGTCCTGATTTTCGACGAATGCACTTCGGGCTTTCGCGAAACCTTTGGCGGCCTGCACAAGAAATATGGCGTCGAGCCGGATATGGCCATGTTCGGCAAGGCCATGGGCAACGGTTACGGAATTACCGCGACCATCGGACGCCGCGAAATCATGGAGGCGGCGCAAAGTACCTTCATCAGCAGCACCTTCTGGACCGAGCGTATCGGCCCGACGGCGGCACTGAAGACGCTGGAAGTGATGGAGCGTGTCCAGTCCTGGAACACCATTACCGAGACCGGTTTGCAAATTCGCCAGCGCTGGCAGGCGCTGGCCGACAAGCACGGCCTCGGTATTGCGCACTGGGGCTTGCCGGCCCTGACCGGCTTCTCGTTCACCAGCCCGCAGGGTCTGGCCTACAAGACCCTCATCACTCAGGAAATGCTTGGCAAAGGCTATCTTGCCGCCAATAGCGTTTATGTCTGCACGGAGCACACGCAGGAAATTGTCGACGGCTATTTCGACGCGCTCGATCCGGTCTTCAAGATGATCCGCGAGTGCGAGGATGGGCGCGATGTCATGAGTCTGCTGAAAGGCCCGGTGTGCCATGCGGGTTTCAAGCGCCTGAACTAGTGCAATGAGGGGCATCTTCCGCGCCGATGCCTCCACGCAGATCGGGACCGGCCATGTCATGCGTTGCCTGACCTTGGCGGACGCCTTGCGTGATCGGGGCGCCCGGTGTGGTTTTGTGTGTCGGGAGCACCCCGGCCATCTGCTCGACCTGATCCGGTCGCGTGGTCACGAGACCCATGCCCTGCCGCTGGCTACCGCTTTCCGTACGAGCGGAGGCGACGCTGCGCATGATCATGCCGACTGGCTGGGCGCTGACTGGGCCAGCGACGTACAGCAGACGCTGGCAATCATGCATGACACCCCCGTGGACTGGCTGGTGGTTGACCACTATGCGCTGGATGCCCGCTGGGAAAAGCAGATAGGCGCACATTGCAGCAAGGTTCTGGTCATCGATGACCTGGCCGACCGGCCGCATGATTGCGACCTTCTGCTCGATCAGAACTGGCTCGGTGCCGGCCCGGATCTGCGTTATGCGGGCCTCGTCCCGGAACGGTGCCGAACGTTGCTGGGGCCACGGCATGCCCTGCTTACCCCGGAATATGCACAACTGCGTGCAGCGACACCCGTGCGCGATGGCAATGTCCGCCGCGTACTGGTGTTCATGGGTGGTGCCGATCCAAGCAACCAGACCAGCAAGGTACTGGAGGCTCTCATGCACCCTGCCTTGCAGTCCCTGAGTCTGGATGTGGTCGTGGGTGTCAACCATCCCGATCCGCGCCGCGTCGAACAAGCCGCCGCCGAGCGACCTGCAACGACGTTCCATTACGGTATTCCCAGCCTTGCCGGGCTGATGGCCCAGGCCGACCTCATGATCGGTGCCGGTGGTTCGACTGCATGGGAGCGCATGTGTCTGGGCTTGCCCGCCATCGTGATCGGGATCGCCAGAAATCAGCTGGAAATCAGCCGTGCCCTGATGGCGGCAGGTTACATCCGCTTTCTTGGCGAGATGGACACGGTTGCTGTGGCAGATATCATTACGGCGGTGCAGGCCGCGCTGAACGACCGTGCCGGGCTGATGGCCCAGAGTCAGCAATGCCGGCGCCTCGTGACGGGCACCGGCGCTTGCGACCTTGCCACAATTCTTGTTCCGGAGTTATTGCCGAATGGCGCTGCGTCCCCTTGCTGAAGCGGATCTGCTGACCGTGCTGTCCTGGCGCAATGCGCCGGAGGTGCGCAAGCAGATGTATTCGTCGCACGAGATTGGCGAAAAGGAGCATCGCGACTGGTTTCAACGGATGCAGAGCGATGCGGGTGTGCGTTGGTATATTCACGAGAACACCGAGGGAATTCCCGACGGTGTGGCCTATTTCACTCAATATTCGCAGATCAAACGTAGTGCTTTCTGGGGTTTCTACATGTCACCCGAGGCAAAGCCGGGTATGGGCACAAGCTTGGGCATCGATGCGCTTGACCAGGCTTTTTCCGAACTCAACCTGCACAAACTGAATGCCGAGGTGCTGGGCTCCAATCCGCGCAGCCTGCGATTCCATGAGAAGCTGGGTTTCAGGAACGAGGGGGTGTTCAGGGACTTTCACTTTGACGGCAGCCGCTATTTTGATGTCGTACGATACGGCATGCTGACCTCGGAATGGCTGCAGATGCGCCCCGAGGTCATGAGGGCATATAGGGAGGCTGGTTCCCGCAAGGCAGCCGCTGAGTGACGGAATGACCGAAAAATACATCATTGCGAGCAGCAAGCCGTGGCATCGGCAACGACTGGAGGCCTTGTTGCAGCCAGTGGATTCATGGCTATGGGTATCCAGCCCGGAGGAGCTGCATGAGGCTGTCGAGCGGGTGCAGCCGCGCTATGTTTTTTTTCTGCACTGGCACTGGATGGTGCCCGAGAGTATTTGGTCGCGTCACGAATGTGTCTGCTTTCACATGACCGATGTGCCCTATGGGCGCGGTGGCAGCCCGCTGCAAAACCTGATTGTCGCCGGCAAGACTGACACGATGCTCACCGCCTTGCGCATGGTCGATGCCGTCGATGCCGGCCCCGTCTATGCGAAGCGACCGATGTCGCTGCAGGGGCGTGCCGAAGACATTTACATTCGTGCCGGGCAACTCAGTTTTGACATCATGCAGTGGATGGTCGAAGCCAAGCCAGAGCCGGTGCCGCAGACTGGCGAGGTTGTGGCGTTCCAGCGACGCAAGCCGGAGCAAAGCGAGCTGCCGACGACCGGCAGTCTGTCGGCCATTTACGATCACATCCGCATGCTTGATGCGCCGACCTACCCGCTTGCCTTCCTTGATTGCGGCGACTTCAGAATCGAATTTTCTTCAGCAGAGCTCCAGGGCGATGTCCTGCACGCCAAGGTAGTCTTGCATAAACGCAAATAGACCGACTTGAGACCCATCATGACAATCAGTATCGACGGCAGGAAAATCGGCCACGGTGAACCTCCGTACATCATTGCGGAGCTGTCGGCCAATCACAACGGCAAGCTGGAGCGCGCGCTTGAAACGATCGAAGCCGCCAAGAAGTGCGGCGCCGATGCAATCAAGCTGCAGACCTACACTGCCGACACGATGACCATCGATTGCGACCTGCCGGAGTTCCGGATCAACGGCGGGCCATGGGATGGTTACAAGCTCTACGACCTTTACGCCTGGGCGCAGACGCCTTACGAGTGGCACAAGGCCATGTTTGACCATGCGCGTGCACTCGGCGTCACCGTGTTCTCGACACCGTTCGACGAGTCGGCCGTCGATCTGCTCGAAGAAATCAATGCGCCGGCCTACAAGATCGCTTCCTTCGAAATGATCGACCTGCCCCTGATCCGCTACGTTGCCAGCACCGGCAAGCCGATCATCATGTCGACCGGCATGGCGAGCGAGCACGAAATTGACGAGGCGGTGACGACTGCCCGCGAAGCGGGTTGCAGGGAGCTGGTGCTGCTGCATTGCATCAGCAGTTATCCGGCGCCCATGCGCGAAGCCAACCTGCGCCAGATGGCAGAGCTTGAACGTCGTTTCCATACGATTCCAGGCCTGTCCGACCATACGCTGGGAACGACGGCGTCTGTCGCAGCCGTTGCGCTTGGCGCCTGCGTCATTGAAAAGCACTTTACCCTCAGCCGTGCAGACAAAGGGCCGGATAGCGCCTTCTCGATCGAGCCCGCCGAACTCCAGCGCCTGTGCACCGACGCCCATGATGCCTGGTCGGCATTGGGCAGCGTCGGCTATGACCGCCAGGAGGCCGAGGCCGGCAATACCTTGCTGCGTCGCTCAATCTATTTTGTGCGTGACCTGCCTGCCGGTGCGGTGATTACCGATAGTGACATCCGTCGTATCCGTCCAGGCTTCGGGCTCGCCCCCAAGCACTTTGATGCAGTCCTCGGCAAGCGTGTGAAGGCAGCTGTTGCGCGCGGGACCCCTGTCAGCTGGGGGCAACTATATGACTAGATCGATTGTCGTCGTCGCCGCTCATTCCGACGATGAAGCGCTGGGTTGCGGCGGCACGATTGCCCGCCATGCTGCGGCCGGTGACGCCGTACATCTGGTTTTTCTTGCAGATGGTGTGACCTCTCGTGCCGGCGCGAGCGAAGCCGGCTTGACCGAGCGCGAAGCAGCGGCAGCACGGGCGCATAAATGTCTCGGTGTGCGCTCAGTCAGTTACCTGGCCTTCCCCGACAACCGCCTGGATAGCGTGCCCTTGCTGGATATCGTGCAGCGACTGGAAGCGACGCTGGCGCCATTGGCGCCAGAGGTGATCTACACTCATCACCATGGCGACCTGAATGTTGACCATCGTATTACCCATGAGGCTGTGATGACCGCATGCCGGCCATTGCCGGGAGGCGCGGTCAGGGAAATCTACGCCTTTGAGGTGATGTCGAGCACGGAGTGGAGCGGGCCCGGTCTGATGCCGTTTGTTCCGCAGCTGTCGGTAGATATTTCGGCGTATCTCGATACCAAGCTGGCAGCCCTTGCTGCGTATCAGCTTGAAATGCGTTCTGCGCCGCACTCAAGAAGCATCGAGCATATGCGGGCATTGGCGTTGCACCGCGGATACAGCGCAGGTGTCCACGCTGCCGAAGCCTTTATGGTGATACGCGTATTGCGCTGAATTTCAGCGCCCAATTTGATCAGGACAGACAGAGTTGACCATGAAGATTGTTGCAACCATCGAAGCGCGTATGACCTCCAGCCGCTTGCCTGGGAAAACCTTGCTGCCAGCCGCCGGCATGCCGATGTTGGAGCATCTGGTGTGCCGACTCAGGGCTGTCCCGTCGATTGATGCGATTGTGCTGGCAACCACCGTCAATGCCGCGGATGCACCGCTGGTCGAACTGGCCGAGCGCCTGGGGATCGCTGCCTTCCGTGGCGATGAGGACGATGTGATGCAGCGCGTCATCGATGCTGCCGCTTCCGTGAATGCCGATGTGGTTGTCGAAATCACCGGAGATTGCCCGATCATCGATCCCGAGATCGTGGAACAGACCATCCGCATGTTCAAGGCACATCAGGCTGACTATGTCAGTAATGCACTGGTGCGCAGCTATCCTGACGGCATGGACACGCAGGTATTCTGCCTTGAGACACTCAAGCGCTCGGCGGCCATGACGAATGACCGGCTGGATCGTGAGCATGTCACGCTGCATATCCGCAACCACCCCGAACTCTTTTCCCACGTTCATCTTGTCGCCCCGCCCGAGATCCACTGGCCCGAGCTGGGCCTGACGCTCGACGAGCGTAGTGACTATGAACTGCTCAAGCGGATCATCGAGCATTTCGAGGCCGGCAATCCGCTGTTTTCCTGTCTGGATGCGGTGCGCTTCCTGCGTCAGTTCCCCGAGTTTGCCGAGATCAACAAGGATGTCGTGCGCAAGGGCAATACCTGATGACGCATGTTGCAGTCGTCAGCCATGATGCAGGTGGCGCGGAAATTCTCAGCAGCTGGCTGAACCGCGGGCATTGTCCGGCCAGCGTTTTGGTTGCAGGCCCTGCTGAGGCCATATTTCGCCGCAAGTGCCCGCAGGCCGAGTTCCTGCCGCTGGAGGTCGCACTGGACAAGAGTACCTGGGTGCTGTGCGGTACCGGCTGGCAGAGCAGTTTTGAGCGCCAGGCCATTGCGCGAGGGCGCGCGATGGGCAAAAAGACCGTGGCTTTTCTCGATCACTGGGTCAACTACCGCGAGCGCTTTGATGAAGCGGGTCACAGCGTCCTGCCCGATGAAATATGGGTCGGCGATGTCGAGGCGGAACGGATTGCCCGTGCCCAGTTCGGTGCAACGCCCGTTGTGCTGCAGCCCAATCCGTATGTCGAGGATCTGCTTGCCGAGATTGCACGGATGCAGAAAGTCCGTTCAGGATCCGCGGCGAGTCGGATCCTGTATGTCTGCGAGCCTGTTGCAGACCATGCCTTGGCGCAGTACGGTAACGAGCGTCATTGGGGCTATACCGAGCACGATGCGCTTCGTTTCTTTTTGACGAACGTGGCAGCGCTCGAACAGCGCATTGACGCAATCACCATTCGTCCCCACCCGTCCGAGCCGGGGGATAAATATCAATGGGCGCAAGACCTGGCTCCGCTACCCGTCCAATTCGGCGGGAAGCATACCCTGCTTGAGGAAACTCTTGCGGCGGATATCGTCGTGGGTTGCGAGTCCATGGCCATGGTGGTGGGCCTGCTGGCAGGGAAGCGGGTGATCAGTACCATCCCGCCGGGAGGGCGCCCCTGCCAGCTTCCGCATTGCGAGATCGAACACATGCAACGGCTGATTGGAGATTTCGCTCATCATGGCTGAGCCCTGCGTCATCATCGGCCTCGGCCAGATCGGGATGGGCTACGACTTTGATGTCACCGACGACTCCGCCATCTATACACATGCCCGTGCCATTGCCGTACATCCCGCTTTCCGTCTGGCCGGCGCTGTGGATGTGTCACCTGCGCAACGTGCACGTTTTGAACAGCGTTATGGCGCGCCCGCTTTTTATCAGGTTGAAATCGCCTTGCAGGCCTTGCAGCCGGATGTCGTGGTGATCGCCACATCGTCTGAGTCGCATGGCAGCATTCTCGCCAAGGTACTCAATACCTGCCATCCCAAGCTTGTTTTGTGCGAGAAGCCTCTCGCTTACGGGCTGGATGAGGCGCGCGACATGGTCGCAATGTGCGAAAAGGCAGGCATTGACCTGTTCGTTAACTACATTCGCCGCACCGACCCTGGCGTTGTCGAGATCAAACGGCGCATCGATAACGGCGAAATCAGCACGCCAGTCAAGGTAAATGCCTGGTATTCAAAGGGAATTTTGAATAACGGCTCGCACTTTCTCAACCTGCTGGAGCTTTGGCTGGGCGATATAAGTGGCGCAACCCTCATTAACCCGGGGCGTCTTTGGGATAATCACGATCCCGAGCCGGATGTCGAGGTCCAGTTCGCGCTGGGTTCGGTCGTGTTCCGGGCCGCCTGGGAGGAGTCCTTCTCCCACTACTGCGTCGAATTGCTGAGCCGTTCCGGGCGTTTACGTTATGACAAGGGTGGTGAAGCCATTGAATGGCAGAGTGTGTATGCAGACCCGAATTTCGAGGGATACCGGATTCTGGCAGAACAAAGAGAGACCATTGCCAATGGCATGGGCATTTACCAATGGCACGTTTATGACCAGATCTGCAAACATCTGACCGGTGCAGCAACGACGTTGTGTACCGGACGTCAGGCCCTGAAGACGCTTGAAGCAATCGATTTGATAATCAGACAGAGATAACTATGAGTACAGAGAAACTGGCCCTGTTTGGCGGGCCTAAGGCGATCACCCTGCCGTTTCAGCGCTACAACTCGATCGGCAAGGAAGAGGTCGAGGCAGCGCGCCTCGTCATTGAGAGCGGCAACCTGTCGCAATTCCTTGGCTGCTGGGAGCCGGATTTCTTTGGCGGCCCCAAGGTTCAGGCGTTTGAGAAGCAGTGCGCCGAGTATTTTGGCGTCAAGCACGCCATCACGGTCAATTCCTGGACCTCGGGCCTGATTGCCGCCGTTGGTGCCATCGGCATCGAGCCGGGTGACGAAATCATTGTGCCGCCCTGGACCATGTGCGCCAGTGCTACTGCCATCCTGCACTGGAATGCCATCCCGGTTTTTGCCGACATTGATCCCGAGACCTACTGTCTTGATCCGGTTTCGGTCGAGGCCAACATCACCCCCTACACCAAGGCCATCATGGCGGTCGACATCTTCGGGCAGTCGGCCGATATGGATGCGCTGATGGCAATCGCCGAAAAGCATGGGCTGAAGGTCATCTCGGACACGGCGCAGGCCCCCGGTGCCCTCTATAAGGGCAAAGCGGCCGGTACGTTGGCGCATATCGGTGGCTACAGCCTGAACTATCACAAGCATATCCATACGGGCGAGGGTGGTGTTCTGGTCACGAACGACGACGTGCTGGCCGAGAAGCTGCAACTGATCCGCAACCATGCCGAAGGTGTTGTCGGTGGCAAGGGCGTGGCCGACCTGACGAACATGCTTGGCTACAATTTCCGCCTTGGCGAAATTGAATGTGCAATCGGGATTGAGCAGCTCAAAAAACTCAAGGGCTTCGTCACCAGCCGCCAGCGTGCGGCCGAAAAGCTGACGCAAGGCCTGGCTGGCCTTGCCGGGCTCAAGACGCCACTGGTTCAGGCGGATTGCACCCATGTGTATTACGTCTATCCGATGCAGCTGGATTTTGAGCAGCTGGGCGTATCGCGTGCCCGCATCGTCGAGGCGCTTGAAGCCGAAGGACTGGTGGGGCTGGCGGCTGGTTACGCCAATATCCACTTGCTGCCCATGTACCAGCAGAAGCAGGCCTACGGTTCGAACGGGTTCCCGTGGTCTTCCGATATCTGCCGCCGCGATGTCAGTTATGCCAAGGGTATCTGCCCGGTGGCAGAGACCCTGCATGATTCGACCTACCTGGGGTTTGAAATGTGCCTGCATCAACTGAGCGATCCAGAAGTGGATGCCATGGTCGGGGCCTTCCGGAAGGTGTGGGCAAACATGGGGCAACTTAAGTCCTCATGACCGAAGGTTTTGACCAGCTCGTAGGGAGCAAGGTTCTCTTGCGCCCATTTTTGCAGTCGGACATCACGCCCGAGTACATCTCATGGCTCAATGATCCTGAAGTTGTGCGCCATAGCAATCAACGCTTCATCAGGCACACGGAGGCATCATGCCGTGCGTATTGGGAGAGTTTCAGGGATACACCCAACTTGTTCTTGAGCGTAAGAGCTCAAGCTGACGATTTGCCAGTTGGCACTATGACTGCCTATGTTTCTCTTCCGCATGGAACGGTCGATATCGGTATTTTGATCGGCCGGAAATCTGTATGGGGTACGGGGGTTGGGCAAGATGCCTGGGATACCTTGGTGCAATGGTTCATTGAGAAGCGACGAATCAGGAAAGTGACAGCTGGCGCATTGAGCAGCAACAAGGGAATGATTCGGATCATGGAACGCTCGGGGATGCACTGTGAGGCCATACGCCCCAAACAAGAGGTCCTTGATGGAGAGCCTTTGGACTTGCATTATTACGGCAAGTTTGGCGGATCACTTGGTTGATGCGCTGCGATAATCAACAGATTTAATTGGGCGTTTTATTCCAGTGTAAAGGGCGTTAGGTGTGCGAGCGTGCCTTGCATTGTCATTAGACTTCGAGTGCTAGCTAGGTAGCAGATATTATGAATATTGAATTTTCGCAGCCAATTGAACAAATCAAATATTGCACGCGATGCTGTGCGCCAGAAACCCAAGAAGGAGTTAACTTTGATGAGATGGGAATTTGTACGGCTTGCCGCTCATCTGAAGAAAAAATGCATATTGATTGGGCTGTTCGCGAGAAGCAACTGCGCACGATCTTGGAAGAGGCGAAGTCCAAATCAGGAACTGGATACGACTGCGTTTTGCCGATCTCCGGAGGAAAGGATAGCTTTTTCCAAGCGCATGTATTGGTGAAAGTTTATGGACTTAAACCGCTTGCGGTCACCTTTAATCAGAACTGGGTTTCAGAAACGGGGTTTTACAACCTGCAGCGTTGCTTAGAGGTGTTCGATTTAGACCATTTGCAGTTCACTCCTGCTCGAACACTAGTCAATCGGCTGGCGAAAAAATCGTTGAGCGCCATCGGTGATTCCTGTTGGCATTGCCATTCGGGGGTTGGTGCGTTCCCGCTTCAAGTAGCGACACGATTTAAGATTCCCCTGCTCGTTTGGGGTGAATCAATTGCAGAAAATGACGGGCGAGCCTCATATAAGCGGCCAGAGCACAAATTTGATCGCGACTACTTTACCAAAGTATCGGCCAGGCTTACGGCGGCTGAAATGGTAGGAGGAGATCTAAGCGAAAAAGACTTGCACCCCTTTGAATTGCCTAGCTATGAAGAAATCGAAAACACAGGTGTTTGGGGTTTGCATCTCGGAGACTATCTATTCTGGGACGATGAACGCCAGACGGAGTGGATTCGAGATGTCTATGGATGGCGAGAGACTGAGATGGAAGGTGCTTATAAAGGATACAAAAGTGCCGAATGTGTGATGGCCGGCATGCACGATTTTACGTGCTACCTAAAACGAGGTTTTGGGCGATCAACATGGCAAGCTTCAGTAGATGTCCGGAATGGCTTGCTGACTAGGCAGGAGGGTTTTGCTCTAGTCCGCCACCACGATCAGGAGCGCCCCCAAGCCCTAGATTACTATCTGAAAATAACTGGGCTTACAGAAGCAGAGTTCTACGAAACAATGAAGCAAAAGAAACACGAAGCGCTAAAGAACATTGAGCTTCCAGTACATCCCAAAGCAAAGCCAAACGCCGAGCGTTTGGTGCCGTTTGTAGAGCAAATAATCCAAAAACATTTGCATCAGCCTGACCCCAGGATTGTGCGAGACGAGGAAGAGCGATGAAGTCCAGCATTTTTCTGGAACAATCTATCCCTGAGTTGGTTCGCGATATCAACTCGGGCGCACTGTCATTTATGGATCTTGCCGATGCAGTAGCTAAAAATATTCGTGATGCCGAAGCTACAACGTTGGCGTGGGTATCCTACGATGTCGACAAACTTCACACTGAAGCATGTGAAGCTTTTTCGAGATACAAGGCGCGCGGGCATATGTTGCCAATTGAAGGTGTCCCTTTCGGTGTCAAAGATATCTTCAACACAAAGTCATTTCCGACCCAAATGGGATCCTCAATTTGGGAAGGCTTTACCCCTGGTAATAATGCGAGGGTTGTAGACTCGTTACAGTTCGCCGGTGGTTTGGTGGCCGGAAAAACGGTGACCGCCGAGTTTGCAGTGCACGCACTTAATGCAACGCTGAATCCGCATGATGCATCGAAAACACCGGGCACGTCCTCGAGCGGTTCTGCTGCTGCAGTCGCTACAGGAATGGTGCCGTTTGCGTTAGCAACTCAGACGGCAGGGTCGATCGTTCGGCCAGCCAGTTTCTGCGGTGTATGGGGAATGAAGCCTTCGTTTGGAATGATTCCCCGGACCGGTGTCTTAAAAACGACTGACTCCTTGGATACCATTGGCTTTTTAGCTAGTCACGCCAATAGCCTGAGAACGATCCTCGATATTTCAAGGGTTAAAGGGCCTGACTATCCGTTCGTGTATCGCGGTGTGGATAATAGCGGGGCATACCCAAAGCCGCAGGGTGCTCCGTGGCGCGTTGGTTTTGTGCGAACACATACTTGGCAATATGCTGCTCCGTACGTGCAGGATGCAGTTAAAAATCTGGCTAGAAAAATTGGCCAGGAAGATTGCTTCGAAGTGGAGGAAATAGAATGGCCTAGCGCTATGCATGAGGCTCATCGTGTCCACGCCCTGCTTTACGCAAAATCGCTCTCGTACTATTTCCAACATGAAGCACAGATGTCGTCCAGCATATCGCCCATCATGAACGAAATGATTGAGGCTGGAGTGGGAATTGACTTTGCCGAATACAAGGCCGCACTGCAAAACCAAGAGCGTCTTTGCGGTGACTTGGATCGGCTATTCTCTGGTTTCGATTTTGTGCTGTCGCTAGGCACGGCAACTTCAGCACCAACACGAGGTATGGAAGAGTTACCGGACCCTTCGTTAATTTGGACCTTAGGGCATATGCCGTCGGTTGCGGCGCCCGTGTTTCGCTGTCCCAATGGTTTGCCATTCGGTGTGCAGTTTGTTTCACGCCGATGGAACGACTATTTGCTGCTTCAGGGAGTTGAAGAACTTGTGGCGCGCGGAGTTCTACCTTCTGGTAGCCTCCCGATCGTCAGGAAATCGTAGCCGTTTTCATGCCTGCCGCTGCCAACTTGGAAGAAAGTCAGCCGATATTAGTATTGACGGCTCTCGAGGAAACGTGGGGAACCACACAACCTCTGCTGTTCCTGGGTGAGTGGTGTAAGCGTTATGAGCGCCGTGATGTGTGGGGCAAGCGCACAT
>WBZP01000539.1_pt1 | contig 50961 bp, 50 predicted proteins | sample 5204301 | NCBI WGS metagenome assembly WBZP01 (sample SAMN12412401, study PRJNA552823) | activated sludge metagenome | isolation source: activated sludge from nitrification reactor of wastewater treatment plant... | place: USA: Pennsylvania | collected 2017
GAGGACCGGCGCTGTCGCTGAAGTGGGTTCTGATGGGACTCGGCTCTGCGGTGTTCGCTGGCGGCGCGGTGACCACCATGCGGGCGATGCGGCAGCGCGAGGGCGCGTGGGAGATTTTTCTGGCGCTATGTGTGGTCGGCTCGGTCATCACGGGAATCCCGACAGCCTTCGAGTTTGTCTGGCCCACTCGTCATGACCTGCTGTGGGTTGCGCTGACCGGGATGATCTCGGTGGGCTCGCAGATCCTGTTGACCTATTCGCTGCGGTACGTCCCGGCGGTGCGCGCCGGGCTGCTGATGCAACTCACCCCGATCTTGACGTTCATCTTGGGGGCGCTGTGGCTTGGTGAGTTTCCGTCGATACTTGGCTGGCTGGGCTCTGTCGTGACGATCGGCGGCGTCTGCTGGGGCCTGCTGTCACGTAGCACCAGCTAGCCATCTCTCCCTCGTAGTGAGCTTGTCCGCAATAGCGTACCGACCCAGCGACAAGCCGGGATTCGGTAGAACGACTTCGGATGGAAAAGCAGGAGAGAGCAGAAGGGGAGGCAAAAGCGCGATTCAGAACCACAGTGGGTTCTGAGTCTCGTGTTAGGCGGCGGTGACCTGGACCTTGAGCTTGGCGACAATGCCCTGGCTCAGCTTGATTTCCACGTTGTAATCACCGACGGTCTTGATGTGCTCGGCCAGGTGGATCTTCTTGCGATCCAGCGTCACGCCGAGCTTCTTGGCCTCTTCCTCGATGTCGCGGGTAGAGACGGTGCCAAACAGCTTGCCGCCTTCACCGGCTTGACGGGAAAACTTGAGGTTGAGGGTGGCAAGCTTGTCCGCTACCGCTTGCGCGTCCTTGAGCAGCTTTGCGTTGCGCTGCGCAATCGTGCGCTTGTGGTGGTCGAGGAGCTTGACGTTCCGCTCGGTGGCCAGAACCGCGATCCCTTGTGGGATGAGGTAGTTCCGTCCATAGCCGGGCTTCACCGAGACAAGCTCACCGCTCTTGCCGAGGTTCGATACGTCCTCGCGAAGAATGACTTGCATGGGGCTGACTCCTTACGCGCCAGTCACGGTGTATGGCAGCAGCGCGATCATGCGTGAGCGGCGGACTGCAAGAGCCACTTTCCGCTGGTGCTTGGCGCAGTTGCCTGAGATACGACGCGGAACAATCTTACCGCGATCGGTCACAAAGTACTTCAGAAGCTGCGGATCTTTGTAGTCGATCACGAGCGTCTTGTCGGCACAGAACCGGCACACCTTGCGACGGGTAAACCCGCGCTTGCGGACCGATGCTCCACCCTTCTTGTCGGCACCACCAGCCCCACGGGGACCGCCACGGCGGGGGCCGGAATCTTCCATCTCCATTGACATGGTTTACTCCTCCCCCTTCTCGGTGTGGCGAGACAGTGCGGCTTCCTCGAGCTCCGGATCGAACTCGTCGTCGTCCTCATCTTCCTCGCGGAATCGAGAGGCAACAGCGGCGCCAGTGGCCAACTCTTCTTCGTCGGGGATTGTCGTCGCGGCCTTGACGTAGGTCTCGTCATCGACCGAACTCGGGCGAGCATCGGCCACGACGTCTTCATCAACCTTGACGGTGTAGTAGCGAATGACCGACTCGAGCATACGCAGGTTGCGCTCGATCTCTTCGACCATGCCGCTAGAGCCCAGGTACTGCCAATACAGGTAGATACCCTTTAGCTGCTTCTTGATCTCATACGCTAGCTTGCGCTTACCCCAGTTATCGAGCTTGAGGACCTTGCCTCCCATCGACTCGATGACTGCGCGTACCTTGGTGTTGACGGAACTGATGCCGTCCTGATTGATCTCCGGTCGCAAGATGAAGATGGTTTCATACTCGCGTTTCGTACCGGGTTCGTCCCGCATGGACGTCTGCTGAGCCATGAACGTGCCTCCTGGATAATAAAGCCCTCGGACGCGCCGAGGACGAGGACAAAGCGGGCAATAAACAACATGATCGCTTATGCCCGGTCAAGTGGATCTTGGTGAAATCGCTAGGCTTTTCACCGCTGTTACGACGAAGCAGGGGATCCGGCCTTGCTGCGTCCCTCTCCGTTGTGACGGTTCATCGCATGGACGAGCCCGTGACGGATGATGTCTTCGACTGCTTCGGCGAGCGTATCGAGGAAGGCTGATAGCTCGCGCTGCTCTGCTTTGCCAAACGGACCGAGTACATGGCCGACCACCCGCTCCCCTTTGGCGTCACCACCCACGTTGGGACGACCGACTCCGCCGCGCACCCGTAGGTAATCCGGTCCGAGCAATCCGGACATGGAGCGAAGCCCGTTGTGGCCACCATGGCCGCCGCCTTGCTTTACCTTGAGCCGCCCGAAGTCCAGATCGATGTCGTCATGAATGACGATGATCTGCGCCGGCTGGAGCTGAAAGAACGTCGCTGCCCGCTGAACCGGTCCCCCCGACAGGTTCATGTACTGCATCGGTTTTTGGAGATGGAGCTTTTGTCCGAACGCTTCAAGCTGTGCGACCTCGCTGTTCCACTTGCTGCGGAAGTCGCTTTTGCGACCGCCCCATCGTTCGATGAGACGGTCCAAGACCATGAAGCCGATGTTGTGGCGGGACTGTTCGTACTCGGGGCCGGGGTTGCCAAGGCCCACGACCAGCCAAGTCACTACTTCTTACCGCCTGCTGCTGGTTTGGCCGCTGCGGCTGCCGGCTTGGCCGCTGCCGCCTTGTCTCCACCGGCTTTCGCCGCTGCTGGAGCCGGGGTCTTTCCAGAAGCGGCCTTGTCGCCCGGCTTGGCTTCTGCCGCCGCTTCAGCGCCCGCCGCCGCCTCGGCACCCTTTTCAGCCTTCGGTGCAGTCACGACGCAGACAGTGGTGCTGGCTCCTAGCGCTACCGTGACACCGTTTGGTAGCTTCAGGTCGGAGGCGTGAATGGCCTGGCCCATGTTAAGGGTTGAGACATCGATCTCGATCTTCGACGGAATCGCGCCGGGGATGCTGCTGATGGGAAGGGTTCGGTAGACCTGGTGCATCGTGCCGCCAGCCGCGATGCCTGGGCACTTGCCGGTTAGCGACACCGGCACCGTGGCGCGGACGGGCTTGTTCGGGTCGACGCGCAGCAGGTCAGCGTGTAGAAAGTGGCCCTTGAGCACATGCTTCTGCGCGTCCTTGACCATGACCGGGATCGCGCCCTTTTGGCCTTCGATGGTGAGCATGAGCAGGGTGTTGCGGCCCTTCACCGGGTCGAGCGACTTTTGCAGTTCCACCGGGGAGAGCTGGAGCGCCTGCGGACCTTCTTTGCCGCCGTAGCAGACGGCCGGGATGAGGCCCTTCTGACGCAGCTTGGTGTTCTGTTCTTTGCCAGTGTTGGTTCGCAGTTGGGCGGTGAGCTTGCCGACTTCCATGTTCATGTGCCTTTTCAGTTCGGTAACTTCCGGGACGACGACAGCCTGCCGAACGTCCCCGCTCGCCCGACCCGCGTCGGGGAGCCGCCTCGCCTCTTTGTGCGAGGGGGTCAAGTACAAGTAAGAGTGGACAAGAAAACCGCCATAGTTTCGCGGCCTTGTCAAGCGGTGCGTGATGCGGGCGTACCGCGCTGTCCTCGGAGTCATGACGCAACCGGAGCGTGTTAAGATGTTGTGTTTGTCGTTCGACATGTTCGAGGCATAGAGGGAGACGATGCTGACGGGCCTTACGGTGGGGTTTGACTGTCCTCCCGGCTTGGTGAGCTTGGTCGGGGATGGCGATGGGATGGACCTGGTTCGGCTGGTGCCGCAGGGTGAGGTCGATGCTTGCCTGCTGGTGAGTCGGCGACCGCTGTTTGCGACCGGCACGCAGTCGCTTCATCCCGAGCAACTGCTCGATGAAGTGCTGAGTCAGCAGCCACAGTTTCGGGTGGTGCGGCGTTCTCCGGCGGAACAGATTCAGTCGTCGGTAGGGCGGATGCACCTTCTGCGCGTCGTCGGCTGGCATGGAGAGCCCAAGATTGCGCTTGGGCAGTTGGTCGCCCTGTTTTCACCGACGAACCCCGCGCTGCCGTCGTGTGCGGCCGTGTCGATCTTCCTTTGGTACACCGAAAAAGCCGGTCGCAAGTATGCGCCGCAAGCGATGGCGCTGTTTCGCAGCCTGCGGGTGATGCCGGTGTCGCAGCAGAGCTGGCCGCCATCGGATGTGCTGGTACCCGTGGTTGGGACGACCGGGTAGTGAGGGGGAGTTGGGTACCTGCAAAACGGGTACTTTGTGCGCCCATTTTGGTTTTCGATTACCTTGGTGTCTCATTCCACCGGCCCTTGGTTGGCCACTCACTAAGGAGAGATTTCATGAACAAGAAGATCCTCGCTGCTGTTGTCTCGACCTTCGCTTTCGGCACCGCTTCGCTCGCTGTTGCCGGTGAGGCCGCGAAGGCTGAGGCTCCGGCTCCTGCCAAGGCCGAGAAGGGCAAGAAGGCGGACAAGGCCAAAGACGCTGCCGGCGACAAGGGCGGCGCGAAGTCCTGTAACGGCGACAAGGGCGGCGCGAAGGGCTGTGGTGGCGAGCACAAGGGCGGCGAGAAGTCCTGCGGCGGCACGAAGTAACGCTTCGGACGACACCACCGGCTGCGGATGACGTGGCCGGTAATCGCAAGAGGGTCGCAGCGCAAGCTAGCGGCCCTTTTTTTTTGCCCTTGGGGGTGGGATTTTGGGAAAACGCGGGCGAGGAGTCTCACGTTGAGCAAAGAGCTTTGTGGCGTCGGGATCGGTTTGCGGCCTCGCTTTCTCGATCGCGACGGCCTCGTCAACACCGAGCGGCGCATCGATTTCTTGGAAATCGTGCCCGAAAACTGGGTGCTGCGCGGTGGTAAGCGTCGACTGCAACTGGATGCTTGTGCCCAGCGCTGGCTGACGGTGTCGCACAGTGTTTCGCTCAACATTGGGGGGCTCGACCCGCTCGATGGGGAGCTTCTCGATTCGATCGGTGAGCTGGGCGTTCGCTGCGACGCGCCGTTTTTTTCGGATCACCTCGTCTATTCGTCTGTAGCCGGGCAGCCGGTCCATGATCTCCTGCCGCTGCCGTTCACCGAAGAGGTGGTCGAGCATGTGGCCGCTCGGGTGCAGCAGGCGGAGCGTCGGGTGGGGCGGCCGCTGGTGCTCGAAAATGCGACGTTTTATGCCCATATGCCGGGGAGCACGATGGGCGAAGCGGAGTTCCTTAGCACGGTCTGCCGGGCTGCCGGATGTGGGCTACTTCTCGACGTGAACAATGTCTACGTGAATAGCCAGAACCACGGCTTTGATCCGTATTCCTTCATGGACCAGATGCCTCTCGATCGGGTCCGGCAGATCCACCTAGCGGGGCATACGCTCGTGGGAAGCACCATCATTGATACCCACATAGGGCCGATCATCGATCCGGTGTGGAAGCTGTACCGCTACACGATTGCGCGGGCCGGGCGACTGATTCCCACGCTGATTGAGTGGGATGCGGAGATCCCTCACCTCGACGAAGTGGTGGATGAAGCGGATCGCGCCCGGGCGCATGCCGAAGCCGTTCTCGCGGAGGCACAGCCATGAAGCTCCAGGATTTCTATCGTCGCGTGGGTCCGTTTTTGCTCGGCGAACAGGATCATCCGGAAGCGGTGCTATCGCTGTATGGGAGTGCGCCGCCACAGCCTGATGCCGAGCGGTTGGCGATCTACGGGCGGTTCTGTCGCAACCATCGCCATGAGGTTCTCGACGGCATTTATGTGTCGCTGCGGGCCTTGGTGGTGGCGGGTTGTGGAGAGGACGGCTGGGACAAGCTCGTCGAAGCCTACTTCCGTGCACATCCGATGCATCACTTCGAGCTAAACCACAATGGGGCGGCATTCCCGTCGTTCTTGGAACGGCTGCAAGCGGAGCCTAACGACGCAATGTTGGGTGAGCGACCACTTCCGGCGTATGCCGCCGAGCTGGCCGACTTCGAGTGGTGGGAGTGGCAAACACTCTCGGCGCTGGATGATCCAGCCGATCTGCCGATCGATGGCGGACCGTTGCGCCTACACAGCACCGTCGAACTGAGGCCCTATCGCTATGACTGGCTGGCGTGGTTCGATCGCGATCCGGACGCAGAGCCACAGCCCGCTGAGCCCGCGCTGACCGATACGTTGGTGCTGTTTTGGCGCGATCGCGATCTGTCGGCCCGACGCGATACCGCGAGCCCAGGGGAACTCCAGCTCATCAAGGCGGTCTATGAAGGACTGCCGATCGATGCGGAGCTGGCACGGCTCACAGGGTGTTCACTGTCTATGCTGGCTGGGCTGGCCTGGGACCACTATCGCGCCGGTATTTTGATCGGTGACCCGAAACTGCTACCGGACGATGACTCCGACTATAGTGCCTGACCGTGGCCCCATCATTTGGCTCATTGCGGAGGCAGTTTCCGCAAACTGTAGCGGCATTTTCGCAGCTCCCCGATGCAGGACAAGCTGCATTCCGTCATCTGTATCACCTCGACCAGAGCTACTCGCGACCGCGTGAACTAGCAGAAGTGACGACGGGAAGTCCGCCCGCGCCGATCGGCGAGTTTGATGTGGTGCTGGCCGGCGGTGGTTTGTCTCTGATCTATGCAGCCTTCTTGTCGATGCGAGGGCTGCGGATTGCGGTGTTTGACCGTCGGCAGATCGGCTGTGGCCATCGCGAGTGGAATATCTCTCGCAAAGAGCTGCTTCCGCTCCACCAATCGGGACTGTTTTCCGAGGAGGAAGTCCGCCGGCTGGTGCTTATGCAGTACCGCACCGGAATCTGTCGATTCGGCGAGGGCGACAGCTACGCGGTTTCGGGGGTGCTCGACTGTGTGATCGATGCCGAGACGCTGCTGCATGCCCTGCGCGAGCGCTGCGAACGACAAGGGGTGACGATGCTGCCGTTCCGATCCCTGGTCGGCTATGAGCTGGTGCCTGGTGGGGTCGAGGTGACGGTTCGTTCGACCCAAGGGGCCGCGCACGAAGAGCGGTTGCGGGCACGGCTGCTTATCGATGGGCTGGGCGCGGTGAGTCCGCATGCTCGTTTCGATCTGTGCTGCCCAACGGTCGGCGGTGTGATGGACGATCTGGCCATCGGCTCGGGTCCGCTCGAGATGGACCCCGAGGTCGGCGAGATATTGGTGACTACTGAAGGCGTTGAGGAACAGCGTCAGCATATCTGGGAGGGCTTTCCAACGGTCTCAGCGAGCGGTGATTCGAAGGCGACGCGGCGGATGACGATTTATCTGTTCTATTACCTCCGCAGTGAGTCGTTAGCAGCACACGGACCGCTGCCGCTACTCAACTTGTATGAGCGTTACTTCGCGACGCTGTCTCGCTGCAAAAGAGGCCCACTGCGCCTGGTCCGCCCGACGTATGGATACATTCCGGCGTATACGCGACTGCGACCGATGCCGACGGCACCTTGCGACCGTGTGTTGCTCGTGGGGGATGCTGCGGGGCGTCATTCCCCGCTGACGTTCTGTGGCTTCGGCTCGATGGTGCGGTCGTTTTTGCCGATCGGGGAGGGCGTGGTGCGGCTCCTTCGCGAAGATCGGCTGGATGAGGAATCGCTGGCAGCGCTGTGGCAGGAGCCTCCATCCCTGAAGGTCTTGGGGGGGCTCACATTGATGATGTCGCCGCCGCTGTCCGCAGATGGCTCCGAGGAGCCTGAGACGATCAATGAGCTGCTCAATGCGGCATTTTCGACGCTGTATGGCATGGGCGAGGACACCTATCGGCGGTTTTTGCAGGACGACATCGATGGGCACACGTTTGTACGGTTCATGCTGGGGGCTGCCGATCGCCATCCCGAGGTATATCGCAAGGTGTTCCGCTATCTGTCGCTGTCTGAGGTTTCAACCTGGCTGTATCGGTTGTGGCAGCTCTACTGGCAGACTCGTCCGACGGTGATTTCGACCTGACGGAGAGCCGAAACTATTTCCGAGAATTGAATTACAATGTCATCTCGGCCTATTGGACCTGAGCTTCTCAGGGGGCCGTGTACACGGTATGAGTCTGGTCGACCCTCCTACTGAAGCGATTCCTTCTCGTGCAGAGCTGCGGCGTCTGCTCGACGTACTGTTGCCCGGCGACAATGACCTAAACGGATTTGTCTACGACTACTTTCCGTCGGTACTTCAGCGATTTCAGCCGGGTCTATCGCGCAATGCGAAGCTGGATTTGCTGCTGACCTACGCGGAGGTTGCGGACCTTCACCGTCTGTTGCGAGAGAGAGGTCTTCACCAGCGCAAGCGACGAGCGAGCGAGATTCCCGACTTTGGGTCCGAGCGAGCGCGCCATGCCGAGTTGTTTGGGCGAGACGACCTGCTATCGACGCTGCTGGCGGCGTGTCAGCAAGATGGCTGGGTGGTGGTGAGCGGGGCGGCGGGAGTGGGCAAGACGGCGTTGCTGGTGCATCTGCTCAATCGGTTGGAGCAGCAGCACTCGGTGCCGGTGCCTCATCATTTTTTGCGGCGGACGGTGGCGGATTCGGCTCGTCCGGGGGTGGTGCTGCGCTCTTTGGCCGCGCAGATCGAGTCCCGTTATCCCCGTCAAGCCGATCCGGACGCGCCGCCAGAGCTACGCCTGCTCGAACTGCTGGTACGTTTGTCACAAGGTCCGCTGTCGAAAGGCGGACGACTGATCCTGATCGTCGATGGTCTGGATGAGGCCGAGGCGGAAGGCATGTCCAATCCGCTGGCGCGCTTTTTGCCGTCTGAGCTGCCACCATCGGTCACCCTGGTTTGTTCGGTTCGTCCACGTTACTCGCACTTCGGTTGGCTGACAGATCACGCCTCGCGTCATCTGGTCGGGCACTTTGATCTCGATACTGCACCGTGGAACGCTTCGAACTTCGAAGCGGTGATGCGCTACTTTGGCGAGCACGGCAGTCGGATCGGGTTGGACCCGGACTATGCGACTCGGGCAGCAGTCAGCGTGGACGGAAATCTGCTCTACGCGGTCAAGCTGCGAGAGCACATCGAGGGACTGCGCGCTCAAGGGCTGCCGCTTCCTCGGGCGGAGCATTTTCCGAGTGGCATTCGTCAGTTTCTGGCAAGGCTGTGGGAAGGTCTGCCGCAGGATGTGCGGGCCGGGCTGGCGCTGCTGTGTGCGGCGAGGCAGTCTTTGCCACTGTCGCTTCTGGGGGAACTCCTGGGCTGGCAGGCAGGCAGTGACACGGAGGCGACGTTCCTTCGGCTGGCACGGCCTCTGCTGTATGTCGAGCCTGCTCCGGCCTCGACTTCGGTTCCTGGTGACTGTGTTCGCTATGACCACCTCGCGCTACGAGATTGGGTGGACGAGCAGAGCGGTCCGACCTCGATGCATCAGAGTCGACGACAGGTTGCGGCGGCGTTGTGCGCCTGGCCACCGCTGGAAGACAGCCTCTATGGTTTCCGTCGGTTGTATGCGCTGCGCCACGCGGTGACCCAGCACACGGAAACCGGCTCGGTGGCGCAAGCCGAGCAAGTGGCGGGCAATGTCGAATACCTGATCGCCAAGTGCCAAGAGTTTGGCAGCGCGGCGCTCGCCGAGGATCTGGAGCATGCGGCGGCGGGCTGTTTGCAGCGGGAACCGGCTCGCACGTTCGCGGCTCTGGCGCAGGCCTTACGCGTCGGTGCACACTGGTTGCGGCAAGATCCGGGGGCGCTGCCGGGACTGCTCTACAACTTGCTGCGCTGCGCCAACTGGTCGAGTGCTGCCATTGAGCGGGTACTGCACTATCCGCCAGGTCGACTGCGCTTTCGGCTTCGTTTTCCACTTCAAAGACGAGACGCATCGGTGCACACCTTTGCGGGGCACTGGGATTCGGTGGTGGCGGCGGTTCCGACTCCGGATGGTAAGCGCCTAGTATCGGTGTCGCTCGATCGCACGTTGCGGCTCTGGGATCTCAACAGCGGCGCGCCGCTCATGCACTTTTATGGGTGCGTGGGGTCGGTCGGTGCGTTTTCGGTGACCAGCGATGGTCAAAGCCTGATTTATGCGACGGAAGACCACAGCCTGGTCATGTACGACCTGAGCAGTGGCACCTTGATCAGGCGTTTTCGCGGGCACACGACCAAGATCGGCACCTGCCTGTTGACTCCCGATGGCCAGCTCGTGATCTCGGCCGCATCGGATAGCAGCATTCGGGTGTGGCGGGTTCAGACGGGCGAACAGCTACTACTGCTGACCGGACACCAGTCGCCACCGAGCAGTGGTGCGGTGAGCAAAGATGGCCGGTATCTGGTCACGGGCTCGTGGGACCACACGCTGCGGGTCTGGGATCTGAAGACAGGACGCAATGTTCGCACGTTGACCGGTCACACAGGAGCTGTCAGTGGGTTTTGTCTAACGAGCGATGGCAAGTATGTGGTTTCAGCCTCGTGGGATCACTCACTTCGATTGTGGGATGCCACCAGCGGGGTGAAGGTCCATGTACTCGTCGGTCACACCGCGCCGGTCAACGGCTGCACGGTGACTCCGGACGGCCGACTGGCGGTCTCTGCATCCGATGACAGCACGCTCAAGGTGTGGGATCTACACGGCGGGCGAGAGCTGCGGACGTTGTATGGGCACAGCGCGGCGGTGAAGGGCTGCGTGATGGCTCCCGATGGGAAGAGTGTCATCTCAGTGTCGGAAGACGCGACGCTGCGACAGTGGGATATCGCGACGGGAAGCCTGCTCCGGACGTTCGCTGGACACATTGCGACGGTGTCGTCTTGTGCGGTGGCCCCCGATGGTCGGCAGTTGATTTCGGCGTCTGAGGATCGGACCCTGAAGCTGTGGGACTTGTCGGCGGAGCCCGATGGCAATCGTCAGGGCGGCCACACCGACGCGATCACCGGCTTGTGGTTGTCTCCAGACGGGTTTCAACTGGTCAGCGCCAGCGAGGATCGCTCGGTCAAGGTCTGGGATCTTCTCGGTGGTACGGTGACGAGCACGATTTTGGGCCATGACGATGCGGTGACAGCGTGCACCGGAACGCCCGATGGAAAGTCGTTGATTTCGGTTTCTGCCGATCGCTCGGTGGCGGTCTGGGATCTGCAGTCCGGCAAGGAAAAGCTGCGTTTTGCAACGACAGCCTCAGCCAGCGGCGAGCATGCCCAGAGTGGATCAATGGCGCTCGCCTTTCCCTCGGACGATCACATGATCGAGCTGTGGGGCATGCCGATGGACGCGCAGCGTACGGCCGAGCTGTCGTTGCGCGGTCGGGTGCGCGGCTGTGCGGTGACATCCGACGGCAAATACCTGGTCACGGGTTCGAGTGACAAGATGGTGCGGCTGTGGGATCTGCGCACCGGAGCCGAGGTTCAGCGCTTTGTCGGACATACCGGCGCGGTGAATGCCTGTGTGATGCTACCGGATGGACAGCGACTGGTTACGGCAGCCGCCGACAAAACGCTGGTGCTGTGGGACTTGCGGACAGGAACCGACGTGACCCGCTTCTTTGGGCACACGCAGTCGGTCAATGCCTGCGCTGTGTCGACGGATGGGCGACGGCTGCTGTCGGGCGGTCACGACAAGTCATTGCGGCTGTGGGACTTGCAGAGTGGGGCCGAGGTGCTGCGGCTGTCTGGTCACATCGCACCGGTGACGGGCTGTGCGTTCACCAGCGATGGCAAGCGGGCAGTCTCTTCATCTCTCGACTACACGCTGAAGCTGTGGGAACTGCACAGTGGCATGTGCCTGGAAACCATCTACGGCAGCGCTCCATTTTTGGCAGTGGTGACACAGGGGGACTGGCTGTGCGCCGGCGACCAGGCAGGCAACGTGTGGATGCTGCGCGATATGACACCGCAGTTGACCCAGACCGATCAACCGTCCAGTCGCCAGTCGCTGGTCGAGTCGATTCGCAAGCTGTTGTCGTTCCAGCGTTAGCCGTGAAGCACCCAGGCGCTACTCCGAAAGCGGGCGGAGCGGGCGAGGGCGGTGAACTTACGGCGCGACGAGCTCGATCGAAAGATCACGGCTCTTGGTCACGTCGAGCGATCCTTGACCTTGGCGGACAGTGTCGCGGGCGGTGTCGAAGCCTTTTACGTCGAGATCGAGTCGCTGCGTGTTGTCTGGGACTTCGATCCCAAAGCGCTCCATTTGCTGGTAGACGATGAAGGCACTCGTGCCCGTTTCCGGTAGCGGCATCGAGTTTTTGGCGGGAACATCATCGAGCTTCATGGTGACGTAGAGCTCGGTGATGCGCGGTAGAAGGCCACTGATCTGGACGATCACCATGTTCTGGGGACGACCGCCGCAGCCGCTCATACACAGTGCGAGCATGGCGACGGACAGTAGCTGGCGGAGTGACTTGTTGCTGCGCATGTGGTCGCTCCTAGACCGTTACTTGGTTGGATGCAGGACTGTCGATGGCACGGTGTTGCTTTGCGAGACACCCACGGCAATTCCCGTGATGGTGACGGCCGCCACGGCACCGCCGATGACACCCCAGAAGAGTGGCTGCTTGTAAAACGGCTTTTGCACGGGCTTATCGATGGGCGGTGCCTGGGTCAGGCTCTGCTGCGATGGCTCGGGCCTCGGGGCCGGCAGGAACGTTTTGACATCCGGAGTTATGCCGGGTGTGGTGCTCGGTTGTACCGCGAGGGGCGTGGTGCCAGCGCTCGTGGGTTTGTCGCCGGTCGGCTTGTCGCCAAGCTTGCCCTGCGTTGGACTCTTGGCATCCGCAGGCTTGCTGCTTGCTTCTAGATCGTAGGGATCGCTACTCGCCACGGGCGTGACGTTCGATGGTGCCGCTGCCACCGCCGCCGCTGCCGCTGCCTTAGCAGACTTGGCATCGACCGCCTCAAACGGTGGCGGATCGAGCATGGCGCGGGTCATCGCGATGTAGCGGTCGACCTCGGCCTTGATCTCGGGCTTGGCTTTGGGATCGACGCGGAGGTAGTGCTCGTAGAACTTGAGCGCCGTCGAGGCCATCCCGAGCTTGCGGTAGACCTGGCCAATGTTTAGCAAGATGCGCGGAAGCTGTCGGATTTTGTAGGCCGCTTGGAACTCACGAATGGCGCTGGGGTAGTCTTTGCTGTCGTAAAAGGCTAGCCCTCGACTGTAGTGCTGTTCGGCGAGATCGCCTTTGGCATGCGCCGACTGCGGTGCCACACTCCCGAGGAGGAGCGCGACCAGCAGCATGCGAGGTAAGTGGCCGTAGATGCCAGCAAACAGAGCAGAATTCATCGCTTCGCTGATTATATCAGGAAATTCTACGTTAATTTGATTACCATTAGATGGCCAGCACATCGCAGAAGCGGCGAGGCTGCGTCGGTTTTTTGCGAGATAAGCCGCAGACACCTGTGTCTCGGCAGGCAGATCCGCCTTAAGGCCGAGTCATCGCAACGCCGTCATTGATGGAGAGCTAGGAGCAGCGAGACGATGGAAGGACAGCGCATCGGTAACTACCGAGTCGTGCGCAAGATCGGCCAAGGCGGCATGGGCTCGGTCTGGGAGGCCAAGCACGAACAGCTCCATCGCAAAGCCGCGATCAAGCTGCTGCGTCGAGAGTTATCGACCGATCCGCAGCTCGAGGTTCGTTTTTTTAACGAAGCGAAGGCTGCCAGTCGGGTCGATCATCCAAGCATCGTTAAGATCGATGAGTTTGGCCATCTGCCCGATGGGACGGCCTATATCATCATGGAGCTGCTCACCGGCGATCCGCTGTCGGTTCGACTGCGCAATCTCGGCGGTAAGCTCCAGCTTCCTGACATCCTTCGAATCAGTCGCCAAATAGCCTCGGCGCTTGCCGCCACCCATGCCAAAGGCATCGTTCACAGGGAACTATTTACGTAATTTTTCCGGCGAGAAAATCTACAGATAAAAACTGAGGAAACGCTTGGGGAACGGGGGCGTGTGGGTAGGTCAGCGACGGTAACCGATGGCGGAGCAGACTTGATCACGCTGCGCTTGGGGGAGCGCCAGCAGGGTCGCGATGAGGTCGTCTAGGGTTCCTCGCAGCGTTTCACAAACACGGGCGCTACGGGCTGCATCGAGTGCGCTCTCACTGATGTAATGGCGCTTGGTCACTTCATCGGAGCCATGACCGAGCGCTCGCGCTACATAGGAGGAACTGGCCCCGGCCTGCACCGCCAGCGTCGAATGCAGACCGCGCAGCGAGTGCGGGCAGACAACCGGCAGATCGGCCTGCCGGCAGTACTTCTTCAGCGCCTTGTGTAGTGTCGTCGCACTGAGCACCTTCGAACCATCGAGAGAGAACAGCAAGCTCTGAGGTTTCATCGGCTCGGAGTGACGACGCAGAAGTTCCCTCACGATCGGCGCGTCGAGCGCGAGACGACGCTTGGCGTTCTTGGTCTTCGTTCCATCGACCACAATCACGCTTGCGTCGCAGTCCAGATCTCGCTTTTTGAGTTTGAGCACCTCGCTACTTCGCAGACCGAGGAAAAGCTGCGTCAGCAGCGCCAGCGCTCGCCAATGCCCCGCAGCGGCTCGCTCCGTCAGAAAGTCGGTCAGTCGCTTGGCCTCATCGGTGCGAAGCTGGAGCTTGCCCTTGTTCGCTCTACCGATGGCCTGCACGTCCTCGAACGGATTCTTATCGACGAGCTTCTTTCTGATGGCAAAGCGATACATCGACTTCACGAACCGCAGTCCCATCGCGTGCGACGCCACCGCATATTTGCCAGTCGCAGTGAGGTAGAGTTCCTCTGCCTTCTCTGGCGATATCGCCGCCGGTCGATTCAGCTTTGGCACGATGCGCAAGATGATGTGGCGGGTGTTGAGCAGTGAGCGCTCTATGCATCCTCGCTGTCGCTTATGCTCGATAAACTGCTCCAGCAGGTCACCAACGGTGAGCTTGGCCACCTCACCAAAGCTGGCGATGAGATTTTCCTTTGCCGTCTGGGCTTGATCGAGCGTATCGAACACTAGAGCTTTTCGCTTGGCTCCACTTTTGACCACAAGTCGCCATTTGTCCTTATTAGAATAAGGACCAAGTACCTTTGGAACCTCTGGCACTTCATCGACTTGTGTAGATTTCTTGGCTTTTTTGCGTATCAGCTTGCGCTGTAAGCTGCTGCGCGGTGCGTGATACAGGTCATTCATCGCGTTCATGACAGATGTCCTTGTGTAGATTGATGGGGGTCGCGGGCTAGCGCTTCTCGTGGCGCAGCGGAGCGAGGGAGACGGTTATCGCGAGCTGAGACAGACCGAGCGGGTCATGAATGAAGGAGCAGTCCGGTGAGCTGGGCAGCTCGACCTCCGCCCCGTTGGTGTGAGCGGTGGCTTTCGTCGTGATGTCGTAGCCCGTGACGCCGGGCCGACGCTCGACCGTCGTAACGATGTGGATGGCCCGCAAGGTCAGCCGTCGCTTCGGCATGAGACGGCCTCAGCGGTGCCCTGGTCAGGCAGGACCGGAGAATCAAGCTGCGTCCACAGGGATGAGAGCGACGGAATCACCTCCGGGTGCTTGCTCAGCAGCAAGATCAGCGCGACGAGCGGCCTCGCTGGGAACTCGTCCCCCTTGATGAGCTGACGCAGCATCACCTTTGACAGCCCGAGGAGTCTCGCCAGCTCTCGACGGTTCGGCACCGGCAGCTTCTTGAGCGCTTGCCGTGCCAGATTCGCTGCTCGGCGATCCTCGTCCGTCAGCACATCATCGGCTCGCCGCACGATCTGTAGCTTGGTGCGCAAACTCAGTCCGCCACGATGGCCCGCAGCCGCCTGATGCACTCGATTTTGGGCCGTTGTCGCTCCGCCCTTTTTTCCAGCCTCGCGAGCGGTGACCGTGTCGAAGGCGTACGCTAGGCCGTACTCGTGGGCTGCCTTGCCGCCGCTGCGGGCCAGCTCTCGGTGCGCCTCACGATCCATCGCGGCGAAGCCTCGGTGTTGCTTGGTTTTCTCTTGGACCATCTCTAGTTCCTCCTCGGTCGGGGCCAGTGCCCAGAAGCGGTCAATCGTTGTAAGAATCTCGGGCGCACCGTCGGCCACGATGCGCAGTAGCAAGACAAGCTGCACGCTCGGATTCCCGTCGCCCGCCGACAGTCGCGACAGGTAGCCCTGAGCCAGCCCGAGCAGCCGCTCCAGCCGTCTCAGCGATAGGTGCAGCGACAGGCGCTCGATCTCGCGCCACGCCATGTGACGAAGCAGCGCCTCGAAGGAATTCCGCAGCGCCTCTCCGAGTCGTCGCTGGGTTTCGGTATCGAGCCACTCGGATCGGCAAGTCCGGCACGTCGGGATCAACAAGTCGTCGGGCAGAGGCAGCAGCGGAAACACCTTGTAGCTGCGCGTGCGGCCAGCAGCGGCGCGGGGCCTTACCGCCAGTGATCCGCATGCCGGACAGCGCGTCACCATCTCAGCCCTCATCACAGCGGACGCCTCATCAGCGCGGCCAAGTGCTCGATTCGCTCTAGCGTCGTTCGCAGATCCTTCGAGACTCGATCTAGCTCGGTCATTACGTCGAGCGTGCGAGCCAACTCGCGATCGGCCTCATGCCGCTTCGATTCGTGGCACTTGAGGCATTCGTCGTCAGGGCTGTCCGCCATCACGACACACTCCTGACTGAATGAGGCAGAGCTACCAGGCCCACACGCTCGGGCGGGATGGCAGCCGGAACGGCGGAAGGTGGCGGCTCTCGCGGCGGATATAGCGCGTTTTTGCCGGGCAGCTTCTTCGCCGCGTCCTTGTTGGTCGTCGCGAGCCGCAGTAGTTGTTTCGGGTCGCGGTGCGTCGAGCCAGGCGCGTAGGCAATCCCGATGCAGGCAGGCAGCCCCGCCGAGGACAACGCCCGTCGGACCCGCTCCGCCTGAAGGAACGCCTCGCCGTCGCTCTCTGGCGTCAGCAAGACCAGAAATTCGTCACCTGCACAGTGCAGCCGATAGATCCGATCGGCCTTGCGATGCAGCTCCGTGGAGATCGTCCGCGCCGCTTGCAGCAGCTTCGCATCGCCTCCCTCGCGGTAGCCGTTCCGGTTGTGCACGGCAAAGTTGTCCAAGTCGATGAGCAGCAGCGCGATCGGTGATGGGCTGCGGCAAATCAGCTCGGCGTCGTCCTCAAACAGCCGTCCCGAGCGCAGTCCCGTCTGATAGTCCCAGTGATGGAGCTGCTGGAGCGACGCGACTTGCCGCTCTAGCAGCCGCATCCGATACCAGGCCAGCGAGAAGCCACAAAAGGCAATTCCACCGGCCATCACCGACGGTAGCCAGTCCACAGGAGAACACACAGCAGTCCTCAGATTCCGCGCAGACTTGATCCATAGGCCCCCAGCGGATACGCTGCGCCTCGTTCTGTTGGGGTTCCATCCCGACGAACACGACCGAGTGCCGTTGGCGCGGCACTCGGTCACTTCCGAAAAAGAGACAATCAGACCTAGCGAACTGATGCAAGAAAAATCGAAACCGCTCGTCTTGAACGACGGCCATGTTCGAGCAGCTCGGGGCCTACTGAACTGGACGCTTGCTGATCTGTCTGCCCGCAGCGGTATCAGCGCGAAGACGATCCAGCGCTGGGAAAGCAATCAGCATCGGCCCACACAAGAGACTCGCGCTCGCATTCGGGCAGCGTTTGAGGAAATGGGGATCGAGTTTCTGAATGGCGGTCAACCTGGCGTGCGGCTGGTCGGGGTCAAGACGGAACAGTAGCGACGGGTGTCGCATGGCTCTGTGGAGCGCGTGAGCCAAGATGCGCGATGTTAGGCTAGTGGTCGGTTCCTGACGTTTCGGATTCGCCGCTACGATCCGAAGCTGATGAGCGACAGCCTCGTCGGGCTAGGCTGCAAGCAGATCGAAGATGCTGCTTGGAAATCAGTAGCGCGCAGCAATGGTGTCGAGATCCGTGCAAGCATACCTTGCCGCGTTAGGCATCAGCAGGCGCACGCCAAGCATTGACGATAAAAAAACGCAAGGAGGACTGCGTTGTAACGGGGCGAGAGGGGTACCTCTACACTTCGCAACGCTATTACGACCTCGTTCAGTATGGCGCGATCCGTACATCCAAGTTGCTGTGAGAGGGCAGCGGCTTTTATCCAAGGGCGAACGCTTGGGTTTGTTCCCCCTGCTGCTATTGGCTCATACTTCGCACAGCTCCGCACATCGTCACCTGATTCTACGACCTTGCCCGGCGGATCGCTCCCAGAGTAGTCTCTTCTTATGCTGAGCCATCCATTCATTTTGTCACCGACGAAATCAGCATCAGACTGATCCATATGGTTTCAGTCGAAAATCTATTTCCGATCCTGAGCCGGGTAGTTGTGAATCGCGCGGTCGAGATACACCGCAGGCTCGAATCCACGATGGAGAGCCGAGTTGCGGGACTCGCTCGGCTTCTTATGAGTGAGTCCAAAGATTAGGAGTATTGGAGTTATGAATACAATACGCCTTTCTAGCGAAGTTGAACAAGATCTATGTCGCCTGATTAATTGTTCTACTTATTCTAATGATGGAACAGTCCCATCCTTCGAGAAAAGCATACTACTGACTGAAAAGCAGGGAAATACGTCTCTGTCAACGCTGGTCATAATTGCTGCGTTTATGGTTTCTACACCGCTAAGGGCACTAACAGCAGTCATCACTGCGCCATTTCGCTTGATTGCCAAAATATTATCCTTGTTTTACCGACCGGTTCCTAACCGTCGGCTCATCGGCATAGTTACGACTTTGGATTCATTAAGAATTGTGATTTATACGAATGATCATCATCCACCACATTTCCATGTAATTACTGATTCGTATAATGCAAAATTTGATATAGAAAACTGTGCTCTGCTTGGGGGGGCGCGGGACTTTACCGGGAAAACATCTAAAGGCGATTAAAAAATGGCACACAGACAACCTTGAGCTTCTACGTGAAAAGTGGCGCGTCACTCGCGCTGGAGGCACTCCTGGTGCCAAGACTGAGGCGGAATTAAGAAAATGATGATTACGAGGCCCAACAATTCGTCGGTATTACATAAGGCTACGGCGTGCCAATTTGCGCAACAAAGCTATCTCTTCTTCGGAGTAGACGTGACCGCGCGACTAAGCCCAAACGAAGAGTGGCCGACTGTTCTCCTGCATCAACACGGCGCACCAACCGGAGTGTGTCGACAATCAGCCCGCTAGGGCTGAAGCATCCTCCGAACACAAGCCGCGTGTGACGACCTCATCAAATTTTGCGACAATTATTTGGAAGTTCGGGTCGTCGATTGACGTACCGACTCCGATCTAACATCGGCGCAGGGCTGTTTAGTCTGCTCAGGGCACAGAAGTCGTGATTAGTAGGGGTGTGGCGGAGGGCTTCGGACTGATCAGCGGAGTAAACTTCATCGTCGCAGCAAGGGAGAGACGTGGCCAAACCGTTGGTATCGCTGCCTCCGTTCTGCTCTATCCGCATATCAGCCCGATGCCCTGAATCCAGACGGGTAGATCGCGCACCAGATATGTGGCTAACGTTCGCACCCTGCTCTGAAGGACACGATCCATCATCCACAAAGACTTCTCACCATCGAGCTATTCTGTAAGAATTACCCCGAGATTTCCTAGCAGTTCATTTGTTGGGCCATCCAACTGCTGAAGACATGCAATTGACAGCAGTTCCCGAGGTCGAGTGAATGCAACATAACCCACTCGATGGGTGTCAACCTTAGCGGCCTTGCGGACCACAAAATCTGTTGTCAGCCATGAATTCAGCTCTGTAAGACTCTTAGCTAAAACAAGAACGGCCTCTGCCTCATGGCCTTTCGCTTTATGAATAGATGAGCATTGATGACGTTGCTGCGCAGCCAAAATTCTCGGGTCAACTCCATTCCGAATCTCAATCACGCTTTTTTCAATTTCACCAAGTTTTGCAGGTACCGTAAGTGCTGCATTTACAGCTTTACTAAGGAAGGCGACGACATCATTGGCACGCCCTATTGAAGAAGACCGTATGGATTTCAGCAACTTGAAAGAAATCAACCTGTATCCGTAATAGTCTATACCATACTTCTGACAAAACACCCTGCGGCTAAGTTCAGAAATCTCCTGGATTAACTTCTCAACTCTAGATATCATACTGCCCGCTAATGATAAATCACTATTTAGATGAACCATCCCAAACTCGTCCCGCACTGGCAAAAATTGTTTGTTTTCGAATGCGAGGTATAGATGTCGCCATGTTTGATAATAACTTCCGGCACGCTCACTGGCAAGATTCTGAAATTTCCTAACTATGTCAGGGAGGGAGGTCTCCTTAATGAAGTATACGCTAGGCGTCCCAGCCATGCCACGCCGCGATATTTGTTGGACTTCAGTACGAAACTGATTTGTAAATTGCACTAACTCCCCACAAGATCGATGGTTATCCATTTCGTCAATTCTTTCTGAGGACTTCAGAAAGCGGAAGAAATACAATTTTGAAAAAGCCGGTTTTGGCATCCCTCTTATTACAAACCCAGAAATGTATTGTTCTGGATCTCCTACTGCAAATATCTCTGTACGCTTTTCCTTTCGGAGATGATCAAATACATCATACTGATATTTGTTCATATCTTGGAATTCATCTATAAATAAATATTGTATCCGCTGGCCAAGTCGCATACGCACATTCGGGAGCTCGACCAGATCACGAGCGACCGTAAGAACGCTATCAAATGGCACATGCCCTTTCGCTAGCATCGCTGACGTAGCCTGCGAACGAGCTATGCTGGCTGCTCGTGCGTCTAAGCTCTTACCCTGTCGGCCTTTCCGTATTGCCTCCTCAACGTTGAACGGACCGATACAAATATCTTCCGGAAGTACTTTTAGTACCGCTGCATAGGGCTGCACAATATATCGATGTAAAAACGCATGTATTGTACCTACGAAGATATTATTCATAAAAACGCCGTGCTTTTCAAGGGATGCACGGATTATCTCAGACGCAGAGTTTGTGTACGTGATAGCAACAAGAGCCCGCGAGGGCCGCAAGTGAGGCAACTGTTCCAAGATCCTGCTGACCATGGCAGTCGTCTTGCCTGCGCCGGCCCCAGCGATAACGACAGTAGCTTTCTTTCTTTTCGCGGAGTCTTGCTTGGCCATTATTTCACAAGAAAAGCGAAGCCGATTTTAATATATTCTGGAATATTTATCGATTGTTTCTTCACTTCCTCAAAAAGATTACTTGCAAACTCAGTCTTATATCGCTTGATTTGATCGAAAAATTCGCCCGGGTTAAGGTCAGCGTTCCCAACCCTTTTCTCATATGCAGGTCCTGCTTTGGGCTTCGTTCTGCACAGAGCCCTTAGCAATACTTCTTTCGGTTTGCCTGATTGATTAACCACTGCCAAATCCAATTCAAATGTCTTATCTTTTGAGATAGAAACTTCAATCAGATCGGGCTGGGAAAAATCCGACTTCAGTGCGTCTGCTGTGTCTGCATCTTCATCTGGAGGCGCATCCCTATCTCGAAGCACTAGGCACCGGAGAAAATAGCCATTCTTGATTATCTTGAGAAAATGCCGAAATGAGAGGCCTCCAACGTTGACTATTGATATTCCATGTTTTTCTAGAGTATCCCCTGGATGCTGTTGTCGAAACAAAATAGGCAAAAGTATTTGTTCCGCATAACCCTCGACTAGAATTATTCTACGAGCGAAAAACATACGAGATTTAGTGGCATCGATAAATTTTTCAAGATGGGAGATGGTATGCTTATCTTCCGGGTTATTTTCGTCAAAACCATTCAGCAAATAATGTGCATCAACTCGGCTGGTCTGCGCATTCTTGAACATTACGGCGATGTTGGCAAGGTTCAGCTTCGCAGCAATATGCGCGGAGTGGGAAGTTAAGATGATTTGCATTTTCATTTGACTCAGTTTTTGGAGCGACTCAATATTGCCTGCTAAATGATCTTCTAGATGAGGATGGAGGTGCGCCTCTGGTTCTTCAACCGAAACCAGCCGGAAACATGTGTACTGGCCAAACGACTGAGCGGAAAGGTGCGAGAGAATCAGTGAGATAAATAAAAGATTATTACGTCCTAATCCGTTGCGCGATACGTCGATGGGCGTTGATCCATATACTAGGCTTAGCTTCTTCAAGACCTCGCTACTTTCAGGGGGAGAAAAATGAAAATCGATGTTTGCATCTTTTTGCTCATCGTGCAAGGAAACATTATTAAGCATAGAGGCAATACTTGCTTTGACGGACGCAAGTTTAGGATTATTACGCACCACTTCTTCTAGCTCTGCTAATGCTTTTAATATATCACTAAAGTTGCTTTCTGCATGCTGACTCAGAATGCGATAAAGCAGACGGTATTCGCCGCTAGCGACCAGTTCTCTCTGTGCATCGCGTAGAGCATCCAGGCATTCCATACGGAATGAGCGAAGCAGATAAGGCTCGCATGCCATGCTTGGTCTTCCGCCACCAAACACTGAATATCGATATTCATTAAGAGGAAAAGATACTCGCTTGACGCGCTCGGAATTCTCGCCTTTTAGTCGTTCTCGTTCCTTCTTGATCCATTCAGTCTTATTGAGATTTAGGCTGGGCGAAAATTTATAGCAAAGCTGCGCTGTTGTGAGTTGAGCATCAATGAACCAATCGCCTGCGACCGAAGCCTGTTCATCATCCATTTCTACTAATGTTAGCGTGACTGAAACTTCTGGAAAGACAACCTTTTCCGCTGGAACGCTGGGATCTGCAACGTCAGTCTTAAATTTCAAAAGTACAGTGTAGTTAATATCTTCTACTTCTAGCATTCTACGTCTCTGAGATGAAATGTCGGAACCTAAAATCAGAGTAATTGCAGCAAGCAGATTGCTTTTCCCTATATTGTTTTCCCCAAGAAGAATCGTAAACGGTTTCAATTCCAGTGAAAAATTGGGACCGAAGTTACGAAAATTGCTAATCGTGACGGTCTGAATGTGCATTGAGTTGTCCTTTGCTTTAGCCAAGCTGAGGCATAGAAGCCAAATGTCGGTGGCTGATGGAAACGATCGCTTTTAGCCCGTCGTATTTCGGTTCTTAGGGATCGTTTCGGTCCCACTACACAGTTGTGTTCGACCTGACGGATCGCATACATCAGCGCACGCGCAGGGTCAACAGGTGAGCAGGTCGGTTGGTTGAACCGCACTTTCCTTATCGGTGCTTTGGCCTGCCTCGCGGATATTCAATCCTCCCGTCGGGGTATTCGACGGTGCCGTTGGCGTGCATTTTGATGATTTGGGCTCGGGACTTGTGGACGGTGAGCGTCCAGCCGGAGGGGATGCCGAGGGCTGCACAGGATTTGCAGAGCGACTGGCTCTTCCATCCTTCGGGCGGCATGGTAAGTGGGTCAGGGGATAGAGGGATGGCTTCGTGGTCGGGCGGTGCGCCGCAGCGGTCGCATTGCGGCTTGGGCGGACGTTTGTCCCACGCCAAATCGATGTGAAGGAACTGAGCGACACGCTTTACGAGGTCAAGGCCGGTTTTCTTCTCCATAGAACGATCCCCCCGACGATGATGGCAGCCCCGGAGACTGCTGCGATGGAGCCGCCGACCGTCAGCCACTTCCCTTGGCTTTGTAGGTCGAGCCAGCGGTCGAAATAGGTGTTTGGGCTCTCGGACTCAGCCCACTTGGCCCCGGCCCCAACGAGCAGGCCAATTCCAGTGAGCGTGGTGACCGCCCCGATCGAGAGCAGCGCGATGGCCGGTCCCTTGCCGTGCAGTGAAGACGGAGTCTTGTCCGTTTGACTTTGCGGTGATGCCGCGAGGTCAACGGACCCATTTGCGATGGGCTTTGCCAGTTCACCCGACGATTGCTTGGGCAGTGTGGCGCGCAGCCGTTCGATGCGTCGTCGCGTTCGCTCGGCATTGTCGGCGTTCGGTACTGCCGCAAGATACTTCTCGGCCCAGGCGACGGCCTCGGCGGTGCGGCCTAGATGCTCACACGTCCACGATAGGTTGTGCAAGAAGTCGGGCTCGTTGCTGAGCTTGTATCCAGCCTCGAACTCGATGAGGGCATGCTCGTAGTCGCCCGCCTCGCTAAACTTCACTCCCGATAGGAAGTGGGTCTGCGCGGCGGTTCGGGCCGCTTTGTCATCTGTCTCGGCAGCCGCAAGGGCGGGCAGTGCGAGCAGTATCAGTGACGGAAGAAGCAAGCGCATGGTCGGAGACTATGCCAGGCGCAATAGGCCATCAAGAGCAGCCACAGGCGCAGCTTGCAGCCGGTAGAAGAACCACTCTCCGATGCGTCCAACCAGCCCGCCAAAGTCGGACTGAAGCGCCAGGATGCGAGCAGGCGGAGTCTCGGGCTGGAGAGGTTTGCCATCTGCGCCGAGCTTCTTACTGGCCTTGCTTTTGTGGACGAAGCTCGTTGGTGCCTTTCGAATGAAGTCCTCCGGCGGCGCAACTTGACCTGCGAGAAGCGCTTGCGCGAGCAGTAGCGTCCCCTGCGTTGGTGGCTTGTCCGTCGAGGCAAAGCGAATCCGTGCGGAGCCATCGATGAACACCTTCTGCGGACCGTAGCCGAGGCCTGCGGTGAGCAACTCGTGTACCGATGTCTTGCGCCGCCGCGCTGTCGCCAGGACAATCCAGCCGATTGCGATTTGCACCGTGGGATCGCCCGACTCCGACGCTAGACAACGAGCCAGCGCGACCAAGTCGTCCGTCGGTTCTACCATCGGCTCTGTGCTCGCTTTGAATCGCGGCGGTTCACCCGTCAGGAGCAGTCCAAAGACCGTCAAGACCGCTGCACCACCGAGCACCGATGCGACAATCTTCCACTCCTCGCCCTTCACAGCGGCAGCCTCAGCCAGATGCCGCCCGTTAGGAAGTAGAGCGACCTCAGACGAGGGTTCTTGAGCAGGTCAATCAGTGCCACTTTCCAGGTGTTGGGCTGCCCATGATAGACATCCCATACAAGCTGCCCCTGCGCGTCTTCCAGGTGATAGCCAACGATCATATCCAGGTCCGGTACTGCACGATCGGCCATGGCCGCTCCCCCATCGGTTCATCGCACTAGCGTTTGTCCAAGAGCAAAATCGCCATCTTTCCCAGCTCGTCGCTCTGCTCCACGAGGACTCTGTAGTCGCGCTTCATCGATTCCAGCGCCGGGAATAGCTCTTTGTCGTGTCTGCGCAGCAGGACATCAAGTTCTTCGATTTCCGTCACCAGCTCGCGATAGTCGGTGCTCAGCCAGTCCGAGAAGAGTTGCAGATACTGCTTGCTGCCCGTCTGGTGGGCCATAAATGCCCGCGCCGCGAAGGCGTAGCACGTCGAGATTCGCTGCTCGATCTTCTGCTGTAGAGCTTGCAGCTCGGCTTTGGTGTTGTTGCCCATTTACAGTTCCTGCTCCCCGCTTAGCTCGAGATAGCGAGCGGCCAAGAGAACGCGGGCCGAGCCGATCGGTAGGTCGCCGATACTCAACGAAGTGCCTGGTCGGATCTCGACGCTATCGGCGCTGTCGCTGAGTCGTCCATGTGCCAGGACGGCCTCTTGGATGGCGGCGCGCAGATCAGGCCGATAGCGGAATAGATCACGCAACAGACGAATGGCTATCGCGACGCCGTGGTCATCGGGCTGAACTGCTCGCTCTAGAATCACTCGCAGGTTCGCAGGAGTGATCGAGGACAGGTCCAGCTTGTGGTAGAGGCTCGGCTGCCTCTCGACGAGCCGTAGCTGCTCCTCAATCACGGCGAGCAGCTTTTTGGAAAACCCGTTGGGCTTGCGCGTCCCCTCGCTGTGCGGCTGCATGCAATCGGCGAAGGACTCGATGAGCGGTCCCAGATGGCTCGCGAGCACCCGATTTTGGGCCACCAGCTCTCGATGCTCGCCCTGATTCTTGATGTTAGATAGAGCCAACTGGTGCATCGCGCTGGCCTCGCCGAAGGTCTTTTGAGCGACGGTCATGGCAGCGAGGGCAGCAGGCTCATTCCCAATCGACTTGTGCTTGATCAGAGAGCGAAGTGCCTCGTAGCAGTGGTCGATTTGAGTCCAAGCGTCCTGAATAGCGAACTGCCTACTCATACTGCCCCCATCGTCGTGTTTGTCGCCGTTCCACCGGTCAGCGCGGCGACTGTGACGCCCGTGTCGGCTCGGAACGAGTTTTGATGGTTGATGACGGGAATGCCGCCGCCGGGATTACCAAAGATCATCGCGGTGCCAGCGGTCCACGCTGTCGCCCGAAAGATCGACAGCACGACAGCCAGGCCGGTCACTCCAGCGGCAGCGCTTGGTGTAACGAGGACGAAGCGAATGGGGACGGCGGTGCTGTTTACAATGAACTGCGTACAGCGGAGCAGCGACAGTCCAACAGACCCGGCAGCGGTGGCGGTACTGAGCGAACTGTCGATCTGGACATTGCCTTCGAGGTTGCAGTCGGTCAGCGCCACGGTGCAGGGCTGCGGCTGCGCGACGGTTGGGCCGAGGTGAATCGCAGTTGGCGAGGTAGCGGCCCCCGGTGTGGGACGATTCCAGATGTTGCTGCGGCTGGCCTCCATGGCACCCGACTTGACCCGCAACGCAGGGGTAAGTGGGCTTGTGCTGCGGAGGCGGCAGTCGGCGAGAAGTATCTGACTCGTACCGGTGCCGGAGGTGAAGGTATTGTCGGCGAGCAGCGCTGGGACGGAACCTTCGATGGCTACATCGGTCAGGATGAGCTTTTGGCTACTGGAACCCGAAAAGTAGATCCCGGCCGTCTTGCCGCTGGGCGGGAAGATGCTGAGGCCAGCGATGGTCGTGACGGTCTTTTCTCTCACGCCCCCCTCAAGCGTCAGGCTGCAAGTGACTTGCCCGCGAATGATGGTGGTGAAGTGTCCGAGTCGATCGAACCCCACCAGCGCGACGTGCTTTCTGAGCACAACGTCCTCGCTATAGTCGCCCGGTAAGATCAGCACCATCGCTGGGTCCGCATCGGTACGCTCTCCGCTAACCACCGCCGCATCAATGGCTGCCTGCACGGATGCAAAGAACGGAAGAGTGGCCCCTGGCGAGACGATGAAGACATCCGGCCACAGCGGACCCGGCTCCCCTTTGTCGCCTTTCGGACCAGCCGAGCCAGCAGCCCCAGCCAGCCCCGGCTCCCCTTTGTCGCCCTTGTCCCCTTTCGGCCCGGTCGCGCCGCTATCACCCGGCGGACCCATCGGACCTGGCTCGCCCCGTGAACCCGTGGCTCCCTGCGGTCCTGCTTCGCCTTTTGGGCCAGCCTCACCGCGCTCACCGCGCTCACCACGCTCACCCGCTAAGGACGGCTCAGCGCGCAAAATGGCTCTGCGTCTTGGCGACGTTGGCCGGACTTGCTGAAGGCCAACCTGCGCGGTCAGCCACAGCACGAGTTGTTCAAGTTCTTCGTGTGTCACGCCTCGTCCCCCCGAGGGCTACACGCTCACGTCACGGGCAGCACAACACGCCTGCCAATGGGTCCGTGTTCGTTTGTTTGTCCAAAACACCCGCGCTCAGGTCACACACAAAGCCAGTGCCCGAGCAGAAATGGATCTGAGAAAATCCTCTACACGGCGTCGTTGCTGACTCACTCTTCGGATTCTGCCTGACGCCACAGCCGTACCAGAGCGAGCCCCAGCCCGTCCCGGTTGTGGTGGCACACTTGGCAACCAGGCTGGTCGCTCCGCTTGCAGGCGACTCCCCGTAGAGTGCGTTGGCTGCGCTGGTACATTCTGACGCCGTAATCAGAGTCGAGATATCTCCACAAATCTTACCGTTGCTGCATAAAGATGAGGCTGGCTTGGCTGGTGAGAACGTACCCAGGCAAGCCCATACGCCATTTTTCCCGATTGCATATCCATTACCGGAACATCTCGGCATCGACATATCGAGACTGGACGCAATATCAAAATTGGAGCCACTGGCATCGAGCGGCGCTGCGCTGTCTTGGCACAGATTGTTCTGACACGTCTGTCCGGTCGGGCAGCCATGAGTCTCATCACAAGGAAACCGACGGTTCCCCGGATCAGAGGAAAAGCAGCCAATCAGCAACAACGCAGCACACGCTCGACGCATTTAGGGCTCCTTTGGTTTGTTCGGCGTTACCAGCGCTTCCGGGGCGACCGGCGCAGGCGGTGGGCAGCAAGCGTCGAGTCGAGCCTGCAATTTCTCCACCTCCTCTGCCAGTCGTCGAGCGCCAAGGTCAGACGTGAGACGGCGGATTTCATCCTGCAACTTGCCCACGACGCTACACTCCTACCACGACCGAAAAGTCGCTGCTGCCCCCGACACCAATGGCGTTCGAGAGCTGGATGACAAAGCCGCTCGTCGTGACGTTCACCGCCTGAAGACCATTGCTGCCCACCACTGCTGGAACCGAGGCATACGGCTTCGAGAAGGTCACTGTCGCCACGTCTGTACTGGCACCGACGCTACCCGCATTGCTTGCGGTGATGCGGACCCGCATCGCCCGGTTGGTAAACGTCGCTCCCACGATTGGCGCTACCGATGCCACGTTATTGCCGACATTGAGGTTGCTGACGGTCGGCGTTCCGATGGCTTGTAGGCCCGCGTTGAAGACCTGGGTCCACGCGGCTTGGTATTCGGCACGGGTCAGGCTCAGGGTGGACAGCACCGATGACAGAGCACGGCTGGCGGAGAACACCTGCGCGGTAGCCGTAGGAGACGGCGGAGTTGGCAGCGTGAAGCCTTCAATCCACGCCCGCGTTTCTTGAAAGGCCATGGCGAGGAACAGCCGGGTCATCTCGCCGGTTTCGGACACTGCACCGCTAAGGGTGAAGTTGCCGACTCGGGGCGGCCACTTGTAGTCCGCCATCGCGTCATCTCCGATTGCCGGACGACCGAGCGGCGTGCTGGTCGGAATGATCTCCGGTGCCGCCGCTTTGGGATTGCTCAGCGCCAGCCCGACGCCCGCGTCCTGGGCAATCGACAGCTTCATGCGCACCATCGCGCCGTGGTTGCAGCACGCCCGCAGCTCGTTTTCCAAGTCGCGCAGGTCGAGCTTGTTGTTCCGCAGGTCGCGGTCTACGTCATCTTGTGCGCGGACCCACATCGGCAGTGCAACTGCCAGCAGTCCCGCAATGGCTTCTTTGGTATCGCTCATCGAAATCGCCCCCTTTCGTGTTCGCTAACGGCGACGCCGCCGGTCGTCGGTGTTGTCACGGCTCAGCAGCAGGCCGAGCCCGAGACCAATTCCCCCCGCCAGCACCGGCGAGGTTGATCCATTGCTCATCAGGCCCGCGCTCGCTGCGCTGCCATCCCATAGATCCGACACGACGCGGGCCACGCCTGCGCCGGTCTGGATATCGACGGCCAGGAGCTGGTCCTCCAAGAGCTGCTGGGTCGCAATCGTCGCATCCCGCTCTGCCTGAAATGCCAGCCGCAGCACCGGAACCAGCTCCGGGTACTTGGTCTGAAGCTGCAAAAGCTGGTTCTGCGCCTCTCGCTGCGAGTCAAGCGCATCATCGACCTCGACCATGCGCTTGCGGATTGCGCGACCGTTGAAATAGGCCGCTGCCGCCTCGCCGACGCTTGCACCGGTTCGAAGCCAGTTCCCACCACCAGCCGCACCGCCACCGCCTAGCGTCGGGACGGTGCTCGATGCGACTTGCTCTCGGAACGCTTTGTCAGCCTTGAGGAAGTCTGCCTCCGACTGAAACATGACCTCTGTGGTGCCGATGCGCGCCTTGTAGCCCGTCGTCGCTCCCGATGGGTTGTAGGGCACCATCGCCCCTGACTGCCCGCCCGAAGGCATGAATGGATTACTTGTTCCATCGGGCACGCTGATGTTCATCGTGCCGTCCGGGTTTTGTCCTGTGACTCGTACCGTGATGTCCTTTGCCATCGCTTCCCCCCCTTTTCGGGTTAATAGACTGCGCCACGCCAGTCGCTGCCAAACATCTGAGACAAGAATGCAGAGTTGAGAACTTGCCCTCGCGAACCGTCCCACGCGAGCACGCCGCGATCAGGATCAAGTCCGTAGGTTGTCGGGCTGCCCCCGACGAAGCTCGACCACCGCCCCGGCATGCCGGACAGACCAAAGCCTTCACTCGCTGAGTCCGTCACCAGCACGCGAAAGCCCGTGTTGACTCCGAGGAGCCGTCCCGTCGCACGGTCAAAGTTAATCGCCTGAGTGAGCGGCACCGAGCGCCCGCTGTAGACCGCAAAGACCTCGTAGGTCTTCATGCCACCACCCGTCGTCACTGGCCCCGTCGCTGGTCCACCGCCGCCCGAAGTGCCGCCGCGCAGCTTGGCAAGCTCATCGCGCAGCTTGGCCTCTTCGGCTTCCGCCTTCGCTTTTTCCAGCTCGACCTTCAGCTCGGCCTTACGTCGCTCCGCCTCGGACTTCCAGTCGTCCTTAAGCTTCTTGGCATCGGCGGACTGCTTCTCTCGTTCGAGCCGGGCGTCCTCCTCTTCCTGCTCGCGCTCCTTGCGCTCCTGCTCTAGCTCCTTCTGGCGCTGGAGTTCGTCGAACTGGCCTCGACTGGTGTTGCGGAAGACCAGGCGGAAAGGATTGTTGCCCTTCAGTTCGGTATTTACACCCGCCAGCCACTCGCGACCGTCGTCGTCGTTGGTAATCTTGACGTACTCGACGGACCAATCGGGACTCGGCCCCGAGCCATCGTGACGGAGCGTGCCGGTGGTGAGCCAGCCCAGCTCGTTCGTCTCGATGATGCCGTGATTGACATCCCCTTTCTCCCAATCGTCATTGGAGTCCGGGTCATTCAGCTCCGTCTCCTTCAGTCCGCCACGATCACCCGCGAGCGACAGAAAGACGTTGGCATTGGTTCCTCCAAGGAGGACGTTTTTTGTAGCAATCTCCCATCTGTAACGAGCCATCCTAACCTCCGTTTGCTCCGTGCAGAGAAAAGCCCTGCTCGGATTCCTCGATAGCCTTTCTTACAAGCCACTGTTCATCCTCCCTGAGTATGTCAAATAGCGATATCAGCGCCATTGGATCGCTAACAGGTTTCACATCTGGAAGTTCAATGTTGACTGGTAGCGTGATGGACTCCAGCCTTGCCGAGTCGATATTGCGCAACAACTGCGTTGCAATGACCTTGCGCTCTGGCGTGCTCAGGATGCGATAGAGCGCAAACACCCTCGTCCAGGCAGGAAAGGAACCAAGCCGCGTCACTCGCCCATCGCTCAGGGTGCCCAGGCGTACAACTTGGGTTGCTTCGCTCTCGGCGATGGGAACCCGCTCGAACATGGGAACCCGACGACCGGGGCTTAGCCTGCCAAGGAGCCGCAGACTTTCGGGCGTTCGGCCTCTCTCGATGAGCTGCGCGTTGGCCGTGGTCCAACCTGAATCCACCAGCACCGCGACAAGGGCCTGCGACTCTTGCTCTTGGGCAGTCGGACCCGGAGGGGCGGCAGGCAGCGGCCGTGTGCGAGTGACCTCGCGGTCAAATCGGTCGACCCGATTCACGACGATCTGGTTTGCCGACTGTGTGGGCGATAGCGCCGCAAGCCGACCGCCACGCTCAAAGGAATCCAGCCTGGATGGTTCCCGACGGGTTGGCGGTGACTCCAGTGGCGCAGCGGCACCCGGTTGTGACACCACTGATGTCACTTTTAGCAATTGGGCTGCCACGCCAGATGTCACTTCGGAGGGCTCACCTGTCACCTCTGGCAACGCAGTTCTCATATCGAGCGGCGAAGTGGTTCCCGGTGGTGTCGCAACGAGCGACGAGCCATTCACTGGCGGTGTCATTTTCGGCGCAGGCGGTGTCACTACTGGGGCAGGTGGTGTCACTTGTGGTGTCACCTTTTGGGCGTCCGCAGGTGCGCCCTGCGCCGCACCGGGCACTTGCACTCCGAAGCCATCGAGCGCGCCGTAGATGCCCGTTTCAGCATCGGCCACGCCTTGGGCCGCAGCGGGTCCGCCGGTCGCTCCGGCAGCCACCTTGCCGACGCCCGCTACAAGCTTTCCGGCGGCAACAGCAATCTTCTTCCAGTCAAAATCCTCGCTCATCTCTAGCTCCTTCTCGTCGGAAGCAGTCGCAGCGGGTCCAGCGGTGCCCCATACCCCACGTCGGCAATGCGTCGGACCTCGAAGTGCAGGTGAGGTCGCTCGGCCAGTCCGCTGGTGAACGCTGGAGCCACCGTGCCGAGCGCATCACCGACGAGCGCTGGCTGCTGCACAAAGACAAACACTTCTCCCAAGTGCAGATAGCGGCAGACGTAGCGGCTCGACTTCACATCGACAAACAGCCCGGCGGCCCGACGTTTGGAATCACTGCTCCGTCTGCCATCGACCACCGCCACCACGACACCATCCGCTGCCGCCAGCACCGGAGTCCCCGCTGCGCAGTAGATATCGACGCCCTTGTGCGGCTGCGGCTTGTTCGCCCGCACCTCTTTGATCGACTCGCCCACGTCGAGGATCAGACCAAGTGGAATCGGCCAGTTCACTTGTCCCTCCGACTGAGCAGATACAGACCACCACCGACTCCGACCATGCCAACCAGCGCCGTGACCAGGATTGGAAACGACGAGCTGGGCGCAACCGGGATGACTGCCGATGCTGTATCCACGACCGTCTCGGCTGCCGCTTCGGCTGCCTTCTGTACCTTGCCCCGCTCGCGCTGGGTTCGTGCCTTCTGCTCCGCCTCAGCTAGCTCTCTTGGCACCGGAATCTTGTCGCGCAGCCTTGCCCGCACCGATCGGAACACCCGATGCAGCACCAGCACTTGCAGAAGGTCGAGCAGCCCCGTCGCGAGCAGCTTGGCAAAAACCTCTCCTGCCGCTTCCAGATCCTCATCGGAGCGAGCGTGATAGCAGGCCAGCGCCCACTCCTTACCGAGGTCAAACAGTTCGCCCGCGATGTCCCACAGGGCAATCACGCCCCAGACCGTCAAGATGGCGTTGATGGCGAGGCCAATTGGACCGCCGATGATGGTCGCAATCAGCCAGCCTGCGAAGACCAGACAGAGCGTCCACAAGTTCTCCAGCGTCAGAAGCTCCTTGGTGCGCAGCCACGTCGTGTCATCGAGATAGGTCCACGAACGGACGATGGACTGACTCATGCGCCCGGCGCAGTCGCTGACCTCGCGGATGGCTTCTTCAATCGTCGCCATCGCTGCCTCCCGACGCTGGACCTGCCAAAAACCGCAGCGCTTCGTCTTTGGAATAGCCGCGTACCATCAGCGCCGCGAGCCACCTATCGTTCTGCGGCTCCACCGAAAGCGGATAGACCTCCGCGACCACCGAGACGGCGCGACCAAACCACGGACTGTCATAGAGTCGAGCGAGCGACTGGACCTCATTCGACTGCGCAAACTCAGCAACGCGCCTGGTTGTCTCGCTCGGCTCGGACTCGTCCAGCTCTAGCATCGCCGTCGCGCAGATCACCGCTACATTCGACTGCTCAAAGAGCTGATAGGCCGGGGTCAGGTCGAGTCCGGCGGTCTTGAGCGCAAAGGTCGCCCCGATGTCGCGCTTATCGAGCCACCACGCCGCGAGCAGAATCGCGATCGTCCAGCGCGTCGCAGGCGCAATCGGCAGCGACTCACTTGCCGTCATGATGACTCGGGCCAGCCTGGCCACTCGATCGACCGTTCCAGACATAGTTCTCTGTCCTCTCTTCCTCGCGACAGCAGCCAGTGCCTCCGTCGCTGATACCGTCATCGGGCGGTGTTCCAGCACCCACGCGGTTTGCTCGTCAGTCAGCACCGGGCAGTTCCTTGCGACGACTGGTTCACCGGCAATCGCTCGGGCCACTAGCAGTCGCCAATCTTCTGCCCCAGCACCGGGGCTCCACACGCTCTGCGCTGAAAACCCCTCACTGCGCAGAAACCACAGCAGCAGCGCCACCGCTGCCGCCCACGCTCGCTCGACCGACTCACAGCTCGGCAGCAGGCTTGCAGCCAGAGCGGTGACGGCCTGCTCGGGCCTCACTTCTTGGCCTGGCCCGCTCCGAGAGCCGCCAGCTTGGCCAGCGCCGCATCACGCTCTGCCGACACAGCCGCTAGCGTCTGCGAGTCGACCTTGCCGTCCTGCCAGCGAATGCGAAGCGCCCGCACCAGATTGTGCAGACCCAAGTGCGTAAACACGTTCGCCGCCTCCGATGCCACTTCCCGAGAGAAGCTCGGCAGCTTGTTGCGACCTCGGGTGAGCAGCTCCGTTAGGTAAATCGCCAGGCCAATCAGCACATGCGGCGCGCCTTGCAGCACGTCGGCATTCGACCCGACCCAGCCCTTTGGACCCGACCAGCGCGCCAGCGCCCGAATCGCTGCGTTAATCAGTTCGGTGGACACCTGCGCCACCGAACCACCGAGTAGATCGACCGACACCCGATGTGTCTTCGAGTTGTGGTCCAGCGCCCGCTCCATGAGCTTCGGCGGAATCCCCAACGCCAGCTTCTTTTTCTGTTTCGCCGCTGGCATCGCTTCTGCTGCCGCATCGAGCGCCGCTTGGTTTGCTTTGAGCTGAGCCAGCGTCGTCTCGGTGCGGTCCGTCTCGGTCTTCTTCTTTGCCATCTGTTCCCCCCCTTGGTCGTTAGCGCTGCGTGTAGAAGGCCAGGTCTTCCTCCGACGGTGGCTCTACCCGCGTAGACAAGTAATCGAGGAGCGCCGTGGTCTTCGCCCCTCGCTCATACGGTGCCGACTCCTGGCTCCAGTCTTGTTGCGTCGAAACCTTGTCAATGGCGAGACGGCCAATCGCCTCCGACGCAAAGACCGCTAGCTCCAGCTCCGACGGCAGATGAATCAGCACGTAGGGCTTTTCGCTCACCTCTTCGCGGACGAGCGCCAAGTCCTGCGTGCCATAGAGCGGTTCGGTCTTCACCCGCTTCCCGATCCTCGTCGAGCGATACTGAATCGTGAGAGGCCGCAGAAAGCCCTTCGGAAAGCGCTTCGCCCACCAGCTCTCGCTCGTCAGATCGACCTCGCTGTACTTCCAGTCGGTGCGATTCGTCGAGGCATAACGGAAGAAGTCCGTATACGCCTGCGCCGAGAATCCGACGAGCGTCTCCGGGCTGACCCGATGGTCGTCACCTTCGAGTAGTTCCCACTTGTCGCCGAGCCGTACCGGCACTTTGAAGTCGAGCCGAGCTACCTTGACGACGCGCACCAGTTCAGGCCACCACGACTGCTCAAGCATCTGCCTGTAGCGAGTGCTCGCCCACTTGAGCCCGAGGAGCGTCCAGCTTCCCGTATCAGCCACCCGATCGAGCAGCGCCGATACCGCCCCCGTCAGTTCTTCCGTTGGTATCGCTTCCAGCACGTCGCCGCGCTCTATCGGCAAGTATCCGATTGAGAGGGCTCGTCGCAGCAGCGACTCATCATCGGTCGCGGCACGGGCTTGTTCCTCATCGGTTTCCTCGGACTCCTCGTCAACCGAGGCCGATACGCGAGTCATCGCCGACAGATCGCAGTAGCGCCACTGCGCCGACCCGCCGACCCGCCAGCCGTAGCCGAGCGGGCTCGTCGTGCCCAGCTCAATCGCACCCGCTAAAAACCAGTCTTGGAGCACCGGAAACAGCGACGAATCGACGCCGACATAGACGTTGTCGAAGGTCATCGCGTGACCTCGGACGGCATGCTCAATCAGCCAGCCATACGGCCACGTTGTGTCTGGCACCCGACCGAGCCGCGACACCAGTTCTTGCTGTTCCTTTTGCAGAAGGACGCACTTCTCTTCATCGTCTCCCGAGCGACGGATCGCCGCCTCGCGACTGACGATGGCCTTCAGGTCTTCCCAGCAGCGATTGCGGACCCGCGCTTGTGCCTGCCTCTCTTGTTGGGCTCGCAGGCTGACAATCGCTGCTTTGGCCTCTTCGGGGTCGTTCGCCAAAAACAGAACAAGCTGCTCTGCTCCCAGCTCGCTCTGTGCCGCTGGATTGCTCGTCTGGTTGTCGGCGCTCTGGATGAGATCCGACATCCAGCGCAGCTTGCCGAGCACATATTCGAGGCGCACCACGTCGAGGCTCTTGCGCGCCAGCAGGAACTTGATCTCGACGACGGCTTGCCGATTGCCTTGCCGAATCGCCCGCCCGTTGCGCTGACGCAGCGTGTTTGGCTCCCATGGCAGGTCGAGGTGATAGACGCGGCACGTTCGCAGGTGCAGGTCGATGCCCTCATACGCCGCCATATTGCAGATCACCACGTCGTACTCGGGGTCTTGCGCCTCGACTTCCACAGTGCCGTCTGGCGCAATCACCGCAGGCGTGCCGTTGAACTTGTCGGCAATCGCGAGTCGCTTGACTGGATCTTTGGCTACGGAGCCGTTGATGATGGCGATCCGTTCCTTGGGAAAGCCCGCCGCCACCAGCAGCATCACCAGCCAACGATGAACGGCGATGTTGTCGCAGAACACGATGTGGCCGCACTCGGGAATGGCCATGATGAGCGACACCACCCCGTCGAGCTTGGCCGAGTTGGGACGATTCACCGTCGTTGCGTTATTCCACGTCCACTGGTCACGTAGCTTCTTGCGCTTGACCCACGCCGCCCGAGCGAAACGACGCAGTTCCTCCGTCTCCGCTTCCCATCGGTCGATGAGGTCCGGGGATGCCTCGCGCAGCGCCGCCTGATAGCGCTCATCAAGCGAGCCATCCGCCTCGCCCTTGCCCGACATCACCACCAGCGCCGTCCGTCGCTCCACTTCCTGCCTCGGCAGGTCGGGATGGTCGGTGGGCAGCGACTCGTACGCTCGCAACTCCTTGGTGTTCGGCCCAAACGCCAGCTCGGGATGAATCGTCACCAGTTGGAGCCGAGAGAGCAGCGATAGCGCCTTGTTCTTGGCAGCCTTGATCGACTTGGCGTTTTTGCCGCCCGTCATCCGCCCCATCGCCTTGAGCGTCGCTTGATACTCCGCCGCCAACCGGTAGTACGTCTTCGACTGGGTGGAGTCCATATCGACAAAGACCTGATCGACCTTGGACTCGGGTAGCTTGATGCCAACTTCTTCTGCGGTACGAAACTCTGCGAAACGAAAGATGATATCGCGCAGTTCAATTAGGTTCCGAAAGCCAGCCACAATGGACTGTTTCTTGACAGACATATCTGGCTGAACGACTTCACGACGCTCGATACGAAGATATCGATCAATGAAATTCTCAACGCTGTAGATACCGACATTTTGCCAAGCACGTTCGTTGACAAGGCCAATCAATGTAAAGTATTCGAGCGGCGAGTTCTTCGCCGGTGTCGCCGATAGAAGGTAGGTTCCGCCGGGGGTCTTGTTCGCTTTCGAAACGTAGAAGCGCCGCACCGCCAGGTCGAAGCCACGATCGCTGCCGTCCTCGATGGCTCCCAGGTACTTCGGCGTGCCACCTTCGAGGCCGGTGATGGGCCAGATGTTCTTGAAGTTCTGCGCCTCATCGATCATCAGCAGGTCAATCCCGACCTGCTCGAAGCTGATGCCTTCATCGGTGGCCGCCGCCCGCTCGCCTGCCCAGCGGTCGGTGGCTTCGTCGATGAGGGCACGGTTCCGCTCGGACAGAGTTCGGTACTTGTCGGCAATCGTTCGCAGGATCGCCTCTTCCTTGAGCTTCTGCTGGAGCAGCTCCTCGGCAATCTTGTCCTTCGCGGCTTCCCGCTCGGATTCGCTCAGCGCCTGCCACTCCTCTTCACCGAGCAGCCGCTGCGCCCGCTCGTCCGACACCGATGGCGACTTCATCTCGGCTCCGTCGGACTCACGCTTCTCTGATCGAGCAATCGTCTCGGCAAAGTCTCGCGCTGTAAGCTGAAGCTTTCGAATCAGCACTGGCGACGAGCGAGCAAACTCGCGCCAGGTATCCATCGACACCCCGAGCCTACCAAACATCGAGTAGGAGACAATCGCGACGTCGTACTGGCCCGACTGAAACCGTCGCCACTTGGTGATGCGCTCCTCGGCAGAGTCCACCTGCGACACCCATACGCCACGCCGGTTGAGGTAGCGATTCGCACCGACGACCAGCACGTTGTAGTCGGGCAGGCAGCGCTTCACATCGCGATACCACTTCCAGATGAGCGTGTTTGGCACGACGATGAGCGGTCGCTTGGCGAGGCCCCGCTCGCGCTGCACCGCGATGGTCGCGATCCCCGAAAAGGTCTTGCCGACGCCGGTATCGAAGGCGTTGAGCGTGCCGCCGTAGTGGCACATTCGACGCACGACGGAGTTCTGATGCGGGGCGAGGACAATCTGCTTGCCCCAGCGGGCCATCGGGATGGGCTTGCTCTCGAAGGAGGGCAGGACGAAGCTGCCGAGTGCCTCGTTGTAGCCCGCCTCAATCAGCTCGATGCGCGACTGCTCGGCGGTGACCCAGGCTTTGAAGTGGGTAATCGCCGCACTTGAATAGGCAACCCGAGCGCGATCGAGTGCTTCCTCGGCGGACTCCTCGTTGCCGTCTTCGTCTACCAGCTTTCGATACGGGGGCCGGAACAGTGCCAGGTCGTAGTTGAGAAACCCTATCAGCACCGCAAGGTCCGACTTGCTGCCGAGCTTGGCTTCCAGGTTGGGATACGGCGTGCCCTCCAGCGTCAGCAGGCCGCTATCCCGGTTGAGCTGACCGATGGGACCGCGCAGATAGGTAGACATCCACTCGCGCAAAAGTTCGAGCGGTATCCAGCCCAAGCGAGGACTCGGATCAATCTCGGTGATGCGGGCAAAGCGAACCAGCTCCCGCAGCCGGGCGGTCTGCGCCGCTGCAATCGTCGAGGTTTTGGCCTGTGCGAGCGCCCGTCGATAGCGCGGCATGATCGCACCGCTGTAGTAGCTGTCGGCGCTCATCCACTCAGGCGGCTCGGTGAAGTCCTTGGCCAAGCCCGCCTTTACCAGCTCCGATTCCACTTCGTCGGGGGCCATGCCGGGCAGGCCAAGACCACTGCGGAAGGTGAGCAGGGCCGAGACAGTGAACGGCCCCGAGCGGGTAAATAGCCAGTCGGCTATCGCTGAGGTGCTGTCCCCACCTTGGTACTTTTCGGTGTAGGCGGGCCTCTGCGCCAGCGTCGGCAGGATCTCGCCGCTGGGACCAAACACCGACAGCAGAGATGAAATCCCGGTGCTCTCTCGAAAATCCGACAAGCTCGCGAGGTTGTTCGCTGCCGCCCAGTCGAGCACCGCGCTGTATAGCTCCTGATGCAGTGCCGCAGCTCGGGCAATGGTCGCCGACTCACCGCGTGCCAGCAGATCGAGATAGACACCGACACGCTCGCCGAGCACCGCTGCCGTGCGTACGTATTCGGGTAGCTCCGCCTCGATGGAGCGCTTTTGGACGACCGGCGGGCTCGTGTAGGTGATCCGCTGCGGTGCGCAGTTGATGCAGCGAGGCCGGACATCGACGGCAGGCAGACCGCTGTAGTCGCCCGTTACGGTGTAACGATACTCGTCCTCATCGCGAGTCTTGCCCTTCTCGGTCCCGAGGATGTGCGTCGGATACGTCTCGTAATAGCGTCCTTGGGCAATCTCGATGTCTTCCGGCAGTACCTCATCGAGCTGACCGCCCCGAGACTCCAGAATCACGATGTCGGTGACAATCTGCGCCCCCGGAAACAGGTTCGATGGCAGCCGGAATGCGACTCGCAGGTGCGCCTCGCGCAGGATTCGAGAGCGGAGGTTCTCGAAATAGGGCGAGGTCGCAGACATGAAGCCATACGGAATGATGAAGACACCGATGCCACCTTCGGCGAGCAGCTCCAGACAGCGCCTCATGAAGTAGACGTAGGCCCGCGTGTCCTTGTGGTCGTTGTCGGGATCGATGGCCGCTTCGCTGCCGCGCTGTCCGTAGGGCGGATTGCTGACGATGAGGCCAAACCGTCCGCGAGCACGACTGCCGACGCTGACGAACCACTCCTCGAAGCTACTGTTTAGGACATGGATGTCGGGACGGACTCGACCAAGCAGCGCCGCCGACAGACGGCTGTACTCGATAGCCGTCCATGACACCTTCTCGAACCCGCTCACAGAGAAGGCGTTTACGAGCCTGCCAATTCCCGCCGATGGTTCCAGCGCCAAGACCTTGCCCTCTTGAGTCGGCAGTCCAACGACCCACGGTGCCACGAGTCGAGCGATGTCCTGGGCGACGGCAGACGGCGTGTAGTATTCGTGGAGCAGCGCCTTTCCATCTGGTAGTAGCGCGCTTGGGATGCGGTCCTTGATGTCCTCGATCGACAGCCCGCCCCAGCCGGTGTAGCGCAGCATCGCCTCCGCATCCGAGCGCTTCGGTGACTCCAGTAATGCCGCGAGCGCCTGAAGGTTTGCCACCGTCCGCTGCGCAGGCGTCGTCGGCTCGTCCACTTGGCCGAGCAACGATTCAAGCTGCTCGGCACTTAGCGCAAGGGCGGGCTCAGGCCGTGGCAGCGTAATCCAGCGACCTCGCGGAGCCTCGGTCTTGGCGGCCTTGAGAAGCAGCAGTCGAACGCGCAGATACTCCTCGGCTCGTCCCTTCGCACTCTCTCCCTCGGTGGCCAGCAGCGATGCGATCTGCTCTAGCCGCTGCTCATGGCCTTCGAGTGAGACATCACCCTCAGGCCGCGTCTGACCAAACCATCCCACCGTCAGCTCCAAGAGCTTCCCTGACTCTGCCTCGTCATTCCAGTAGGCAGCACGGGCAAACTCGACGAACTGCTTTGCTTCCAGGACGCCGGGTAGCTCCTCGACGCTGCCCGCAAACTCGTAGACCACCAGCCGGTCGTCGGAGACACCCGGCACGAGGCGTGGCACCTCTGCGGACTGGCGCTGAAGCTCGATGGGATCGATTCCCTTCTCCTTGGCCCACCCAAGCGCCTGCGATTGAAGGTCTGGCCGGTGCGCCAGCAGTCGCGTAAGCAGCCAGGAGGATTCCTCCCCATCCGCCTTCGCCAGCCACGTCTTCACCGACTCGACGCTCTGCTCGTACCACTTGTGGCGATACTGAAGATCGAGCCGCTCCAGTCTCGGAATCAGCTTGGGCGCTAGGAGCTGCACAAGCTGTGCTTGCAGTCTGCCGCCGTTGTCATCGAACCACTCGGCGGCATAGTCCGCGTCGATTCCATTCGGCGGCGTGGCCACCAGCGTATCCCGAAGCTGCGAAATGATCTGCCCGGCCAGGGCGTGAGCACTCTGCGCCATGGTCACTGTCCGAGCTTCAAATTGCCGATGATCTTGGTCAGCGCTGACTCAACAGCCTCGGCCATCGCCTGCTCTTTGGCTGCCACGGCTGCTTTGCCACGCTTCGGCGGGGTTGCCGCAGCCTCGGGCTTTGCTTTAGCGACCTGCTTCTCCTTCTTCTCTGACCTGCTCGCCTTCGCCGCCTTCTCCTTCGGCACTGCTTCAACCTTGTAGTCGGCGCTATCGCGAGCGGGCGGGGTCTTCATCTCCGGCTGCCGCTGCACAAACGCGAGCCCCTCGACGGCCAACTCCGCTCGCTTGGCCTTCACTGCCAAAAGCGATGCTTCGACGCTGTTGATCGTCTCCCCAAGACGCTGTCGGAGCTGCTCCACCCGCGCTCTCTTGTTCACTGCGCTGACCTCGGTGCGGGGCGGAGTCGTCTTCAGCGACTCCAAAAATTCCGAAATCTCCTGATTCAGTAGCTCGACCTTCTCCAGCTCCTTCTGCGCCTTCCGCTTGAGCACTTCGATCGGCGCAGCCTCGCGCAGCTCGGACACCTTTGGCAGGCTGCCCCGCTCCGCCCTCGCCGGAGCCCGCGCTGCCCCCTTGGGCACCGTGACCCCGAGTGCTGGAGACGGAAACACCCGCTTGCCGTCACAGCTACAGGTAGTCTGCGCCGTCGCCTCCGCCGAGCGGCCCGCCCTCCATAGGTCGTCCCACAGCGGCTTGAGCGCCTGCATGTCCTCAGGGGCCAGCTTGCTATCCCGATACGCCTCGGCCAGATACGCCAGGATCATCGCGTAATACGTCGCGGGAGGCTGTTTGCCTTCGCGTGAAGCAAGTACTCGCATTAGCCAATCCTCCTCAGCACCTCAGCGCGCAGCCGTTCCAAGACCGCTGTTCCCACTTCCGACATCACCGCATCGGCGACCATCACCAACGTCTGCTTTTGCAGCGCCGTCGCCGTGTGGTCGGAAAGCTCCAGCACCGCCTTGCAATCACCACAGATGAGTCGCTCCGCTCGCCGGGGCCGTCTTGTGATTCGATTCGCCCCACCGCAGTGCTCACAGACCCGAGCCCCAACGCTAGCCGCCCATGCCTCACGCTGCTCGTTGTAGGCTTGGCGAGCTTCCTCGGTGCCAATTGCCGAGTAGGCTTCATTCAGCTCCACGGCCTTTGCCGGATCGGCTCCGGTATCAGGGTGATTGGCCCGCATTCCAGACAAATAGGCACTGCGAATCTGCGCACTGGTGGATTTGCGACTGACGCAAAGGATTCTGTAATAGTTCTTCATTTGTCACCACTTAGCGCATTGAGAATGGCTTCCAATTGCCCGCTGTCGATAAGCTGCTTGAGCTTCCCGCTCTCCAGCAGTTCGCGAAGCTGGCCGCTATCAATTAACTCCGCGAGCGTGCTCGCCTGCGGAAGCTGCGGCTTCGTCGCCTTCCCGTCGGATGCGGCAGCGGACTTTGCGTCGGTCTTCTCACCCGACTTCGCCTCCACCTTCGAGAATGTTTCGAGCAGATCCTTGAGTCCATCGGGGTCACCCGCCGCGATCGGCCCCTGCGCCTCCGTCAGCAGCCGCAGCAGCGCTTGCTTCTTGCTCGTGCTCCGCTTCCGCCCCGGTGCCCATGCGCTACCAATCCGTCCAACCGTGTTGAGCAGCGCAATCGCAATCCCCGCGTAGTCCGGCGGTGGTGGTGGCGGCGGCGGTGGCGGCGCGAACGCCGGATCACGCAGGCGCTTGGCCACCTTGTTCGCCATCCGCAACATCGCATTCCCTGCCGCCTCCGAGCTGACCACTTGGCTACGTCCGACCTCGCGCATCGTCGCCAGCATCGCTGCGATGTCGCGACGCATCATCGTCATGAGCTGGTGGTTCTCGCCGATCTCCCGCGTGTAGGAATGCCCGCGAAGAATGCGGAGCTTCTCCGCCTCGATCTGCATTCCCGTCACTTCCTCATGCGCACTCACCGCCGTCCGAATCTGGGTCTGCCGCGCCACCGTCAGGTCGCTCAGGAGCCGCTCCTCACGGTCCAGCACCGTCATCTTTACGGTGTCACTCTCGAACTCGTCTTCAGGCTCAACTTCGTCCTCAACCGCTGCGTCGGCCTCGTCATCACCCGCGAGGCTGTCCTCGGCTTCGTCGCTCTCTTCGCTCTCACTCAACTCCGCCGCTGACTCACGATCGATCTGGCTTGAGGTCGCCGCCGTCGCCTGAACCGGAGCATCTGCTTGCGTACCCGCGTCTCCCGGCCCAGGCAGTCTCAGCGACACATTCTTGCGGGTTTCTCGTCCATGTTTATCAAAAAACGTTGCATTGCAAAGCCCAGTTATGTGCGATGGGACTAGATAAAACGGAATGAACGTCTTGGAAGACGGAATATAAAACAGACCATTTATCGTACTGATCTCCAGACGAACTCTTTCTTCATTCGGATGCGCAGCTTGAATGAGCGCAGCGTGGTTTTTATGAGCTGGTTTCACATTTCCACCCCTGGGATGTGACGACCTCGACATCCATCGTGAAATCGGCAGTATCTCTCAATGGATTCCTCGGTGATCTTGATTACTACTTGCTCTAGAAGAACCGGACTATACGTTTCATCAAACAACTGAATAACATAGCCTCCACTTACGGGTAGAGGAGGCAGCTTGGTCAGAGGCAATTTAACGCCGTCTGCCGGAAAATAGCGTATCTCTGCGTTCAGTCGCGTACCGAGACGAACGTATGACGCTCCGTTGGAGAGCCCAATCTCATTTATGAAATCGGTTGGACAATCCACCGTCTTCAGAAGCTCGAAGTTCACCATCCCAGACTTTCGGCACGCGACTGAGCAGTAGAAATGGAGACGAGTCCGAGAGAAATACGACTTCCTGCATGCAGGGTTCAAGCATTCGCACTTCATTGAGATCATTTCTGATACACAAACGATCTCTTAGCAATGTATTCAGTTCTCTTACACGTGAGGTCTTGTTCTCATTTTTAGAAATTGATACTTTGTCAATTGAGAAGCAAAGATCAGCAAAGAAAGCATTCATGGATTGAGAGTTTTAAGTGCAATTAAAAATCAGCCATCCAAGGCCGAGCCAGACACACAGGCGAACATCACTATCGACGCAGCCTCAAAGATGGCGTCGGTCTAAGCATTGGCCACCACGTCGGCCACAGCGTCGGCCACAATGAGGGCCACGTTGTCGGCCACAGCGTCGGCCACAACGTCGGCCACATTGTCGGCCACCACGTCGGCCACAGGCTCGGACTCAGATTCGGACGAAGGTTTATACGAGACTTGTTCGGAAGCGGAAATTCATAGGTGATAATGAGTAGTTAGACGATAAGAGCCACTGTCGAACGCAGCGTTGGACACAGCTTTGGACACAACTTCGGAGACAGTGTGGCCAACTGTGTCGCCGACAGTGTGGCCCACGTTGTGGCCGACAATGTGGCCGACCGTGTGGCCGACAATGTGGCCCACAGCTTCGGACGTAGATTCTGACACCGGCGCGGACACCGCTCCAGACATCGCTACGGGCGCAGCGTTGGACGTAGACTCGTACAGAGCCTCGGACGCAAGCCCGGACGCAGCTACGGACGCAAGCTCGGACGCAGCTACGGACGCAACCTGGACGAGCGTACTCGGCGTACATCCACCTACTCAAGCTTGAGTCATTTTTTGCGGATGCAGCAAACTGCCCAACTTCGATGATTTTCGCGGTGGGTGGCAGGGTTGCAGCAGCGTATTTCTTGCCCGCAGCTTGGGAGCCGAAGCGACCACGAAGCGTTCCCCTCAGCCACCTGCCTCGCCAGCCCAGACCCATCCCAACTACTCGATCTGAAAGTAGACTCTCGGACAAGGGCTCGATGGCAGCCGCAAAGTTCGATCGCGATCAACCGATCAACTCAGCCGCAAACACACCTCGGCAATCAGGACCGAGGTTGATCGCTATCGCAGGCCGCCGTCCTCAATCACACACTGGTCAGTGATGGAGCGTGCCCGCAGCTTCGGCTGCGATGAGTTCTTGCTCCAGCCGCTGCGCCTCCGCTTGGCGGTTAGTATTGGCATAGATCTCGTGCAGGTGTTCCTTGAGGCAGCCGTGGCAGACATCCTCGTGGCGGGTGGTGGTCAGGAGCCCTTGCACCAGCCGTTCACCATCGACAAAGCGACCGGCCTCGCAGTACGTCTCAGCGGCAGCAACCTGGAGGACGGTGTCCGCAGGCGACTTCGCCAGCGCCGCATCTACCGCTGCACACGCCTCGTCGTAGCGATTCGCGATGGCGAGCAGCATGGGCCGATACATGATGAAGTGCTCGTTGCCCACTGCGGTCTGCAACTGCTCCAGGATCGCGAGCGCGTCCCCATCGTAATCGGCACAGCGAGCCAGCTCGCTCAGCAGCTCGTGCAGCCAGGCCGACAGTTCCTCCCCTGCGAAGTCGGCCACCGCCTGGAATCGCTCGGGATGCCCCTGCATCGCCGCGCCGAGCTGAAGCGCCAGGTCGCGGTCAGCCAGCAGCTCGTCCTCCACTTCATACTCGCCACATTCATCGACGCGGGTCCGATACGCCTTGAGCGCGTCGCGGATTCCATTTGCAAGTTCCACTATGTCGGCATCGATCAGCGTGGCAGGCCGTTGCTTACTGGCTTTTCGTTTCATGGCGCATCCTGAGCCCCGCTTTGCAAGCGACGCAAACTTTCTGGCAACGTGAGCGGTCTTTCTATGGAGAGCGAGCTTGCCAGGCCTGGTTTCGCCAACCAGGCTGTTAGATGGCCAGATGCCCCTGATCTCACCGAGCCTCTGTCATCCGATCGATGCGCCACCAACTCGGACAACGACCGATGACTCAATGGTCTGACCAGATGCCGCTCTCTACTTGACCCACACCACACGCTGCGGTACGAACCCCGTTGTTACGGCGCTACCTGCGGTGCGACCGAAACGATCCCTACGAACCGAAACGCAATGGGCCGCAAATGAGCAACCAATGATCTCACTGAGTGGCGCTGCTCATGCACAGAATGGCCGCCAGACATGCGAGTCGGTAACTTTGTCCCCATCTTCGCAATGAGGGATGATTTTCCGATAAAGGGGTTTCCATGCCAAAGCTAAATTTATCGCGTCCGGATCTCCGCTCTCTGATTAACAAAATGTTTCCCGATAGGTCCAGCTTCTTGGCGTGGTTGGGCGATTATTTTACTAAAATTCGCCAAAACTTTGGAGAGCAAATCGACACGGAGACGATCATCGATAATCTTCTACTCAGGACCGAGCCTCGTGAGATTTTTCAGGCATTGAAAAAACACGATCGTAAATTATTGAAAAAAATGCTTTCGGAACTCAACCTTAAGCACATTCTGTATTATGAATTTTCCGATTTTGTCATTGCGAGGCTGAAATATCTTGCGGCAATCTTAGTAATTAGTCTATCTGCGATTGTGCTATTGTTATCAATTTTTATCATTGAACTGTCTTCTCGAGATGGTTTCAGTATTGGAGAACTGAAAACAACTATCAAAGAGATTACACTGTGCAATATCACAAAAGAACAGGAAGGCGTCCTGAAACTAGATTACGCAGAAAAACTAATAGGCAACGGAGAATATTCTCATGCTATTGATTTAGTTTGGTGCGTCCTTTCTAATGGCAATATTCCCAAGTTGCATACACGAGCGAAACAACTGGATCATCAGGCCAAAAGTGAACTAAATTCTCGCCGCGGAGTGAAGGCCATACAGTCTATGGGGCCCGATGAGAAAGAGCGGAAGACTGGAATTGCCAAATTTACTCCTGTATATTCTAGTCACTATCCTGAGGTAAGAGGACTTGCGGGTGTCGAGAAAAAAGCAGAGCGACCAGAACGAGGCTTTTCTGCAAAAAAACATAAATCTAGTCAGGATACTTGCCCCCCCTGCGATTGCTTGCAGCCTATTATACAGGAGCAGTCTGATAACACTCCCGTTAAGCAAAACGGCCCCAATGATGGTTCAGCGACACAGTATCCACCTGGGAATGCAGTTGACCGAAGCAATGGTGACCCGTATCTCGACGGTAAAATTATGGGACGAGAACAAATCTTACTGGAAAATCCAAAACTACGCCCGAAATCAAACAAATGATTAGATAGACACTGTTCGGCACGACAAACCCGAAGAACACCAAACCGCAGCCCATTGGCTGCCTAACCGAACTTGGCCATTATAATGGCAACACCAGAAAGAGTCCAACTTAATCTGAAGCACAACACCGTAGCGGCTACAACTCCAGGTACTCCAACAGGTGTTGATTGCGCCGGAATCGCTCGGGATCGTGCTGCTTAAGTCGGGCCATGACATCCCCCAAGTCCGCAACCTGAAACAGCAGGTTGATCTTCGACGTGAGGTCCATTCCGCTCGAGTACCGTCGGGCTAGATCAGGAAAGAAGTCGATGCAGAACGCGACAAAGTCCGTGTCGGTCGGTAGCACTTTGTAGATAAGCTGACGAAGCGAAGACCGCGTCGGCAGCTTTCCCATTGGCAACAGCGCTCGGTCGCTGCCGGAAGCGTTCGCGGAACTTGGAGCAACGGCCGGACTCGCTGTTCGAGTCGAACTCCCAACTCCTCCGCTGGCCAGTTGGGGAATCGTCTTGGAAAGCTCATGTTCGGCAAACTCTTGCCCGTCAGGCGTGTTCGCCGTATCGGTCACAAAGCGCTTTCCGCGACGGTCCCAAGAACGCGGCCAGACGCGCAACACAACGCGTCCCGTCTCTGTCACGTACAGCCCTGATACGTTATGGCCATGTACCGGATCGTGTCCGTCGGTGTGGCCAGCCCCTGCGCTCAGCCAGACAAAGGAGTTACCGCCTCCCTGTCGAGACTGCTCGGTGTCATGGACATGAATGTGGCCCGATAGATAGACCTGCGCGTGCTTGCGCAGCCAACCAGCGATCTCCGATTCATTGCGAAGCCAGCCGTCTCGCAGCGGATGATGTCCCAGGGCAACAACCACTTCATTTGGGCCGATGGCTGGGTGCAAAAACGCCTGGGATAGCGCCCCAAGACCAATGCCCAGCTTGCCTCGATCGTCGTCAGCAGCCGCTAGCAGCGCAGTATTGAATCCGACGAGTCGCAGCGTCAGCCCGTGCGCCGGAATCTGACACATCCAAGCGTCCAGCCGACGCGAAGCGTCTCCATCCGGAAGACAGTACGGCGCGAACTCCTTGGCAAACTGCTGATAGTTCTGCTGCCGTCGGACTAGCAGCTTACGCACGTCTTCCAGCATCAGGACTTCATCGACAGTTCTTTTCCCGTCGCGCAGCGCTTCAATCAGCAATCGGCCCAGTAATTCAGCGTCAGCGGTTCGCTGCACATCGTGGTTGCCAGGGACAACGAAGACTCGCTCGCGTGGAATCCGCAGAGAGTCCCGCAGCATCCGCAGATACTCGCTGGCGTCTTGATATTCCGTAGGCGAACGCACACCAGCGCTAAACGCAATGTCCCCCGTCACCAGCAGCGCGTCTGGAACCGGAATGCCGCGCCGCCCCGCAATGTTGGCCGCATCTTGCCGCAGCGCATCCAGCACCAACCGCTGGTCCGCGTACGTCCCCGCGTTGCCATGCCCAAAGTGCAAGTCTGAGATGTGCAGCCACGAAAAAAGCGGAGTCTTTTGATCCATGTCGCCTTTCAGAGTCTATCCGATCCAGAGGCCGATGGCGCTATTGTTCGGAGCGGTGACCTACTCTCGACAGGGTTTCGCACGTTCGACTTGGGCTGCTCGCTCCCCTCGTCGCTTGTGCCCAACCGCTTCGCGTTGCGGCAACTCGCTAGCTCTATCTCTTCTGGGTCTCTCTGGCCGCTACCGTGCTCTAGTGCGGGAGAATCAACGGAGAGTTCTTGGTTCGGCGACGAGCTAGGATTCCCCGGAGCGGATCGACCGGGAACCTCGACGCGTCGTCAGAACGCATCCCTGGGCCGTTGCAGGACGACATTCTTGACTCAAGCAATCACCCCAATCATATTGAACTGCTGGGAATGAGGAAGAAGCATCCGTACGATGGCGTCTCGCTTGCCGTGCTGGAACCCTCGTGTTGTGCACCCATCAAGTCGCATAGGGAGAAGAACTCACATATAACGCATCTGGAGGTTTTGATATGTATACGAAGTGCCGCAAGAGGTTGTGGTTGATTGCCTGCCTGTTCTTGCCTGGGTTTATTCCTTTTGATGAGGCCGGCAGCCTAATGGCAACATCAGACACCGACTCTACAATAAAAAAGGAAGGAAGCAATACGCGGGGCGAGACTTCGTCATCACCGCCTAAGAAGCAGACTGAGAAGCAGCCTGAGAAGAGCCCAAACAAGACGGCTACTTCGATTTTTGAAGTATAGTGATTGGGCTAACCCATCGCAAATTCGGCGTAATCATCGAGGAGAGCACATGCACCGCAAAACAGGACCGATTCAGGTAGCGCTATGGTCCATGGCTTGGCTGCACGCTTGCACGCCCTGCGATTTTGCTTGTTTCGCAAGCCAAACGACAGTGCTTAGCGGCGACGAGGGCGGTAACTCACGAGGAGAGCGAAGACCTGAGCCGCAATCGGACAAAAGGAAAAGCAATGAGCAGCCACCACCAGCACCAGGCCGCGACAGTCGATAGTTCGACGAGATCCTGCGTTCAGGCGAAGTAGAGACAGATACTCATCTTGTTTCGTTCGGGCAGGTGAACTTTTCGTCCATCGAGCAGGCTAGAGAGAACATTTGGTTTGCCTTTTTCTGATCCTTGGGAACAAACCTTCCGGCCTCGTACATGAGTCCTACGTTCCAACATGCCAAGGCGAATCCAGAATCACAGGCGCTTTGATAGTAAAGATATGCTGTCTCATAGTTGAGAGCGCCCCCGTCTCCTGTTTCATACATCACACCAACATTATTACAGCCGCGAGCGTGCTCACGTTCGCATCCAAGTTTATAGAAGACCAGCGCCTTCGTAGTGTCCTTCGCTAACCCGATCCCATTACGCAATAGTACTCCCATACTTGTGCATCCGTATCCACCACCCATTTCACAGGACAATTTATAGTATGCCGCAGCTTTGTCTAAGTCCCTTGTCAAAATGCCGGGTTCTCCAGTTTCATAAAGAGTCCCCAAATTCTTACAGGCGAGCGGATCTCCTCCCTCGCAGGCTTCTAAATAGAGCCTGTACGATTCATTAATATCTTTTACGATACCATTACCCAAATCATATAAGGAACCAAGCCCTCCACAGCCCGTAACATGGCCAGATAGACAGGCCTTTTTGTAATAAACAAATGCCTCCTTATAATTGATTTTACCGCTGAAACCGGATTCGTATAATCTACCCAGCGATACACATCTTGACATCAGCCCACCATCACAAGAGCGCTGAAAGTACTCCCCTGCCTTTTGCTGATCTTTGGGAGTACCGCGTCCTCGCTTATACATGCTCCCCGAATTAAAACAGCCTACATTATCTCCATAAGAACACTGTTGCTCATAGATAGATAGCGCACGACCTGGATTCTTTGCAGTGCCTTGGCCTGTTTCATACATAACCGCTAGGCCTAGACAATCATCAGGATCGCCAAGGGCGCAGCGTGTCTGATAATGTTTGACCAGCTGTGTACACCCGTATTCACTCTCACGGCTACATTCCGACAGCAGACGATGATGCGTACTTCTTATTCTGCGCTCGACCCTCTCACCAGCAACATAAGCCACCAGTCCAACTAGTGCAGATATCACGAATACGAATGCTGCCCAGAGCGCATAACGGCGTCGAGAAGCCTTTCTCGTCTGTTGTGATAGAGAAATAAAGCATTGAAGTTGTTGGTCTATTGCATGAGGATGGTTTGTAAGGAGCAGAAGATTCTCTCTTGCAAGGCGATCCATTTCTGCAGTGAAGCGTTTCGCGATGTCATGGAAGTAGTCTATGCAGAATGCATTGAAGCTCTCGATATCAATGAACGACTTACGCAACTGAACGCGAAGCTGCGCCCGGATGCTGTCCTCGGATAGTGATTCATCACTCGACATGTCAACTTGCTAGCATGAACCCGGTCAGGATGCACTGCAATGCTGAAGATCCGCCTCGAAACGCCTCCGCACATTCCCCACGAGCTGAGATGTCCGATGGTTCTTCACTGAACATTGACGCGATAGTGTAAAGAGTCGGAGCGGTACCCATCGGCAACAGTTG